>Ga0138256_10000234_pt1 | contig 65872 bp, 58 predicted proteins | sample KNB2016incub_MG_FD_105486 | JGI IMG/M metagenome (GOLD analysis project Ga0138256, IMG submission 105486) | Active sludge microbial communities from wastewater in Klosterneuburg, Austria - KNB2014incub_MG | ecosystem: Engineered > WWTP > Activated sludge > Unclassified | place: Austria...
AGTTGGCGAAGGCGATTTCTTAACCGAAGGTTATGCAACCAAAGGTGGTGAGATTGCTTTGGGTAGAAATATGAAAGTGGCGTTCATGCCATGGAAGGGTTACAACTTTGAGGATGCGATTGTGATCAGTGAGAAAGTGGTTAAAGAAGATCTGTTTACTTCATTGCACATTTCAGAATATGAAATTGAAGTACGTGATACTAAATTAGGCGAAGAAGAACTGACTCCGGATATCCCGAACGTAAGTGAAGAAGCAACAAAGGATCTTGATCAGAATGGTATCATCCGCATTGGTGCACACGTAAAAGAAGGTGATATTATTATTGGTAAGATCACGCCGAAAGGAGAGAGCGATCCAACACCGGAAGAAAAATTATTACGTGCAATCTTTGGTGATAAAGCCGGTGATGCAAAAGATGCTTCTTTAAAAGCATCAAGCGGAACCGAAGGTGTTATCATTGATAAGAAATTATTCCAGCGTGCCAAGAAAGATAAGAATGCGAAAGTGAGAGAGAAGGCGCAAATGGATAAGATTGAAAAAACACATGAGAAGAATGAAGCTGACCTGTTGGAATTATTGGTAAACAAACTGCAGACCTTATTGAAAGATAAGAGCAGTGCAGGTGTCAGCAATAACTTCGGTGAAGTGTTGATAGGAAAAGGTGCAAAATTCAATTCGAAGAATTTAGCCAACATTGATTATCAAAACGTAAATCCATTAGGATGGTGTGGCGATGAAACAACCGATCAGTTGATCAATGTATTGTTACACAATTACAATATTAAATTCAACGAAGAATTAGGAAGATACAAGCGTGAGAAATTCAACATCTCCATTGGTGATGAATTACCGGCCGGTGTATTAAAACTTGCAAAAGTTTACATGGCTATCAAACGTAAGTTGAAAGTGGGTGATAAGATGGCGGGCCGTCACGGTAACAAAGGTATTGTTGCCAAGATCGTTCGTGCAGAAGATATGCCTTTCCTGGAAGATGGAACTCCGGTTGATATCGTGTTGAATCCATTGGGTGTACCAAGCCGTATGAACCTGGGACAGATTTATGAAACAGTTCTCGGCTGGGCTGGCGAAAAATTAAACGTTCGTTTTGCAACTCCAATTTTTGATGGTGCAAGTGTTGCTGAAATTGACGAAGAAGTTACCAAAGCAGGCTTACCTAAATTCGGTCACACTTATTTATATGATGGTGAAACGGGTGACCGCTTCGATCAGAAAGCAACTGTTGGTATCATCTACATCATTAAGTTACACCACATGGTTGATGATAAAATGCATGCCCGTTCAATCGGACCATACAGTTTAATTACACAACAGCCTCTTGGTGGTAAGGCTCAGTTTGGTGGACAGCGTTTTGGTGAGATGGAGGTTTGGGCACTGGAGGCTTATGGCGCTTCTAACATATTGCAGGAGTTGTTGACGCTTAAATCGGATGATATCATCGGAAGAGCTAAAACTTACGAAGCTATTGTAAAAGGCGATAACATTCCAAGAGCCGGTATTCCTGAATCATTTAATGTATTGGTTCATGAGTTGAGGGGATTGGGATTGGATTTGAAATTTGATTAGGAAGAAAGCTTCGAGCCAAAAGCTACGAGCTATGAGCTGCGGCTCATTACAAAAACATTCAAAAATTAATAAGCCGAGAGCTCATAGCTCGAAGCTAACAGCTAAAAGCTAATAACAATATGGCATTCAAAAAAGAAAACCGTCCAAGGCCAACATTTTCTCAAATCACAATTGGTTTGGCTTCTCCAGACAGCATTTTGGAAAAAAGCTATGGTGAAGTTTTAAAGCCGGAAACCATTAACTACCGTACTTACAAACCCGAGCGTGATGGTTTGTTTTGCGAAAGAATTTTTGGGCCGGTAAAAGATTACGAATGTGCCTGCGGTAAATACAAGCGTATCCGTTACAAGGGTATTGTGTGCGACCGTTGCGGTGTGGAAGTAACAGAGAAAAAAGTACGTCGTGAAAGAATGGGACACATCAAACTGGTTGTGCCTGTTGTTCATATCTGGTACTTTAAATCTTTACCAAACAAAATTGGTTACCTGTTGGGTACCAGCTCTAAAAAATTAGAGAGCATTGTTTATTACGAGCGTTATGTAGTTATACAACCCGGTATCCGTACTGATAAAGGACAGAATTATGCTGACCTGTTAACAGAAGAAGAATACCTGGATATTTTAGATACACTTCCAAAAGATAATCAGCACCTGCCTGATGAAGATCCAAACAAATTCATCGCCAAGATGGGTGCCGAAGCTGTGCATGATATGTTACAGCGCATTGATCTGGATCAGTTGAGTTTTGATTTGCGTAATGCAGCAGCTAACGAAACATCACAGCAACGTAAAGCCGATGCTTTAAAAAGATTGAGTGTTGTTGAAAGTTTCCGTGATGCAAATACAAGGATCAACAACCGTCCGGAGTGGATGGTAATGCAATACATCCCTGTAATTCCACCGGAATTACGTCCGCTTGTTCCTTTGGATGGTGGCCGTTTTGCGTCATCTGATCTGAATGATCTGTATCGTCGAGTTATTATCCGTAATAACCGTTTGAAAAGATTATTAGAAATTAAAGCACCTGAAGTTATCCTTCGTAATGAAAAAAGGATGTTGCAGGAAGCGATAGATTCATTGTTTGATAACAGCCGTAAATCAAATGCTGTAAAAGCAGAAGGTGGACGTGCATTGAAATCATTGAGTGATGTATTGAAAGGAAAGCAGGGACGTTTCCGTCAGAACTTATTGGGTAAGCGAGTTGACTATTCCGGTCGTTCGGTTATTGTGGTAGGTCCTGAGTTGAAGATGCATGAGTGCGGTTTACCAAAAGATATGGCGGCAGAATTATTTAAGCCGTTTATTATCCGTAAACTCATTGAAAGAGGGATTGTAAAAACTGTAAAGAGTGCCCGTAAATTGGTTGATAAAAAGGAAGCCATCATCTGGGATATTCTTGAAAATATTTTAAAGGGACATCCTGTTATGTTGAACAGGGCTCCAACGCTTCACCGTTTGTCAATTCAGGCTTTCCAGCCAAAGTTGATTGAAGGAAAAGCGATTCAATTACACCCGTTGGTAACTACGGCCTTCAACGCCGATTTTGATGGTGACCAGATGGCGGTTCACGTGCCGTTGAGCAGTGCTGCAATTCTGGAAGCCCAGTTACTGATGCTTTCTTCGCACAATATTTTGAACCCGCAGAATGGTACACCAATCACCCTTCCTTCCCAGGACATGGTTCTTGGATTGTATTATATCACCAAGGGTAAAAAATCTACCGAAGAAGAAAAAGTAAAAGGCGAAGGCAAATCATTTTATTCTCCAGAGGAAGTTATCATTGCTTATAATGAGAAGATGATTGACCTGCATGCTAACATCAAAGTAAAAGTTGATGTGCGTAATGCTGATGGAACTTTGACGAATAAATTATTAGAGACGACTGTTGGCCGTGTAATATTTAATCAGCACGTTCCTAAAACTGTTGGTTTCATCAATGCTTTATTAACCAAAAAAGCATTACGTGAAATCATTGGTGATATCATTAAGTGGACAAGTGTTCCCATCACTGCCAAGTTTTTGGATGATATTAAAACGCTGGGATACCGCATGGCATTCCGTGGTGGATTATCGTTCAATATCAATGACCTGATCATCCCGGAAATTAAATCAATGTTGGTTGAAAATGCCCAGGGTGAGGTTGATGAAGTTTGGGATAACTACAACATGGGTTTAATCACCAATAACGAGCGCTACAACCAGATCATTGATATCTGGAGTCGTGTGGATACAAAAGTTACCGAAACATTAATTCAGGAACTGGCAGCCAATAAGCAAGGGTTTAACTCGGTTTATATGATGCTTGATAGTGGAGCCCGTGGTAGCAAGCAGCAGATCAAGCAGCTTGCCGGTTTAAGAGGTTTGATGGCTAAGCCACGTAAATCAGGTTCATCGGGAAGTGAGATTATTGAGAATCCTATTCTTGCCAACTTTAAAGATGGCTTAAGTGTATTGGAATACTTTATCTCTACGCATGGTGCCCGTAAGGGTCTTGCCGATACGGCTCTTAAAACGGCTGATGCCGGTTACTTAACCCGTCGTTTGGTTGACGTTAGCCAGGATGTTGTTATCAATGAAGAAGATTGCGGAACCCTGCGTGGTATTGCAACTTCAGCATTAAAAGATAATGAAGATATTATTGAAGCATTGAGCGACAGGATTGAAGGACGTATGTCGTTACATGATGTTTTCCATCCGGTAAGCGAAGAATTATTGATAAATGCCGGCGAAGAGATCAGTGCAGAAATGGCTAAGAAGATTGACGAAAGTGGAATTGAAACTGTTGAAATACGTTCAGTATTAACCTGCGAAAGCAAGCGTGGTGTTTGTGTAAGATGTTATGGTAAGAACCTGGCATCGGGCATGATTGCTCAGCGTGGGGATGCTGTTGGTATCATTGCAGCGCAATCAATTGGTGAGCCGGGTACACAGTTAACACTTCGTACTTTCCACGTGGGTGGTGTTGCGGGCTCTGCATCTGTTGAATCTACATTACCTGCCAAGTTTGACGGTACATTGCAGTTTGACGGTTTACGTACAGTACATACCGAAGATAATAATGGTAAGAAAATAAATGTGGTTATCGGACGTACCGGTGAGATCAGGAATATTGATGTAAAGAGTGATCGTTTATTAAACACAGCTCATATTCCTTATGGCGCTATCCTGAATGTGAAAGACGGACAGAAAGTAACCAAAGGTGATATCATCTGTACATGGGATCCGTTCAATAACGTAATCGTTGCTGAAGTAAATGGTAAAATACATTTTGAAAGTTTAATTGAAGGTATTACCTATCGTGATGAAGCGGATGAGCAAACCGGTCACCGTGAAAAAGTGGTTATCGAAACAAAAGATAAAACCAAATTACCTGTTATTATTGTAGAAGGTAAGGAGAAGAAAAATTATAACCTGCCGGTTGGATCGCATATTGTAATTGAAGAAGGTGCTGATGTAAGAGCCGGACAGGTGCTGGTTAAAATTCCGAGGGTATTAAGTAAACTGAAGGATATTACCGGTGGTTTGCCACGTGTAACTGAATTGTTTGAGGCACGTAACCCAAGTAATCCTGCGGTTGTTTGTGAGATCGATGGTGTGGTTACTTTCGGTTCTATCAAGCGTGGTAACAGGGAGATCATTGTTGAAGCAAAAGATGGTGTTATAAAAAAATACCTTGTTCCATTGAGTCGTCAGATTCTTGTACAGGATGGTGACTTCGTAAAAGCCGGTGCTGCATTAAGTGACGGACAAACCGCTCCGATTGACATTCTTGCCATTAAAGGGCCATTCGCTGTTCAGGAATATGTGGTGAATGAGATTCAGGAAGTTTACCGTTTACAGGGTGTGAAAATCAATGATAAACACGTTGAGGTTATTGTTCGCCAGATGATGAGGAAGATAAGAATTGAAGATGCCGGTGATACTAAATTCCTTGAGGGAGATACAGAAGATCGTTTAGACTTTAACATGGAGAACGACTACATCTTTGATAAGAAAGTTATCACTGAAGCCGGAGAAAGCACCAAGTTAAAATCAGGACAGATTGTTACACTTCGTGAAGTACGTGAAGAAAATTCTGTACTGCGCCGTGCCGATAAAAAACTGGCTGAGTTCCGTGATGCCTCACCTGCAACTTCATCACCGTTGTTGCTGGGTATTACCAAAGCATCATTGGGTACACATAGCTGGATATCTGCTGCATCGTTCCAGGAAACAACCAAGGTATTGAGTTCTGCTGCGATACAGGGTAAAACAGATGAAATGCTTGGATTGAAAGAGAACGTAATCACAGGACATCATATTCCTGCAGGAACAGGTTTACGTGAGTTTGAAAACATGATCGTAGGAAGCAAGGAAGAATACGAACTGTTGATGACAACGAAGGAAGCGATGAGCTTTGATGAAGAAGAGTAATTGATATTTCCGGATAAATAGTTAAAGGAGTAAGAATCAAATCTTACTCCTTTTTTTATCCTGGATAGCTATACTTAGATTTTTAAAGCTTACAGCTCTGTATTTTTCAATATCTCAGTTATTGTTTTCTCGTTGTAAGCCATATTAATCCATTTGGCAACTATTGTTCTCTGCCTGTATAAAAAAATGGTATTCTTTACTTCAGCGTTTATTTCATAAATGCCACAGGTCTCCTCATCAACCGGTGATGGAACCCATACCATAGCAACCCGTTTTAAACTTTGTTCCTCACACCACTTGATGATTTTATTCCGTAATACAGCCTGCCCTGCTGCATCATTCTGTTTATATGATGGATTCATATACACCATAAACACCCTGAATTTTTTCTCCCCTCTTTGTTTCATTTCAGATTCCATCCTTTGCACAAAGGTCTTCATTTCATCCAGGTTAGTATGATTGAACCAAACCATTATTCCCTGCCCGTAACCATACTTACACATCGGACAGGTCCGTTTTCCCATATCTGTGCCTGAGAGATGTTTAGGATCAAATGCAGGACAGTTACTGCCAACAGCAAGGCCCGACTGAAGTGAAGCAGTCGGATAACCAGGTATATTCCTGCCCAGATAGATATCTCTTTCACCAATCAAAATTCCGCTTTCACGTTTTAGTTTAATCAGTCCAGCTCCTCCACGGTTTTCCGGTGGATGATTTCTTCTTTCAGTTGTAAGAAAAGGATCATCATCAAAAATAAATTCATCAATATAATACTCATTTTTACCCGGCTCTTTTATGGTTGGATGAATATGTTTCAGTGCAGTTGAATTGGGGTAAGATGCCGGCATCAGTGTATAAAATTTGTATTGCCCTTTATCATTTGTCTTTAACCATCCACGGATATAACCATGCCTGGCGCCCCAACCTTTTTCATTATTCTTATTGGTATATTTTCCATCCTGACCGGTATGATAAATATAGAGCACCACATCCTTTGCTGCTGTTATTCCATCGGCCTGGTAAATAATTCCGCTGATCTGCATTTTCGGCCCGGGTTCATGGTAATCAGGTAAAGTATCAATCCACGAAAGTTTATCAAATGGGACCGGACTTTCAAATACAGCTTCACATCCTTCGCATGGGCCACCTATATGCTGAGCCGGTTTGACTTTTTGCTTTTGGCTGCTGCTTTGTGAACAGGCAGTGAAACTGAACAGGCTGCTTAAAGCCAGTATTACTGTAAATGATTTCATATGATTGATTTTGAAAGGGCAAATTTGTAAAAATATACAGCAATCCAAAATCATTTACACCAATGAACAATAATACTTGATAAAGTGGAAATTGTATTTCGTCACGAAAAAGCTGCCAGTCCTGTAATCGTTAATGCCATATGGAAGTTGTACTTTTATTTTGACTTATGCACAACGCCGCTTTTTTTATTAAGTATAAACTTCATCATCTTATTATATGGATGCTGGTATTCGGGCTATGGTATTTTTTACGCTATGAAGATTATGCCCTGGAACTGACCGCCTTTAAAGTTACCATGGTTAAAGTAACTGACCTCGCTTTAATGGTTTATTTCACCAATTATTTACTGATACCCAAACTGCTGTATAAAAGAAAATATGTTTTGTTTGCCATATCATTTATTGCCATGATACTCCTCAGCAGTTTTACTAAAATGAATATCCTGGCAGAGCTTACCAATAATCCTGCACTGTTAAGTTTTTCAGGAAATTTAAAGGCAAGAATTTATGACAATGTGATCCCTCATTTCTTTCTGGTGTTATCGGGTGCCGCATTTAAATTAATGATGGATTATATTAAAATGCAGCAACACATGGTGGAAATGGCAAAGGAAAAGGCTGAGGCCGAACTTAACTTCCTGAAGTCGCAAATCAATCCACACTTCCTGTTTAATTCGCTGAATTCAGTTTATTTCCTGATTGAAAAAAGCAATACTGAGGCAAGAGGAGCCCTTCATAAATTTTCTGACATGCTGCGCTACCAGTTATACGAAATGAATGATGATATTGTTCCGGTGGAAAAAGAAATTCAATACCTTGAAGATTATATCAGCCTTCAGAAACTCAGAAAAGATGATCACTATGCAGTTGAGTTCAATTGTTCACCGGATGTTAAAGGGTTTTTTATTGAGCCGCTCTTATTGATTCCCTTTGTAGAAAATGCGTTTAAACATATTTCTCATTATAAAACAAAACTTAATTTTATAAAAATTAACCTTCGGATGATCAATAGTGAATTTAATTTCAGTATTGAAAATTCAAAAGAACCTGTTGAGAAAATGACAGAAAGGCATTCAGGTATTGGTCTTACAAATGTAAAAAGAAGGCTTGCATTATTATATCCGGAAAGGCACAGATTGCATATTAATAACGGAATAGATATTTTTAGTGTAGACCTGCATATAAAAGTTAAATAAAAATGCTGATCAACTGCATCATAATTGACGATGAACCCCTGGCCCGTTCAGGGCTAAAGGAATATATTGCCGACATTGATTTTTTTAAGCTCTCGGGTGTATTTGATAATCCGCTGAGTGCTGCTGAAATACTGGGAACCGGAGATGTGCAGTTACTTTTTCTGGATATACAAATGCCAAAAATAACCGGAATTGAGTTTTTTAAAACCCTTAAGAATCCACCTGCGGTTATCTTTACAACAGCCTATCCGCAATATGCACTGGAAGGTTTTGAGGTGAATGCACTTGATTACCTGGTAAAACCAATTTCTTTTGACCGCTTTCTGAAAGCAGCCCTCAAAGCAAAAGAATATTATGAAGTACGCCAGGGCGAAAAAGGAGAAGAGTTAAATGATATCGTAGCGGAATATTTTTTTATTAAAGCTGATAACAGCCTCGTGAAAATTTTTTACAGTGATATTCTGTTTATTGAGGCTTTACAGAACTATGTAGCCATTCATACAAGTCAGAAAAAACATATCTGCTATCTTACGTTTAAATCTGTGGAGGAGTACCTGCCGGGGAATAGTTTTATTAAAGTACACAAATCTTTCATTATTGCTGCAGCTAAGGTAGACCGTATTGAAGCCGGTGAAATTTATATCGGGCAACACCATATCCCTATAAGCCGAAGCTTAAAAGATGACGTACTGGAGAAATTGCTCAATGGTAAATTTCTAAAAAGATAGGTTTTGGGGTTACAATAATTGCATCCCGTAATAACCAATCAGTGTAAATACAATACAGCGGGTTATTACTCCAATACAACACCAGGTTACCAGTTTTTTTATATCTGCATTTAAGCCAATCCCGATGGCAATACTTATTGGAGCTCCCACAGAAAAAGTTCCTAAAAAGCCCAGGCCAATGATGCCGTATTTATTCCATATGCGGAGAATAACAGGGTGTTTTTTTTCAGCACTTTCTTTAGTGGGCCTGTTTTTATGGAAAAGCGCCCTGATCTTATCACCTAAAAAAGCTGCAACAAAAACTCCAACCAAGCCTCCCGTAACGCTTGCAAAAAATACTGTCCATGCCGGCAAGCCAAATGCAAAACCAGCTGGAATTGCTGCATATATTTCGAATGTAGCCAGGCCGGCAACTGTCAGAATTTTTAAAAACATAAAGAATTATGAGAATTTTTGCGTGTACAGTATGAGCGAAAGTAATTGAAAAAGCGGAGTCCCTGAAATAAGTTTACACGTTGGTATTATAATGCATCATATTAATATTGGCTTAAATTGATCGAGTTAACCCTTTCCTAAAAAAAATTAAAACCATTGTCCGCACTCTGTTTGTAAGTATATTGCCACAAAATAATTGAGCATGATGAAAAATTTATCTATTGTATTGAATGTTATTCTGCTGGCAGCTGTTGGTTACCTGTATTATTATGATTTTTCCGGCAATAAAGCTGAAGATGTAGCTGCAAAAATAACTACAACTTATATAGATAGTAATGGCCATCGTCCTCCCCTGGCTTATATAGAGCTGGATTCATTAAATGAAAATATCAGTTATATAAAGGATAAGCGAAAGGAACTGGACGCTGAAATGAAAAAGATTGATGCTGAACACGAAAATGGGTATAGGGGCCTCCAGGCACAAAAAGAAGCTTTTCTTAAAAAAGGGGCGTCCATAACAGAAGATGAAATACAAAAATTTCAGGGCTATTTATATGAGCAACAGCAGGAGATCGATAATAAAAAGCAATCGCTCAGTCAGAAACTGAATGAGAAAAATTTTGGAATTATGGAAGACATCCAGAAGAAACTTAAAGAATTTTTAGCAGAGTATAATAAAGATAAAAAGTTCATGTACATATTTGCGTCGGGCACCGGCCTGGAATATATGCTTTATAAAGATTCAGCCCTGAATATTACCAATGATGTAATAAAGGGTATGAATGATAAAATGAAACCTGCTCCAAAACAATAAATTCACACAATTTCTATATCTTGTTCCGATAAACCGGAATAACTATGTCTGATCAAACTGCTTCTTTTAAACCAACACTGGGTTTGTTGGATTCCACTATGATCGTTGCCGGATCCATGATTGGTTCCGGTATTTTTATTGTAAGTGCAGATATTGCACGTAATGTGGGCAGCGCCGGCTGGCTGATTGCCGTTTGGGTAATTACAGGTTTTATGACACTTACAGCGGCTTTAAGTTATGGTGAATTGAGCGCTATGTTTCCCAAAGCGGGCGGGCAGTATGTTTACCTGAAAGAGGCATTTAATCCGCTGGCTGGTTTTTTATACGGCTGGAGTTTTTTTACTGTTATACAAACAGCTACCATTGCTGCGGTAGGCGTTGCATTCAGCAAATTTGCAGCATATATTATTCCTGGGCTAAGCGAAAAAAATATTTTACTTGACCTTGGGGTTATAGAAATTTCGGCTGCACAGGTTGTGGCTATTTTGTTGATCGCTTTATTAACCTATATCAATTCCAAAGGAATTAAAAATGGCACCATCATTCAAACAGTTTTTACCACTACCAAATTGCTCAGCTTATTCGGTTTGATCATTTTTGGTTTTATCCTTGCTGCAAAATCAGAAATATGGAATGCTAACTGGGCCGACGCTTTTTCAATGAAAGGCTGGAATGCAGATTCTTCTTCCTGGACTGATATTATTGGTACGGGTATGCTTGGCGCTATTGCTGCAGCCATGGTAGGTTCTATCTTCAGCAGTGATGCATGGAATAACGTGACTTTTATCGCAGGGGAAGTAAAAAATCCAAAACGCAATATCGGACTGGCTTTATTTTTAGGAACACTTACAGTTACTATCATTTACACAGCAACCAATTTGATGTATGTTTCGGTTCTGCCCATGCAGGAGATTGCCTTTGCCGAAAACGACCGGGTAGCAGTAACGGCTTCTCATGCTATTTTTGGTAATGCAGGTACTATTGTTATTGCCATCATGATCATGATATCAACCTTTGGTTGTAATAATGGATTGATATTGGCAGGAGCAAGAGTTTATAATGCCATGGCTATTGATAAGTTATTTTTTAAAAGGGCGGCAACGCTGAATAAATATGCCGTGCCTGAGTACGCTTTGTGGGCGCAGTGTATCATGGCTTCCATTCTCTGTTTGAGTGGTAAATATGGCGACCTGCTGGATATGATTGCCTTTGTTGTTGTTTTATTTTATGCAATAACCATCATCGGTATTTTTAAACTGCGTAGAACAAGACCGGATGCTGAGCGACCGTATAAGGCATTTGGATATCCCGTACTACCGGCCATTTATATAATCATGGCTATTATCTTTTGTGTCTTTCTGCTTATTTTTAAACCGTTTTATACCGGGATTGGATTGGGTATTGTATTGCTCGGTATCCCTGTTTACTATTTGTCGATTGGAACACAGAAAAAGATTAATTAATTATGACAGCACATAATTTTGAAGCGTTATTTCATCAGTTTACCCAATTAAAAGTTGCAGTAGTAGGTGATGTGATGCTGGATACTTACTGGTGGGGAAATGTAGATCGTATTTCACCGGAAGCGCCGGTACCGGTTGTTGCCGTAAGTAAAAGGGAACAACGTATTGGTGGTGCAGGTAATGTTGCATTGAATGCCTGCTCACTGGGTGCACAGGTAAGTATGATCAGTGTTTTGGGTAAGGATGATGATGGCGAACAGTTAACCAGACTGCTGGAAGAAAATAAGATTAACACGAAATACATAGTGCAGAGTGAGCACAGGATTACTACCAACAAGATCCGCATTATAAGCCGTAACCAGCATATGATGCGGCTTGATGCAGAGCTAATGGATGATATGAGTTCAGTTGATGAGGAAAGGTTATTGTATGCTTTCGAAAATTATATTGCTGCTGAAAATCCCAACCTGGTAATTCTGGAAGATTATAATAAAGGTGTGCTTACAGAGAATGTAATTAAAAAAATTATCAGTTTGTGCAGTAAGCATAAAATTCTGACAGCTGTTGATCCAAAGCGGAAAAATTTCTTTTCCTATGTAGGAGTAGATATTTTTAAACCAAACCTTAAAGAAGTCAAGGATGGATTAAACATATTAACCGAAGCAGTTAACCTGCATGTACTGCAGGATATGCATATTTTATTGCAGGATAAGCTGAAACATAATATCTCCCTGATCACTTTATCTGAAAAAGGAATTTTTTATCAGCAGGACAACAATGCTGCCATTATTCCTACGCATATACGCAGCATTGCCGATGTGAGCGGAGCCGGAGATACGGTGATAGCCATTGCTTCATTGGTTTATGCTGCAACAGGCGATGCAAAATTAATGGCTGAAATAGCAAACATTGCAGGGGGGCTGGTTTGCGAAGAAGTAGGTACGGTTGCAATTGATAAAAATAAATTGCTGGCAGAATGTAAGCAGCTTTTAAACTGACCATTATTTTTTTGCAGCTTCCATTTTCTTTTTTGATTCGGTCTCTGCCTTATCAATAAAAGCATCAAAATTGATAAACAATTCAAATCCCAGTTTTACAAGTACAAGTACCAGGATGAATATTTTATTAAAACCCATCGTTAAAAACATACTTCCCACAATTACAACAAACTGCTGAATAAAGATCCTGCCATAAGGCTGAAACATCAATTTACCCATGGAAATGGTTTTGTATTCTCCCGATAAAAAGAAATTGTATAGTGTATGCAGGGTATAATAAGTGATAAAGATTAACAATAATAATTGTCCATCATTTCCCAAAGCAGCGGGTATCTGGCTGTATGAACCCAGCAGTGAATTGTCTTTTATTAAACCACTTACACTGAAAAATATCTGTGTTTGAATAAATACAAAAAAACCATAGTGTACAATAAAGAAAATAATAAAGAACAAACCGCCAACCATGCTAATGCCGCCATTTGTTGACCAAACATCTTTGGGTTTTACAAACACAGTTACACATCCCATTTTCAGTACATTAAATATCCCGATAATGACGGTTTCAAGGCAAAATACCAGGAATATCTGGGCGGCATTCCAGCCTTCAAACCATACCCCGTAAACCGGAACCAGGTTTGCCAGAATTAGAAAATAATCACTTGTAGTCAGTTTCCTTAATTTCATTCTAAAATTCTATCAGGTTTATGAGGGGAAATTAGATATTTTTGAGCAATTATAAATACCCACTAACACGTATGCAACAATTTTCATTAGCTATTCACGGCGGAGCCGGTACCATTTTAAAACAAGACATGACAGCCGACCTGGAGACGGCATATATTAAAGGGCTTGATGAAGCGCTGGCCGCAGGTTATGCCGTGCTTGAAGAAGGTGGCTCCGCAGTTAATGCTGTCAAAGCTTCAATTGTTGTGCTGGAAGATAACCTGTTGTTTAATGCAGGCCGTGGTTCTGTATTTACAAAAAAAGGATTACAGGAAATGGATGCCGCCATCATGGATGGTAAAGATCTGTCTGCAGGCTCTGTTGCCGGTATCAGGAATGTGCGTAACCCGATTGAACTGGCAACCGAAGTGATGATACACAGCAATCATGTTTTTTTAAGCGGAAAGGGTGCAAATGATTTTGCCATCAAACAGGGGATCAAATTAGAGCCCGATGAATATTTTTTCTCCCAGTTCAGGTACGATCAGTGGAAGGAAATAAGAGACAGTGATAATTATTCGCTTGATCATACACATAAAGGTGTGGAAGAACTGATGAAAGACAAAAAATTTGGAACGGTAGGTGCTGTTGCCTGTGATGTAAACGGAAATATTGCGGGTGCAACAAGTACCGGCGGCATGACCAATAAAAAGTATGGCCGTATTGGTGACAGTCCATTGATTGGTGCCGGTACTTATGCCAATAATAAAACCTGCGCCATCAGCTGTACCGGGCATGGTGAGCCGTTTATATGTGCGGTGGCTGCTTACGATGTAAGTTGCCTGATGGAATATAAAGGGATGAGTTTAAAGGATGCCATGCATGAAGTGGTAAAAGTAAAATTAGTTAAGATGGATGGAGAAGGAGGAATGATTGGCGTTGATGCAAAGGGAAATGCCGCAATGATATTTAACAGCGCAGGCATGTATCGTGGAATGATGAATAGTAATGGAGAGAGTAATATTGGAATTTATAAAGATTAGTATTTGTAAGGCCACTACAGACGTGTTTACAAAAATAAAAAGTTTGTATAGTGACCAGACAAGTATGACAAGTAATCACTATGAAAAAAATTGCTGTTATAGTTGCCGGTGGAACAGGAAGCAGGATGCATAATTCAATTCCTAAACAGTTTTTATTATTACACGGAAAACCGGTTTTGTATTATTCGCTGCATGCTTTTTTAAACGCCTATCCCAACCTGTATATTATTTTGGTGCTGCCCGAAGAGCATATTGCTGCCGGGCAGGAAATTATAGATGCTTTTTTCGACTATGACCGCATTAAGATAGCTGTTGGCGGCAGAACAAGGTTTCACTCTGTGCAGAACGGATTAAAACTGGTAGATGAGGAGAGTATTGTTTTTGTGCATGATGCTGTGCGCTGCCTGGTGAGTGTAGATTTAATTCAGCGTTGTTATAATGCTGCATTGGAGAATGGCTCTGCTATTCCCGTGATTGAAAGTAAAGACAGTGTTAGATTGATAACCGATAATGGTAATGAAGCCATTGAAAGAACCGCAATAAAGCTGGTGCAGACACCACAAACCTTCCACAGTAAAATACTGTTACCGGCATACCAGATTGATTATAAAGATAAGTTTACCGACGAGGCTACCGTAGTGGAAGCGTATGGAATGAAAGTGAAGCTGGTAGCAGGAGAGGAAAATAATTTTAAAATTACAAGGCCTGTTGACCTGATTCTTGCAGATCAATTGCTCAGCAATATTTAATGAGTTACACAATTAAGATAGCGGATATTAATGATGCTGATGTAGACTTTGAAGTACGCAATTTAATCAGGTTAGTATATAAGACCGCTGATCTTTTGCCTGAAAAATACCTCGCTGCCAATATCCGGAGCAGTTCATCAAAACAGAGTTTATTCCTGGTTGCTTTGGAGGAAGGTAAGATCATTGGATGCAATGCTTTTATTGCCGATGAATTTGTATTGGATGATAAAGTATATATAGGTTATCAGAGTTGCTGGACAGCTACGCATCCTGAGCACCGTGGCAGGCATATTTTTTCAACAATTATTAACGAGGCAAAAAAAATATTAAAGGAACATGGTGCCGGATTTTTGTACGGCATTGCCAACAACCAATCAAATCCCATTTTTACACAAAAGCTTGCATTTCGGGAAACGGCTTCACTTGTTTTACGTATACCCAATGTTCCGGTCATTAAATATTTTTATTTTACCGGTAAATTATTGCAACATGATCATGTGTGTAAAATAAATGAAGAACTGGTAAAAGACCGCAAAGCGCTACAGTATCCTTCAGAAGTTAAAGTAGTAAGGTATAACAATAGCTGGTTATGGGGAAAACGGATCCGTAAAAAGAAGTTTGGGTTACAGCTTCCTGTCTTTTATGTTGGTGGTGTTCAACTTGATAAAGAGAAAGATTTAAGCGGTTTGATTTCGGCTGTATTTAAGTTGAAACCTGTATTATTTATTCAGTTCTTTACCTGTAAAACAAATACATTTAATATGCTGCTGAGGGGCTGGAGCAAATCAAAAATGAACGGGTTTATCTTTTATAATTTAAACATGCCTGAATTTGAACACCTGGATTTGATGATAGGGCCGATTGATATTTTTTGAACTTATTAAGTAAACTGAAATATGGGAAAGGGTTTAGCGCTGGTTTTTCATAAGGAAGAGAACGGGCCTTTGTTCGAAAAAATTATTATTGCTTTAAAAGCGAGGTATCATTTGCTGTCGGCAGAAGAATTGGAAGAATCGCTAACAGGTAAAAGCAAATTGAAAAATAGTTGCCATATCAGTTTTGATGATGGTGAAAAATCATTTTATCATACAGTCTTTCCGCTGCTGAAGAAACATAGTGTTCCGGTTTCCTTATTTGTCTCACCAAAAATAATCAGCACAGGTACAAACTATTGGTTCCAGGAAATGGAAGGATATAATGAACAGGTTGTAAAAACTATATTGGCAGAACAATCAGGCATCGCTGCTCCTGCATTCAAAAAGTATACAAGCCAGGAAATTCTTGCTGCTTTGCCGGTAAAAAAAATAAATGAGCTTATTAAAGAATACAGGGAACAGACTAAAGCAGAAAAAAAGACTCTGCAGAATATGAGCCTGGACCAGCTAAAGGAAGTGGCTGCTTCCGGATTGGTAAGCATTGGAGCCCATACTTTGAATCACCCGGTATTAAAAAATGAAGACGACGAGACTGTTGCTGAAGAAATAACGGGATCAGTAAAAATGCTTGAGGAAATAATCGGTAAGCCCGTTAAATATTTTGCTTATCCCAACGGCAGGCCGGGTATTGATTTTGGAGAAAGAGAGATCAGCTGCCTTCAAAATAATAATATCAGCATGGCTTTTTCAAGTGAGTTAGATCACCTGTCGGCCAATGTTAACATGTACAGCATACCCCGGATGGGTTTTGCAAGAATGGGTTTAAATCCATCAAATCCGTTGGTTGTGTTCAGGTTAAATACAGGTAAGGGCTGGTTCAATATCAGGTCAGTAGGTAAGCCATCCGAAACAGCGGTAAGGGAAAAAATACTTGCCTTATTAAATGAGGGAACTATTTCTTAAACATTTTAATCAATGCCGGCAGCCTGTTTAATTGAATTCCCGGATACTTTTCTTCCCGGGCTCCAAAACTGCTGTAAAAGAAAGCAAGGTTTCGTATATCACTTCCTTCAAAATCCAGCAGCAGGTTTTCTCCGGCATAATCTTTTATAAAGGCATTGATCAAAGCATGTGATGCACCAAGGGTTTTGCCATCAGGAAGATTACCAACAAGAATATAATAAGCCCTTTTGTGCGAAAAGAAAAATACAGCAGATGCTATAAGCAGCCCTGTTTTTGTATACACCCCGTAAGTAGTTGCTTTTTCTATTTTGTAAAAATGTTTATAAAGCTTTTCAAATTGTTTAAAATCTTTATCTCCAATGGAAGAAAACTTTTTAGCCTGTTCTTTAGCAGTGGCAATAACCTCCGCCACTTTAATGTTTTTGTTGATAGTAAGGTTTAGCTTTTCACTTTTTTTGATGTTGCGTTTTATATTATCGCGGCAGGCATTGTAAATATTATCATAATTGTCATTCAGATTCAAAACATAATTCATCCTTTCATACAGTTCAAAATTTTTCAGCTTAAAAAGGTTGCTGTAATTAAAATAAATATCCCAATACCTGAATTTAGCCGGAACAGCATTTAAAAAAGAATTAACGGTGTCAGGATTTATGGATTTGCCAAATACACCAAGGGAGGCTGTAAACGGGGGTTGGTATAGATAATAGACTCCATATTTTTTATTCCATGTCAGTGGCATTACAGCTTCATAGTCGTTCAATACCAGTGCATCCCAGTTTTTTGACATGGTATCCAGGTATACCGAATAAGCATAGATCAATCCATTAGGGGCATTGTCAATACAGGTATCCCATTTTATTTTATTGATCTGCTGATATGTGAGGTAATTAATTGCCACTTTAAAAAGGTGATTGTGGAACTAATTTTTTAAGGTTGATGTTTTGAATATCTATACTGAAGGTTATTCTTTTCAAAAATTTATTTTGTTCAGGATCGGTTTTCAGGGTTGTTTTATAAATTTTACTGTAGATCAAGGGTGCATAAATATTCAACACATCTTTAAACAGGGATAATTGTAAGCCACCGGTGTAAAGTAGTTTGTTGGTCAAAGCATTTTTCTGCCAGGCCTCTGCATAAGTTCCAACATCTAAAAAAACACGAAGCGGTATTTTAAAAGGGAATAAAGCTTTAGGTAATGTGCTGTTTAGGTTGATGGCCGCAACCCAATTTTCTGATTGACCGTATAAATAAGCGTACTTGTCCATTCTTAGTTTCAATCCGCCTCCGTTTTGAATCATGATCTGTTGCCCTGCAATCCCATTGTTTGCAACAGGTAATTCAGGATTAGATGAAGATGCTGATCTGCCAACAAAATAATTTGAATATCCATAATCATCTTCGCCGGTACCGCCCAGTAATTTAGGCTGATATAAATAGCTGCTGAATTTTTTATTACCTATATAACCAAACTTAGCTGCAAAAACTCTGGCATGCAAACCCCCACCCTGGGCATAATTGAAATAATACTGACCGGTTACATTTAACCGGTAGAAACCTTCGCCCTGTTGAAACTGCAGCTGGTAACTGTAAGGATACAATGCACGGTAATTTGCCATCGAAAAACTAACCTGGTTAAGATAACGGTTTGTGTTTGTAAAAGCGGTAGGGTATACGGCTATACTATCACTTCCGGTAATATATTCGTAATTGGTAAACTTTTTTTCGCCGATGATATAAGTGCGGAAATCTATCCAGCTTACTTTACTGCTTCTGGGTTCATGATTAAAGAAAAACTTCAGAGAGGGTGATATTTTGTAAAATCTCTCAAAAACTTTGACACCTGTTGTGTCAAAAGATTGTTTGCCTGAAAAGGCAGAGCCATTAACGCTTAAGTTAATTTTAGAAAACTGCTTATCCGGTAACCAACTATAGCCTATCCTGCCGATGCCATTTACCTGGTGGCTGTTAAATGAATAGAGCGGTGCTGCAACAAATTGAAATTTATTTAACGGCAGGCTGTAATTGTGTAATACAACTCCCAGCATCAGTTTATCATACAGATTAAAGCCAATAGCCGGGGTTACTGCAATATAATTGTGTTTATCAGTATTCTTAAGATTAAAAAACGTAGTAAACCGGGTATCTTTTTTTAGAGTTGATTTTTTTAAGTCACCCTTTTTATTCAGTAAAGCGAAGACTGCATCTAAATTTCTTCCGCTTACTTCTTCCATTACCTGTTTAAAATCTTCGGGGTAGGGGTGTTTAAACTGCCAGCGGCTGTAATAGGCCTGCATACAACTGTCAAATAAGGGTTTGCCCAATTCATCTTCCAGCAGTTTCATCCATTCGCCGGTTTTTGAATAAGCGATCATATTATAGTTGAGGATATTAAATTTTTCAGAACTTGTTTCTATTGGTTGATCTTTTTTAAGATGGGTGATTGTTTCAAGCATTGTTTGCTGAATATCATCAGGTATTCTTTTTATAATAAAAGCCGATTTGGTTTGTATGATATCCAGTTGTGTATTGCCATACTGCTGCAGGGAGTAGCGGCTATCATAATAGGTATTCATGCCTTCATCCATCCAGGGATGTTTGCGCTCGTTGGTTCCTAAAATTGCTTCAAACCAGTTATGACCAACTTCATGGTTGATAACAAAATCAAGCATTTTTTCTGAACCTCCATCATCTAATATAGTGATGGTGGGATATTCCATACCGCCACCGTTGCCACCATCAACAACACTTACAACATTATAAGGATATTCACCCAGCCATTTGGTTTTTGTAAGAATGGCGCTCTTTATCATGGCAATACTGTTCTGCCATTTTTCGCTGTTTTCGGCGTAATAGAAAACACTGGCCTGAATTATTTTCCCTGAAGGCAATTTCAGTGTATCAGATTTTACTGTAAAAGTTTTATCAGCAAACCATGCAAAGTCATGCACATTATTTTGATTATACTGAATTGTTTTTGTTTTGGCAGAAGAAGGATTTCTTATTTCTTCAACTTTGTTTTTCTGGCCAGGTAGTTTCTTTTTTTTTGGCTCTCTCTGTAAAGGCTTTTTATTTTTCAGCCAGTCTTTTTCAGATTCGTTTTGCAATTCACCGGTGGCAGCAACCACATAGTTGCCTGGTAATGTTATCTGCACTTCATAATTTCCAAACTCTGCATAAAATTCTCCCTGGTCTAAATAGGGCATCGGGTGCCAGCCCTTCCTGTCGTACACTGCCGGTTTGGGATACCATTGTGTAACCTGGTAAGCCTGGTCAACATGTCCGCCTCTTGAAAAAGCATAAGGAAGTTTTACATGAAAGGGGGTTTCTATTTTTCTATTTGTTTTTGGTGGCAATGGCTCTGGTAAAATAAGTTTGATAATGTCCTGGTGCTGCGGATGATCTTCAGTTTTGGCAGTTTCGCCATTCACTTTAAAATCCAGGCGGTTAATATAGCCACGTTTATCATCATTGCTGAAATAAAATGCGGTACTGCCGTTTTCTAAAACCTGGTCGGTAAAAGCTGTTTTATCATTTTTATAGGCATTGGGCCAGATATGTATCCATATAAAGTGGAGGGTATCGGGTGAGTTATTGTAATAATCCATCTTTACAAAACCATCTAATGTATGTGCTGCATCATTAAGTGTCACATCAATTTTATAATTAACCTGCTGTTGCCAGTAATTGGATATTTGACAATTTGCAGTTGGAGTAAAGCAATAAAAGAAAATGAATAAGCTAAGGGTGTTTTTCAAAACAATCTAGTTTTTCCAAAAATAATCAAATCAGGGCAATCAAAGCAATCATTGACTTACTTACCCTGCCCCAAAAAAATGATGCGTATAGTATGCAGCATGATCTTAAAGTCCAGTGCCAGTGAGATATTTTCAATATACATCAGGTCATAAGGCATACGTTCGATCATTTCTTCAAGCGATTCAGCATAACCAAATTTTACCATGCCCCAGCTGGTTAGGCCGGGTTTTACTTTAAGCAGGTAACTGTATTCAGGATGTTGTTGTACAATCCTGTCAATATAAAATTTTCTTTCAGGCCTTGGCCCAACCAGGCTCATTTCGCCTTTTAAAATATTCCAGAGCTGTGGCAATTCATCCAGCCGCCATTTACGCATGATCTTTCCCCAGTTGGTTATTCTCGGGTCATGATCGCTGCTTAGCTCCGGATAGTTTTTTTCAGCATCCGGAATCATACTCCTGAATTTGATCATGGTAAAGGGGATGCCTTTATGCCCAATCCTTTCCTGGAGATAAAACAAAGTTCCTTTAGACGATAATTTTACCCTGATTGCGGTATAAATATATAAAGGCATGAGGATGATGATACCCAGTAAGGAAGCTGTTATATCAAGCAGCCGTTTTAAATTTTGTTGCCAGAGCGGAAGAATGCCTGAGTGTAATTCAATCAACGGAATGCCCAGCACATTATTTGTTTTAACTGCTCCACTGATAATATCTACCTTATCTGCAGTAATTTTAATGTTTACATCTTTATCGGCAAGTGCCTGCAATATCTTTTCTAACTGATCTCTTTCTTTTTTCTCTACTGCAATGATCACTTCTTCAATATGATTATCCCTGATTATAGAAGCTGCATCTTCAGCCTTTCCGAAATTTGTAATGGCTTCAGGTAAAGCAGAGCCAGTATTGCCATAGGCATTAGCAAAACCAAGAATCCGGAAACCTGTTTTTTCTTTATTAATGGTTAAAGATTTATACAGTGCCGCTGCATTGTTGTTTGAACCGATGATAAGGGTATTAAAAAAAACACTGCCCTTTGTTAACTGTGACTTTGCTTTTGTTAAAAATAACAGCCGGATGCAGTAGGTGAATAAAGTCTGTATCCACCACAGCGAAATGAATTCTTTAAAATAGATATTGTAATCGCCGGTAGCATCATAGATCAAAAACAGGAAGAGGATGCAGATACTGGCAAAAAAAGTATAAATAAGGGTATTTAAAAATTCAGCTAATCTCGATTTCTGGTAAAGTGCATAATAACTGCCGGTAAGGTAGTAAACTACCAGCCATACCACTGGAAACAACATGAGGCCCATATAGAATTTTGTGCCCACAATAAAATCTTCAGCAATGATATATTTGCGCACAAAATAAAAACTGATCCAGGAAAAGACGGCAGCTATAATGTCGCCTGCAGCATACCAGCCAATATGTATTCTCGGTTGATTCAATGGGGAAATTCTGATGAGAAAATTAAGGATTTACTGTTGTGTTGCTTTCCCGATCTTTTCAAGTATCTGGTGAGCAACTTCCATAGCACGAAAACCATCAACTACACTTACCGGGGTATCAGTCTTGTTTGCAATAGCATCTCTGAATTCTTCCAGCTCCATTTTTATGGCATTTACTTCCACAACAGGAGGATTGGCAATGGCAATGGTTTTTTTACCATTGTTTGTATCAATATCAAAGGTGAAAACATTACTGTCACCAGGTGTATTCAGTCTTATTATTTCCGTTTTCTTTTCTAAAAAATCAATACCTATATAAGCGTCTTTTTGAAATAGCCGCATCTTGCGCATCTTTTTCATGGAGATTCTGCTGCTGGTAAGATTGGCAACACATCCATTGTCAAACTCAATACGAACGTTGGCGATGTCGGGTGTATCACTCATTACCGCCACGCCATTTGCACTGATATAATTTACATTGCCTTTTACGAGGCTTAAAATGATATCAATGTCGTGGATCATCAGGTCCAGTATCACACTAACATCGGTACCACGTGGGTTAAACTGTGCCAGGCGGTGTACTTCAATAAACATAGGTTGTAAAACCTGGTCTTTCAATGCAAGAAATGCAGGATTAAAACGTTCAACATGCCCAACCTGGAATTTTATATTTGCTTCCCTGGCAAGCTTTACCAGTTCCCGGGCTTCATCCATGGTATTTGCCAAAGGTTTTTCAACAAAAACATGTTTTCCTTTTTTTATAGCAGATTCGCAAAGTGAAAAGTGAAAAGAAGTAGGGGCAACAATATCCAGTGCATCGCAGGCATCTACCAGGTCTTCTACGTTTTCGAATCTTGGTATGCCGTATTTCAGGGCAACCTGGGCCGCATTGGCATCATCTGTATCACAAAACCCAACCAGTTTCACGTCTTCAATATTTGCCCAGTTGTTTAAATGAAATTTTCCTAAATGTCCTGCGCCTATTACTCCAACTTTTAACATAATTTATTTTTACTCACATCCAGTTCTGGATTTGATTTTGATTATACGCAGCTTTAAAGTGTTCAATCATTGATTTCAGATCATGCCTCAGGAACTTCTTCCCAGAACCCCATTTTTCCAAATTTCTCAATCCGCTGCTCAATTCTTTTTTCAGGGCTCATGGCTTTTAATTCCTGCAGAACCGGCAGTAAATAATTTTTCAGGATATCCGCAGCACCCTGGTAATCCCAATGTGTGCCACCCAAAGGCTCCGGTATTACGCCATCAACCAATCCAAAACCCAGCATATCATCACCAGTAAGGCGTAACTGTTCTGCGGCAGTTTCTTTTTTATCCCAGCTGCGCCATAAAATACTGCTGCAGCTTTCCGGAGATATTACGGTGTACCAGGTATTTTCCATCATAAATACCCTGTCGCCTACACCAATTCCCAATGCACCGCCGCTGGCACCTTCGCCAATAATTACACAAATTACCGGTACCCTCAGCCTTATCATTTCATAAATATTCCTTGCAATGGCTTCCCCCTGTCCTCTTTCCTCTGCTTCTAAACCCGGGTAAGCTCCGGGTGTATCAATTAAAGTAATTACCGGCTTGTTAAATTTTTCGGCAAGTTTCATCAACCTCAGTGCTTTACGGTATCCTTCAGGATTTGCCATGCCGAAATTCCTCAATTGCCTGGTCTTGGTGTTGGAACCTTTCTGCTGGCCCAGTATCATCACTGTTTCTCCTCCCAGTTGGGCAAATCCGCCCACCATTGCTTTATCGTCCTTTACGTTCCGGTCTCCATGTAATTCAATGAAGTTGGTACACATATTCGCTATATACTTCAGGGTATAAGGCCTGTCCGGATGGCGGCTTAATTGTACTTTTTGCCAGGGAGTAACATTAGCTGTCAGGTGTTTTTTGGTTTCGACGATTCTTTCTTCCAGCATGGCAATAGCCCCGCTCATATTGGTTTTCGACTTCTCGGAAGTGATCTTTAACTGTTCAATCTGGTCGTAGAGCTCTTTGATGGGTTTTTCAAAGTCGAGAAACTGTCTTTTTTTTAATTCTATCATTTATTTTGTTACTATTTAGCGTTTTAGTTTTGCAGGAAACTGTAAGATAGTTTGTAAAATTAGTGCTTACAATTTTTTTATAAAAGTTTTGGAGCAGAAAGTTAAGAAACCTATCTTTGCCGTCCCTAAAAAACGGGTAGCTTTGCAAAGGTAAAGCTGACAATTTTTGGATCGGTAGTTCAGTTGGTTAGAATGCTGCCCTGTCACGGCAGAGGTCGCGGGTTCGAGTCCCGTCCGGTCCGCTTAATTTTGGTTAAAACCCGCTCTGGTAGCGGGTTTTGCTTTTTTTATTCTATTTTTTATTCTATAAAAAAGCAAAACGGCCCTAAATCTTACCTTATTTTACTTGACTTTATTCAACTTGACTCGTTGACTTTATAAAGATACGATTTTCCTAATTTCAAAGAATTATAATAAGGGAGGCAAAGTATTCAGTAAAAAAGCAGTGCCTTTTGCACTGCTTTCATTTGACGCTTATGCCTGCATTAACTGCCGGATATCACTACCCAAAAAGTACACCCTCGACCTTATTTTTACCCGTTTTAACTTGCCATGCTTTATCCAATCGTAAATGGTGGGTTTGGTAACTTTAAATAGGGAACAGATTTCCTGTATTTTGTATAATGGCTTTTCCGTCAAACCCGGAATTTCCATAATGGGTACAGATTGGGGTTGCTCCTTTTGACTCTTTGTGACTTCCTCCCTTATTATTACCCGAATCTGAGCCCAAAACTCCTCGGGCTCAAATGGTATTAAAATTGGTACTGATACATTCTTTTCCATACACATTTCATTTTCACAATCCTTTTAAACACACCAGGCTGGCCACAGATGAACTATTTGACGGTTGGTAGCTGATATATCCAAATTCCTGAAGATTATTCATGCACTTGTTATAAGTATAACGGGCATTTATTTTGGCTGCCTTCATGATAGATGATCTTACCACTGTTACTGGATTTATTCCGCCAGCCAGGTTCCACTGCTGCAATAAAGCCATGTAAAGACTAATATGAGTAGTGCTGATTCTAACATCATCTTCAATAGCCTCATAAAATCCTGTCAATGGTGGGAATAGTTCCATAAATCTAATTTTGTATTGCTTTGTTCCTTTTAGCTCCTTTTGGTTTGCTTATCCGCTTCTTTTTCAATAACCCATTGCCCGACGATGCCTGGTCACCATTTTCTTCTGTTTCGGTTTTGTCTGTTTGCTTTCGCTTAATCTGCATTTGTTTTTCCAACCACCTGTTTTGAAGAAAACGGTAAGCTTCATCAACTGAAATTCCTGCCTGTCCCTCAAATAAATAAAATCGCTGGCTTATTTCCTGCCTGTTTTTCCCAACGTTGAAGGGTACAATCGTTTCCACATCAGGGATATTTGCCCAATATTTTAACTTCAAATTATTCGAAATTGGTTTACCATCTTCTGTACTGTCCAACTTTTCAAGTTCATCAATGATTGATTCAATCGCAATTTCATTTTCCCAACTCGCTTTATTTTCTGCAGTAAATTGCTTTCGTTCATTAATATCAAAAGCAACTTTCCAGTTTATATCACTCATTCTTTGTTCTAACCCTGCAATGTCAATACCGGCAATTTCCGCCTGAATTAACGGAACCTCTTTTTGTAATACAGCATCATAAAAATTCAGAAAGTAGCTGTCGTCTTTTTTGCTTCTTTCAAAATAAATTTCAAAACTTACCTGATCTTTTTCTCTTGTAATCCTTGATGTAATACAGAAACTCTCTGGCTTAAAGCAAATACGTTTAAGAAGAAGGTAGCCCATTTTATCAAAACCCAAACCCCTTAATTGCGATCCCAACGCAACAATATTCTGAATATTCATGATCATTCTTTTTTATTGAAAAAATGAGTTTAGGAGAATCAAGATACCCCTAAACCTTTTTTTGTACTTTCCCTTTTCTTTGGCAAAAGCGATTTATCGTTTTTCTTTTCCAACTTCTCCTTCTCTGGCTTAACCTCCTGCTTCAACTCTTTTTTTTTATCATTTCCCATTTCTTCTTTAACCGCTTTGCCGGCTTCAGTTTTTCCAACAGATTGATACTTCTCTATTGCTTCTTTTGCCACCAACTTCATATTGGAATCATACAACGTTACTTTTTTATACTGAGGGTCGGCTTCAATAAACATTTTATGGCTTTCGCCATCTTTTTCAATAGTAACTGATTGAATATTTCCCTTTTGCAGGGACTGCATCAAAGCCTTTTCTTTATCAGTGTCATTCAAATCCGCAATCGGGAATTTAGCCACCGCTGCCTTTAAATCAAATCCATAATTTTCGTGGAACTGTTTTACTTCAAAATTGTTGTTCTTGTCTTTACTACTGTGGTCAAGCTGCATCCAGGCTTTATATGGCTGGCCCTCTTTTGTAACCAGGTCTTTATGCACAGCCCTTCCATCCAGCAGGTTGTAAGCTTCTTTGGACGTAATACCTTTTCCCTTGTTAAGGTAAAAGGTCTGTTCCATTTTTTCACCATTGCTCTTTTCCAGCGAAGCATTGTAATTGTTGAAAAAATACATGTCGGTAGAATCTGATTTACGGAAATTCAGGGTTGCTTCAAAAGGCTTTTTATTGATCTCTGCCTTAAAATGCAACTGAAATTCAGGCTTCCCTTCCTGCATGTTTCTTTCCAATTCTGATTTCAGGCTTTCACCAAAGCCCATGTATTTGATATTGTCTGTCAAATACTGAAGATTTTCGTTGTTCATAACGTTTGTTTTTAATTGTGAAGTAATTATTGATTGTTGTTGTTCAATATGATCTATTAATGCATTTGTAAAAGCATTACCTTCTATATTGTATAACCCATTAGTATCAGGATCGGAATATGGAGTCTGGTTGATTTTATCAAATGCTTCCTGGGTAGACTTAAAATACATTACATGAAAGTTGTCCCTGTCACTTATATTATCACTTGCAAACTTGTTGGCAGCTTCTTTTGTAGCGAAAAAGTGAATTTCGTTTTTATCAATACCGTAAAGTGATTGGTTATAAGCCATCCAATGCTCTCCCTTTGATAGAGCAAAGTTTGCAAGCTCTATTATCTCGCCAGATATGGGATATTTAGCATTCATCTTAAATCTGGCAAAATGATTGCCTCCATAATTTTCTTATTCCCGATCTTCATAAAAAAATGCCGGCCTCCGTTTTTCTCCATTATCTGTAGAGCCAGGAATTTTGCATCAGGGATAGTGAACTTATCCAATGCAACAACTACAATTGATTTGCTATTTGCTTTTACCTGTGAAATATTGCCGGCAACATACAATGGCTTTAATTCATTTTCCTGTATGGCAGTTCGTTTACTTTTCTTTTTGTCCCTGATAAAAAACTTTAACAGATCAATGTTATAATCAATCGGGCTATAATTATCCAATGAAAGCTGATAGTAGATTACCTCCTGTTTAATATATATTCCCATGACATCAGCTTTCATTTTCCACTTCCTGTCTTTAATGCCTTTAATTGTCTTAGGGTTATCAAGGATCCCATTGGCATAACTTGCAATAGTCCTCTTTTTATTTACCGGTAAGTAATAAACCCATTCAGATGGCTTGTTATTATAGCTCACTACAAATGAATACACACTGCCATCTTCAGTTACTACACTAAGGTTGGTTTCGGGAAAGTCTTTAGTAGCAGCCTTTACCAGTAGAATGGTTGGCATTTCTTTTACAGGTTCTGCCAATACGGATTCTGTTCCCCTGTCTACATGACTAATAGCGAATGGAAATACCAGGCTGGTTGTTTTGTCAGTCGTTATGCCCAACAAGGTTTGCGATATTCCGGAAATGCAAATGCCAATTAATGTAATCAAACTCACAAATCGTTTCATAAAAAAAATTGTTATTGTTAAAAATTATTGTTCAGTATTTTTATCTTTTAAAAGCACTTTGTAACCTGCCTTTACCATAACCTTTACCTGTTTTACTTTTCTACTTAACAGGCTTTTTACTGTATTGATACCCGCAGCTGCTGCCTGTGCTTTCAGGGACGGGTCAACAGAAGTAAGTTCCATCAACTGTAAGCCATTATCTGCAGATTGCTTTGCCACATCACGGGTGATGGCACCCGGAATATAAATGCCTGGTAAGCCATCCATATCATATACTGCTAATTTTACAGGGAACAACAACTTGTCATAGCGGATTGAATTTATTTCAATCTCCAGTCGTTCATCATTCAGCGATGCCACTCCAAAAACAAAATTGTCTTTTGGAATTAATATGCCATTGATATAAATGTCAGTTGCCAGGCGAAGTTTAATAACAGCGCCATTTACCAGCGTTTGATTTGCATGAACAACAGCTTCAATGGCATTATTGTCATCATCATTTTTTGTATTGTGTGCAACACCAAAGAATCCTGATGCTGATTTTTTCTTAGTTGTATCTAACAAACTGATATTATCTAAAACCGGCTGTTTACTTACTGCAAAAACAACCTGCTTCTGCTGCAATGATTTTTCCTTCAGCCTGTCCTTAACTCTGTCAGGATGTTGTATATCCAGTATTTTTTCCAGTGTGCCATTCAATTGTTGCATTTCAGGATCGTCGCTGCCGTTTTTATTCATCATCTGCATCATGTTTTCAAGCCTGTCCACATCACCTGGGGATTCATTATTTTTTGGAGGTTGAACATTTTCAAAACTATCTTTACTATTTATTTCAGGTTGTTTATTCATTTCATTATTAAGCTGGGCCAGTTTAAGCAGTAACTTCTGTTCAGGATTATTATTTGAAGTTTCATAAGGAGAGGTATTGAGGTGTTGATTGTATTTCGTTGCGGTATTCTGTGTGATCTGTTCAAGCTCATTGGTAAACGACTGAGCGGTGTCTCCAATTCCCTTGTAATATGGATCGTTACGCATCAATTCTTCCAGTTTGATTGAATCTTTATCCGCTTTATCATAAAAACTGAGTTTATCAGCCATATCATCATTCTTCAACCCGGCATCGGGCAGATTAAGATTTAAACCAGGCTGCTTTGCTGTAGTGGTATTTTGTTTTGCCTGTCCACCACCCAATGCCCAAAAAGCCATAGTCAAAAAGGGAATTACCAATAGTGGTAATACTAGCATCATTTTCCGTTTACGCAGAAAGGCCTGCGATTGCTGCACTTGTTTCATACGCTTCATTTTTGTTTTTGTGATTGATATATTTCTTCCAGCATCAGCACAGTATCCATTAAAAATGGCCTTGCTGTTATGATACTGTCATACAAATAATTTTTTGTTTGTTTTAAGCTGTCCATGTACCTCTTATAATCCTGTATTTTATTGTATGTTTCTTCTTCTACATTGGCTTCAGGTATTTGACCGTCACCCGATTTATTAAAATGTTCAGGAACATGAATCTGATCGACTTTAAAACCTGATGATTCCTTATCTGTATTAACAAAAGCATTGACAAAAAGATAAATGCTGTAACCACCAGCAACCAGGCAAAATATTATCAACAGGGTTTTAAGTTTCTTGCTATTCATATTTCTAAATAATTCATTCATTTTATTTGCAAACGCTGTCTGTAATTTTATTCCTGCCACGGCAATTTTACCTGCCATTTTATCTGATACAGAAGGCTCGGATGTATCTTCTTCATTCTTTTTTCTTCTTTTAAATAACCACATATCACCTGCTTTGAGTTGTTAGGTCCTTATTCTCCATTGTCCGCCATTTTTCAATCAGGAATCCGTGTGAATTATTATCAGAACGGGACACATTTCTTAAATATCCTTCCGTAACCAGGTTACGGGTTACAATTGTTGTGGGTCTTATAATTCTTTCATGGCCCAGATATCGGAAATAAAAAGGATAAATATCAGTGTTGATTGTTATGCTGTCCATTTGAATTTCCTGACTGATATTGCCAGAGATAAGATTAGAATAATATCCGTTTTCTTTCAGGTTATCGTATTGCTGCTTTGCAGAAGCATCTGCCAGGTATAAGGCTTTGCTGATGTTTGCCTGTATTACTTTATCATCGGGGTCGAGTGTAAAGAAATAGTGGTGAAACATTTTTACATGATCCTTAGCCTCAACGGGTATATTATCTTTCCTATCGGCAGCATAAGCTTCCAGGGCTTTGCCATTGGCAAGAATGAAAACTTTTTGCTGGGATTGTGAAGCCAACTGGTAACTTTTGTAAGCAATAAATAATGAAATGACGATACAGCCTGCAATGAAGGCTATAGAGAATAACCGTATGTATCGAAAGGCTGAATCAATATTTTTCATTTTCTTAAACATCACGCACACATTTTCAAATTCAGAATAATTAAATATTGCAAAAACATTTCCAAAACCGTAAGTTCTGGGGTAAACACAGTTGGACAACCTCCCTAATACAACTGGTTTTCAATGATATCAGGTTTATATATTTCTATGTCTTCCCACTCAGCTTATCCTTCATATATCCTCCTCCACCAGAATTCTTATTGCCTTCCTTAAAGTATCCATTTGACAAACCGGCATCGGCCATGCTGTTGCTTACTTTATTATACCCGCCGCCCAATGCATCTTTAGCCATTGAAGCACCGCCGGTAACCACAGTACGGCTTGATGTACTCATCATATTGGTAACTTTATACAGCAAGGTATTTCCACCACCGGCATGAATAATATAATTGGCAACGGAAGGCACGGTGAAATAACCAATGATGCCGATAATCATAAAAATTAAATATGCCGTGTCTGTAGTACTAAAAAATGTATCGCCATTGGATGCTATCTGGTGCAAATCTTCTTTGAGCATATTCTCCTGAATTTTACCAATGATGCCCCCAAAAATATTTGCAACTGGCAACCACAAAAAAATATTCAGATAACGGGCTATCCAGACAGTTAAGGTATGTTGAAACCCGTCAAAGACAGCAATACCGAATACCAATGGGCCCAATATTGCAAGTACAATAAGGTAGAAAGTGCGGATAGTATTGATGCAGAGTGCTGCTGCTTCAAACAAAACCTTCAGCACTTCACTCATCCATTGCTTAATGGAGTTACGGAAATTGTAAGAGAATTTTGAAAATGCAAATTTGATGTCGTTGCCGATGCTTTTGAAAAAGCCTTCATTTTTATCACCATAATTATATTTATACCACTTCTCCCTGTCACCGGAACCCGAAGGCCCAACATACATTTGCCAATAAGCTGTTTTCTTTATCGCTTCTTCTTTCATAAGCAGCAGTTGGGCAACCGCTTTATCTGAGTCTTTCACCATTGCCGCTGTTGCTGTAACAGTTGGCTTCATTACCCCATTTATCATGGCAATTACTGATGGAAATATCAATACAGCAAATCCCAATACAAAAGGCCGGAACAGTGGATAAAAATCTACCGGCTCAGCCCTTGCAATATGCCCCCACACCCTTGAGGCGATATACCAGGTGGCTGCAAAACCTGCTATACCCCGGCCTACACCAATGAGCCTGCTGCAAAGAGGCATCATATCATCATATAATTCTTCAAGCACATCCTGAAGGCTCCTTATTTTTCCGGCCATGCCCCCCTGTGCTTCGGCGAGGTGAGGAATCAACAATACAATGATTGCCAAACAGGTTATTCTTACACACAATTTCATAATCACAATTTTACTTACTTAGCAATCCGGTTAACGCAAGCCATATATTTTCCGGGACATGGCTATTTCTGTTTGTTCAGATTTCCGTTGTAAAGACAGCATGGCAGTATTGCCATTAAAATCTTTCAGAAATGAATACTGGTCTTCAATTGAGGCATAAATCCTGTCAATAGCCTGCAACCTTTCATCGTCGCTCATCCTCAGCTTACCTGCTGTAATCACCATGGCCAGTTCATCCAGGTTCTTAAGGCTTTGATCAAACAGGGTTGAGTATATCTTGCTGATATAATCAATCTCTTCAGCCGTAAATTGTTTGCCATTTTTAAATTCATTAAAAGCAGCTTTATATTCCTTCACAATACGAACCTGATAATTGATAATATCCGCAATCCGTTTATATTTTTTAACAGCCGGACTAACCTGCAGCAAGCCATCTAAAAAATTCTTATGCAGGTTGAAATTGCCTTCAGAAATATCTTTTACGGCTGTGTATCCTTTGTAAAGTATTTTATAGCCCTCATACATATTCTTTAAAATTTTTCTGAACTGCGACAGCTTTTCATAGTTTAAAATCAATTGTTGCACTTCGGCACTTTGAGCTTTGCTTTGATAAGCCATGCCGCACATCAGCAAAATCACCATTATCTTTTTCATTTTAGTCCGTTTATAAGTTTTGAGTAATTAAGCTGTACCTCTTCACTCATCCTCTGCATACTCAGCAAACCCGTTTCTTCACTAAAAGCGGAGCAGAAAGAATATTTATCCTGCATATCTGTAAATATCTTGTTAATCCGTTTTATTCTTTCATCATCCTTCATTTCCAGCTTACCGGAAGTTATGACGAGGAACAATTCATCAATGGTTTTAACACATTCGTCCAGCAGGTTATCAAATACAGTTTTGCAATAGTCAAGCTCCTCCGCAGTAAACTGTTTCGCTTCTTTAATGCCCTGAAGGGTTTGTTTTGCTTGTTTGATGATATGGACCTGTATTGAAATTATATCAGCAATCTTTACATATTTGCTGATTTCTGGATTTACATTTTTTAATGAGTTGAAAAAATCCTGATGCAGAGTGAATTCACCTTTCTTGATATTGCGAACTGTGTTTATTCCTTTACTGGCAATATCATAGCCCTTTTTTGCATAGCCGATATAGATTTGCAAGGCTGCTATCTGTTTCAGCATTTGTTTCTGTTTTGATTGGGAATAAGATGAAATCGAAATAAATAACAATGCTGATATATTCAGAAATATTTTTTTCATATACACTATTTTCTTTCTTCACTGATAATTCCATTTAAAGCAAAAAGTTTTCCAACTTTGACAATTTAGGGGTAAACAGGGTAGGGCTACCTAGTTGCCCAATTTTCGTGAATAAAGTATAATTTAGTAAATTGGTGGATGTTTTGATTTAAGCATTCGGCAATATATTAGTTGTATGCAACATTTTCCGACACGATCCTCTTTTCAAACAAAGAGCTTATGACAAAGAAAATTTTAGTAGCACTTATTTTACTTAGTAGTCTGACACTTTCAGCACAGACGACAAAAGAACCTAATTGCAAAAAGCTAATTGCAAAAGGATATACTCAAACATTTTGCGATTATGACAAAAAATATGCTTTTAAGACTATTCCTCTTGAAAGCAATTTTGAGTTTGTATCAAAAAAATGTGACCTCAAAAAAGACATTTCGAATCCCTATCATTTTGAAACTACTGATGACAAACTAAAATTTTGGGGCGGCGTTAGTTTTGACAAATGTATGTTTGACTTTTCAGCTAATGACAAATTAGACGGAGTACAGTTGCTTTTAACAGTTCAAACTATCGGCCCAGGCGGACCGACTGACATTAAGGTGAACATTGAAAAAATGGAAAAAATAAAATCTTATCTAATAACAATGTTTGGCCAGCCGTTTGACAACACCGTAGGTAAAAATTTGGTTTGGTATGGTGAAAATATAACTGTTTATTTGACTTCAAATTTTTCGGACGGTTTGGGAAGTGTTGCCATTTATAGGACTAACATGAAAATGACTGATGATTTATAAACTTATAAGCTAAAATAATTTTTTATGAGTAATAGAAAAGATAAATGGGAATTCTATCATGACAATGCAGGAAAATGGCGTTGGAGAAGAGTTGCTCCTAATGGCGATATAGTTGGAGCTTCAACTCAGGGATACGTAAATCGTACTGACTGTCTTGACAATGCCAAACGTAATGGCTACAGACCTTAATTGTTAAAATAATGCTGCATACAATATTCGGTTTGCTATGCTGGCTTGACGGATCAACAATAAGCTGCAGATTGTTTCGTCCTGAGATAGGTTAACGACAAATCAATTAAAATAGGATTATTCTGACCACTTAGCTGATAGAAAGTCATTTACTAATCCCATACAACCTCCTCACATATTCAATCTCTCCTTTCTCAACAGCCCGTTGCAGGCTAATCATTTTGTTCTGGTTATTAAACTCCTTCATGTCCACAAACTGTTGTTCCAGGTTATCAGATACGGTATTGATAATTTCAAGCCGCTTTGCATCGGTCATTTGCGTTTTAAACGCATTTACCACAAGGAATAACTGGTCAAGGCTCTTAAGGCTTTCATCCAACATGCCGGAATAGATATTATACATATAGTCCAGTTCGTCCTGCGTAAAATTCTTGTCCTGCCTGAACAAGGCCCAGGCCCCTTTATATTCATTCACCATCTGTACCTGCCGCTGAATAATATCTCTTACCCGCTGATAATAAGCCAACGCATCTTTTACTTTGCGGAGTTCCTGGTAGTAGTCGTCATAGAGTTTTCGCTGCTTCTCAACCCATTTTTTTATTTCATCCAGCTTTAACTGGCTCATTTTATTTTCCAATGTCTTTTGTGCATTCTGCAGCCAGATGGTTTTATTCTGTAACCGTTGCACCTGCAGATCTACCGCCTGAATTACTTTTTTAACAGCCGCCTTAATAATGTCGTAAATAGGAATTTGTGCCTCCGTTTTCTGAATTGGCAAAAACATACAGCACAAAGCCAGACTCACCATTGCCAATAACTTTTTCATATTATTATATTTTATTGAATTTATTTGCTCCATTGAACATTAATTTCTTTTCTACATCAAAAGTGAAAAAATCAAGTGTTTCAGTTTCCTGTAATTGCTTCTTTTCGGTATCATAAATGCCGGAGCTTTCAGTCACTTTATATTCAGGCTCAGCCGGCTTGCCATCCAATACCCTGTCGTATCTCCATTTTCTGATTATCTTATACTCGTTGGCCGTTCTGCTTTGCAGCGATACCACAAGGGTATCATATTCTTTCCCAAATTCATTCTGAGATGAACGGATATAAGTACCGGGGATAAATCCTTTTACTTCGTCTTTGGTAAAACTGTTGCAGGCAGTAAACAGGAATAGGCTGAAAATGCTCATGTACTTCATAGTTATTATTTTAAGTTGTTAATGATGCAATTCCTTTTTCTATATTTCCAAATTTTTGGGCTGCTGCCTGCACCTTCACTTTTTCTTTTTCTTCTGTGGTGTATGCCAGGTATTCTTGCGGCGATACTTCTGTACGATACACTTTGCTTAAAACCCCGCCCAATGAAATAAATACTTCCTTATATTTTTTAGTAGGGTCGTTTGCCTTGTTGATAGAGAGTACCAATGCTTTTTCCTTTTCTGTTAATCCCAGCAATTCCTGTATCTGGTCGAATTTATTCTGATACTTGCTCTGGTCTAATAATATTTTACAATCGCTGTTGTTAATGATGGCTTGTTTTACTACCGGCGAAGAAATAATATCTTCCACCTCCTGTGTTACCACAATGGCTTCGCCAAAGAACTTTCTTACTGTTTTAAACAAGTACTTGATGTATTCTGCCATTCCTTCTTTTGCAATAGCTTTCCAGGCTTCTTCAATCAAAATCATTTTTCGTATGCCCTTCAGTTTCCTCATTTTGGAAATGAATACTTCCATGATGATGATTGTTACAACCGGAAAGAGTATCGGATGGTCTTTTATATTATCCAGTTCAAATACGATAAAACGCTGTTGCAATAAATCCAGGTTCTCTTTTGCATTCAGCAGGTAATCAAATTCGCCACCTTTATAGTAGGGCCTCAGCACATACAGAAAATTAGACACATCAAAATCCTTATCTTTAACCTGGTCCGTTTTTAATACCGCTACAAAATCATCTTTCAGAAATTCATAAAAGCTGTCAAAGCAAGGAAAGATGTTTTTGTTATTACCCAACTTATCAAAATATAATTGTAAGGCATTTGATAAGGCTACATATTCACTACGGTTATAAACTTCGTTATCTTTTTTCCAAAGAGCCAGTAAAAGGGTTTTAATGCTCTCCTTTTTTTCAGTGTCTAATGTGTCGCCTTCGCCAATATAAAAGGGATTGAATTTGATTGGTTTTGTTTCTGAATAAGTGAAATAATAACCATTCACCATATCGCACAGACCTTTGTAAGAATGACCAACATCAACCAGTACAATATGTGTGCCTTTTTCGTAGTAAGAGCGTACCATGTGGTTGGTAAAGAATGATTTTCCGCTGCCAGATGGCCCCAATATAAATTTATTACGATTGGTGCAGATGCCCTTGTCCATTGGCTCATCAGAAATATCAACATGAACGGGCCTGCCATTCAACCTGTCGCCAAGACGAATACCTATTGGACTAACTGAGGAGCGATAGTTAGTTTCCAGATTGAAAAAACAACATGCCTGTGGCGAAAAGGTATCAAACGTGTCGTTCATTGGGAAATCAGCAGCATTGCCCGGAATACCAGCCCAGAATATTTGTGCTGAGCCCTCTGTTTCTAATTTTGGCGTAGCGTCCATTTGAGTAAGTGCAGAAGAACACAGATTTCTAATGTTTTTCAATTCATCTTTATTATCTGTCCATGCCAATAAATTAAAATGCGCCTTAACAGGTAATCTTTGCTCGCTAATGGCTTCATTCAAAAAATTATCCGTTGCTTCTTTGGCAATGGCGTTCTCCCGGCTATAAGCAGAAAGAGATTGCAGCCTCAATCTTTTGCTTTCCAGTTTCTGCATTGTTTTTTGCACTTCTTCAATAAAAACAAACTGGTTGTAAATATGATTGCAGGAAAGCAGTTGCCCGATGGGTGATGCAAAACCTACACTGAATTTTGTTTTGTCGGTGGAATATTTATCATAGTTAATCCTTGACCCACACAAAGCCGGAACAAATTCTGCATCGGCCATAGTATAAAGCTGGCAATAGTTTTCACCAATTTTCCAGTCTGGCTTAAATTCAATATCCCGGATAACCGGTTCGCCGGTTTGTAAGTTTAAATACTGAACAATCAAACCAACTAATTCCGCATCTGCTAATCGTTGCAATGAAATAAACCCGCTGTCCGTCAATATCTTTTCAAATTGCCCCACATGGTTCATAAAATCATGATAATGCTTTGGCTGCAGAGTTTCTTCAGGTACGATGGTTCTTCGTAACAGGCTTGAAAATACGGAAGATGAAACTTTACGATTAGCCGGTTTTTTTGTAAGCAGGATATAACATTGATGGTCTAAATAAGGCCGGTCATTAAAAAAACGTTCACTGCTCCTGCTTAAAAAGCTATTGTCTTCGTTTATAAATGATGGTCTATATTTTGTTTCGGTAAACCAATCCTGTTTGTGCAAAATAGAAAGTGTGGGCAATACTTTAATCGCTTTAATCCAGGCATGATGAAAAGCTTCGTATTCATCATTGCTCATGGTAAATAACTCCGGCAATTCAACTTTAAAGGCTACAGTTATATCACCCATCTTAGACAGGATTGAATTATGTTCTACTCCATAAACAGGTAATATGTCAAACAGGTTTTTCATGCATCAATTGCTTTTTCAAAAGGGTGATGGAATAACTTTTAATTACTTTCGGCACCGCCTTCTTAGCCACTTTTTTCATTAAACCAAATTCACCATAAGTACGGCTGAGTTTATATACATACATGAATAAGACAGTAGCCAGAGTGATAATTATTATCAGACAGATGAATACATTTACTCCAATTATATAAATAACTGCGAAGAATATTAATAGTACAACCAACCCCCCACCCAGGTACCAGATGTATTGTGCTTTTAGCCCTTTAAACTCGATTGGCTTATTAATGCCTTTATTGATTTGATATACACTGTTGCTCATATTTCCTTCCTCACATTTTAACCAGTAGTGTTAAAGAAAATAACTACAAAAATTTATCCAATAGATTGTGGTGATGGGGTAAACAGGGTAGGGCAACCCTGTTTAATGTATTGAAGATGAGAAAGATAAGGTGATAAAATCAAGATGCAGTTCGAGTGGAAAACGATTGGAATCGAGTAATCTCTATCGGATAGAAATGTTGGATGAGGGAACTAGATAATGTTTGCTCTTGTTAGGAATTCTTGTAGGTGATAGATAAGAAATAAATCACCACTTTAATGTACCCTGTTTCCAAGTGCTCCCGCTTCTTTTTATTCTAAAAATAAGGGTATGGTATGATTTTAATTTTTGTTTTATATCCATTCTTAATATGGAGAATTAGATCGGAATGTATATAATCGTTTAACATGAATTCTTGGAGATTGAAAAAACATACAGTATTTACTCGATTCAAATACATATAAAAAGTAGGCGTGTTGATAATAAATAATTCCTCAATCTCAAATTGGTGTATGTCGATATTCAATCCGGGAAACTGCCGTTCGAAATGCTTATATACAATACCCCGATTTCCATTAATCCATTTTGCTTTGTTGGTAATCTTTTTCTCGTAACTATCCTTGAAATTTGAATAATCTGCAGAAAAGGCTATCATATCATACCGTGCTCTATTATATTTACAATCTGCAACAACTATCCTGTTTCGTTTTATATCTAACCATATAAAATCTATTTCGCCAACACCTGCAATGTTTATACTAAGCGATGTTTTGCCGTCACTGAATGAAGTAATATTCCTAAAAAAGGGGATTTGGGTTTCTTTTAAAACCTTGTCCACTTCGTCTTCAAGCAGGGAGTCATGTTCGTCTGATTTTCTTTCAAGATATTGCTGAAAGGAATCGTTTTGTTTCCATTCATCAGGCGCCTTGTTCCACTGAAAATTATTGGTTGCTAGGACTATAATACTTTCGCCCCATTTCTGTATTCCAATCAATTGCCGCCTTTTTCCGTTCTGAGAGATTTCAAGAATTGGTCTGAAAAAATGGCGTTCCATGCTATTAACTTTGTAAACAGAATCTTTTAGAACAAGTTTATTTTCCTTGTTTAGCGTTAATCCTCCATAAAAATTCTCGGCATTTTGTTTTGATACTCCATTGTGAACAAGGTTCTGTGCAAGAATACCCGGTTCAATGGTTTGAAACTCCCAATTTTTGGGATCATGATGTTTCTTGATATGCACAATTTGATGGGCAGCGAAATCGTAGTCAATAGCGAAACATTTCTGTATTTCATCTTTAAGCTGTTTCACACCCTCAGTATCCATAATTCCTTTTTCAAAATCTTCTTTCATCTTGGCGAATAACGCATTAAATACTGGCTCTAACTCTCCCTTTCTTGTAATATGCAATAATCCATCTGCTTCAATCACTGCTTGTAACGATTTGGATACTATTCTCAGTTCAGCTATAAAATACACAGCATGATACAGCTCTTCACCTATATACAACAAATCCTCGATAACCTTATCATATTGCTGGAGTAACTCCGTAGCTGCACTACTTGAATTTGTGTAGTTTATATCGCAGGTTTGCTCAAGAGCCAATTTAAATATCCTCCTATTGAGGCTTAAGTCCTCCTCGCTTATACCAAATTCAAATTGTAAATTTTCTTTTTGTAGTGTTCTTATCCAAAGTAAAATAGAAGATTCGTGATACGCAAATAGATAATTAACAAATAGCATATCATCATTTTCAAGCATTATCTTCTGGAAAGTATCAGCGCACCAATTATAATAAGTTTCAATAATTTTTCTCACTGTGGGTTCATCTTTGTAAATACCTGCAGGAAAAAGTGAACGGACATGTGCAGACAACTGCGGGTGATATTTATCTACTGACTGCTGTTCATAATGTATAAATATCTCCGTAGCAGAAACATTAATTTTCATAAAAATGCCTTTTTGATTTCTATTATGACCTGTAATTTAAGGCAGTTCTTCTACATAGAGCCCTATTGCTGTTAATCAATCTAGGTCTTCATTATAAAAGGTCTCGTTCTCAAACAAGTAGACCAAAAAATCAATAGAAAGTCAGTAATCAGTAAAAAGTATAACTACTACTTTAAATCCTAATTCCCTTCACTTTCCCTTCCGTCACCTGCTTTTTCGGTAACAACGATTTCTCCATTTTTACTACGGGAGCTTCTTTTGCCTCAAGATTATTCTCTTCTGTCACATTATGCTGCTTCATCTGGTTCTCTTGGATTTTTATGGAAATTTCCATTTCCAGTTTTGAAACCTCTTTTTTTAGCTGGGTCAATTCAACCTCTTTTTCAAAAGGTTTCACAACAAGGTGCTCCAGCATAGGAATGTTTTGTTCCAGTTCTTTCAAATTCTTTTGATATTTTTCTTTAAGCGTTTCCACCCGGTCAATAGCATTTAGAAAATACCGGGCGGCTATTCTAGGGTTATCTGCATTCAGGTGGCCCTGGTTCCAGGTATATTTGATGCCTGTTTCTTTACCTTCGGCATAGAAAGTATTCTGATAACGGTATTCAAACATGCCCTTGTTTTCAAAAGTTTCCTTTTGCCTTCGGATAAATAAATCAAACCCGTAAAGAGAGCCAATTTTATTTTCACTTCCTTCACCATCTTTTGGCTTCCAGTTGGCAGCGAGTTTCATAAGGAAGGCTCCTATGGTTTCCGCATCTGCAGAATTTATTCCTTCTAATTGTATCGGATTTTGCTTTGTTGCGTCTTTGTCAAATTGCAACTGCTTTTTGTAGCTCTTTTCATCCAATGCTAGTTTCTCTAATGTTTGAATTGTCTTTGTTTTATCTTCCTGCAAATTCTCCAATTGAAACCTTGAACGAATCACTTCTTTATGATGAGCATTTCTCAAACTTTCCAAAACTGCTATCTTCTTTTCCATTTTCGATTTTTCCAGTAGCGTTGTATCGCCGGAAAGTATGGCTATGTATTCCGAAAAATTCATTCCACTTTTTTCATCAATGGCTCCTTCGTCAATGGTTCTTACATTCAGCTCACAGTTTTTCATCTGGCTGATGAAAGTTTGCTTGTTCTTCAGCAGGTTGAATTTATAATTATCCAATGATTGCTCTACTGCGTAAATATAATTCCGCACCTTATTGTCATAATTTTCTTTGGCAAGTATATTTCCCTGCCTGGCTCCCCTTCCATTTCTTTGTTCCAGTTCAGAGGGCTTCCAAGGGATATCCAGATGGTGCATGGCAATTACTTTTGCCTGTACATTCAAACCGGTTCCGGCTTTTTCTGTGCTACCCAATAAAATTCTTATCTCCCCATTATTCATTTTACGAAACAGTTCTGGCTTTTGCCTGTCGGTCCAGTCATGAATGAAAGTGATACGATTGGCCGGTATATTAAAATCGCTGAGCAGTTTTTCTTTTAAAGCATCATAGATGTTGAATTCGTTTTTCTTTGGTGTGCCAATATCGCAGAATACAATCTGGGTCCCCCTTTTATTCTCGCTTTCCTGGTATAACTCAGCTACTTTCCGGGCACACACATTTACTTTGTGGTTGGGGTGGTCTTCATATTGTACGGAATCAATCAACCGCATATCAGCCGCCATCTTTTTGGCATAGTTGGTGGCAATCAGCATCCTTCCTTTATCTTCTTCATCGGTTAGCGGCGCTCTTCCTAGTAAAGAAGCGTCACCTGTTTTAGCAAATGCCATCAGCTTTTTAATGAACTCCTGCTGGTCCGGGGTAGGTGGAATATTTATCAACTGTTCATCAATTTCAGGTTTATCCAGATTGATGTGTTTGGCAGTTTTATAATCAGTTATTTCATTATAGAACAAAGCCAGTTCGGGTACTTTAATAAAATGCCGGAAACGCTCTTTAGCAATGATTTCATTGGTAACCGAAAATTCAAAGTCAACTGTTTTCCTGGCAAATACGGCCGCCCATGCGTCAAAATTTTCTATTTGCTGCCGCTCCATTTCATTTGGCCGCAGGTATTTAAACAGCAAATACATTTCGGTTAGGCTGTTGCTGATGGGTGTGCCGGACAAAAAGGTTACACATAAATCACTTTTAAATTTATCCTGTAAAGTCCTTACGGCAAATAACATATTCAGTGCTTTCTGACTACCTTGCATATTTCCCAATCCGGCAACCCTGTCGTGCCTGGTAGTAAATGTGAGGTTCTTGTATTTGTGCGATTCATCAACAAACAAATGATCAATTCCCAAATCTTTAAAGTTGATTCCGGCATCTTTCTTTTCTTCAATATCTCTTAGTATTCCGAAAAGTTTTACCTGCAGGTTGGTTTTACGTATCTCCAATCCTTTTAACATGCGACGTGATATTTCACCACCCATATCCTTTAATGTATAAAGGTCTTTTTCTACGTTATCCAGTTCTGCCTGGAAGATTTGACGTTGTATATCGGGGCTTTGAGGAATTTTGCCAAACTGGTCATGAGTTAGAATGATGCAATCCCAATTATTGTTTTTGATTTCATGAAAAAGCCTTAATCGCTTTGCAGGAGTAAAATCATTTTCACCCGGCGCTAAAATTCTTGCATGTGGATAGGCTTTGCGATAAGTTTCTGCAATCTGGTTAACATTGGCTTTTAATGCCAGAATCATCGGCTTATTGGCAATGCCCAGGCGTTTCATTTCATGTGATGCCACGACCATTGTAAGCGTTTTACCTAAACCCACTTCATGATCTATCAATGCACCCCGGTTTTGTACAATACGCCAAACTGAATTTTTCTGTGAACTGTATAAATCTTCAATGTCTAATCTTTTTCTATCCAAACCGGGGAATTGTAAATGACTGCCATCATATTCCCTCAACACATAGCAATTAAAGGTATCGTTGTACAATTTTTCAAGATGGCTTTTATCATCTGATGGTAATTCATTCAACCATTCTGTAAAATAATTTCTTATACTTTCAATCTTTTGATTTGCTAACTGAATAGCATCATTATCGGGCACCCGGATGGTTTTATCACCCAAATCAACTTCATAGGTATAAAATGGTGTTGTGTTTTCAAGAGCATGTTCAAGGATAGTATGGCCATAATATGTTTTGCCGGCTTTGGTGGTTACTGCATATTCCTGGTTGGTTTTTGCATTTGTACTGCTTGTTTTTACTTTGAAGGTATCAAGCGAAGGAAAATAATTTACTTCTGTATCCAGTTCAAAAAGATGCGATGCAAAATTGTTGTAATAGTCCTGGGGTATCCATCTTTCTCCCAAATTAAAATCCAAAAGTTCGAAAGGAATTTTTTCAGGCTGTATTTTTTCCAATGCCTGCCAACTTCTCAGCAACTGAATATCGGTTGGATTTTTATTTGCCACTTCCGCTGCTGCCCTGAACTTCATTACTACATTGCCGCTTAAAAACTGGTCGGCTGTTTCCCATTCAAGGCTGGAAGGGTTTTTATAAATGTGATTGCCCAATGATTCAATAGCTTCCAATTCCGAAGTTTCTGTGGCTGCTGCAATAAATTCTATATCAACTCTTCCTTTATCATTCAGGCTTTTTGCCAGCGCTTCCAAAGGATTATCTGTATAAAAGGCTTCCTGCTTTTGAATTAGTGATTGTGTAAGAATATCGGCCTTTACATATTGTTCTCCTTCCTTTCTTTCCAATGAAGCCAGCATGATTAAACCAAAAGCTTCATCTTTCAATATCCTTTGTCTGTTTACTGATGAATTGAGCAGACCATAGCCTTTTATTAATGCATCGTAAGATTCGTTCAATTGGTTTCTTAAATCTGGCAATTCAATATTCTCTGTGTTTTCCTTATCTGCAAGCTGCAAATACATATCCCTGATGACTGTGTATTGCTTGTAAAACCCCAAATCCTTTTTATCATATAGACTTGGAAGAAACACTGGTTTGTTATCTTCCGGTGCTAAGTAGGAAATAAAACCAACCCGGTTGTCATGAACAATTAAAGTGCCTTCTCTGTGATACAGATTTGGGCTCTCAATAACATTTAGTTCATTTGTCTTACCAAAGCCGACATGAAAAACGGCATCACCTTCATTATAAAAGTGATGCCCGTATTCATTTAATCGTTCGGGCAATGCTTTTAATTCATTATGCAATGCAGAAGCACTCATCCAGTTTGCTCCAAACTGTATCTCTTCAACATTGGAATAAAGTTTATAAACATACTGTTTAAAGGCGATTGATTTTGCGGTCAACAACACGATCGCTTCATGCTCAGGTTTATCTTTTGTCCTGATAATATTTAATACCCTTGCGGATTGCTTTTGCACGGCCGTATCATCCAAATGATTTATGTAGGCCATTGCCCGGTTGATATTGACGGCGGGGGCTATATCAAACAAACCCAACTGAACAGAACTGTTATCGGGTTTGGTTTCTGGCATGGGCAGGTAAGTCAACAGCTTACCGGATAATTTTATTTCCTGAACAACCGGCTGAAAAAAAGATTTATTATTGAATCGCTGTTTGATTCCCTGGTTAATCGTATCAGCAAGTCTTGCTGCAATCTGATTTATGTCGCCATGTTGCCAAACCGTTTCATTTGCTTTGCCGTATTGATTCTTTCCTGGTTTTATTTCATCTCCCAATATCACTTCTGGATGATTGGAAAGCCATTTATTTATAGTATATTTTCCAAATTCATTTTCTTTTTCTGTTGTCTCAATCAGGTATTGCTCATGAGTGCTTAAATCTTTTTTTTCTTAATTTTTTTGAAGTATCAATAAGTGAGATGGAGCTTCCGTATTCCCCGTATCTTTCATCAGGTTGTCTGGCATCACATTCAGGCTGACGAAGTTTGCATTATGAAAAATATATTCCCTGGCTTCCTTATTGGAGGGGCTGTTAAGAAAAGTATCAGTAGTGATATAAGCCAGCAACCCGCCTTCCTTTAATTTATCAAGCCCTTTGGCGAAAAAGTAATTATGGATTTTACCAGTCAGGGCTTCATTGTTTATAGATTCATCATGCACCCTGAAATTTCCAAAAGGAATATTGCTTACAACCAAATCATAATTTCCATTCTCTTCATTGGATGATTCTTCAAAACCCTTTATTTGTACAGAAACAGGGACGGGTATCGAACTGCTGAGCGCAGTCAATACCCGTCCCGATAAAATATCTTTCTCAACGGCTGTTAAATGTTGAATTGATGAAAATGTTTTTGCAGCTTCTGTAACAAATACGCCTGCACCGCTGCTTGGCTCATAAATATTTGTAGGCTCAATCTCTTGTTCTTTTAGGGCTCTGAATAATGTTTGTGGAACGACATCGGGAGTATAGAATGCTGTGAGAATACTGTTCTTAATAGAATCTACCACTTTTTTATATTCGGCTTCGCTAAAATGTTGCTTTAATAATTCATGTAGCTCAATTATCTGCGGATTAAGTTTTAAATCTTCTTTGGATGCTTTTAGTTTTACCCATTCTTCTTTAGGAGCATCAGGGAATAATATTGCTTTTAATCCACCAAAACCTGAATACTTTTGTAAAGAATGCACCTGAGCATCAGAAAGCTTTTGTTGCTGATCAAACTCAAGTGCGATTCTTATAGCTTCAATATTATCTTTCAGTTTCTGTTGACTGCTGTAACCCATTGCTCACTTTTTCTTTCTCGCTATTACTTTCCAGGTACCCACTGATTGAACCTATTATTACATACCGGGTAAATTGATTGTCCTCATTTTCCTCAGAAAAATTTAAATCCTCAAATACAGGTTTACAAACCTGTATAAGGTTGACAATTTCAGTGGTCAGAATACCAACATCCCTGAACTGTTCATATTGTTGTTTAAATTCTTCTTCCAGTATTTGTTTAAGGTAATTGTATCTTGAAGGCCTTAAATCCTCAGTAAGTTCTTCCATACAAACCTCCTCAATAATGTATTCAGGTGTTTTATTCTTCAGTAACTGTTCCAAAGTTTCGTTAATACCTGCTACCTTGCTTTGGAGATAACTGGTAACTTTTCTTTCACCCTGTAACTCGACTAATAAATCAGGATTGTTTGCAATAATGTATTGCTGGAGTTTTTGAATGAGCAGTTCCTTCATAAAAAATGTATTTTTGTTTCATCAGATAATTTTGGGAATTTTTATACCCCAAAGAAAGAACGAATTACAGTAGCAACAATAACAAGAAAGACACAACTGCCAAACCATGCAGCCGCAACTTTCCCCGTATCATGATCGCCGCTGTTCCATTTTTGATACACTTTGATGGCACCAATTAAACCCACAATTGCTCCAACGGCATACATCAGGTTTGTGCCTGCCGAAAAATAGCTTCGTACCTTGGTATTTGCCTCATTGATACCAGCATTGCCGTCCTGTGCATTAGCAACGAAAGCAAGCAGCATGGTTAAAAAAGTTGCACAAGCAGAAAACAAATGTTTTTTAATACTGCGTTTTTCTCTCACATTTTTCATAATCTGTTTTGTTTTTTGATAAAAAATAAAAGAATGCTCCATTGTGTCATCCACTCGCACTTGTTTCTCCTGCACCGGCACAATGAAGCATTAGTTTTTCATCAGTGCCACAACCTGCTAACTTCATCTAGTTGAAGCATGTCGGGGTACTGAAAATTCGTTTGTTCTATAATAAACTGAAGCAATTCTTCTTTGCAATCAGAACTTTTCAATGCCGGATATTTTGAAAGAATAAACCGGAGTGAACCCAATAGTTCATCTTTTTGCATGTTTTTACTTCCGGATTCAGATAAATAAGCTTGTACTTCATCAGTAAATGATTGTACGACAGGTGAAATATCAATTTCTAAACCAGGTTTGGGTAGATAGTCCTCAGGGTTTTCTTTTTTGAAGGATTGATTAGTATTACTGAAAGCTGGAATAGCTATTATATCATCTTCTACTTTTTTAATGCCTATGATATTAAGAATTTCCCATCGGAAATATTTAAATCCAACATAGCAATAATAAAGCATCAGTAAAGTTGTTATTGTTGTTATGTACTGGCTCCATGAAATTGATTGTAGCATACAAAATGATTTAATGTTATTATTAAGCTTACAAATATTTTTCCAAAATGGTTTAAGTTGGGGTAAGCCAGGTTGCGCTACCCTTTACAATATATTTGCTAAATCTTTATAACTTCCCCAAAATATTAATCCACTTTCCAAGCAATTCTTTCATATTATTCAAGGTTGCTTTATCCGGTGCATGATACTTCGTTTCCAGACTGCCAAAGGAAATTTCATCTTTTTGCAAAGTGGTAAACATCTTGGCAAGTGTTCGTAGCATTGGAGCCACACTTTTATTGATTATTATTTTGTCAACCACCAGCAATCTTATTAAAACTGCCAGCTTTGCCACTGATAGCGAAGTTTGAATTTTTGAATCTGGGTCAAGTTGCAAGCACTTGTCATTAGCCTTTCTGTTTTTTAATTCTATTTGTTTTATTTCTTCGTTGAGCCAGTCTGCCAATTGTTTTTTTAAAGAAGGTTGCCGTGGATCAAAAGAAATACCAGATTTTATTTTTAGTTTGTCAACCCTTTCCTGCTCGGACTGCAGGAATGAAATAGCATGCTCGTTAAATTGAAATTTAACAAGCCCTACTTTAATTAATCCTATTTCGTAATTAATAAAACATAGTGAATTAAAATTATTGTAAATGAATACTTCTCTCACATATTTTTCAGATACGACAGTTGCCGCTGATTCTATCTTCTGCAGCAAGTACTTTATATAACCAATCTTCCGGTAAGTAATGTTGTTTTCGGGCGAGGTAAATTTATCTTCCAGGGATTCATTCAATGCATCAAGTAGTGATGAATGATTTAATTTTATTTGCCAATATTCCAATTTTAATTTAAAGCATCCGCAAAACTGATGGAAACAAAATTTTGTCATTCGGCTATCCAAATCAAAATACTGGGAAAAGAAATTTTGCAGGAACTGTAATGTGTTTTCGATCGGATTGCAAACTTTACGGAAATCACCTTGCTTTATAAACAAGCAATCGCTGAGGTTAATTAACAATGCCTGAAGTAAACGGATATATTGTTTCTTATCTTGAATAACTGAAGTAGAAATAAATTGATTCATTAAGACCGATGGAATCAATTCAATATCAGTTTGGAAGCTGTTAAGTAACTCTTCCTGTGCCAATTCAGGAAAAATCCATTCACCGGGATTCTTATTATTCATTCCCTGATTAAATAAGCTATACCATTTATAAAGGGCTTGCTGAACAGTTATTCCTGAGCCGGCGTGAAGCTCGTTATCAGGATTCAACAGTGGCTTATTGAACGCTACTTTTTTGGCGGGACCATTTGTCTTTACTAAACTTTCCATAACAGACTTTTTACAGAAAGGAGTACAAATGTTTAACCAACTACATTACGTTAAATGGCGTATTTTAGTAAGTAATTCAACGTATTTTTTGTTAAAAAAAAGACATTCCCCATTAATCTACAGGTACAATACACAACTTATTAAGCAGTTCCAATTTATTGGAGACTTTAACCTTATCGAATATGTTTTGCACATGCTTGGTTACTGTTCTTTCGGCAATAAACAGGCTTTCGGCAATTTGCTTATACGAATTTCCCTGACAAATCAGACTGGCTATTTCCCTTTCTCTATTTGTAAGTTGAAATTGCCTGCTGCCTTCCAATATCCTTTCCTCGGCGGTAAGGCGCTCTATTTCTCTTGTTCTTTTTTCCACTTCGGCCCGGAGTTTTTCATTCCAGCCAAGAAGTTTTTCTTCTGATTCAATCAACCTGTGATGTTCGGCCCTCACTTTTGCTATATGTTGTTTTAATTGTAAAGCAAACAACAGTAGGAAACCTGTATTTGTAGTGGTAGCTTCAACGGCCTGCCCGATGTTGAAATAATCTATTAGAGGCAGGCAAACCCAGGGAGTAAGACTTAAAAAAGAAACAGTCATTTCCTCCTTTGCAGCTCTGGTACTAAAACTGCTTTTATACTTATGACGAACTGCTTTAAACAGTGTAATAATTACTGCCAGCGCATATAAAGTGGGTATAATTAAAAGGTTTTTGGCAGATTCAAGATCTCCCGAAGACACAAATAGAACGACAAAGACTATATAAGGTGTGACAAGGAAAATAAAGACACCCTTATAAGCATGAAACTTCATTTTCTCCAAATTAAAGGCATGATATACATAATAAGGGAAATAACAAGGTGTGATAAATCCTGTTGCATAAGCAATTGATTCTTGTACTTCAAATGAACCCGGCAGATTTTCATCAGGTAATAGGCCACCGGTAATATTGTAAACGATCAAAAGAAAAATCAATATAATATTCTGATAGGCTTTTTTATCATCGGGCCGGGCTAACCTGTATATCACCAGGTAAGAAAGAATCACCATCTCAATGCACACGAAAAGAAATGTGATAATATGCATCTGGGTACCTGCTATCAGCATATCGTTGCAGTTTAATTAATCTCTTTTTAAACAGGACAGCCTATAACCAAAATCAAGCTCTTTATAAATAGTAAATCCATGTTTTTCATACCATGGGAGATTTCTTATTGAAGATGTTTCCAGACAGATGGTTCTTTTTTGTTGAAGCCCTTTTTCAATAACGGCTGTAAGCAGCTTGCTTCCAATTCCTTTTCCTTGTTCATAACAATCAACCCCGATAAACCACAGGTAATAAACCGGCCCTTGCGGGTGAATTTTATTGATGGAAGCTTCACGTTTCATAGCCTTCTTCACGTTTCTAAATCCAATTACCAAAAAAGCCAGTTTTACATCCAATAAAATTGACCGCAAAGAAATTGTTTTCTTGTCGGGCAAAAGAATCAATGCACATGCCTTTTTATCATCGGAAAGAAATACATCTCCCATTAGGTAACAAACATCAAAAGAATAGGCCATCAGTTTTCTTATCCGCTCCTTTCTTTTTGCATTCTGCGGAATAATATAGTTAACGCTTTTATTATCATCAAAAGCGTTGGAAAGAATATCGACAATTCGATTCTTATCTTCAACAGTTGCCCGTATCATAGTGCCTGTTTAGTAGTTAATATCCTCCTTATTTAATCTCAAAACTCATTCCATTGTTTCAAAAATGTTTTGAGCATTGACTGAAAAGTTTTGCAATCAGAATTATTTATCCCTGTTTAGGTGACAGGACAACATTAGCACCATATTTTCAAATAATAAGATTTTGGGGAGCTCTAATAAAATGAAGGTAATTTTTCCAAAATGCAAAAGTGAATAATGATGAAGAAATTAATCTGGTGCAGGGGGTACAGAAAAAATCTAATTGATTACTACAATATAGATCGGAATACGGAATCAGTTTAGCCGTTGATTTTAACTTTTTTAAAAGAAGGGTCTTTTGTAATTGTTTCAAGCTGGTGCATCATTTTTTTGACTTTAGGGTCAAATTTAATACTGGCTTCATTAAACACGCTAACAAATATTGACGCAGCGCTGATGACCTGCGACTGCTTTGAAGTGGCTTCAAGTTTTTTTTTGTTCTTTATCAGGGAATATACAAAATATTCTATTTTACTTACTTTATATAGAGATAAGGCCTGGTCAAGTGTAAAATAACCTTCTTTTACAGCTTTTTCCACCACCCTGGCCCTTTCCTCTATTTCGGAAACGCCCATCAATAGTTCTTCTCCTACTGAATCATCATCGGCCTTATATTTACTTTCTAAATACATAGTCCTTAAAATTACTAAATTGTTCCTTATTTGTCAAATCAACTTCCCCCATCCAGTCTGAGCCTTTCAAAATATCTTTCATAAAATCAAGTTTAGCCCACAATACCATAGGGAAGGCCTTGCCTCCGGGATTATCTGCATAATATTTATCAAAGATATGTTTAACAACGCCAAATTCGGTCGGTTTAAGCCGGCTTTGAGCGTCATCAAGAATTTCTTTTACGTCTTCGGGATTTATAGCCACGAAACCATGCCTTGCCCATGTGTGGCCTCCAACAGTGAGGCCGGCGTGTACGTTAATTTTTTTTGCGCCCATATTTACATATTCCTGCAGGCTTGCCTGGAATATTATTTTAACCAGCCCTTTATTTTGATGTATTAATGGTATTACACAATAGGAATGATTGATTTCAATTCCTTTTGCGGTTTTAAAAAATTCCCTGTCAAATACCAATGCGTCATTAACTTTCGTACGTTTGTTTTCATAAAGCATCCTCAGTTTGGGAGGGGTGTCCTGGTAATAAATAGTTCTTTCAATCGCAAGTTTTGTGGTAGGTGTAAATACAGCTTCTACTTTTTCAAGTAATTTTACAAGGTTAAAATTGGGGAATTCTGTTTTTAGAAACTTCTCAAAGGAAAGGGTCGATGACTTCTTTATGGTATAACCAAGGTCTATTACCTTTATCGTATCAGCTTTGGTAAATGAATGTTTTTTTGCCTGCAAAATTTTGAAATAAAAGTGAAAATGATTTAATCAAATTTAACCGAAATTCACTGCAGGAGGAAATAAAAGCCTCCGTATATTATAATCTGTCAATTAGAGAAGGTAAAGTCTCATAATTTGCATTGGTTGGCCTTAAGCACTTTCAGTAAAAAAATTGAAAACCATTGTTACGCTATTGCACTGCATTTTGTTTATTATAACTTTGCAAAGATTCATAAGTCTTTAAGTGTTACACCGGCTATGCAAGCTGGCTTAACTAAAAGAGTAATGAGTGTTGAGGATATTGCAATGCTAACGGATATTCAGGCTCCACAGAAAAGGGGAGCATACAAAAAGAAAGGGAAAATTTATGCAAAAAATAAAGGGTCATAAGAATATGACCCTTTAAAATCTTTACCTGCAAACTTAATTAGCCTAAAGCTAAACAGCGGCATTGCAGGGATACAACACAAATGTAGCCTATTTAATGATTTTAAACAATAATTATTGAATAATTATTCAATAAATTTACGCTGATTTATATATAAGTGCCTAATTCACAATTCCATACAGCAATATCTGATCCCCGCTTTAATCGCTACTTAGCTGCTTGCGGAAATAGACGTAGAGCATTAAAACTCTACAGGGCAAATATTGCCTTATCTAAACAGATGTACGCTATAATAGGCGTCTTTGAGGTGATTTTGAGAAATACCATCGATAGACATATGATCTCAAAAAAAGGGGCATTTTGGTTAGAAGAAGCGGTCGATGTAGGTGGGTATTTAGATATAAGCCCTGGTTGCGAGGACTCGTTTCATTCCGTTCAAGAAGCCATTCAAAGTCTCGCAGCACAATACACACATGACAGGCTTATCGCAAAATTGACGTTAGGTTTTTGGAGGTATCAATTTGCTGCCAAAGAATTTGCTGCTTCAGGAAGTACACTATTGGATATTTTTATTAACCGTCCATTTGGCACAAAGCAAAAAGATGTTTTGAAAAAACTAATAAGAATTAATGATATAAGAAATAGAATTGCCCATCATGAACCAATTTGCTTTGATGTGAATGCAATATCTTCAGCAAGAACTCAAAGACGGTACGATACAATTTTGGAATTATTAGGATGGATGGGGTGTGATGCAATAAAAATTCTGTACGGTATAGGCAGCGTGCCTAAAGCTATAGCAGTAATAAATGGCATTTAATTGAACAAATTTCAACCTGAGACATTACCAATAATTCGTATCACATCTGATAATTTATGTTTGTCCAGATAATTTGTTATCTTCTCCTTAGCTTTATTAAAGTTTACTTCATCTTGATCTTTTCCGGCTTTTTGCATTTCTCCAATTAGTTTATTCAAAATATTTCCTTGCTCGGAGATTATTTCAAAGAGTTTATCTTCGTTATTTAGGTACGCATATACATCCAAATTGATGATATGGCCTGAATAACCAACAGATTTTAATAATAAGGCTACAATTAAGGTGTGTAGTCTTTGGGAAATTTGCGTAAGTTCAAACTTAAGACTACGCTTTAACGGGCTGCGGCCATGTAAATATTTATTCCTGTTTTTTATCGCCTCTTTATCTTCATCGGTCACGCTGATGCCAAATAGTCCAAATGTGTTCACCAACTTTTCTTGGTTTGGAACTGTATTTAGCGATTCGATTTTTCTTTGCAAAATTGTGTGGGCTTCTTTTGAGATACCCGCCTCATAATTTTTCAAAACATTTATAAAGTCATCCTTTAAACTTTTGAATACAACTTCATCATTCACAGGTTTTAAATCGGTTGCACTAGTATCTCCAAGCGTTGAAGTAAGTGTTTCTAAAGCAACAGAATATAAAGCACCCTGTTGCACAGGATCACTATGGCCCATGCCACTTATTACTAGCTCCGCAGCATGAAGTAGATTTTCATTGCTCCAAAGAGCATTACATAAATTAGAAAACAACGCAGGATCTACTGGTTTGTCAATTGGCCTATACCTGGTCTCATAATCTTTATCTTTTTCCTTAAAGGTGGTGCGAAAAAACTGTAAATCAATAACACGGCGATTTGATAACACAGCCCCCCGTTCAATCTCATACCAAACGCCCTCAATGTCTGTAAAATTCGATGTGGGTGAAGTAATATAATTGCACTCTCCTCCGTAAAACTTTCCGGATATAATAGCCAGTGCTATCCTTATTGTTTCAGCTTTTTGTTTAAATATTTCCAGGTCTTCCAGGTCAAGTCCATCAATTAAATATAAGGAGTCTGCCACTTCAAAAAAACGGTAACGTTTTTTATCTAACTCAATTTCCACGTGGCCGCCACCAGTTCTAAATGACATACCCATAAGCGAAGGATGAACATTGAATTCTTCATAATCAAAAAGATGTGAACCGGAACGTTCAATCAAATCCAGCGGACCTAATAATTTATCATCTTCTGTTTTTAACATAAGTCTGTTGTAGCTGTTCTTATATTCCGAAGGCACAATTAAATTAGCCTGGCTGAACCTGCCTTTTAAAATCTGAGGTTTATAAGGGAAACGTGTTGAAAAATCGAAGACACAGTTTTTTTCTACGGCTATATTTTCAATTTTACTTTTCAGAAATAATGGGTGATGTAATCCGTAAGATTCTTTATGAAGCACACCGCCAATTTGCGGAGGTTCTTTCATTGTTACTTCAAAAGAAATGCCCGGCCTCTTATCTCTGAACAATTCTATAGGAAACTCTGTTGATTTTATGTCATCAGTTTGGGTGTCTTTATAGATCAATTTTACCTTGTACTCTCCGGTTCCGGCAAAATCATGTATTGCCGTTATTGAAGGAACTAAATAGATTGGAGAAGCATCTTTAAGTATAGATGGTGTTTCGATGGGAGTTCGTATCATTTTTTCCCAGCTATCCTTTTTCCTTATGCCTTTCTTTATACGGTTAATTAAATTGATACCTATTATTTTTAAATTGGAACTGAATACCCAGAATGGCAAAAATTCGAAGGCTTTTTTTCTGGCATAAATGCACTGGGATGGGTGTTCACTGCTATCGTTAACAAGCTTATTGTGCCAAAGATAGGTATGAGGTTTTATGCTACCTTTTAAAGTGTAAAACAAAATTTGTGGGAGCCAATAAGGCCCCTGCCACTCCTTTTTATTATTTATAAAATAATATTTATTCACTTTCAAATATATCGAATACATTGAAAATGAACGACAATTATATTGTCTAGAGGTTGTGATAGCTGGCTTTGGAAGAAAGACTTCTTAAGACTGTTTAATTAAAGCGGCATTTCGGGCCAAAAGTCTTTGGGAGAACATTTTAAAATTTTAGCTATTTCATTCAAATGATTGATGTTGTAGCTGTCATCATATTTTGGATTTATGCTTTCAATCTTACTTATATATCCTTGAGATTCGAATCCTAATGAAAATGCAAGATTTTCTTGAGATATCCCAAGTATTTCCCGCCTTTCTCTAATTCGGTCAATAATATATTGTTCTATCTGGGTTCTCATCAATCACCTATTGGTAATTGTAAATCTCCCATTTGTTATAAACCTATGCAATCACCTATAGGTGATTATTTGTAAAAAAATTATACCTTTATAGAAAGGGAGAATGGATAATTGATACTTATTACAAAGTTTTTTTGGGAAGAAAATCTTGCGGGCTACATTTTAGAATCTTTGATAGAATGTTTAAATGTTTAAGGTTATAATGTGAGGGGTATCTGGTGCTTTCCACTTTTCCTATAAAGCCAACGGACATCCCCAACTCGAATGCTAAGTCTGCTTGTGAAAGGTTTCTTTCAATCCTTTTCTCCTTTACTTGATTAATAACGTATTGGTCGATTTTACTTTTCACTAAGTGTTTTGAGAATAGGTAAAATTGGGGCTATACTATTTTATCGACAATCACCTATAGGAAAGTATTTGATAACATAACAGATTAAGCTTTTGGAACAAGACAATGCCTATATCAAATTAGAAATGGCTCTTTTTTTTCAGGAGGGCAATGAAAGAGCTTTATCCTTCTTTTACCATGAACTTTACCCAGCTCTTGCTCACTACTCCTTTCAATTAATTCAAAGCCGCCCAATCGCCGAAGAAATTGCTTCAGAAGCCTTTGTAAAGATTTGGCGGATGCATTACAAGTTGAATAGCTATGCAGGTATTAAAGCTTATCTTTATAAGATTGTACATAGAGCAAGTATTGAAGCTATTTTAAATGAGCAGAGAAGAACCAGCACTTACAGGAAACTGCCCCCACAAGTTAATTCCGATTCTCCTTTTGATAATTTGGTACGCAGCGAAGTGTACCGGCTCATTCATGCTGCACTTAAAGACCTGTCTCCGGCAAACCGCAAGGTTCTTATAATGCATTACCTGGAAGGTAAAACCACTGGCCAGATATCAAGAGAACTCAACCTGCACCCAAGTACAGTAAAAACCCAAAAAACAAGAGGGCTTCAGGCCTTGAAAAAGATTATTTCAAGGCCCATGTTATGGGTATTTTATTTTTTTATTAAAATATTCTTACCTTTTTTGTAATCCTTTTTGTAATTTTTTCCCTTCTTATTTATTGATACTTAGCCTAACTTAATGGTATGAAAGAGCATCCCTATAATGACATGGATAAAGCAGCTTACCGAACTGCTTACCTGATAGCGGGTTTTATAAGAGATACGCTGTCAGAAGAAGAGCATGATGAACTGGATAACTGGGTAAATGAAAGCGACCACAACATGCAGCTTTTTGAAGACCTGACCGACGAAAAAAATATTGCTGCAAACCTTGAATGGATGGACAAAGTGCAGACAGAAAAGTCATACCAAGCCATGCAGGAAAAAGGAGCATTTAAAACGCCGGTAAAAAGATTTTATAACAGGAAGGTTTGGCTTGCGGCAGCCTCGGTAATCGTTCTGCTTGGGGTGCTTTTTGTTTATAGATATACTACGACCAGTAAACCGGGTTCTGTTGAAAATATCGTTACCACTGATACCAGCTTACTTAAACCGGGCGGCAACCGGGCCACCCTAACGCTTGCAAATGGAAAAGTAATTGATTTAACCTATGCAAAAACCGGGGTTATAGAAAATACTTCAGGTGTTCACATGACCAAAACCGCTGATGGAGAATTGCTGTATGTAAAGGATAGCAATCTTACTAATATTGCTGCTTTTCATACACTCTCCACACCGGTAGGCGGTCAGTATCAACTTACATTATCTGACGGCACCAAAGTGTGGTTGAATGCTGCCAGCACTATAAAATACCCTCCGGCCTTTTCTGGCAGCGAACGTAAAGTGTCAATAACCGGCGAGGCGTACTTTGAAGTTGCTAGAAATGATAGAAAACCTTTCAGCGTATTGTTGGCGGATAGTACTTCGGTAGTTGTAACAGGTACTCATTTTAATATTAATGCATATCAAAACGAAAAGGAGCAACAGGTAACATTATTAGAAGGCAGTGTGACCGTAGGAAATACAATACATGTTACCAAACTTGAGCCCGGCACACAAGCTTCGATAAAAAACAAAGAGATTATAAAGAGCAAAGTTTTGGACGTGGAAGAGGTTACAGGGTGGAAGGATGGATTATTTGTTTTTCATGATGCACCTATTGAATCAATAATGATGCAGATTGAAAGATGGTACGATGCAAAAATTATTTATAAAGCAACCACAAAACAATTATTTAACGCCAGCATTTTAAGAAAAGAACCTTTGGCGAAGGTTTTGAAGCTACTTGAATTAAACGGTTATGTTCATTTTAAAACTGAAAACAATATTATTTATGTACTACCCTGACGATTAAAAGGAAGCAGGTTACGCAAACAAAAGCCGGAAGTGTTACTAGCACTGCCGGCGGCGTTTGGGTTAACCCTATTATCAACTGAGCTATCAACTGAATTTAGAAACCCAAACAATACAAATCTATGCAATTATATATTGTCTTGCCAAGATTAAAGTACCTATTAACTATGAAGCTCCTTATCCTTTTTACTATTGTTGCCAGCCTGCAGGTTTCAGCAAACGGGTATGGGCAAACAGTTACCCTCTCGGTAAAGAATATACCGCTTGAAAAGGTATTTAAGGAAGTAAAAAAACAAACCGGATTCTCCTTTGTTTATACAAGGGATCAACTGAAAAACAGCCTGCCCGTTACCATACATATTGTACGGGCCCAATTAAAGGAAGTTCTTTCTATTTGCTTCAGCAATCAACCACTCTCGTTTACTATTGAAGGAAATTATGTTGTTGTTCAAACAAAACATACAACGCTGCCAACCATACTACAGCCGGATTCCTTAATTGATATAAAGGGACATGTAATCAACGAAAATGGCGACCCTATACCCGGCGCTACTGTTATCGCAAAACATTCAAACAGGGGCGTTTCAACTAATAGCAGAGGTGATTTTGTTCTTCAGGGTGTTAATGATGAAGATATACTCTCCATTTCAAGTGTGGGTTTTTATGGGGAGGAAATTGCTATAAACAAGCAGCGATTCTTTGTGATAAGCTTGCGTTTTGCAGTCAACAGTCTTGAAGAAACTGTGGTAAAAGGATATTATTCAACTTCGAGGAAATTGAACACAGGAAATGTTGTTAAGATTAACGGCTCACAAATAACAAATCAACCAGTCTCCAATCCAATTCTTGGGCTTGAAGGGCTGGTACCCGGATTGCTGATAACCCAAAACAATGGTTTGCCTGGATCAAGATTTAAGGCTTTAATACGAGGTCAGAACTCTATTCAAAATGGTAATAGCCCTTTATTTATCATTGATGGAGTGCCATTCTTATCAGATAATGATGCCTTAACACAGTTAAACGGGATGCTTGCTAATAGCCCATTTAATTCTCTTGATCCCAACGATATTGAGAGTATAGAAATTTTAAAGGATGCCGATGCTACAGCCATTTACGGTTCAAGAGGTGCAAACGGAGTTATACTTGTTACCACTAAGAAAAACAAAGCAGACAGAAATTCCCTTTCTTTAAATATTTCTCATGGTTGGGGTAAAGTGGCGAGAACGATGCAGATGATGAATACACAGCAGTATCTTGAAATGCGAAAGGAAGCTTTTTTAAATGATGGCATTACCCCGACAAATAATAGTGCGCCTGATTTGGTTTCATGGGATCAAAACAGGTACACCGATTGGAAAAAGGAGTTTATTGGGGGTACTGCACAAACATACAATGCACAATTGCGATATTCCGGCGGTAATCAATTCACTAAATTTTCTTTTGGTACCGGATATTATAAAGAAACAACGGCCTTTCCCGGAGACTTCGGAGATAAGAAAACTACTGTAGATATCAACATTAATCATAAAAGCACAAATAATAAACTTAACCTTAATTTTATTGCGAGCTATGGATATGATAAAAATTTATTGCCAGCCCGCGACCTTACAGGTTTTATTACACTGCCACCTAACAGCTATCCCTTAAAAGATGCATCAGGTAACTATATTTGGAGAGAAGCAGGATACTCAGTTGGCAATCCTCTGGCATCACTTCTGCAAAGAACAGAGGTATCTACTGACCGTTCTACAGCTAATGGCATTATCACATATAAGCCGCTTAACGGGCTTGAAATAAAAGTAAACTTTGGATATAATAAAGTAGGAGTGAATGAGAAGATTCAATCCCCTATAGCGTCGCAAGATCCAGCTTTTGCGCCAAAAGGAACATCTGTATTGGGTGATAATTTTATAAAGACCTGGATAATTGAACCGCAGGTTTCTTACATGTTTAATTTGAACAATAAATTTAAAATGGAAATGCTTGCCGGTACTACCTGGCAAAAAACTGAAGCAGAAAGAAAACTGATTACCGGAAGTGGATATACCAACGATGAATTATTGGGATCAATTGCAGCAGCACCGGTTCAAACTGCTACAAATTCAAATGCGCAGTATAATTATGCCGCCATTTTCGGAAGAATAGGAATTAATTGGGACAATAAATATATTTTCAATATTACCGGGCGTAGGGATGGTTCATCAAGATTTGGCCCTGATAAGCGGTTTGCAAATTTCGGGGCCGCAGGAGTCGGCTGGATTTTTTCTAATGTGTCATCCATTAGGAAAGCAATACCTTTTTTAAGCTTTGGTAAATTAAGGGGTAGCTATGGCCTAACTGGTAATGACCAAATTGGAAATTATCAATATCTTGATACCTACAGGGGAACAATCTTTGCTTACGATGGTCAGCCGGGGCTCACACCGTCAAGATTATTTAATTCTGATTATAGTTGGGAAGAAAATAAGAAAATAGAATTAGCTGCAGAGCTTGGTTTTTTTCAGGATAAGTTAACGGTTAACCTGACTTACTATAAAAATAAAAGCGATAATCAAATAATAAGATATAGCCTTCCAACACAAACGGGCTTTACCGATGTATTACTGAATTTCCCGGGTGTGGTTCAAAATAAAGGATATGAGATTTCTTTAAATGCGGAGATTATTAAGACTAAGAACTTTCAATGGAATACTTCATTTAATATTTCACACAATGAGAATAAACTGATTTCTTTCCCGGGATTAGCGAATAGCAGCTATGCATCAACCTATGTCATAGGCAAACCGTTAAATGCCTTCAGCGGCTTGCATTTCATGGGTGTAAATCCCCAAACAGGGATTTACCAGTTTGAGGATTTAAATAAGGATGGGATAATTAGTAATGCAGATAATACTTATGCAGGCACGACTGATCCAAAATACTTTGGTGGTTTTTCCAATTTTTTCCACTATAAAAATTTTCAGTTAAGTATCTTGCTTGAATTCAGAAAGCAGGTTGGCGTTGATCCTGTCTATTCTTCAGGTTCAAGGCTAGGTTATATTACAAATCAACCTACTTATACACTAAACCGGTGGCGCAATGCAGGAGATATTGTTCCTTACCAACGATATACTCAGAGTTTTACCAATTCGGCCTTTTCGGCCGCTTCCAACGTAAGTTCTTCGGACGCCAGACTTACTGATGCTTCATATTTACGACTTAAAAACATTGCATTTTCATACGACTTTCCTTCAAGCTGGATTAAAAAGTTAAATGCGTTAAGCTGGCGAATTTTCTTTCAAACGCAAAACCTTTTTACAATTACTAAATATAAAGGTCATGATCCTGAAAACCAGTCTTTAGGTTCATTACCTCCATTGAGAATGATTTCAGTTGGAACTCAGATTAATTTTTAAAAATAGAAAAATGAAAACAAAATATTTTACAATAATTCTTTGTTCTCTGTTGATAATTATGCAAGGAATCATATATACCTCTTGCAAGAAATTTATTGAAGTAAAGGACCCTAATGACCAACTCAACAGTGATAAAGTCTTTTCCGACAGCTCAAGTGCTGTTGCTGCGATAGTTGGTATTTACAGTGATATGCTGACTAACCGAAATCTTTTCTCTAATTCTGCTGTAACACTTTATGGAGGAATGTCGGCTGATGAGCTGTATTCTTTTACACCAGGTTTAAAAGATGAATTTGTGAAGAACCAAATCACTCAGGCAAATCATATCAATATTGATAATTCGTTTTGGCAGCCGGCGTTTAAATATATTTACTCAGCCAATCTGGTATTAGAAAAGCTATTGGCTTCACATCAGCTATCAAGTTCTTTAAAAAATCAATTAATGGGAGAAGCAAAGTTTATAAGGGCTTTTTGTTATTTTCATTTGGTTAATTTATTTGGGAATGTGCCACTTATAACATCTTCTAAATACCAGGATGCAGCCATAGCCCCAAGGGCGTCCATGGCAGAGGTTTACGCTCTTATTATAAATGACCTGAATGATGGAAAAACACTACTAAAAGAACAATATGTTACATCAGAAAAAGTTCGGCCTAACAAATGGACTGCGGCGGCAATGCTTTCACGTTGTTATTTATACAATAATCGATGGCAAGAAGCAGAGTCAGAGTCTGCCGCCATCATTAACTCGGGACAATATTCCCTTGAATCTAACTTAAATAATATTTTTTTAAAGAACAGTATAGAAGCGATCTGGCAGCTTAAACCAGTCAGGCCAGGATTTAATACTTATGAAGGATTAGAGATCTTGCCGGCAAGTGCTTTTTCATCTCCAACTTATTTGATTACACCTCAATTATATAATTCGTTTGAAAATATTGACAGCCGTAAAAATGCTTGGATAAAATCACGAATTTTTAATAGTGATACTTTATATTATCCTTTTAAATATAAGCTTCCCAATGGTGCATCCCTAACAGAATACTACATGGTGTTCAGATTGGCAGAACAATACCTTATCCGGGCAGAAGCGGAATTGAATCAGAATAAACTTCAGAATGCTATAACTGATATTAATATTATAAGAAATCGTGCAGGACTCCCAAATACTTTGGCCAATAATACTCAATCATTAAAATTAGCGATCGAACAGGAAAGGCAGGCCGAACTTTTCTGTGAATGGGCACATCGTTGGTATGATTTAAAAAGAACGGGAAGAGCCACAGATATACTGGCTCCTATAAAAGGAGCAACATGGCAATCAACTGATGTTCTTTGGCCAATACCACAACAGGAGATTAATCTTAACCCATCGTTAACCCAAAATCCCGGGTATTAAAATAATTATGGCTTTGTAGTAAAAGCCTAAAAATTCACTTTTTAAATTTATCAAAATGGCTCATAAAATGATGCGCTTGATATTTTTATGCCTGATCCCACTCGGAGGGCATTCTCAAAATGACCAAACTTTAAGCATTGGTGATTCAATGCCACTGATTACTTTTAAGGAAATCTTTAATAAGTCAGGCACTTCAATTTCACTAAGTGATTACAAGGGCAAGTTAATTATATTCGACTTTTGGAACAAATGGTGCCCCAGTTGTATTGAGGCATTTCCGAAGATGGAAAAGCTTCAGGAAGAATTTGGAGATCGAATAAAAATCCTTCTTATTACTAACGATACCAATAAAGACTTGATAAAATTATTTAAAAAAATAAAGCAGCCTGCGTTGCCAATATTATCAGATGATAGTATTCTATGCAGAATGTTTCCGCATGCTACTGTTCCACATCATGTATGGATTAATCCAGATGGGCGCATACAATTTATTACGGATGGATATAACGCAACATCTCAAAATGTTTCAAAAATATTAGATGGAAAAGATGTCAAACTCAATGTAAAAAAAGAAGCAACTGATGTTGATAAGAACTCAGAATTATGGAAGGAAGGAAATGGCAGGTTGCAGAAATTCATTCACAGTTATTCTTTTGCCATGACCAAACTTAATGAAATTATTGATGCCACTTATTGCAAGTATATTAAGGATACAGTGAATAATACATGCTATTTCAAATTTGTTAATATACCCATACTGAATTTTTATAAAATTGCATTTGGTGGAAATATTGTATTTACAAGCAGTGAATTTACATACAATAATAGGATTCAATTCAAATTTCCAGAAGGTGACAAGTTTTTCAAATACCCGGATGACACAGATAGTATTCCTGGGTGGGAAGAAAGAAACCTTGTTTGCTACGAAGCAAAATGGAGGGTAGGTAATGATAGTCTTGCTTATCAGTATTTGCAAAATGATGCAAATAAATTCTTCCCTTTTTCGGTTAAGGTTGAAGCAACAGAAGTACACTGTTACGTACTAAAAAAACTAAATCATCTGAGTGACACCAAATTTAAAAATAAAGAAAACTCTATTAAATATACTGATTCATCCTACTCCTTGAAAAACATGCCTCCTTTGGTATTGGTAAAAAGTTTAAATAACCTAGCACTCTTTAGGAAATTACCTGTGGTTGATGAAACTAACTACACTGCAAATATTGATATATATCTGTTAAATGCATTTAAAGATATTGTAGAACTTAAAAAACAGTTGTTAGCCAGAGGATTAGCATTGGAGGAAGGGAGAAGACGAATAAAGATGCTTGTAATTGGACCTAAATAAAACAAGAAGCCAGCTGTAAAACATATGCTGGCTTCTCAGTTTTTACTAATTCCTGTCTTTGGGTGTATAAGTTTTAGTAAAATCAGGGTGATTAAACCCATCATCAGTTGCATCTTCTACACCACAACGATGTGCAGATCCTATGCAGCCCAGGGATCCGGTACCTACAAGGGTATAATTTGCCGGATTGTTGATATTTGCAGCGTCATCCTGTCCAGGAAGGCCATACATATCATAGGAATAGCTGTTTCCCACAAGTTTTGCTTTTTTATGGGTAACAGTGAAGGCAGATGTTGCTACAGCCAGTAGAACAACAAAAAATCCGAAATACTTTTTCATACAATAATATTTAAATGAATAGATATTGCCTACTATTTTATACAGGTTTTCGGCTTGTCCTGTTTATTGCAATAAAAAGTTTATGCTTGGTAGAAAATAAAGAAATAACAATCAGTAGTATAAAAAAGCTGTTAAAAAGAATGTGATTACTCCAGGAAAGCTCTTTTAATACGCCCCCACAAGAACAGGGTAGATGTGGAACGAATAAAATCATACAAGCAATGTAAAGAGTAAATATTATCAATAGCAATAAAGAAAATAGAAGTCCAATTTTACTGTATTTGTTAGATAGTAGTAGAACAACTGTTAGAAGCTCAAATATTGGAATGAACCATGAAATGAATGACGCCTGGTTTCTGATGACAGTAGATTGCAGGAGCGATGAAAGGAAAGCACTATGATCTATTAATTTACTTATCCCTGTATACGTAAACAAAAAGACAAGGAGATAGCAGGTTATAAGATTTAATCGATTTAAAACTTCTTTGTTTTTCATAAACAGCATCTATGAAAAACAAAGTTCTTATATTATTTTCATTCGATTTTATCAAACCTGTTTGTAAGTGGATAATAAAGTTTTGCAAGCAGTATTCTTACCGTCTTAAAGCTCCCGGCGTTATCCCAAACTGTCTACGAAAAGCTGTAATGAAATTAGTGGTGCGGGGATAGCCTACTAAACCTGCTATTTCTTTTACTGGCTTATTGGTATTTAGAATAAGTTGCCTTGCCTGTTGCATTTTTTGTTCCATCAACCATTCAGATATTCCACTGTGAAAATATTTCCTAAATCCGGATTTTAGTTTAAACTCATTTAATGCTACCTGACGTGAAAGTGACCTTATTGAAGGAGGTTTTTTGTCTATATATTTCTCAAGTATAGAACGGGCTTCATGAATTCTTGCCGTTTCGAATGGCGTAAAGTGATATGATTTGTTGTTTCTTTTGAACGATATCTCTAATATTTGAAATAATAATTCCCGAACTTTTATATCATAATAAAATTGCCTTGTTGTTTCGTCATATGGACAATTAAGAATTTGATTGGTAATTTCTTTCATTGAAGGAACAGACCAACCGCCTTTCCCATTTAATATCGTTTGAGGTGATTTCTCAAGTAACTGATATAGTTCCGGAAAGAATGGAATCAACTCCTGCAGCAATTTTGGGGAATAAAAAAAATCAATTGTACTGAAGTCTTCATCTTTTCCAAATAATATGCTACAGTTTGTTTCTTTGGTTAAATATGAAATGTATTGATCTTTCCTTAAATGAAATTTACCAATAGTGCTTAACTCCTTTCTGGCATCATTTTTAAGTACAAAATTAGTGTACAGGCCATATTGAGAAATCTTCCCTTTTGCAAAAATCTTCTTTAGTAGCCTGCCTGAACTTAATCTTATAAAATAGTCAACACCTGTTAATTGTTGCATTACTACTTCTGCAAGATTAGCCTTTGCTGACACAGCAGTTGAACCTCTAAGAAGGGGGCCATCATAATCAGGAGGTAGCCCAGGCTGGAACTCAAGAATTGAATCATTGGGTAAAGTAAGTTCTAAATTCATACGAATCATATTTTCACTCTTACAGCCGGATAAAAAGGAATGACTAGGGATTAATCGGTTATAAAGTTAATTTTTTCAAGTGAATTACTTCTTTTTAACTCATATAATTTTACCTATAAAAGGAAAAAAAGAGAGAATAACATAGACTTGGATAATTAGAAAATGAAAGATGGATTAAAAAACCAAACTATACTCTATTGTTTTTTCAGCTTATTTTTGATGTTTGAAAGTGATGAACATAAGACTTATCGAATGAATCTCTACATAAAAAACATGGTTTGCAACCGCTGCATCATGGTGGTTAAGCAGGAACTGGAAAACCTGAAACTGAAACCCCTTAAAGTTTCAATGGGAGAGGCAGAACTAAGCAAACA
>Ga0138256_10000236_pt1 | contig 65793 bp, 45 predicted proteins | sample KNB2016incub_MG_FD_105486 | JGI IMG/M metagenome (GOLD analysis project Ga0138256, IMG submission 105486) | Active sludge microbial communities from wastewater in Klosterneuburg, Austria - KNB2014incub_MG | ecosystem: Engineered > WWTP > Activated sludge > Unclassified | place: Austria...
CGTCCAGCCATCCGGCAGAAAAAGAGGAAGCATCAACGACATCATAAAAAGGATGGATATCAGCGGAACGCCGCGCACCAGTTCGATATATCCCACGCTGAACCAGCGAATGATCGGCAATTCCGAGCGGCGCCCTAACGCCAGCAACACACCGATCGGAAAAGAAAACATAATGCCGACCACGGTCAGCAGAAACGTAAGCAACAACCCGCCCCAGAGATTCGTTCGCACGTCAGGCAGGAATCCCGTTTCAGATTCGGAAAGTCCGCGCGTGAGCAGGATGATGATGGGCAGCGAGATGACCCACCCCGCGATCACGCTTCTTTTCAGGACCTCGGGGCTGGTTCGCCCGATCCCCCAGCCTGCCAACCCCGTGACGGTTAATATAACCAGCCACTTTCGCGGTTCATCGCCGAATGGGAATACAAAGGCAAGCACAACAGGGAGCAGTAAAAGCAGGACTGCATAGCGCGAGCCGCGTCCCCAGATCGCCAGGGAATTCCCCGAAAGGAAAACTAAAAGAGCCAGCCAGACCCACAACCTCCAAGCCTGTTCGAGCGGATATTGACCGATCATCAGCAAGCGCATATTGACGACGATCACTTTCCATTCGGCTACGGTGAACACCCACGTCAGCAGACCGCTCAACGCCCAGTACGCGATCCACGCGCCGAGGGTGGTTAATATCGCGTCGTACCATGACCCGAATAAATTCTTGCGCGCCCAACGCAGGATGTTGGAACGTTCGCTCATCGGCGGGAGGACAGGTTCGATGCTTGCCATCTTAACGCTCCACCAATTTGATCCGCTGGTTGTACCAGTTCATCAACACAGAAGTCAGCAGACTGATGAGGAGATACGTGAGCATCACCAGCGAGATCATTTCCACCGCGCGGCCCGTCTGATTTTGAATGGTGTTCGATACATAGAAAACATCGGGGTAGCCCACTGCAATGGCAAGCGATGAATTTTTCACCAGATTTAGATATTGACTCGTCAGCGGCGGGATGATGACGCGCAGCGCCTGCGGGAAAACGATCAGGCGCAACGTTTGAAAGCCGTTCAAGCCCAACGCGCGCGAGGCTTCCACCTGCCCTTTCGATACAGATTGAATGCCCGCGCGCACCACTTCGCCGATGAAAGCGGCGGTATACAACACAAGCCCCGATGTGAGCGCCATGAATTCAGGGGTGAGGATTTTCCCGCCTGCGAGATTTAATCCTTTGACGAAAGCCAGATCCAATGTGAGAGGTTTTACAGGGAGGATAAACCAGCCCGCGAACGCCACCAACACAAACGCGAGGAATGACCATAGCAAAGTCAATGGAGCGCGGCCCGTGCGTTGACTGTAAGCGCGAAACGCGAGGAAAACGATCACGGCGAGAATCAAGCCGAGGAGCAGAATCAGGCGGAACGTCGGGAAAGACGCGGTCGGTATCCCCCAGGGAATGCCCACGCCGCGATTCGTCAAAATGATATCACCGGGCCACAGGATGGCATCCTTCACGCGCGGAAGTTTGAGAAAAACGCCAAGGTACCAAAAGATCAAGAATACCAACAATGAAAGATTGCGAAAGAGTTCAAGGTAAAAAGTTGCGAGGCGGTTGATGATGAAGTTTGTGGAAAGGCGGGCAATGCCGAGGATCGCGCCGAGAATGGTGGCGAAGATAATTCCAACAACGCCGACTTTTAACGTGTTCAGTAACCCGGCAAGAAACGCCTGCCAATATGCGGAGTTGCGGTCGTAGGGAATGGATGTTTCTGCAAGGTCAAAGCCGGAGATGTTACCGAGAAATGAATAGCTTAACGAGATGCCCTGTTTGGCAAGCCCGGTTCTCATGTTCTGGTAGATGAGCGCGCCCACAAACAAAACAAGTAAGGCGAAAATAATTTGCCCTAGTATTTTGAGAACGCGCTCATCGCGCCAAAATGGAATTGTTGCCGTTTGCTTAAGCTCGCGTTGCATGAAGAGTCATCCAAATGAAAACGGAGGGCGGGGAGCAACTCCCCGCCCTCGTTGTATGCTGATTGATCTAACGGAACGGCGGTGAGTAGAGCAAGCCGCCATCGGTGTACAGGCTGTTATAGCCGCGCGGAATGTACGTCGGGGTGTCGGGACCGAGGTTGCGGTTGTAGATCTCCTCGTAATTGCCGACGAGCTTGATGATGTTGTACGCCCAGTCGTTGGTGAGCCCGAGTTTCAAACCCAGGTCGCCTTCCACGCCAAGCATACGGCGGACTTCAGGCGCGGTGGCGTTGGCGCGAATGTCATCCACATTGGCGGAGGTGATGCCGAATTCCTCACCCGAGAACATCGTGAAGACCGTCCATTGCGCGATGTCGAACCATTGATCGTCGCCGTGGCGAACCATGGGACCGAGCGGTTCCTTCGACATGGTCACATCGAGAATCTCGTGAGCAGACGGGTCCGTCAGCACAGAGCGGCGTGAGACCAAACCGGATTTATCGGTGGTGACCGCGTCACAGCGTCCTTCGGAGTATGCGGCAAACGTAGAGTCGGCATCTTCGAAAACAGCCGGCGTATATGCAACGCCCAACGACGCCATCACATCGGCGAGGTTAAGTTCGGTAGTTGTGCCGGTCTGGACACAGATCGTGCCGCCCGCCAAATCTTGAAGTGTTTTGATACCGCTGTCTTTGGGAACCATCATGCCCTGACCATCATAGAAGGTGGTATGCACGAAGTTGCCGCCCAACTCAGTATCGCGCACAAGCGACCAGGTGGTGTTGCGGCTGAGGATATCAATTTCGCCGGACTGCAAAGCAGTGAAGCGTTCGGCGGCGGTCACAGGGCGGAATTCGACTTTGGTGGCGTCGCCAAAAATGGCGGCGGCAAGCGCGCGGCAGTAATCAACATCAATCCCCGCAAAACTACCATCGGCCCCAACATAACCAAAGCCCGGAACTTGCGAGTTGACGCCACAGACCAAATTACCGCGCTCCATGACGGTTTTCAAAGTTACGCCATAGCCAGTAGGAGCGACAACAACCGGCGCGGATGAGGTCACTTCAACGACTACGGTTTCCTTCACGGTCACAGTGTCAACAGACGGAGCGGGAACCGCAGTGCCACATGCGGCTAAAGCAAGACTTGCCATCACAAGAATGGCAACGGCAGAGAACATTTTACGCATGACAGATCCTCCTTAGGGGATTATTGGTTGACTAACATTTCGATCGCACGATCTTACGATACGAACTTCTTCTCTTGTTACACCTCCTCTCCTCCTTTGGGGTTGTATACAACGGTGTCATTATAAGGGAACGAGGAGTCAATGTCAACAAAGGTACAATAAACAGGATTTTCAGTATAATCCGTCATCCAACATTGTCATGTCAACAAAGGTCAACTATGAATATCAAACGAATTCTTCAACGCATTCCGATGTTCGCTTCCAAAGAGGATTTTGAGATCACGGAACTAACAGGCGGTATCACCAACAAGAATTACAAGATCACCGCAGACGGGGAATCATTCGTCTTACGGATGGGCGGCAACGAGACGAAACATCTCGGCATTGACCGCTCAGTAGAATATGAATGTTCCCGCCTCGCTTCGCAAATTGGAGTTGCCCCAGACCCTGTCGCTTTTATCGCCCCTGAGGGCTTTATCCTTGCGCGTTTCATTTCAGGCAAAGGGATGTCGGCTGAGGAGATTGGTAAGAAAGAAAACATCGAACGAGTACTTGAATCCATGAAAGCCTATCACGCTCTTGAGAACTTCCCCGGCTTCTTCTCCCCGTTTCGAGTGGCGGAAGAATATGCCAAGACCGCCCGCAGTTTCAATGTGCAATTGCCCGCGAAAATGGACTGGTATCTTGAGAAATCAAGTGAGATCGAAACAGCGATGTACGGGCGCGAGCCTCTGCAACTCCGTCCCTGCCACAACGACTTACTCAACGGCAACTTCATTGACGACGGCACTCGCATCCGCATATTAGATTGGGAATACGCGGGCATGGGCGATATCTTCTTCGATTTAGGAAACTTTGCTGTTCAGCATGAGTTCACAGTGGAGCAAGATGACATCTTGCTCAACGCATATTTCGGCGACCCCACCGATTCCCAACGAGCGCATCTCAAGTTGATGAAGATCATGTCCGATTTGAGAGAGGCGATGTGGGCGCAAGTGCAGATCGGCGTCTCGCAATTGGATTTTGATTATGAAGGCTATGGGCAGAAGTATTTTGAGAGGTTTGAGGCAAGCACAAGTGGAAGTGATTATCAGAAGTGGTTGAGGGAAGTGTAAAACGTGAGACGTGGAGCGAATTGGGCGTGAGGCGACTCCAATTCAATGTGCCGACAACTCATCAGTTTAAAAAAGGAGAAAAATGACAACCGCTAAATCCCACCGTGACTTGCGCGTGTATCAACTTGCTTTCAAATCTGCGACACAGATACATGAAATCACAAAGAAATTTCCAGCGGAAGAGAAATATAGCCTCACCGATCAAATACGCCGATCTTCGCGTTCAGTCTGTGCGAATATCGCCGAAGCGTGGCGGAGAAGAAAGTACCCGAAAAACTTTGTCAGCAAATTAACAGACTCGGATACTGAGGCGACCGAGACCATCGTTTGGCTGGATTTTGCATTACACTTTAACTACCTCACTCCCGCGGTTCATAAAGAACTCGAAGATCATTACGATCACATCAACAGCCAACTTACCATTATGATGTCCGACCCAGGCAAATGGACTCCACGCGACAAAGAGTAGTTCATCGCCACACGCTCCACGCCTCACGAAAAATCGCCTCACGAATTTATCCTCAAACACTAATCAAGGGTCAACACACTTATGAAACTACCACAACACGCGCAAGCCATCATCATCGGAGGCGGAGTCGGCGGGGCGAGTATTGCTTATCATCTGACTCAAATGGGATGGAAAGATATTGTCGTCATCGAACGGCACGAACTGACCAGCGGCTCGACATTTCATTCGGCGGGATTAGTTGGTCAACTTCGTACATCATCAAGCCTCACCAAGATGATGCGGTACAGCACAGACTTATATCGCAGACTCAAAAATGAAACGGGCGTTGACCCGGGCTGGAACGAGGTGGGCAGTTTGCGAATTGCTTCATCCGATGCGCGGCTGGAGGAACTCAAACGCGTGGTGGGATATTCCAAAGCGTTTGGAATGCCGCTTGAAATTATTTCACCGAAAGAATGCCAGGATTTATTTCCGCTGATGTCGCTGGAGGATGTCAAAGGTGGAGTCCACCTCCCCACCGATGGACAGATTGACCCAACGGGATTGACGAACGCGCTCGCGGCGGGCGCGAAGAGTCGCGGGGCGAAGTTCATCACGAACACGCGCGTGACGGGAATCACTGTCAGCGGGAATGAAGTTCGAGGTGTGGTAACAGATCGAGGCGAAGTAAGAAGCGATGTCGTCATCAACGCGGCGGGACTGTGGGGCAATGATATCGCGTCCATGGTCGGCATTACACTGCCCATCATCCCGATGGCGCATTTGTATCTCATCACCAAGCCCGTCAAGGATCAACCGCAGACAATGCCGACGATGCGCGATCCCGATAATCTTATTTATTTTCGCGGCAGTGACAGCGGCATGGTCGCGGGCGGATACGAACGCCAGCCCGCGCCGTGGGGACTCGATGGCGTGCCGCAAGATTGGAATTTTAAATTGCTCGAACCCGACTGGGAGCGCTTCACGCCGCTGATGGAAAATATTATCAAGCGCGTGCCTTCCATGGAAAGCGTTGAGATCGTGCAATTGCTCAACGGACCCGAAGGCTTCACACCCGATTCGGAATATTTATTGGGTCCAACATCGGTGCGCGGCTTTTGGGTGGCGTGCGCGTTTTGCGCGCATGGCATCGCGGGCGCGGGCGGCATCGGCAAAGCGATGGCAGAGTGGATCATTGACGGTCATCCCGAATGGGATATGTGGAAACTGGATGCGCGGCGTTTTGGAAATCAATATGCGAGTCAATCGTTCACACTTGCGCGCACGATCGAGACATACGGAAAATATTACGACATTCACATGCCGTATGAAGAGCGCGAGTCGGCGCGACCTCTGCGTGTGTCGCCCGCGTATCATCGCTTGCAGGATTTGGGCGCGGTCTTCGGTGAAAAAGGCGGATGGGAACGCCCGAACTGGTACGCCCCGAATGAAGCGGACTCACGCGCCGCGTCTCTCCCTGACCTTTCGGGCTGGGCGCGTGACAATTGGTCGTCCGCCATCGCCGCAGAGACTCGCGCCACGCGTGAAGCGGCAGGATTGTTCGATGAAACGTCATTTTCAAAAATCGAAATCCAAGGACCAGGCGCGTGCGACTTCCTGCAAAAATTATGCGCCAATGACATTGACAAACCCGTCGGCACAGTGACGTACACTCAAATGCTCAACGCGCGCGGCGGCATCGAATGTGACTTCACCGTTTCGCGGCTCGCATCTGACCGATTCATGATCGTCACAGGGACAGCCTTCGGCACACACGACATGACTCACATCCGAAGATACATGCCGTTGGATGGGACGGTTTTCGTCAACGACATTACATCGGCAAGAACATGCTTCGGCTTGTGGGGACCCCGCGCGCGCGATATTTTGCAATCGGTGACACGCGACGATGTATCTAATGAAGCGTTCCCGTATATGACGGCAAAACAGATCACGATTGGGAATATCCCAACTCTTGCATTGCGCGTCACGTATGTCGGCGAACTCGGCTGGGAGTTTTACGCGCCATCCGAATATGGCGAACAATTGTGGGATACGTTGTGGAACGCGGGCAAACCGTTCGGCATGGTCGCGGCTGGATACAAGGCAATCGAGTCCATGCGGCTTGAAAAAGGCTACCGCTACTGGAGCGCGGACATCACACCCGATTACACTCCTTATGAAGCGGGCTTGGGTTTTGCTGTTGCATTGAACAAATCAGTTGACTTCATGGGGAAACAAGCGTTGGTAAAACAGAAAGCGGAAGGGGCAAAGCAGAAACTTTGTTGTATTGTGCTTGATGATCCGAATACGATTGTGTTTGGAAGTGAGCCGATCCGCTACGATGGCAAAGTCGTTGGCTGGGTCACTTCAGGCGGATTTGGGTATTCGATCAATAAATCAATTGCATACACCTACCTCCCCATTGAACTCGCAAAGGCAGGAACTCGCGTTACTGTGGAATGTTTTGGGGTTGAGATTCAGGCTGAGGTTCAGAAGGAGCCGTTGTTTGATCCGAGGGGCGAGAGGATAAAATCGTAACGCGACATTCATGTCGCAACACGCGAGATAAATCTCGCGTTACGTGAACTTATGCACAACATCAAAGCCATCATCTTCGATTTCGGAAACGTCTTGCTTGAATGGAATCCGTGGCATGTGTATCGTCGTCACTTTGATAATGAAGAGGCGATGAAAGCGTTTTTTCACGAAGTGGATTTTGCGGCATGGAACGCACAACAAGATAAAGGACGGACATTTAATGAAGGTGTGGCTGACCACTCGCAGAAGTTTCCGCAGTACGCGCATTTGTTTCAGGCGTATCACGATCATTGGAGGGATTCGATTGGTGATGCGTTCATAGGCACGGTCAAAATTTTGAAGCGACTCAAACGCGTGGACTATCCGCTCTTTGGGTTGAGCAATTGGTCAGCAGAGACATTTCCGTTTGCGCGCGAAAAGTATGACTTTTTCGATCTATTCGATGACATGGTTATTTCAGCACATGTCGGTTTTGTTAAACCCGAGCCAGAAATTTACAACCTTGTGCTTGAGAAAATTGGCAAGCCCGCGCGCGAATGCTTATTCATTGACGACTCGCTGGCGAATATCGAACAAGCAAAACAGATGGGATTTGTTACAATCCATTTCACATCGCCCGAACAATTGGAAGATGAATTAACTCACATGGGAATTTTCTAACGCATGGACACAAAAGAACTTCTCTCTGCTGTTGAAACGGAATTGCAAAAACAAGTCTCGCGGTTGGATTCGCCGCGCACGAAGCCATTCCACGAGATGCTCACTTATCACATGGGTTGGACGGGTGACGGCGCGGGTCCCGAAGCGACGGGGAAACGGATACGTCCGTTGTTGGTTTTATTGTGTGCTTCGGCTTGCGGGGCGGACTGGAAGTCCGCGCTCCCGGCGGCCGCAGCGATTGAGTTAGTGCACAATTTCTCTTTAGTGCATGATGATATTCAGGATAATTCTCCAAAGAGAAGAGGCAGAGATACGGCATGGGTCAAGTGGGGCGCGCCGATGGCGATCAACGTTGGGGATGCGTTGTTCGTGATGTCAAGTCAGGCGATCCTTGATTTGAAGAATAGTTATTCTGCCGATGTGGTTGTAAAAGCGGCGGAGATTTTGCACAACACGTGCCTTGATCTCACGCGCGGGCAATATCTTGATATGTCTTATGAAGAAAGAAACGATCTAGGCGTTGAAGATTATTGGCACATGATCTCAGGCAAGACATCCGCGCTCATCGCCGCGTGTTGTCACATCGGCGCGTTGCTGGGCGGCGCGGATGATGAGAAGCAGGAAGTGTATCGTTCGTTTGGACATTATCTCGGGTTGGCATTTCAAGTGCAGGACGATATTTTGGGAATCTGGGGCGATGAAAATGTAACGGGCAAATCAACTGCGAGCGATCTCGTTGAAGGAAAGAATTCGCTTCCCATTTTGGCGGGGTTGGATAAAAAAGGAAAATTTGCAGAACGCTGGGCGCAGGGACCGATTCAACCTGAGGAAGTTGGCGAAGTCTCGCGGTTGCTTGCGAGCGAGGGCGGATTACTCGCCGCGCAAGAGGCGGCAAAACAAATGACCGATCTCGCGTTGATGAATCTGCGCGAGGCGGATCCGCAGGACGAGGCGGGCGACGCGTTGTTCGAGTTGACGAATCGCTTGCTAGGTCGAACACAGTAGCCCCGTCGAGGCGAAGCGGGGTTTATATCCGCATTGACACAAAAGATTCGCATGGCTATAATTTTGAAATTCAAGCGGGTGTAGTTCAGTGGTAGAACGCTTGCTTCCCAAGCAAGATATCGTGGGTTCGAGTCCCATCACCCGCTCAAAATGTCGAGGCAAAAACCCTCGACATTTTTGTTGGGGAATTTGCAAGGTTGCTGTCATGTCATCCCCCAAAGGTAGTATGTAAAATTCAGGCTGGAGGTACACCATTGATGAGCGAGCCAGGCAAGAGTTTGATCCTTTACGTGGAAGATAACCCTGAAAATCGAATGCTTGTGAGGCGGGTTCTGCTAGCGGAGAAGTATTCACTGATCGAAGCCAGCAGCGCCCAGGAAACGTTTGAGATACTGAAGAGCAGGCGCCCCGACCTCATCTTGATGGACATCAACATGCCCGATATGGATGGCTATACCCTGACAGCGCAGATCAAAGCCATGCAAGGGTTTGAGAAGGTCCCGATCCTTGCCATTACCGCCAATGTGATGCGAGGCGACCGCGAAAAAACCATCGAGGCTGGCTGTGATGGTTACATTCAAAAGCCGATCGATATCGACCAATTGGTTCGAGAAATAGAAAAGTTCCTTGCGAGGAGAGCACATGCCTGAAAATGTTTTAGACACCCAACCGATCAGGAAGCCGACGATCCCGAAAGATGCGACCGTCTTGGTTGTTGAAGATAATGTTGCAAACTTTGTGTTGATCGCCAGAATGTTGGGGTATCTGGGGATTCACTGCGAATGGAAAACGTCTGGGTATGAGGTGGTCGAGTATGCTGACACATTATCCCGGCTGGATTTGATCCTCATGGATATCCGCCTCCCGTACGAAGATGGGTATGGCGCTTTGAAAAAGATCCGCGCGTCTGAAAAATTACGCTCGATCCCCATCATCGCAGTGACCGCTGAGGCAAGCACAGATCAGATGAACAAGGCAAAAGATTCTGGCTTTGACGGTTTCCTCGGCAAGCCCCTCGACCCCGATAAGTTCCCCGATCAAATCCGTCGAATTTTAAACGGGGAGTCGGTCTGGGAGTTCAGTTAGAAAAGCATAGATTTGCAATGAGCCAAAGCATACCCGAAGGAAACGCGTTCTTTTTCACGGCTTATTTTGTTGCCAATGCCGATCGCCTGCAACTCGCCCAGTTTTTAGACCCTCAAGCGCGAGAACCACAGGCGACGATTCCGCGCGGGCACGAATTGTCGGCGCGCGATATTGAGGGTCACCTCACGCGAGGTTTTGTAAGGGTGGACGGGGGAAGCGCAAGGTCCCTGCCCGAATCGTTGACTCAATTCAATATGCTTCACTATATCCGCCAATTCGAGTGCGAGTCTGCGGTGTTTATCCCGGTCATGCAGGGCGCGGACATGCGCGGATTAGTGATGATCGGCGCGCGCGCGGGCCAGGTTATCGGCGACGAGGTGATCAACTCATTCCAGCGCACGATTCAACTGACGACGAAAGTTGTCGCAAAACCCACAACGCCATCCCAGCCTGTGGAGCGCGAGCGACGCTCCCTGGAAACAAGAGCGTTGAACATACTCGCCGCCAACACGGCAACCATCAGCGATCTGAAAACCCTGTATTCGTCCATCCACGATCAATTCAGAAGCGTCATTGGAGATCATGGGTTTGTGATTGCGCTCTATGATGAGTCGACCAACTCGATCAGTATCCCCTACCTATATGAAGAGGGGCAATTCTCTTCACTCGATACATTCCCGCTCGGCGAAGGGCTTACCTCCATCCTCATCCGCACACGCGAGCCTTTGATGGTGGTTTCGGATACCGAAAAACGGATCATTGCCATGGGAGCAAAAATATCCGGCAAGCCTCCGCGCTCGTGGATGGGAGTGCCTTTGTTGGTGCGCGGAGAAGCCATCGGCGCGCTCATTGTGCAAGATTTGGAGAAAGAGTTCAGTTTCGACGAGGAAGACTTGCGATTTGCCATTGCGGTTGCCAGCCAGATTTCCGGCGCGATCTATAATGTTCGGTTGTTACATGACAGCCAGCAAGTTGTATTACAGTTCGAGACTGCCGCAGAAATTGCGCGCGATATCAGCAGTTCGCTGGATTTAGACGAGTTATTACAAAAAGCGGTGGACTTGATTCGCGCCCGGTTTGATTTTTATCATGCCTCGGTCTTCTTAAAAGACATGCCGGGCGAATTTGTTGTAATTCGCGGCTCCACTGGAGACGCGGGCGCGCAATTGAAACGGACGAGTCACAAGCTTGGCGTTGGCTCCAAATCCATCGTTGGCTTCGTGGCAGGCAAAGGCGAGTCTCTTGTTGTCAACGATACCACGCGGGACGCCACTTATTACCCCAACCCTGTTTTGCCGGATACCCGCGCGGAAGCCGCAATCCCCTTGAAGGTGGCGGATCGCATCCTCGGCGTTCTCGACGTGCAAAGCGATCGCGCCTATGCTTTTACCAGCGACAACCTTCGCATCCTGCAAATCCTCGCCGACCAGTTGGCGATCGCGGTGATCAACACTGAACTGTTCTCGGAAACGCAGGAGCATCTCGCCCAACACCGCCTGCTTCACCACATCACCACCACGGCGGCATCGGGAACCACGCTGGACGAAGCGCTATCTTCCGCGGTGAACGGCTTGCAGGTGACCCTGGGCGGCGATCGCGTTACCATCCTGTTGCTCAATAAAGAGAAGAATACCCTGGAGGTCAAAGCCGCGGTTGGGTATGCCGATGAAATCTTCAAACAATCCATCACACTCGGAAGCGGCATCACCGGTTGGTCGGCATTGCACCGCAAGCCGTTGCGCGTCGCCAATGCGCGCCAGGATTCGCGATACATCGAAGGCAGTCCGAACACACAATCGGAATTGGCAATTCCCCTGCTCTACCGCGGCGAACTTCTTGGCGTGTTGAACGTGGAGAGCGAGCAAGTCGGCGCGTACACAGAGAACGACGAAGAACTGCTCGGCACCCTGGGCGGAAGCCTTGCGGCGATCATTGCCAACGCGCGCCTTCTCGAACAAATTCGCTCGCAGGCAGAGCGTGAACGGATCATCTTCGAGATTTCCGACAAAATTCGGCGCACCACCGATATGCAAGCCATCCTCGCAACGACTGCCAGCGAACTCACGCGCGCCGTTGGCGCCACCAGCGCGCGCATCAAGCTTGCGGTCGTTGCCGACGACAAGAAAAATCAGGAAAGTCAGCCAGCATGAGTCCTTACATTACCTTCGAACGGCTCTTTGCCAGACTGGGAGGACGGCATCTGATACTTGTCATCGGACTCGTGCAAGTGATCGCTTTTTTTGGCGCGGTCCCCGGCATCGTTTCGATACGCGTCAATACCGCAAGCGCCGGGTTGCCATTGGGGTTCCTTTCCATCCTCGCCCCGGCATTGATCGTAGTTACCTTTCTGACGTTGCTACTCGTGGGCATGAGACTGACAACCGCGGCCAGAAAAAGATTGGATGAAATATCCAGTAAGCAGTCATCGATCATGCCGCCAAAAGACGAGATTACTGCCTGGCGAGAGATGACGAGCCTGACGGTTCGTTATGGCATTGCTTCGGTTGTGATCGCTTTTGTCCTTAACGTAATCCCAACCACCGCGGCAATCTTGATTTCAGAGAACACATCGCGCGCTGCCGCCCCCGGGCCGGGGAATACGCTCTTTGCCCTGCTGGGTGGGATTGCCGCAGTGTTAGGGTATGCGGTGCTTGCCACTTTTCTTCTGGGTCGCTTCACTCTGCCTTTTCGGTTGTTGCTCGCGCCTGAAAATTTCGAAGACCAGGTGAAAGGTCGGGCGGGAGTGTTGGTGCTGTCTAAATTCCTCATCCTGGTGTTTGCCGTCATTATCATTAGCATTCTCATTCTTGCTCCCATCGGCTACCAACAAGTAACCCGGGTTCTCTTCACAGACGCAACCCCGATGGAGATTTTTCAGGACCTTCAGACCAACACGATTGCTTTCAGCGTGCTTGTGCTCGCCTTGGGGATCGCAATCGCCTACTTTGCCTCGCGCTCGATCTCGGACCCGGTCACGGACCTGCTAAAGACATTCGACCTCATTGAACGAGGCGATCTATCCGCCAGAGCGCCGATCAGCGCAACCGACGAATTAGGGATTGTAACTATTCACTTTAATCGCATGGTGGCGAGACTCGAATCCCTGCAAAGTTACCTCGAACAACAAGTAACCGAACGCACAAAACAATTATCAGCCACCAATGAGATCGGGCGCGTCGCCGCCTCGAGCCTGGACCCCGCAGAAATGCTCTCGAGCATTGTCAACTTGTTCACCGAAAAATTCGGATATTACTTTGTGGGCGTATATCTACTCGATTCCAGTGATAAGTGGGCTGAGCTAAAAGAAGCCAGCGGCGAGGCTGGTAAATTGCTAATCAAAAGCCGGCACCGGGCGGATGTTTCCGGTAGCAACCTTGTCGGGCTCGCCATCCGCGATCGCGCCGCAAAATCATACCCGCACACTACAGGTGAAAAGTATCGCGCCAACCTGCCTGTTCTCCCCTACACCCGTTCCGAACTTGCCCTGCCGCTCATTGCCAGCGACCGGGTCATCGGCGCGCTCAACCTTCACTCTGTTCGCGAAACCGATTTTGGCGCAGAGGCGATCAACACTTTGCAAAACATGGCGAATCAAGTTGCCATTGCCCTCGAGAATGCCCGCTTATTTCAGGGCGCGCAACAAAATATCCGGGAATTACGCGCGATCCAGAAACAATATCTGTTCACCGGCTGGAGCGGCATCGCCAGCCATCCAGAGGAGCTGGAATATGGCGTCGGCGACGAGTCCGAAGAGAAAGCCCGTCAGATGGAAATTCCCATCAGCCTACGCGACCAAATTCTGGGACAGATCCGGCTCGAAAGCCCGGATGAATGGACCGCGGAGGATGAATCCCTGGTCAGCGCGGTGGCGACTCAAGCCGCAGTAGCCCTCGAAAACGCCCGCCTCGTAAGCGAGTCGCGACAGATCGCGTTGCGCGAGCGCATGTTATCAGAGATCAACTCGAAGATTTGGGCATCCACAACGGTGGAAGGCGTGATGCAAACCGTAGTCAAGGAATTGGGCAGGCGGTATGACGCCTCCCGAGCCACGATCGAACTCACGCTCGACGAGGCAGAATAGCCATGGATGCGCGACGCTACCCCACATTATTTTCCCGCCTCGCAATTGCGCTTACCCTCCTGGCGGCGCTCTCCACAGCGGTTGTGACGTATTTCCTCTTCATAAATTTCAAGACGGAGCAGCGGGAGAACCTGCGTCAACGCCTCAAAAACATCGTCACGCTTGCCAGTTACCAACAAAACGGGGACGTGTTTGAACGGGTGACCGCCCAGGACGATGAATTCTTCCAACAGATTCATGCTGTCAATTTGAAGATCAAACAATCAGACCCCGACTTGGCTTTCGTTTACACGATGAGAAAATCCGGAGACGTGATCGCATTCGTGGTCGATGCCGGCGCGCCTGGCGAGGCGGACATTTCCGCGTATGGCGATATTTACCTGGAGCCCAGCGATACTCTCGTCGCCAGCTTCGACACCATGTCTGGCGCGGTAGTGGAACAGGAAATTTACACCGACGAATTCGGGTCATTCCTATCTGCCTATACGCCGATCTACACATCCGACAGGAGAGTGGTTGGCGTGCTCGGGGTGGATATTTCGGCAACGACTATCGTCCAAAACGAAGTAATATTTCGCAACAAGTTGATCATTGTCAACATCATCGCCTACATAGCCATTATTTTTACAGGGTTTTTGATCGCCAATTACCTTGCCAAGCCGATCATTGAATTAAAGGATGCCGCAAACCGCATCAGCAAGGGTGATTTTTCCAACAAGATTTACAACATTCCACATACCCGGGAGCTAGCCGAACTTGCGACGAATTTCAACGCGATGACAGAGAACTTGAACGGGTTGATTACTGATCTTGAACGACGCGTGGCAGAACGAACCGAGGTGATCACCCGTAAAACCGATCAACTCCGCGCGGCATCGTATATCGCGCGACAAGCCTCCGAGTTACAGGATTTGCCGCGCTTGTTGAGCACTTTTGTTCATCTTGTCTCCGATCAATTCGGGTACTATCACACAGGCATCTACCTGGTCAACGACTCCGGGGACGAGTTCACTCTTCGCTCCGCCTCCTCGGAAGGCGGAATGCGCATGATGAAGCAGGAACACTCAATAAGACCCGGCATGCAAGGCGCTGTCAACCATGTCACACAAACAAAAAAACCAAAAATAATCGCCGACGTAGGCGCGGATGCAACCGTCTTCAATAACCCAGACCTGCCTTTGACGCGCTCGGAGATTGCAGTGCCGCTCCTCATTCGTGGTCGCTTGTTGGGCGTGTTGGATATTCAGTCCGACAAGCCGTCCGCATTCACAACACAGGATTTGGATGTCTTCGAAACCCTTGCCGATCAATTGGCAGTGGCAATCGACAATGCGCGCTTGTTGGAGGAGTCGCAGGCGGCGCTCACGCAACTGGAGGCAATTACAACATCGCGGACGCACGACGCGTGGGATCAAAAACTGAAGGGGAAGCCAAAAGTTGTAACCTACACTCCGCTTGGCATGCGCGCTGAAAAACCTACGGATAGGGATCCGGGAGAAGGCGTTCAAATTCCGGTAACTTTGCGAGGGCAGCAGATCGGCAAGATCACGCTAGCCAAAAAGGATACCGCGCCATTGAATCAACAAGATCGCGAGATGATCGACGAGGTCGCAACTCAGGCTGGATTGGCGATCGAAAACATTCGACTGCTGGAGGATGCCACTGCGCGAGCAAAACAGGAGCAACTCGTTGGAGGGCTTGCCTTCCGGTTTAGCCAGGCGCTCGACGTAGACTCCCTACTCCAAACTGCCACCCGCGAACTCGGGCAAATCCCCGGGGTGGAAGAGGCAACCATCGTCCTCACGCAACAACCTGAGCAGGATGCGCCTCAGCGCCCAACGGCTACCAGGCATCCAGCCCGAAGGAACGCGTCATGATCCTCGCGCGCAAATTACTCACCCCGACATTGATCCTGCTGGTAGTCTTGCTCGCCGGTCTTTTTGGGTATTTCTATGTAACCCTTCACAATGCGTCGCATGAGGCAGAAGAGGCAAGCATGGTGTCGTTTAACGACGCATTCGAATCTGAGCTTGCCAACCAGCAGCGATTAGCCATTTCGCTGGCGTTACAGTCTGCAAACTCCATCGAAGCGCGGGAAGCCGTTGCCAAACGCGATACACAAATATTGGCAAGCATCTCTGAGGCGGCTTACGCGGAATTAGCCGGCATGTCCAATATTGTTACGTATCAATTTCATCTTCCAGATGGCTCGCTTTTGTATTCGGCAAGCAGCGAAACGAATGCGTCGCCATTTGTCGTCAGCCCGGCGGTGATGGCGGTCAATTCGGAAAACCTGCCTGTATCAGGACTAGAAGTGAATGGGAATACTTTCGAAATTGTAGGAGTTGCGCCAATCTTTAATCGAGGCAACTATATAGGTTGTGTTGAAATTGCAGTCGGTCTGGATGAATCATTGCTGGCGCAGATGAAGGAAAAATATGGCGGGGATTGGAGAATTTTAGTGGTCAAAGGACTAACCTCAACCACGGTCAACACCCCCCCCATCGAAAACTCGAATTTCGTGGTTTTTGCATCCACGCAAGGAAACGAGATCACGGCAAAAACTGAGAACTACCTGCGCGTAGAGGAGGGGGAATCCACGATTATTCACCCCACGGTGAATGGAAATTCATACGCGGTCAGGTCTTCGCCTCTCTATGACTTTTCCGGCAACCTAATTGGCGCGCTGGATATCGTGTACAACCACACGCATCTAACCAATGAACAGAATAATCGTATTGCTGTGGCTGGGCTGGTGACCCTGGGCGTTTTGCTCATGGGCGCGTTCGTTTTGATCACCTCGACCCGGCGAACGCTCTCCCCCATTCAAGCGTTAACGCGCGCCGCCGCCGAGATCACCGAAGGACATTCCGCATCCTATGTGAACGTGGAATCGGAAGGCGACGAGATTGGGGTGCTCATCCGCGCCTTTAACCGAATGACAACCCAATTACGCGGTTCCATCTCCAACCTCGAACAACGCATCGCCGACCGGACCCACGAACTGGAACAACAAGCCGCGCGGTTGCGCGTTGCAACCGAGATCTCACAATTCTCATCCTCAGAGCGCGACTTGAACAAAACCCTCGAACGGGCTGGTCATTTATTGGTGAGTCGCCTGGGGTGTTCGTTTGTAGGGGTTTATTTACTGGAAAAAGACGGCGCGCACGCCATCCTCGTCTCTTCGCCTACCAAAGCGGGCAAAAACCGGGTTCAGCAAAAGTTCAGGCTGGCGGTCAACTACGAGACCGTGGTGGGCTTTGTGGCTAAGACCGGTGAAGCGCGAATCGCCCCCGATGTGCGCTTTAGCGCCACCCAATTTTCAGACACCTTCCTGCCCGAATCTCGCTCAGAAATCGTCCTGGCGTTGAAATCGGAAAATAAAACAATCGGCGTTCTCGATATTCATAACGAAAAAGAAGACGCATTCCATCAAGCCGACCTGTCTGTCATGCAGATCATAGCCGATCAACTCTCGTCTGCCATCGAGCGCTCCAGACTCTCGCAAGAATCCAGTCGATATTTATCCGACCTCGAACAAGCCTACGGAAGAAACACCCGCGAAGGATGGAGAAAATTCATCACCGCCCGTCAACTGCAAAGTCGAGGGTATCGATTCGATAACATCCGTATCGAACCGTCTGAGGAAATCTCCGGGATTGGTCGCAAGGCAATCGAGCAGGGAGCCACAGTCGCCGCGCCTGGCAACCCCACAAACCAGGAAATTGCGATACCGATCAAATTCCGTGGCCAAACCATTGGTATTGTTCAAGCCAAGCTTAGGGAAGGGAGCGGTGAAACGATCGTCACAACGCTTGAGCAAGCCATCGACCGCCTGGCATCTTCTCTCGAAAGCGCCCGTTTATACGAGGAAGCGCAGATCAGGGCAAACCGTGAGCAGGCGATTTCCCAGATTGCAAGCTTGATCGGCTCATCAAGTGATTACGAATCGATCTTACGAACCACCGTGCGCGAAATCGGCAACGTTCTCACCGACACGGATGTCATTATTCAATTAGCAAGCGCCTCAGGGAACGACGGACAAGCCTAGAATCTGCGTCGTTTCAATTTTTTATGACCAACCTACCTACTCACCGTTCCATCTCGAACACACTGCGCTACACCATTCTTGGCGCTGGGTTTGGTTTCCTTTTCCCAGTGGTTGCCACAATCCTCCGCGTGGCGACCTTGGATCGGGCTTTTTCCATCGACACGATACGAACGGCGCATGCTACAGAGCCGCTCTTGTGGATCATCGACAGCGCGCCATTGGTTTTAGCTACTTTTGCCGCTATCGCCGGCGTTCGCCAGGACCGTCTCGCCGCCCTAAACCAGGAAGTGAGCCAAAAAAATCTTGACCTCGAACGATCGCGAGCCACCCTCGAACAACGAGTGCAGGAACGCACCCTGGCTCTCGAAAAACAATCGGCAAAATTTCAATTCATGGCTAATACGGCGCGCCGCATCACCCTGGCGCAGGATGTCGATTCCCTGATCGACGAAATTGTCTTACAAATCGGCGAACAATTTAAAAATAATCGATCCGCAATCTACCTGCTCAACAGCGAACTGAATTCGGAGATCCTGATCCTTGCCGCCACAGACAACCCTCAACAAGATGAGCGCATCCTCGTGGATGCCAACACCATCGCGGGAGCCGCCGCGCTGTTAGGAGAAACGCGCGTCATCTCCGACGTGGCAACGGACAACGCGCAACTCGAAAGGATCAGCCACCTTGAAGCCGGTTCGGAGATCGCCATCCCCTTACAAGTTAGGGAAAAGACTATTGGCGTTCTGCATATTCAAAACCCTAATAAGTTTTCCTTTGGGGAAGAGGAAATCGACGTCTTGACCATGCTTGCCAGCCAGGTTGCCGCTGGAATCAATAACACCAAGCTATACAACGAGGCAAAAACATCTCTCGCGGCATCGCGGGCAACGATCGAGCAGTATGTTCATCTGGAGTGGAAAAACTTTAACAAAGCAGTCGAGCAAACCGGCTTCATTTTCGACGGCAGGCAGGTTTCCCCGCTAAATGGACAGATCAGGTTTGCGCGCGAGAAATCGATCATCCAAACAGGCGGTCTTTCGCTGGACAAGAAGTCTGCCAACGTTTCCGTTCCCATCAAATTGCGCGGGTTAACGATCGGAATTTTGGAAGTTCGATCCAAAAAAGGCAAGCGGGAATGGACGGATGATGAATTGTCCCTGCTCGAAGCCGCGGCCGACCGCGCCGCTTTCGCGCTCGAAAACGCGCGTCTTGTGAACGGCGCCCAACGGCGCGCTTCGCGCGAACGGGCAATCGGCGAGATCGCGAATCGGATCGGCGCCATCAGCGACCGCAATACAATCCTACAGACTGCCGTGGAGGAACTTGGCAGGAGAATTGGCAACGCCGAGGTCACCATTGAGCTGGAAAGCAACGTTGAAACGAGCGATGAATAGAAGACGCAATCATGTGGCAAATTGTTATTAATTACCTAACTCCCGTCAAATATCCCGGCGACGACACGAAATCACGCCAGGCATTTTATATTCATGTCATCGCGCTTGTTTTCATGGTCGCGATCTCCATCACCGAAATATCCCTAAAGATCATTGCGCCGCGATTTGAGGTCAACTGGTTCGACGCCGCATTGACCAGTCTTGTTTTATTGATCCTCGGAATTTGGATCCTGTCGCGTCACGGTTACACAAAAGCGGCAGGCGCGCTACTGACCTTGCTCCTCTGGGCCGCAGTGAATGGTTTGGCGGCTAGCGGGTTCGGTATTCGAGACGATGCGTTTCTCGGCAACTTCATCGTTCTGCTTGCGGCGGGCTTGCTAGTGAGTTGGCAGGGCGCGCTCGCGCTCTCCGCGCTCACCGTCGCGACAGGGCTTGGTCTTGCCTATGCGGAAGCGAATGGATTGCTCCAACCCGCTGAGTATTTTACAAGCCCATACACAGCGTTGCTGACGGTTGGGGTGGTTATCGTTATTTTCGCGGGCTTAATGGCATTTATTCTTTCAAGCCTTGAAGGCGCAATCACTCGAACCCAGGCAAACGCAAGGGACCTTGAATCTGTAAACCGCGATCTGCGAGTGGCGCGGACTCGCCTGGAGGAAAACCAGGCAGAGTTAGTTGTGGCGAACGAACAACTCAAGCGGCGCGCGGAACGTATCGGCGGGATCGCCTCAATTGCAAAAACCATCACGGTCGTTCAAGAGATCGATCGCCTGCTCCCCGTTGTGGTGGAAGCGGTGAGTGAAAGGTTCCAGTTCGAGCATGTGGGAATCTATCTGCTCGAGGAATCAGGGCAGTCGGCGGCGCTGAGCGCCTCCAGCAGCGACGAGGGGAGACAAAACCTCCTGGCTGGGAACAGAGTAATGGTCGGATCAGAATCGCTGATTGGGGTTGTCACCGACCGAGGCGAGCCGCGAGTCGGACATCCGACCGGGACTGATCCCCTCAGCTTTGAACACACAGAAGCCCGGTCGTTGCTGGCATTACCGTTGAAGAACAGGGAAATCGTTATTGGCGCGCTCGATATCCAATCTGCCCAGGATGATGCATTTACGCAGGAGGATGTTGCCGCCTTGCAAATTCTGGCAGATCAAATCGCCATTGCCATCCAAAATGCCCGCTCGGCAGAGCGCGCTCGAGGCGCATTACAACAAGCAGAGATCGCCTCACGACAGCTGATCGGCAAAGGCTGGAAGGAAATTGCCGGCTCTGCGGAAACAAAAGGCTACCGCTATGATGGCATTAAGCTGGAAGCCCTGAAGGAAATTACAAAACCTACGCATTCTTCAAGCGGTTTCACTGTTCCGGTTCGTTTGCGCGGTCAAGTCATTGGCAGGATTCGAATCAACCCGGCAGATCAAACGCGTCAACTGACCGAGGATGAAAGCGCAATGGCTGAAGCAACGGCAGAACGGGTTGCGCTTGCGCTGGAAAGTTCCCGCTTGCTCGAAGAAGCGCAAAGCCGCGCCCAGCGCGAAGCATTTCTCGGCGAGTTATCCTCCAAGTTGGGCGCTTCGTATCAATTGGATTCGATCGTCCGCGATACGGTGGAGGAACTTGGGAAATCCCTACGGACAACAACAGTGTCATTCCAACTGGTGAATCCATCCTCCCATCCGGAGGCAGGCGCGTTCAGCGATGAAACAAACCAAGGGAACGGCTCAAAGCCGAAGTAGAAGATGAGCGCATCCATGGAAACAAAACCGAAGAATCTGCTCGCCCGTACCTGGGCATTCCTCACGAAACCGCACTCGTCAATCCGAGATGTTGGCGAACAAAAGCGCGCGCAATTGCTCGCCTCGCTCGCGTTGATCCTGCTGTTTGGGTTGACCCTCGGACTCTTGTCCAGCCCAACAACGCCGCAAACCTTTTTGGGCTTTCTCGTTATTGCTCTTGGCTCCTACCTGCTTAGTCGCACGCCGTATCATCGCGTCGGAATCTATTTTTTTACATTTGCCTTCACGTCAGTCGCGTACCTTACGATCTACTTCGGCTCAGCAAGCAGTATCGATGCCGCGGTAAACATCATCCTGCCATTCGCGTTGATCCTTGCCAGCGCGCTCCTCTCGCAATGGGGCTTTGCCACCCTGGTTATCTTTGCCATCGCCGCCACACTGGGCCTGCCAAGTTACGCTGACCCGAAATACTTAGCCGATTCCAGTTTGAGTATCGTTAGAATCGCGGGGATTACATTCTCTATGGCGGCAGTTCTCTTTGGAATTACGGCTTTCCGCGCCAGTATCGAGCGGGAACGCCTCAAACAGATCGGTGATACGAACCGTGAGCTCGAAATACTCACCAACGATCTCGAACAACGTGTAAACGAGCGAACGCAGGAACTGAATCTAGCCACCGCAACGACCTCCCGCCGCGCCGCTCAACTCGAGACTATTGCCGAGTTATCGCAAGCCATTTCCCAAGTGCAAGACCCAAACAAAATTTTTACCGCCGCGGCCCAACTCATCAGCGAACGGTTCGGCTTCTATCATGTTGGCATATTTTTAGTGGATCGCGACCGGGAGTACGCCATCTTACAAGCCGCAAACAGCGCGGGCGGACAAAAAATGCTTGCCCGAAGACACCGCCTGATGCTTGGCACCGGTGTGGTCGGTTTTGCGGGCCAGACTGGAAAACCACGCATCGCGCTGGACGTGGGAGCGGATGCGGTTTTCTTCAACAATCCCGATCTCCCAGACACGCGTTCCGAAATCGCGCTCCCAATGATCGCAGGGGACCAGACCATCGGCGTGCTGGATGTGCAAAGCACCATAGCCGGCGCATTCACCGAAGAAGATTACCGGGCGCTGGGAACTCTCGCCAACCAACTTGCAATCGCGATCGACAATGCCCGCCTGTTGACAGAAGCGCGAGCCTCCACCGTGCAAGTGCAGGAAGTGTTCAACAACTTCATCCGCACGGAATGGTCTCGCACCGCGAAAAAGACCGAACAAGCGGGCTTTCGGTACAACGCGGGACGCATCGAACTGCTCGAAGAACCATTGGAAAATTTAGACATTGTTTCAGCAGTTAATTCTGGACACCAGGTTTCACGGCTCGCCAGCGAAACCAACGCAACGAATGCCACAGCAACAATCCCCGTAAAACTGCGTGGGGAAGTCATCGGCGTGTTGCATATTGAAGCCAATGACCCCAGCAGAATATGGAAAGAGGATGAACTCAGTCTTATGGAAGCGGTGGCTGAGCGCGCCGCATTTGCCATGGAAAATGCGCGCCTCTTCCAGGATGCGCGTCGGCGAGCGGCGAAAGAACGCATGATCGCCGACGCAACCTCCAGCATCAGCGGATCGCTCAATGTGGAAAACATCCTGCAAGCAACAGCGGTGGAATTGGAACGCGTGCTCGGCGGCTCGGAAGTCTTGATCAAGTTTAGCGACAGGAATACTTCATGAACTCGGATCTAACTGTCCGCATTATTGTTTTCACAGCGATCGCCATCCTCGTGCTGTTCCTGCTCGACGCCACTCGAAGATTTAAAAACTTCAGCGTTCGAGGAAAGATCACGTTGGGCATCCTCGTTACCTGTTTGTTGGCATTGGGGCTGGGCGCCTATACCGCCATTACCAACAGGACAAGAATCAGCAATACGCTGTCATCCAGGCTTGAAACCAGCGTCCAACTCCTGGCTGAAGAACAATTAATCAACCAACTCTCTTTCCAAACGAATGTTATCGATCACTCGTTTGAAGATATAGCCGACGAGACTCTAAAACTTGCGGAATATTGGAGCAACCTTGAAGGGCAAAAAAGCGACCTGGGATTGGGGCAATATTGGGACGCAAGCGCCAATCTGTATCAACTGCCAGAAGGACACTACGGGAACTCCGCCAACGATGTATCGTCCGTATTCGTGCCGGTAAAACATGAATTATCTGAAGACATTCTTGCCAGTTTAAATGTTTCTGCCTATCTGGATTTCTACGCTCCCGAGGTTCTAAAATCAAACCCCTCCATGCTCGCGGTCTACGGCATTGACCACCAAGGCATCACGCGCTACTACCCAAACATCGAGCTGGCAACGCTGCTTCCGCCAGATTTCGACGCCACCCGGCGTCCCTATTACGAAATATCCTCGCCGCTTTTCAACCCGGAACGGAATGCGCGTTGGTCCATCCCGTATATGGATGCAACGGGAGGCGGGCTGGTGGTCACTGTATCCGCGCCCGTGTATTTCAGCGACACATTCTCCGGGGTTGTGGCGGCAGATGTCAAACTTGCCACCATTACGGAACAGATTGGCGCCTTGCGCATTGCCCAGACCGGATTCGCATTCATGCTGGACGACGCGGGGCGCATCATATCCATGCCGCCGAGCGGTTACGAACTATTCGGAATTAACTCGGACGAGATTATCCCGGAAGAATATTTCAAATTCTCGATCCTGGGCAGAGGCCCGGAAGAGATCAAGGAATTTACAAATCGCATGGTGTCCGGCGGCAGTGGTTTAACAAAAATCCCCGTCAACGGTATAGATATGTACCTGGCATACGCGCCCATTGATATCAACGGGTATAGCATCGGGATCATCGTCCCCGCAAAAGAGTTCGAAGGGGCGATCATTACCGCGCGGAACGAAACAGCGCGCCAAACCCGCGCCGCCACACTGGAAACCTACTTTACACTCGTCATCATTCTCGCCACCGCCCTGGTGATCAGCCTGGCAATCGGCGGGATCATTACCGCGCCCATCCAAAAACTCACGCAAACGGCGAATCAGATCGTTGCCGGCGACTTGAACGCCCAAGCCGACACGTCCGCGCGCGACGAAACTGGCACATTAAGTAAAGCCTTTAATACGATGACAAGCCGCCTCCGCGAAACGCTTGCAAGTCTTGAACGGCGCGTAGCGGACCGCACGTCAGAATTGACCGACGCGAACAAGCGGATTGAGGTTCGCGCAAGGCAATTTGAATCCATTGCGCGCGTCGCCCGAACCATCGGCTCCACGCAGGAGCTTGATATATTACTGCCAAAAATCACCGAGACGATCAGCCGTCAATTTGGGTTGTATCATGTTGGCATCTTCCTGCTCGACTCACAGCAAACCTACGCCGTTCTCAGCGCGTCCAATAGCGAAGGCGGCAGAAAAATGCTTGCCAATGGTCACAAACTGAAAGTTGGCGAAACCGGAATTGTTGGGAATGTCGCCAGCGCTGGGAAACCTCGCGTGGCGCTCGATACGGGGCAAGACGCCGTGTACTTCAATAACCCGTTCCTGCCCGAAACCCACAGCGAGATCGCCCTCCCCCTCCTTGCCGGCAACACGGTGATCGGGGCGTTGGATGTGCAAAGCAAGGAAATCAACGCTTTTAGCAGTGAAGACGTCGATGCCTTATCGATTCTTGCGGACCAGGTAAGTGTCGCGATTCAGAACGCGCGCCAGCATGAGGAAACGCGGAAAGCGCTTGCCGAATCTGAAGCGCTCTCGCGCCAATTATCGGGGACGCAATGGCGGGAATTCACTCAACGTCGAAAGCTGATGGGAATCCGCCACTCCGGGGCGCGCGCAACGTTGCTATACGACAAGGACGGCAAGGAAGAGCCATCGAGCGATTCTGAGGCGCAATCAAAGAGGCGCACCGGCTCAATATCCATGCCGATCACCATGCGCGGCGAACCGATCGGCACGGTGGAAGTGCGCTCCCCGAACAACCAGCGCTGGGATAAGGATGAATTGGATATCGTCTCCGCGATCATCGAGCGCGCCGCGCTGGCGCTCGAGAATGCGCGCTTTTTTGAAGACAGCCAGAAACGCGCCGCCAAAGAACGCGCCATCGGCGAGATCGCCGCGAAGATCAGCGCCCAAAACAAGGTTGACGAGCTATTGAGAACAGCCATCCTGGAATTGCGGCATACCATTCCCGGAGCGGAAGTGTCCATCCAGATCGACGAGGAAGACGAACCGGAATAATCCGGACGCCAGACATGGATTCATGACAGAATGAAAAGCATTCCTAACGCAATTGCCAAATGGTTTTCGGGCCTCACGTATCCGCGGAAATTCAGCGTGATCACCGCGATCTTTCTGCTTCCGATCATCGGGTTTATTCCGCTGATCCAAAACCAGACGGAACGCATCGACCGCTATGGCACCCATGAATTATTCGGAACGCTGTATCTTCGCCCGCTATGGAGACTGACAGACGCCATTCAACAACACCAGGCTGTCAGTCTGAGTTACCTAAACGGCGATTCTGAATTCACCGAGGTGCAGGCAGCGCAAAGCCTGGTTGACGCTGAATTTAAAAATTATGAATTTGTCCAAAGCCAGGAAATCCTCTCCGCCGAATTCCGCGCCGAAGAAACCACGATCAAAACGCTTTGGACGGATTTGAAAGGCTCAATAAAAGCCGGCGCGCCAGAGGATGTTCTTAATTCGCACAGCAAACTCCTCGACGAAATCAGCCTGCTTGTCACCCGGGTAGGCGATTACTCGTACTTGATCCTCGACCCCGACCTGGACACCTACTACACAATGGATGCCGTGCTTTTGAAACTGCCGCAAAATCACGCTTCGCTGGCAGAAGCGCTCACGCGAATACACTCAGTTGCCGGCAGTGGCGCGCTCTCCAGCGACGACCAAATTCAATTGCGAATCCTTTCTGAAAAGTTGAGCACTAATCTCGCCAGCATGGACAGGAACATCAGCGTCGCCACGCAAAATACTTCCACCCCGGAAATTACAGCCCTGGGCTCCGCGTTCGATGAATATCAATCGGCGGTTGCCCTCGCGATTGACTCGCTCGACAGAATTGGCTCCAACCCCGAACTCTCTGATATCGCCTTTCGGGATGCGAATGAAAAATTAGACGCGGCTCGAAGCGCAAGCCTATCCTTCTACAATAGCGGCACAGGAGGTCTGCAAAAGGGCGTGGCGGCGCGTATCAGCTCGCTGGTTTTACAGTTTTACGTGATTGCCCTCGTGGCGCTTGTCAGCGTAGTCGGCGCATTCCTCCTCGGGCAAAACATCATGGCTTCCATTAGTAAGCCGCTATTCCAACTCGTGGAAACCTCCCAAAAGATCGCCACGGGAGACCTGACCGCCCGCATGACCGCTGAAACCTCCGACGAACTCGGCAAAGTTGCGAAAGCGTTCAATAAAATGGCGGCAGACCTGGAAGCGGATAAAACCGCCATCATCTCTCGTTCGCGCGAGTTGGAAACCGCAAACCTGATCAGCACGCAACGAGCGCAAGACCTGCAATCGATTGGTGAAATCTCAAGAGTAATCACAAGCGAGCACAAACTCGAGATACTCCTGCCCTTGATCGCAAAATTGGTAAGCGAAAAATTCAAGTTCTACCACATCGGAATTTTCCTCCTGGACGAACGCGGCGATTACGTCGTGCTGGAAGCGGCGAACAGCGAAGGCGGAAAAAAGATGCTGAAACGAACTCACCGCCTGCACGTGGGGTCGGGCATCGTAGGCTACGTTGCCGCCACAGGCATTCCACGCATCGCCCTCGACGTGGGAGCTGATTCAGTTTTCTTCGACAACCCCGACCTCCCCCAAACGCGCTCAGAAATGGCTGTTCCACTCCGCGTATCAGGGATCACGATCGGCGTGCTGGACGCGCAAAGCGCCGAATCAAACGCATTTAACGATGACGATATCTCCACCTTTGCCACCCTTGCCGACCAGGTCGCCATCGCCATTCAAAACTCGCGGAATTTTGAAACTGCCCAGCGATTGGTCGAACACTCGCAAACAGCGACCGGGCTTGTCATGAGGGAATCCTGGCAGGCAATCAAGTCACAGAGCCAGCTTTCACCTTATCGCGCATCCTCGTCAAATCGTTCCCGCAAGGATGCGCAAGTCACATCCGATGTTCTGGAGAAACTCAAAGCCGACCGAAACCCAGTGGTACTCGAAGGCAAAAAATTTCAACTCGCCGTGCCAATTCAATTATCCAACAATGTCGTTGGGGTTCTAAATATCCAGTTACCTGAAAACCGCGCGCCCGACCAGGATGAGATCGATATTGCCCGAGCCGTAGGCGACCGCCTCTCCCTCGCGCTCGAATCGACAACCCTGCTTGAAGCGGCGCAACGACGCGCTGAATACGAGCGCAAGACATCGGATATTTCTACAAAGATCGGAGCATCGACCCGCTTCGAATCAATTCTGCGCACAGCCGCAGAGGAACTCAGTCAGGCGCTCGGCGGATCAGAAGTCCTTGTACAGATCCAATCGGCAGATTTGGGAACGAATTCCGAAAGTAGCAATACCACCGGCGTCCGATCTCCCAATACAGAAGACCGGAAAGAGTCATGAAGAATAGAGCCTCAACACCACGCCCCTCGCGCAGTTTGACCACAATACTGGCGCTTAGCTTCCTGGGCTTAAGCGCCTTGGTCCTGATCCTATCCACTGCCACACAGCTCGCGCTCACCGCCCAAGCCCAGCAAAGAGAATTGGAGGAAAGGCAACTGCTGATCGCTGAAAACGCGGGCGCGAGCGTGAGCGACTTTATCGAGAAGAAATTTAGCGCGCTGACTATCGCTACCAGCCTCTCTGCCCCCGTTGAGGCATCGGCTTCGGAACAAGCATCGCTCCTGGATGGACTCCTCGGCTTGGAGCCAGCCTTCAGGCAGATTGCCCTCTTGGACCGACAAGGACAACTGCTCGAATCCACGTCGCGCGTGGCGATCACACTTTCGTCTCAATTTGAAGGACAAATTAAGCAAGGAGCGACGGCTCTTTCGCAGGGTTCAGACCGATATCTGAGCGAAGTCTATGTGGACGAGGATACGATCGAGCCGTTAATCGCGCTTGCGATACCGATCAAAACGACTTCAGGAAGCATTGAGGGATTTTTAGTTGCTGAAGTCAACTTGAAATTCATTTGGGACCTGGTCGGCTCATTAAGAGTAGGCGACACAGGTTACGCCTACGTGGCAGACAGCCACGGCGATTTGATCGCCTACAGAGACACCAGCGCGGTCCTGCAAGGGTTAAACGTCAGCAATATTGGAAACCTGAGCGAGTTTGTCAAAGACCCAGCCGCAACCTTCAATCGAACCGCCGGCATCCAACAATATGACGGGCTTAATGGGCAGACCGTTGTCGGCGCCTACATTCCCCTGCCGTCGCTTCAATGGGCTGTGGTGATCGAACTCCCCTGGCGCGAGGCATACCAGGATGTTTTTGCTTTGGGAATCCGCTCGCTTGCCCTCTTTCTTGTAATCGCCATTCTGGCTGGTTTGTTCGGATACTTCAGCGCCCGGCGCGCCTCTGCGCCGCTGATCGATCTATCTCGTGTCGCCACTGAAATCGCAAACGGGAACCTGCATGCGCAAGCCAAAGAAACGGGAGCCACAGAACTTGCGCAACTCGCAAGCTCCTTCAATCACATGACCGCTCAACTGCGCGACTCGATCGCGAATCTCGAGCAACGCGTCGTCGACCGCACAAACGCCCTCGCGGCGTCGCATCTCGAAAGCGAGAAGCGGGCAAAGGACCTGCTTGCCATCAGTGAAGTTTCCCGCATCATCAACATCGAAAAAAACATCGACATCCTTCTGCCTTTGATTACCCGCCTGGTCAGCGAGAAATTCGGCTTTTATCACGTCGGCATCTTCTTACTCGACGACGCAAAGCAAACAGCCATCCTGCAAGCCGCAAATAGCGAAGGCGGTCAGCGCATGTTACTTCGCGGCCATGCCCTGACAGTCGGGCATGGCATTGTAGGAAACGTTGCCCTGGAGGGAAAGTCGCGCATCGCCCTCGACGTGGGGGCTGATGCCTCTTTCTTCAACAACCCCGACCTCCCCTCCACCCGTTCCGAGATGGCGCTCCCAATGAAGATCCGCGAACAGGTCATCGGCGTGTTGGATGTGCAAAGCCAAAACCGGGGCGAGTTCACAGAGGACGATCTCAACATCCTTGGCATCCTCGCCAGCCAGGTTTCGGTCGCTATTGAAAACGCCAGGTTATTCGCAAAGACAGAACAAGCCCTGGCTGAAGTGCAGGGTCTTTACAACCAATACCTTCAAAAAGAATGGAAGAACTTGCGCGCGCGCCCCGGAGACCTTGGGTACAAACAAACGCCCACCGGAGGCGCTCCGCTGAAAACCCCGCTTGAATTTCCAGAACTCCAAACCCCCACAAGCGCGGGAAAACTTCAAGTTCGTGAAGCAGGCGGCGCCGGGGAAGAACCGTCCATCTTTGCGCCCATCAACCTGCGCGGGCAGATCATCGGCGCGATGAACATCAAATCGGCGGAAAAGAACAGAAAATGGTCGCAAGACGAGATCAATCTCATTCAGGCAGTGACCGATCGTCTGGCGGTGGCGCTCGAAAATGCCCGCCTGTTCGAGGAAACCACCCGCCGCGCGGAACGGGAACGGCTGGTTTCCGACATCACCGGCAAGATCCGCAGTGTGAACGATCCACAGACGATGATACAAATGGCGGCAGATGAATTGCGCGCCATCCTTGGGGCAAACCGCGTCCAGGTAATCCCCAAATCATCAGACGATAACGGACAGTAAGACTCGCGAGGTAAACACATGGCATACACAACAGCAATTTCAAATGAAAAAGGCGGCGTCGCCAAGACCACCACCACGCTCTCTCTGGGCGCGGCGCTTGCCGAATTAAACCACCGGGTCCTGTTGATCGACCTGGACCCGCAGGCAAACCTAAGCCTGGCGCTCGGGTTGGAAACCGGTGAAGCGGAAACGACATCGGCAAACGTGTTGATCGAAAACACGCCGTTGAGTGTCGCTATTCGAAAGACAGACATTCCCCACCTCGATCTGGTTTCTTCCAATTCACGCATCGAAAGCGCGGAACAATACCTGCCCATGAGGAGCAACTACCTCACCACCCTGCGCTCAGCCATTCAACTCGTCGAATCTTCTTACGATTACATCCTCCTCGATTGCCCGCCAGCCCTGGGAGCCATCACCCTGAATGCCCTTTCAGCGGCGGACCTACTCATCATCCCCACGCAAGCCGAATATTTCTCCGCGTACGCCCTCCGCAACATGATGGGTTCCATCCGGCGGATACGGCAGGAAACCAACCCCAACCTTGCCTATCGTATCCTCGTCACCTTGCTGGATCGGCGCAACCGCACGCACCGCAATATCTTCGAACAACTACAAACAACGTTCGGGCAGGGTGTTTTCACGAGCGTGATCGAGATCGACACCAAACTCAGGGAAAGCCCCATTGCAGGCTTGCCCATCACGCAATACCGCCCCACCAGCCGAGGCTCACAACAATACCGTGTCCTTGCACAGGAGTTAATCGAGTATGTCAAAGAAGAAGCCAGTCGACAAACGGCTTAAGAAGCTATTCACCGGGCTGGAGCCGGAGAAGACGACTTCCAATTCAAAGGAAGTGTCGCGCAAAGCCTCCGCCACGGGGAAAACCCCGCTTCCTCCTCCGAGTACGCCTGAGCCTCCCGCCCCGGCGCTGATCTCGTCCGCGCTATCCGCGCCTGTGCAGACCCGCGCTCATACCAGCGAGCAGGATATTTCCCTCGCGTTCGACACCGGTCATAGCACGTGGTCTACCCTGCAAGTTTTCAACGAAACAGATCGATCGAACTGGGACCCGGAAGAGGAACTTCTCGTTCGGCAGGTTACAGATCAGCTATCGCTCGCTTTGCAAAACGCGCAACTGTTTCAGGAAACACAAGCGCGCGCCGAGGAGTTGGCGGTACTCAACGATGTGGGAAGAGCGCTGACCGGCGCGTTGAGCATCGAACAGATCACAGAAATTACATACGGCGGCATTTCACGCCTGTTCGACGCGAGGAATTTCTACATCGCCTTCTACGAACCGGAAACAAACGAGATCGTATTTCCTCATAACGTAAGCGAATCGGTGTTAGACAGGTCGATCACGCGCATTCCGCTGAGCCGGGGCTTCACGGGGCACATCATTCGCACGCGCGAAAGTATTTTGGTCGGCAACGGAACGGACACCTGGTTGCGAGAACACGGGGAAACCATCATGGGAGAGCCAGCCATGTCGTTTCTCGGCGTGCCGTTGCTCACCGGCGATCACGTGCTTGGCGCCATCGCCATTCAGGATTATCACACCTCCAATAAGTACGACGAGCACGATCTTCGCTTGTTGACCTCGTTCGCCAGCCAGACGGCAATCGCCATTCAAAACGCGAGACTCTTCGAAGAAACTCGCCGGCGCGTGGAGGATACCGCCCGCATCAATCGGCTCGTCACCGAGTTATCGCAAACGCTGGATTTGGAAAAGAACCTGCAAACCATCTCCAACGAAATTGCGGATATCGCCTCCGCTTTACATGTCGGCATCGCGCTGATCGACAAGGAGGCGAACCAACTTGTCGTCATGGCAGACGCGCCGGCAGAAAACGGCAAAGGCGGAATCGGGATTCGTTTGCCCATTCAAGGGAACCCAACGGCCGAACAGGTGATTTCAACTCGAAAGCCTTTGTTCATTAACGATACGCTGAACAACCCCCTGACTGCTCACATCCGCGATGTGATGGCTGAGCGCGGCACGCAAAGCCTGTTCGTCTGGCCTGTGATCGTGGGAAAAGAGTTGATCGGCACTTTGGGTATTGATTTTACCGACCCCAATCACCGCATCTCAGACCACGATCGTAACCTGATCGAAGCCATCCTTACCCAGGCTCAGACCACCGTCCAAAACTCCACCCTTTTCGTAAACACTCAAAAAAATGCGGAGGAATTACGTGTTCTTTTTTCCGCCATGCAGGATGTGGTTCTCGTGATCGACAGAGACACGCGCTACACTCGTATTGCGCCGACCAACCCATCGCGCCTGTTTCGTCCCCCCGAACAATTGCTGGGACAACGCATGGATGAAATTCTGCCCCCGGAAACCCATAGACCTTTCAGGCAGGCCATTCGCCAGGCGTTGGACACGAATAGTGTCGTCCAGATCGAATATCAATTACCCGCCGAAGGTCAAAACTATTGGTTCCTCGCGAACATCTCCAAACTGAACGAGAATGAAGTGTTCTGGGTGGCGCGCGATATTACCGAGCGTAAAAAATCCGAGGAAGCCCTCCAACGCAGAACCACCTATCTGGCGATCTCATCAGAGATTGGAAGAATCGTAACCTCGACGCTCGACCTTAACACCATCTTTAAAAAGACAGTGGAGCGCATTAGCGAGGGTTTCGGCTTTTACTTCACCGGCATATACAGTGTGGAAGAAACCGGCTTCAACGCGACCTTGAAAGGCGCCACGGGCAACGCCGGCGAAAAATTGTTAATAGACCATCATTCCGTGATCGTTGGCTCACAATCCGTCATCGGCGTCGTGGCAGAGACGGGTAAATCCAAATTGGTTGACGATGTGGCGGCAGAGTCGCTTTTTCACCCCAGCCCCTACCTCCCCGAAACGCGCTCCGAACTGGCGATTCCGCTCAGGATCGGTCAGCGCACCCTCGGCGTCATCGACATTCAATCGCAACAAACCCACGCCTTTACCGAGGACGATATCTCCGTGCTTCAATCACTGGGAGACCAGGTTGCCGTGGCGATCGACAACGCCCGCTCCTATGAACTTTCACAACAACTCATCAAAGACCTGCGCGAAGTGGATAAATTGAAGAGCCAATTCCTCGCCAACATGAGCCACGAACTGCGCACGCCGCTCAACTCCATCATTGGTTTCTCGCGCGTAATATTGAAGGGCATCGACGGTCCAATCACGGATATGCAACAGCAAGACCTCTCTGCCATCTACAACTCGGGGCAACACTTGCTCGGGCTGATCAACGACGTGCTCGACCTCGCCCGCATCGAAGCGGGTAAGATGGAATTGAACTTCGAGGAAGTGAACCTGGCAGACATGGTGGCGAGCGTGCTTTCCACGGCAAAGGGTCTCGTCAAAGAAAAACCGATACAACTGGTTCAAAAGATCGCTTCCGGCATGCCAACCGTGCGTGGCGACGCGATGCGCATCCGCCAGGTACTCATCAACCTGCTATCGAATGCCGCCAAATTCACCGACGAAGGCTCGATTACCGTCGAAGCGGTCACACAACGAAGCCCGGCGGGAAATATGGAAGCGCTCATCAAAGTCGTCGATACCGGACCCGGTATTTCCATCGAGGACCAGGAGAAACTCTTCAAAGCGTTCTCGCAGGTGGACGGGTCCGCAACCCGAAAAACTGGCGGCTCCGGACTGGGGTTGTCGATCTGCGCGAATCTCGTGCAATTGCATGGCGGCCGCATCGGCGTGCAAAGCGAAACGAGCAACGGCTCGGCATTCTGATTCACCGTTCCATTATTTCACCAACCGCTGAACACGATACCATTCAACCGCAAAATTATCCTCGCCATCGACGACGATCCGCAAGTGATCGGCTTGTACGAGCGTTTTCTAACTCCGCAGGGCTATCACGTCGTCGCGCTGACAGATCCCGCCCTCGCCAAACAACGCATCCTCGAGATCAAACCGTTCGCCATCACGCTCGATATCATGATGCCCGAAATGGACGGCTGGACGATTCTCACCGAATTGAAATCTGATCCAGCCACCCGCGACTATCCCGTCATCGTGTGTTCGATCCTTGAGCAGGCAAATAAAGGATTCAGCCTCGGCGCAACAGACTACCTGATCAAACCGATCCTCGAGGAAGACCTCGTCCATGCCCTCACCCGGCTGGACAAAGACGGCACGATCAAAGAAATCCTTATCATCGACGATGACCCGAACGATCTGCGCCTGATGGATAAGGTACTTACCGAACAGGGTCGTTACAAAGTCACCCTCGCGGAAGGCGGAAGGAAAGGCTGGGAGGCAATCGTAACAAAGGCGCCGGACGCGATCATCCTCGATATCTTCATGCCGGACATCGACGGGTTCACGATTCTCGAAAAACTGACAGAGAACCCCTCCTTGCGGAACATTCCCGTGCTTGTGGTCAGCGGCGGCGGATTGACCAACGAGCAACTCAGCCAACTAAAGGATTTTGGTAAGCGTCTGCTCACCAAGGCGTCTTTCAAAGAAGGCGAGTTGATCACGACCATCGAGCAAGCGCTGAGCCGGGCTGTTTCATAAGAGAGATTTACGGGTAAAATAACCTGCCTCAAAAAGGGATATTGTCCGTCAACGCTCGGCAATTCTTCATGCGCCGTGTGGCGTAGAAAATATCCCCGAGTCCACCTACCTCAACAGCCAATAGGATTCTAGAATTCAATGTCTTTTGTCATCCGATGCCTGGATTGCGGGCACGCCGCGCCATTTACGCCCAACTCAATGCAGTGCCCAAACTGCAACAGCCAATGGCGTGAAGCAGAATACGACCTGAACGAGATCAATAAAACATTTCCCTCCGAACTCGAAAAACGCGCGTTCGATTTATGGCGATACCGCGAACTTCTGCCCATTCACAACCCCAACCCAACCCTGCGCCTTGGCGAAGGTGGAACGCCGCTCATCCAAGCCGCAAACCTTGGGAATATGTTGGGCTTGCCCAACCTGTACATCAAGGATGAACGGCAGGGACCAACCTCTTCATTCAAGGACCGGCAGGCGGCGGTAACGATAGCCACCCTGAAGGAAGCCGGCATCACAGAGATGGTCGCCGCCTCCACAGGCAATGTGGCAATCGCGTACTCTGCCTACGCCGCGCGGGCGGGAATCAAACTTTGGGCGTTTGTCACCAGCCTCGTGCCGGGAGTCAAGATGCGAGAGATTGCCCTGTACGGAAGCCAGGTGGTGAAGATCACCGGCTCGTACGATCAAGCGAAGAAGATCGCGGCGGAATTCGCTTTGCAACGCGGACTGTACCAGGATATGGGCGCGCGCACCATCACAGCCGTCGAAGCCATGAAAACGATCGCTTTCGAGATCGCCGAACAATTTACCCAGTTACGAGGCGCCGCAAACGATACAAAATGGAAAACGCCGGATTGGTATCTCCAGGCAGTGAGCGGAGGCATGGGTCCGCTTGGGGTGTACAAAGGTTTCCTCGAACTCAAAAAACTTGGGCTGATCGACCGGATTCCCGCCATCGTTCCCATACAAGCGGAAGGCTGTTCTCCCATGGTGGATGGCTGGCGAAAGGGGCTGACGAAGGCTGAACCGGTTCTCACCCCTAGCACGCGCATTGAAACGCTCGCCACCGGAGACCCGGGCAGAACCTACACCATGTTGCGCGAGCGCGTGATCGAAACCAATGGCGTCTTTGAAAGCGTATCCGATGAGGATGCTTTCCGCGCAATGCACGTGCTTGCAAAACTCGAGGGGATATCCGCCGAACCAGCCGCGGGGGTAGCATTTGCCGGTTTGTTTAAACTTGTGCGGTCCGGCGTGATCAAGCCAACCGATTCTGTCGTTGTGAATTGCACCGGGCACACGCTCCCCGCGGAACAATTCCTGTTTGGCGATAACTGGACGCGCGACGTAAACCTCTCCGAGCAATTTGCGCAAGCAGATACCCCGCAGGAAGGCTTGCTCGCCGCTTTGAACAACGTCACGCCCAGCCGCTTCCCACGCGTGGCGGTGGTGGATGATAGCGGCGAGGCGCGGCGCCTGATACGCCGCATCTTGCAATCGCAAGGCGATTTTGAAATTTTCGAAGCCGTGGATGGCCGCGACGCCATCAACTTGATCAATAAGGAACACCCGGATATCGTAATTCTCGACCTGATGATGCCGGAGATGGATGGGTTTGCTGTGTTGGATGTGTTACGCGGCAACCCTAAAACCGCAAACATCCCTGTGATCGTCGCCACAGCAAAGGAGTTGACAGTTAACGAAAAAAGCAGACTGCAAGGACAGATCCAATCCCTTATGCAAAAGGGCGACTTTTTGAACGATGAATTCTTGCAGGAAGTCCGGGCGTTGATCGGCTAGGGCAATCCTGAGCCCTGCCATGAAAAGAAACTTATGCACAATGGTCGAATCACGGGCATTAACTCGGCGTTGATCTCCGCGTTTTTTTTGGGGCTTGCGCCGGTGTTCGGCAAAGCCGCCATGGGGGCAGATAAATTTTCGCCGCTCGGCGTGGTGGCTTTACGCACCAGCCTGGCGGCGTTGCTCTTAATTCTCATCCTCGCCATTGTCAGACGACAGTTGCTTTTTATCTATCCCGCCGCGTTCTATATCACAACACTGGCCGGGGTGATCAACGGGATTGGGTCCATTTTTTATTATGTCGGGTTAAGCAAGCTACCCGCCAGCGTTGCTCAAATGCTGTACTCTCTCTATCCGTTTTTTGTGGCATTCTGGCTTCAATTGGACCGGCAAGCCCCCTCCAAATTGACTTTTCTGCGCATCGGAGTTGCGGGCATATCCACTTACCTCCTCACCCAGGGCATCGCGGGGCGTATCGACATCATTGGCGTTGCGTTCATGTTGATCGCGGCGGCAATGTACGCCCTGCATCTTCCGATCAACCAGCGGGTGCTCTATGACGTTCCCGCGCCGACTGTGACCGTGTATACGCTCATCGCAATGAGCGCTGTTGTTGTTCCTGCGTATGTCATTTTCGACCACACCCTGCCACAGAATGCCGCGCCCTGGATTCCAGTGCTTTTGTTGACCGGGGTTACCTTTGCCTCGCGCCTGTTCCTGTTTCTGGGAGTGAAACATATCGGCGGGATGCAAACTGCGTTACTTGGGCTTGCCGAATTGATCGTGGCTGTTTCGTTCAGCCATGTATTACTGGGCGAAAGCCTCACCAACACGCAATGGCTTGGCGTATGCGGGTTAGGCGTCAGCCTTCTGCTCGTATGGTTCGAGAAACCGCCATCGCCTCCCTCCCACCCACACGGGCTGTTGGGATGGTTGCAACCCCCCGATTTTCCATCGGATTACTACAAACACTAACCCCCGTATTTCGGTTTATACTTTGAAGAATGAGCGCACAACCCAATTCGCCAATCGGGGTCTTTGATTCTGGCGTTGGCGGGCTTTCGGTTCTGCGAGCCATTCGTAGAGTGTTGCCTGGCGAGTCGGCCATCTATTTTGGCGACCAGATTCACATTCCGTACGGTCCGCGCCCGATGGAACAGATCCGAAGGTATTCAGAAACCATCACAAAGTTTCTGCTCCGACAACAGGCAAAGATCATTGTTGTGGCTTGCAACACCGCTTCCGCCGCGGCGCTGAAAGATCTGCGGGCACATTTTCCAGAGATCCAATTTGTGGGCATGGAGCCAGCGGTCAAGCCCGCGGCAGAGCGCACACAAACCGGCAGAGTTGGGGTGCTTGCCACACCGGCAACTTTCCAGGGCGCGCTATACGCATCGGTGGTGGAAAGGTTTGCCACTGGGGTGGAGTTATTCCAAAACACATGCCCGGGGCTGGTTCAACAGGTCGAGTTGGGAAATCTCGAAGGTAAAGAAACGCGTCAGATCTTGGAAAGCGCGTTGTACCCGATGTTGGAGAAAAACATCGATACGGTAGTGTTGGGTTGCACGCACTATCCCTTTGTCATTCCAATGATCGAGCAGATCGTGGGGGAAAATGTCCGGGTGATCGACCCGGCTCCCGCTGTGGCGAAACAGACTCAACGTCTGCTTGAAGCGGGCGGGCTTGTGAATCCAGCCTCGGCGGGCGGAGTCCTCACGTTGTTCACATCCGGCGATGTTAAATCGTTACAATCGCTGTTGCCTGTCTTGCTGGGCGAGAGCGCGGACATGACGCATGTCGAGTGGATCGGTGAAACCCATATCCAGCAAACAGGCGACTCTACAACGCCCACGCAAGCATAAAACCAAAAATTGCAACGATCACGCCAAGATGCAAAAACAAGTTACTGCCGGTGATCAGGTTCAACCCAAAAACAAACGGGAGGATGAAGTTGACGATCACGAGCAGGATGCCGATCGTCGGCAATAAACCTTTGCGATGGGCAAAATAATTCGAAGCGCTGTCGATCAGTTTCGAAAACCAGTTCATACTTCCTCTTCTTCCGTTTCCTCTTCGCGTTGATTTATACCCGCTTCCCAACCGGTGAATTGCGCCACCAATCGCCCGGGGATCCGTCCTTGCATCAACACGCCGCCACGGCCGTGTTCCACCAACTCCACCTGACCCGCCTCATGGAACAGCGAGATGAGCGCGCCTTGTTGATATGGCAAGCGGACGCGGATCGGCGCGTAGGTTTCATACAACTCCTGCTGGAGGAGGCGCAACAGATCTTTCACACCGCTTCCGTTCAGACCTGAAATTGCCACCGCCTTGGGGAAGCGCCCCACCACTTCGCGCGCCGAATCGGGATTGCGGAGTTGATCCACTTTGTTCAAGGCGGTGAGTACCGGAATATGACGCGCGCCAAGTTCATCGAGGGTTTGCTGGACGGAATTAAACTGATTGAGCGCGTTCGAGTGCGAGATGTCGACCACGTGCAACAACAGATCGGCTTCCACAATCTCTTCCAGTGTGGCATGGAATGCCTCGACCAGCGCGGTAGGAAGTTTTTGAATGAAGCCGACGGTGTCTGTCATCAACGCCTGATACCCGCCGGGTAATTCCACACGGCGCGTGGTGGGGTCGAGCGTGGCGAATAACTGGTCCGCCACGTACACATCCGATTTTGCGATCTTGTTCAACAATGTGGATTTGCCGGCATTGGTATAGCCTACCAGCGCCACCGTTGGGATGCGCGAGCGTTTTCGTTGCGCGCGGTAACGTTGGCGGTGCGCGCTCACTTTTTCGAGTTCTTTTTTGAGGTGGGCGATCTCGCGGCGAATGGCGCGTTTGTCCACTTCCAGTTGTGTTTCGCCGGGTCCGCGCAAACCGACGCCACCGGTCGAGCCGGCGCGCCCGCCGCCCCCGCCCGCCTGCCGTTCAAGGTGGGTCCAATGCCCGGTGAGGCGCGGCAGGTAATATTCGTATTGCGCCAGTTTCACCTGCAACATTCCTTCTTTGCTATGGGCATGCAGGGCGAAAATATCGAGGATCAAGGCGGTGCGATCCAGCACGCGGACGTTCCGCCCGATTGCCTCTTGCAATTCGCGTTGATGGCGCGGCGAAAGTTCGTCGTCGAAGATGACCACTTGCGAGCGCGTTTCTTCGACAAGCATTTTCAATTCATCCACTTTGCCTGGCCCGATATACGTTTTGACGTGCGGCTTATCGAGTTTTTGAGTCAATGAGCCAGCCACGTCGAGACCGGCGGTATCCGCCAATAATTCTAATTCGCTCAACGAATCTTCAAGAGGCAGGTGATGTTTATGCTGGTAGAGATCCACCCCCACGAGAAAGGCTTTTTCACGCGGCGGTGTTGTGAGTTGGGGTATTCGTTTCGACATTCGGTTTAAACTTCTTTTCAAGGGTATCGAACAGGCGGGTCATTTCGGGGTCAGCGGATTCGGTGCGGGCAGGGATCAGGATATGGAACGTGGAACCTGGATAGGTTTTTTCATCGTACCCAGGCGATTCGACCCAGATCGCCCCGCCATGCGCTTCAAGGATGCCGCGCGCAATCGAAAGCCCCAAGCCGGGTCCGCCGCCTTTGAACTTGGTCTTGCCGCTGGAGTGTAGACCGACACTCCCCACCTGCCCGAACTTCTCGAAGATGATGGATTGATGTTCCTGTGAAATTCCGATGCCGGTATCCTCGACCACGACCTCGATGAAGCCCGGCAACATGCGTCCGCTGATGGTAATTTTACCGTTGTCCGGTGTGTATTTTACAGCGTTACTGATCACATTGCGTATTGCCTGTGTGACGCGCTGGGTATCGACATAAATCCACTGGCGCCCTCCTTCAAACTCGCTCGTCTCGATCTGGAGTTTGCGCGACTGCAATATCGGCGTAACTTCGTTGCGCAACACAGCCACGATCTGCCCTACCTGCGCCGGCTGGAAATTAAGTTTCAAGAGGTTGTTATCGATCATTGAGACATCGATCATATCGTCGACGATGGTCTGCAACCGTTCAATGCCGATATTGATGCCGGCGAGCAATTTGCCCATGCCGCTATCCCCGGCATCCCGCGCCAGATCGTCCATCATTGAGGCGTACCCTTCGATCAGGGTCAGCGGGGTTTTCAATTCATGCGCCGCAACCGAGATGAATGCAGATTTACTGCGGTCGATCCGCTCGAGTTGTTTCTGCACTTGTTGCATTTCATCGGAAATATGCGCGACTCGCGTTTCCATTTCGTAGCGCGCCACCACGCCCAGACCGTAGGTGTACACGGGAATGATCGCGGCGAGCATGTCGATCGACTGTTGTTTGGTCAGGGTTTCGTTCGCCACCTGAATGGTTAGCGCGATCATGCGGTTGATGATGAACGAGACGTGATACAACCCTTCTTCGAGATTCGTTTCGGTGGAGGATTTTGCCCAATCGAGCAGGATCGAATCCATCCAGGCTGGGTCGCCGGTGGCCACAGATTGCTCGAGCAGGTCGAAGAAACGATCCAGTTGTTGCTCGAATCCAGCCCGCACTTCCATGCCGCGCGCAAGGTCGCGTCCCACGTACTCGACCCACTCGGGACGAATCTTCTTCAATATCTTCTGAACGGGCATACCAGGCGATTTCTTCTTCGGCATATCCTACATTCACCGTATAGCTGGCATTGTATCAGTTTTGCGGGTTTTGACCCACAACCCAAACCCACAGTGTTTGCCCAACCGCAGACAGGCTTTCTGCGGACACTTTGTCCGGCGTATCTGCTGTCGTATGCCAGTATGGGTAATCGAAATCAATAATATCCACAGCCGGGATGCCAGCCTCGAGAAACGGCGTGTGATCGTCCAGCATCGAATACTTGTACTCCGGTATGAATTGATCGCCGTATCCCAAGCCTCCAGCAATTGCCCAAATCTCGTCTGTTAGCGCGGAATCGGAATTCCGTTCCTTGAAGATGTTCAAGTCGGCGTCGCCGATCATATCCACGATCACCACCGCTTCCGGTTGAAATGTGATAGTTTCGGCAAACTCACGCGAGCCAAGAATCCAATCCCAACCATTGATGCGCCCGTTATCTTCCGCGTCAAAAAAGACCAGGGCAACAGTTGTCGCATCGTCAGGCAGGGAGCGCGCGAGTTCCAGCAATACCGCCACGCCGGAGGCTCCGTCATTCGCGCCGAGTGTCGGCAGAGTGTGATTGGCAATGTCCGGGTCGGCATCGGCGAAGATGCGCGTATCGTAATGCGCTCCCACAATGATCTGCGGATTCGCCTCCCCGCGCGTCGCAACCAGATTGTAGATCGGATTCCCCAAACGCTCCGAAATCTGAACCTCTACCTCCCACCCAGCGGATTCCAACTCGTCGCGCATCCACTCGCGGATTCTGGCATGTCCCTCCGACCCGGGCGCGCGCGGACCAAACGCAACCTGTGTTTTTACATCCTCGTAAGCGCGGAGACCGTTGAAGTCTGTGGGGGCAGGCTCAGGCTGGGTAAGAAACGAGTAGGCGTACCATCCGAGTGTGGCGGCGAGGAGCAACGCGATCGCCGTCAAGTACGCGCGCGCCGAACGATGAGTCACGCTTTCACTTCTCCATCCATCAGATTTTGCAATTCTGCCAGCGCTCGTTCGGCATACAATCCTCCGCGCTCGCGTTTGCCGGTTTTCGGAGGGAAATCCATGGGGGCGAGAATCCCAAAGTTTGCCTTCATGGGCTGGAAATCTTTGAGATCGGCATGAGTAATGTAATGGCAGAGCGCCCCAAGCATGGTTGTTTGCGGAAGTTCAAGCAGGCTTTCGCCAAAAAATTGGCGAGCCGCATTCTCGCCCGCCAGCAAGCCGGTGGCGATGTTGCCCATGTACCCCTCCACTCCCGTGATCTGCCCGGCAAAGAAAAGATCGTTTCGGTGAATGTGTTGTAGTGTGGGGCGCAATAATTTTGGCGAAGCGACGAAGGTGTTGCGATGCATTTGCCCGTAGCGCATGAACTCGGCGCGATCAAGCCCGGGGATCATGCGAAGAACGCGCTTCTGCTCCGGGAATTTGAGGTTGGTCTGAAAGCCCACAAGGTTATACAAACTTCCAGCCAGATTATCCTGCCGCAGTTGCGCCACCGCATATGGGCGGTTTCCACTGCGTGGATCGCGCAACCCCACCGGGCGCATCGGACCGAAAGCCAGCGAATCCAACCCGCGTTCGGCGATGATCTCCACAGGGAGACAACCCTCAAAGAAATGACCCGCCTTCACTCCGCTTTTGATGGCATCTTCAAACGAGCGGAGTTCGATCCGTTCGGCGCGAAGGAGCGCATTCACGAAGGCATAATATTCGTCTTTGGTGAATGGGCAATTGATGTAATCGCCCTCTTCTTGATTGCCCGAGTCGTAGCGCGAGGCGCGAAAAGCAATTTCCATTTGGATTGAATCGGCATGGATCACTGGCGCGATCGCATCGAAAAAGAACAGATGCTCCTCGCCGCTGAGGTTTGCGATGGAGGCAGACAACGCTGGCGAGGTGAGCGGCCCGCTGGCGAGGATGGTACGTGTGGACGGAATCTCCCGCGCCTCCTCGCGAACGATCTGGATATTTGGATGACTCTCCACCTGTTCAGTAACCAGCCGCGCGAACATTTCACGATCTACCGCCAGCGCGTTGCCCGCCGGCAAGGACGCCTGCTCCGCGCACTCCAGCAACATCGAACCGAGCAGGCGCGTCTCGTTTTTGAGCAAGCCTGAAGCCCGGTCGGGCAGGTTGGACCCCAGCGAGTTCGAACAAACCAACTCTGCCAAATCCTGGGTTTGATGAGCGCCGGTTTGCAGGGTTGGGCGCATCTCATACAGCCTTACTTTCAAGCCGCGTTGCGCGGCGCGCCAGGCGGCTTCACTCCCCGCCAATCCGCCGCCTATTATGATTAAATCTGTCATGGGGATGATTCTACCATCCCGCGCGGGCAGAGATTCCTCCCGCCATCCTGCTGTATAATTCACTCACGATGTCTTCCCAACACAATATCGAATTTCAACTCAAAGAAGCCAGCCAACTCACCGAGGAAACTTCATGGTCGGCGCTGGTCGAGCGCGAGGCTGGAACGTGGCACATCTTTGAAAGCCACCGTCTTCCCAAAAAGAACCATGCATCGCTGATCGAATTTCTCGCCAAAACAGAGGTTGACTCCTGGTTGTGCGGCGCAGTGAGCGGCAGGCAAAGTCGGTCTGTTTCGCTTCCCGTTTCGAGCGCGCTTGAAACGGGACGGTTATACGCGTTCCCACTGGCAGAGGCAACCCGCGTGATCCTGGTGGGAGCAAACCAACTCTCCGGCAATTCACAACGCTTATGGCGATTGATCGCGTTTGGGATGAACGGAAGCGCTTCATCCCCCGATATTTCTGCTACAGCCTCCGTAGCCGCGTCGCTTCTTGTTCCCGACCTCGATTCTGAAAACCCGTTTGACATGCCTCGCGCCCTTGACCGGGCGCTCACCTCGTTTGTCCGCCTCGTTTCCGTCCAGGGGGCATGGCTCGCCGTTCGACGCGGAGACGCGCTTGAAATCCGCGCACAATGGAACGCGCCTCACCTCGCCGACGGAGAACTTTTGATCGATTCGAGCCCGCTCCTCCGCCGGATGAACCGCAACCTAATCCCAATGGTCATCGACAGAGACGATGCGCTTTGGGCTGAAATTCCTCACAAAGGATTGAAGAGCAACACGAAGCTCTGGACGTGCATACCCATTGTGATTGGACAACGGTTGATCGGCAGTCTTGCGGTCTGGCGGACCAGCGCCTTCAAACGCGATGAGTGGACCCGGCTGATCGACCTCGTCACCCAGTCTGCGCCGGTCATCGAGACCATCATCACTTTTGCAGAAATGGCGAGTCACATGCGGCGACTCGCCATGTTGAACGACTTTGCCCTCACCGTTTCATCGGGGCGGAATCTCGAACAGATCGCGCGCCGCATGTTTGCCCTGCTTGCCAGGGGGTTTGGCACCGAACTGATCGCGTTGTTCCTGCTTTCCTCCGATAACCGTTTGATCCATGAATATCGAACACGCGACGGAAATATGACATCCTCCATTCGCAACGCGCAGGAGGAAAAATACGCCACATTACTCGGCGAACAGCAGAAAACCAGGCTGGGCGACCCTCAGCTCAAAGAGGTTGCGCCGTTGCACGAAGGCGCGGCGTCCGGCTTATATTTTCCGTTGCGTTTTCGAGGGCAGACCATCGGCATGTTGTGCGTCGAAGCGACAAAAAGCGAAGCGTTCGATTTTTATGACGAAAGCCTCATGGCTGTCATTGCAAGTCATCTCGCCAGCCTCGTAGACTATTCACGCCTGCGCGAAGAAGCGGAAGGGCGCGCGCGAAACCTTGGGTTGATTCATGAAGTAGTGCAACAAGTGATCGGGCTGACCGATGTTCACCAGGTGGCAGAGATCTCAGCGGAATTACTCGCCCGCTATTTCGCCTACGAACTTGCGGCGGTCTTCATTGCCGACGCGCAGGGAGTGTTGACCATCGGCGGGTTTGGCGGAACCAGCCAGAATGTGGTGCGACGCGCCATGAAATCCTTCGAATATCCCATCAGCGGGGGCATCACCGGGCACGTATTCGAAACCGGCGAAAGTTTGGTGGTCAACGACGTATCGCAAGATAGCCGATACCGCTCGCTTCACGGCTGGCAGGCGGGATCCGAGATGTGCGTGGCAATCCGCGATGGCGCGAAGGTGCTGGGTATTATCGATGTCGAAAGCAGATCGAGTAACGCATTCACGCATAACGACTTTATGGCGCTCGAATCGCTCGCCGGCATCCTTGCCAGCGTCATCACCAGCGCAGACCAATATCAGCGTTTTCAAGCAACGATCGGTGAACTGCGCTCGACCCAAAACGAATTACGCGACCGCATGGAGGCGCAACGCAAAGCAGAAAACCGCCTCATGCAAGCCGCCAAACTCGCGGCGGTTGGCGAGATGGCGGCGGGAATCGCGCATGAGCTGAATAACCCACTCACCTCAGTCACCGGCTTCGCCGAACTTGCCCTCGAAGAAACGCCATCAGACAGCCAGGCGCGCAAAGACCTCGACCTTGTGGTGCGAGAAGCCCATCGCGCCCGCGACGTGGTGCGCCGCCTATTGGATTTTGCCCGCCAAAGCGAAAGCGCCCGCGCAAAAACTTCTTTAAACGAGATCGTCGAGGATGTGGTCGCGTTGAGTCGGCACCTCATCCACACGAGCGGGGTTCAACTCATGGTTCAACTCGAACCCAGCCTGCCGTGGATCATGGTGGATGCCAACCAAGTCAAGCAAGTAGCGCTCAACCTTGTTCACAATGCCCTGCAAGCCATGCCCGACGGCGGCAAACTGGAGATCGAGACGAAAACTTCCAGGCGTCATCACCGCAAGGGCGTCACCTTTTTCGTGACCGACTCTGGCGTAGGCATTCCCCCCGATGAACAAACGCGCATCTTCGAACCGTTCTTTACCACCAGAGGCGATCGAGGCGGCACAGGGCTGGGGCTATCCGTCACCTACGGCATTGTCACCGATCACGGCGGATACATCGATGTAGAGAGCGAGCCCGGCAAGGGAGCAAAATTCACCGTCTGGCTTCCGGTAGACGGTTAAAACCAAACGGCACAGAGTAGTTAACCATGAAGCCCATTCCAATCCTTGTTGTCGACGATGAACCCGGCATTGCCTCGCTTTGCAAACGCATACTTGACCGGTCAAGTTACGATGTCACCGCGTTAACCAACCCCGCCATTGCCATCAAACAACTCCAGCAAAACCGATACGACCTGCTCCTCGTCGACATTCGAATGCCGGAAGTGGATGGGTTCGATGTGATTTCGCGCGCGAGGATCGCGCAACCAGAGATCGCCGTGCTTGTGATGACCGGCTTTGGAACCGTAGAGACCGCCATCCGCGCGCTACGACAGGGCGTGGATGGTTTGCTCCTCAAGCCCTTCGAAAACAGCAGTGAGCTATTGGAGGCGGTCCGCCTGGCGCTTATCGACAACCAAAGGAAGCGCGATACAGCCCGCGTGCAGGCTTTGCGCCCTCTGTTCAACGTCACCGAATCCCTGTTCACTGAAACCGATCAGAACAAACTGCTCGACCTGATCCTCGCCGCAATTCGCGAGCATTTACATTGCACGCACGCCGCCATCTTCCAGATCAAAGAGGGGCGCGTTGCCACCATCGCTGAGATCGGCGACCCCGTCTCTGTGGACGAGAATACAACTGCCGCAAACCTCGTCCACCGCGTGGATGAAGACGGCAACCCCTTCATCATCCACGCCACAGGACCCGGGGAACAGGAAGCTCAAACGCTTCTTTCCAACCTTGGGCTTGGGTCCGCCATCCTGATCCCCATCGCCCGCTCGAATATTCGCCACGTGCTGGTCGCCGGGCGCGACTCTTCCGTGAGTCAATTCCGCGGCGCCGACCTCGAATTGTTCTTTGTGCTGGCGCGGCAGGCAATCGTCGCCATCGAAAATGCGCGCTTGTACGCCGACCTGCGCGAATACGTGCGCCGCGTGGAGGAATCGCAACACGCGCTCCTGCGCGCTGAAAAAATGGCGGCGGCAGGGAGACTCACCGCCTCCATCGCGCATGAAGTCAACAACCCGTTGCAATCGGTGCAAAATTGCCTGCATCTCGCCGGGCGCGAAGACCTGCCGCCTGAAAAACGCCAGGAATACTTCGAACTTGCCCGCGCCGAACTCGACCGCCTGATGAAAACCACGCAACGCATGTTGGACTTTTACCGCCCCGGCGCTTCACGCGTCGAAGACGTTGACATTCTCGAGCTATTGAACCATGTGATCAATCTCACGTCACAACAACTTAGCCAGCGCAATATTCAGTTGATCACCGACTTCCCGGAGACCCTGCCCATGATCTACGCGGTGAGTGGGCAGATCCAACAGATATTTTTCAACCTCATCCTCAACGCCCTCGACGCGATGTCCTCCGGCGGCGAGCTGAAGATCAGCGCGAGGGCAAAGAGCCGGGGCGTTGAATTGATCTTCGCAGACACGGGGCCGGGCATCCCCGAATCTCAGCGTAACAACATCTTCGAGCCGTTTTTTAGCACCAAGGATGGAGGCACCGGATTAGGGTTGACTGTGAGTTACAATATCGTCACCGCTCACGGCGGCGCCTCGACCTCGTGGACCGCAAGGAACCCGGCGCATGTTTTCGATTATTTTTACCGACGGGCGACAAATAATGACGAACATGACGTTACGCGGAGCATACTTGTTCGCCTGCCCCAATGCTCTTGCGGGGTTGCGACGAAGCAATCTCCTCGAACTTTCAAACACTGGTTAGGTTGTGCGAGGAGATGGCTTCGACTACTCGGCGTTTGAGCCTCGGGTCTCGCAATAACATACCGTACTTTCGCTCGTAGGCGGTCTGTGACCGCCGTATTTGCCAGCGAAGCGACGGTCACACGTGTGCCTGCGGCTCCGCGCAGGCAGACCTTCTTCGAGAGTGTTTCTTAAGTCCTGTGCGGTCTACTTTTGTACACGGATACTTCGACACGGTGAGCGAAAGACGAACCGTCAGTACAAGTTTCACGGACATCACGGAGAAAACTTTTTTTGAATGCTCTTTTCTGTGAATTTCAGCATAATCCGTGCTGTCCACGTCAAAAAAAGTAGTTAAGAAATACTTTCTTAGGGTAGTAAAAGCGAAAGTCCTAACATTATTAAAATTTGGGAGATAAACAATGAAATCAAACATCCTGGTCGTAGACGATGAGCCTGTTGCCCGGCAATCCATGACGGACATCCTGCGCCTGGAAGGGCTGGCTGTCAACTCTGTGCCGAACGGGCAGGCGGCTATCGAATTTGTCCGCACGCACCCGGTCGAGTTGATGATCGTCGACCTGCGCATGCCCGGCATGGATGGGCTGGAAGTGGTGCAGGTGGTGAATCAGATTTCCCCTGAGACAGAGATCGTGCTCCTCACGGCGTTTGCCACCACCGAGTCTGCCATCCAGGCGTTGCGGTTGCGAATCCACGATTATTTGCTCAAGCCCGCCTCGCCCACGCAGGTGATCGCCAGCGTAAAGAAGGGACTCTCGCGCCGCGATGCCCGCTTGAAGGCGCGCGGCGGGAACGCCTCCACCGATGTGGACGAGGGCAACGCCGAATTCAATTTGAAAGACGGAACGTACATCGATCTATCACGCCGCCTGATCCGTAAGAAGGACAATGTGATCCACCTTACCCCCGCCGAGGGACGCCTCCTGCGCGTGCTCATCGAAAACCCGGGGCGCGTCTACTCGCACAGGGAGTTGGTTCTGCTTGTGCAGGGATACGATACCTCGCAACGCGAAGCTCCCGAAATTCTGCGCCCGCTCGTCAGCCGGTTGAGGCACAAGATCGAGCCGTTCCCATCACTCTCCGATCGCATCGTCAGCGTGCGCGGGACGGGGTATTTGTATGAGGGGGATAAGTGAGGAACAGGAGAGGATTAGAGGATTGGGGATTAGAGGCTGGAGATTAGCGATTAAGTGTCGAGAGGGGATCTGACGGCGAGTCCGCCGCGTTGGACGCGAAGCGCGTGGGTGTAGACTTGTCCTGAGCGCGTCGAAGGGTCATGGTGGTTTTCACATCCTTGTGACCAAGGAGTTCTTGCGCGGTGCGGGAGGAGTAATGCTTGGTCTTGATGGCGTCACTGACCTGATCGAGAAATTTTTTCTCTTTTGGGGGCGATTCGGGCGGGCTGACTGGCTCATTGAAATATTCGCCTTTAAACTCATCTTTACAGAAGCTCGGGGCGCAGATGGCGATTTATCCCGCCGCTTCGACAAACTTCCTGAACAGATTCCTCGTCACCACTTGATCTGTCAGCCATTCGGGGTGCCATTGCACGGCGAGACCGAAGGGATGGTCGGGCAATTCTACTGCCTCCACCAACCCATCAGGCGCGTGACCTGCAACTCGAAGCGCGGGCGCGATGTCTTTGAGTCCCTGGTGGTGGTGGCTGTTGACTCGCACGATCGGCTCGCCAAGCACATCGGCGAAGCGCGTCCCTTCTTCGATCTTTACTTGATGAACCAACGCATGCCGCATATTGCCGGGATACGAATGATCGAGCGCGTTTGGGAATTGGTCTGGCAGGTGCGTGTACAACGTCCCGCCGAGGGCGACGTTCACCACCTGGCATCCGCGGCAGATGCCGAGGAATGGCTTGTTATCATTCACGGCGGCGCGGGCGAGAGTCAACTCGATGGCGTCGCGCGCAGGCTCCACGTCGGAGATGCGCGGGTGATCTTCGCCGGCGAAATGGCCGAGGGCAACGTCGCCGCCACCGGAGAGGAGAATCCCATCCAGTTTGGCGTACAGCGCGTCCCAGCCATCGTCCGCGATGAGCGAGGGGATCAAGACCGGGACGCCCCCCGCTTGATGGATCGCGTCGGCATACGCCTGTTGAAGCACGATGCGCGCCTGCCCGTATTCGTTATTTGAGAGATGAGTGGTAATTCCGATAAGTGGTTTCATACGCCCCATTGTAACAAACTTAAAAACTCAGCCACAGATTTCACGAATTATAGAAACTACTCAGCCTCGGAACATGTCGCTGCGAGGCAGCTCTTGGTTTTGCCGAAGCAGTCTCCCCATACCGGGAGATTGCTTCCCTTCGACAGGCTCAGGACAGGCGTCGGGAACCCCGAAAAAACATCGGGGCAGGCGAGCAAGAGCCCTCCTCGCAACGACATGCCTGAGCAGTTACGAATTATCACGGAAATTTGTTTATCTTGAAAAGCATCAAACGAAAAAGCCAACCTGTCTAGCCGGTTGGCTTAATTGGTGTAAATCAGTGAAATCCGTGGCTAGAAACCCGGGAATCTTTAATTATCGAACTTCTGCTTGAGGCGGGCAGACTTGCCGGTGCGCCCGCGCATAAAGTACAACTGAGCGCGGCGGACCTGGTTGTGTCGCTCGACCACGACTTTATCTACGCGGGGCGAGCGGAGCAGAAAGGTGCGTTCGACGCCCACACCGTTCGACGCCACACGGCGCACGGTGATGGATTCTTCGGTGCCTCCCTTGCGAAAGCGGATGACTGTCCCTTTGAATTCCTGGACGCGTTCTCGCTCGCCTTCCTTGATCTTCACATGCACATTGACCGTATCACCGGGTTGTATGGCGGGCACTTTTTCATTTTTTTTGGCTTCGAGAGCCTTAAGTATCTGCGACATTTGCTTTTTCCTTACAGTGGTTTTTTGAGCGACGGCGGATTATAGCACGCCTTTTCGGGTTGGACAAGCCAGAATCTTGAACCGCTCATGGCGGTAGCAAAGTCGAAAGTTTTTAAACGCGAATGCCGCGAATGAGTGAATTGCACGAATTTTTTATCGGTTTTATTCGCGTCATTCGCCGATTGGCGTAATTCGCGTTAAATTTACGCCACGGAATCGCAACCTTCTCAATGGACTTTGCTACAGCCATATTGAACCGCTAAGAGCGCGAAGAACGCTAAGAAATTCTTTAAAATCTTTGCGCTCTTAGCGGGCTTCGCGGTTAATGGTTTTCTATTACGAATACTTCCGTATTGCCAGCACCGCGTTGTGCCCCCCAAACCCAAACGCATTACTGATCGTCAGGTTGACCTTCTTCTCCCGCGCCTTGTTGGGGATATAGTCCAGATCACAATCTGGGTCGGGCGTTTCGTAATGGATGGTTGGCGGCAGAATGCCCTCGCGAATCGCTTTCACGCAGAAGATCACTTCCACCGCGCCAGTCGAACCGAGCATGTGCCCGGTCATAGACTTGGTGGATGAAATCGGAATCGTGTAAGCCAGATCGCCGAACGCAGATTTGACCACTCGCGTTTCAGATCTATCGTTGAGCGGAGTCCCGGTCCCATGCGCATTGATGTAGCCGACCTCATTCACATTCGCCCTCGCCGAATGGAGAGCCATGCGTATGGCGGCGGCTCCGCCCACCCCTTGTTCATGAGGCGCAGTGATGTGATAAGCATCCGCTGTAGCCCCATATCCCGCAAGTTCCGCGTAAATGGTTGCGCCGCGCGCTTTGGCATGCGATTCAGTTTCCAGCATGAGCGCCGCCGCGCCTTCACCCATCACCAACCCGTCGCGGTTCTTATCGAATGGCTGGGGCGTCTTCGAATAATCTCCGCCGCGACGCGACATCGCGCCAACCCGGTCAAATGCGCCCACGCCAACGGAACAAATCGTCGCTTCGGAGGCGCCTGCCAGCGCCGCATCGACCATGCCAGCCCTCAACATCAGGAACGCCATACCAATTCCATCGGAACCCGAAGCGCACGCAGACGCCACCGACATCGAGGGCCCCTTAATGTGATAATCGATCGCGGCATGGCCCGCCGCCCCATTCGCCATCAACATCGGGATCAAAAAGGGACTGATTCGCCGAGGTCCATCTTTTATATTGGTAACCACCGCCTCTTCAAGCGATAGGATGCCCCCGATCGCCGAGGAAAGAACAACACCGATGCGCCCGGCATTCCCTTCATCGATCGTCAAACCAGAATCCTGCAACGCTTCCTTCACCGCCGCCGCGGCGAGATGCTCGAAGCGGTCGCGCCGGCGCGCCTCTTTGGCGTCCATATAATTCTCAGGCTTGAAATTCTTGACCTCCGCCGCAAAATGAACATTATGCGCGGTTGAATCAAACAGCGTAATCGGAGCCACCCCCGAAACGCCATTGATCAAATTCAGCCACGTCTCTTCCACGTTCAACCCTAACGGATTGACCGTCCCCATCCCTGTAATCACAATTTTTTCCATTCAGCCTCTACAATAATGATTTTACAAACACAAGAACACTGGATGCGCGAACTCGTCACGCATCATTCTCCGCCCTTCAACACGACTCAGGACAAGCCCACGCCTGCCTCCTCCTAGGAGACTTTTTCTCTCGCCAGCCTTTCCCCCCTCGTCGCGTATCAAAATCTCATTCATTCCCCTGCCTTCGGCATGTACTCCCCTTCCACCCAAAATTCACCCCCCGGGCTTACTTCCTTTTTCCAAATGGGAACGATCTCTTTGAGTCGGTCGATTCCATACCGCGCGGCTTCGAAGACTCCCGTGTCGCGATGTGCGGCGGTGCAAGCGATCAACACGGTCGGGGTTTTCGGATACAGTTTGCCAATCCGCTGCACGATGGCGATTCCTTCAATCGCATCCCACTTCGCGCGGATCTCATCCGCGACTTGTTTCATTTTCTCTTCCGCCATTGGGATGTATGCTTCATATTCGAGATATTCCGTTTGATGTTCATCGCCAGCGTTGGCTTGCGTCGAGCCACGTCGAGACGTCTCGCCGCGCACCATACCCGTGAAGATCGCCGCCGCGCCCGTAGACGTGAGCGTGATCCGCGCAAGCAGGTCGTTCAAATCAATTTCGTCTTCGGTGATGGAGAAGATGGTTGGAAAGTTTGAAGGTTGCATGTTGAAGGTCAACCGCCCGACACGGGAGGAAACATTCCGATCTCGGCGTTTTGCGGAATCACGGATTCATCAGGCGCAAACTCGCGGTTAATCGAAACCACCACACTTTTCAAGGATGCGTTCACTTTCGGGTATTCTGCTGAAAGCCTGTCTTTCAATCCCTGAATCGTCAGGTCGGCTGGCACATCCAAATCAAGCGTTTTGATTCCCATCCGCTCGCGGAGGGTGGCGAAGAAAAGTAATTTCACATGGTTCATTGTACTTAACTCACTTTATCGAGTAGAAGTTGTATTGTGATACATCTCGCTTTTTAGGCTTCGCCCAGCCAAGAGCGACATAAATGCTTGTCCTGAGTTTATCGAAGGGTCGCGTTACAGCTCTAAATCCAAACATCATTCGGCGCTGTCTTGTCACTGACGACTTCGCCCGTGTTAACCGTACCCGCAGGCTCGACCAGCAGGATGTGACATTCATCATTGGCAATCGGCTTATGCTCCACGCCTTTGGGGACAACATACATTTCGCCTTCGTTCAACGTCACATGCCCCGCGCGAAAGTGAATATCGAGCATGCCCTTCAATACCAAAAAGGTTTCGTCCGTTTCGGGGTGATCGTGCCAGTCAAATTCTCCCTGCACCTTGACAACCTTGAATTGGTAATCATTCATTTGAGCAATAATCTTCGGAGACCAATGTTCCGAAAATTTCGATAATTTATTTTGAAAATTTATCGCATCTAATTTCATCTTCTACCTGTCTACTTGTTTACGTGTTTACTTGTCTACCTGTCTACGCTTCCTCACTCACCACATCGCCTGATTGCCCGCCGTGCTTCTCAATCAACCGAATATTTTGTATCCTCATCGTCTTCTCCGCCGCTTTCGCCATATCGTACACCGTGAGCGCGGCGACAGAGACGGCGGTCAGCGCTTCCATCTCCACGCCTGTTTTGCCGACGGTTTTACACGTGGCGGTGACGATCACACCTGGGAGCGAATCGTCCAGCGTCAGCACGACATCCACCTTCGAGAGTGGGAGAGGATGACAAAGCGGAATCAGGTCGGAGGTCCGTTTTGAGGCGGTGATGCCCGCGATCTGCGCGACGGTGAGGACATCACCTTTTTGAATCTGCCCGGCGCGGATCAAGTCCAGCGTCTCTTTCTTCATGCGCACTTCACCGCGCGCGATGGCGATCCGTTCGGCGTCGGGCTTGTGACTCACATCCACCATCTTCGCGTTGCCGTGTTCGTCGAGATGGGTTAGTTTTGACATACAAAGATTATAGTAGACCTCGCAGGTTTTGAAAACCTGTGAGGTCTCAGATATAATCACGCTCTATGGAAAACCTGCTCGGACGACAATTGAACTACACCGTCCAAACGCCCGTATTCGAGGGACCGCTCGATTTATTACTCAACTTGATCGAACGCGCTGAATTGGACGTCACCGCCGTTTCGCTCGCGCTGGTGACGGATCAATATCTCGCGTACATCAACGGCATGGAAGAATTGAATGCGGATGAAATCTCCGCGTTTTTGGTGATCGCGGCGAAGTTGTTGCAAATAAAATCCGAAGCGCTATTGCCGAGACCGCCCGCCCGTGAGGCAGGCGAAGAAGACGCGGGACTCGCGCTCGTTGACCAATTGAAGTTATACAAACGGTTCAAAGAGATCGGCGGCTGGATGTACAAGCGACAAGACGCGAATTTGCGGACGTATCTGCGAATCGCCCCGCCGCCGAAAGTGGAACCGAAACTCGACCTGTCGAATCTCACGCTCGAAAAATTGGCGAGCGCGGCAGAATCGGCATTTGCAAAAGGAAGATCAAAAGAACCGCTTGGGACGATCATCGCTCCGCCGCGCGTGACCATCCGCGAAAAGATTGACATGATCGCCAAGATCATGAAAGATGCGCAACGCTCCACGTTCAGCGCATTGGTCAACGACGGCGCGTCGCGGCTGGAGATCGTCGTCACATTTTTGGCGATGCTCGAACTCATCAAACGCTATCACATTGACGCGCGCCAGGAAGGGTTGTTCAGCGACATCGAGATCAATCGCAACGAGGACTGGAAGGATGACGAGGAGCTGGAGTTGGAGTTTGAGTAAATAGAAAGAGAGAAATAGAGGAATAGAGGACTGATTACCTGACACAATGGTTTTGGGACGCAGATAAACGCTGATTTCGCTGATTCAAAAAGAAAAAATCTGCGTTTTCAGCGTGAATCAGCGTCCTGATTTTGAAAGTGTAAGGTAATCAAAATAGAGGATTAGTATTACAGCGCAAGGTTCGTAAATGGGCTGATCGGTAGGGTAAACCATCCACGAATAAAAACATCGAACACGCGAATTCGCGGCGCAACCATTCGAGTATTCGTGAATATTCGCGGACGGCTTCCAACACCAAGGCGCCTTTGGGCTGTCCTGTGAGAGATTGGAGATTGGTCAATGATAGCAATCAGGCGGAGTTGTTCTGGTCGTTTTTGTTTAAGTAACGCTGAGTGACCCACAGGCTAATCAACGCTCCTGCGTTATCGAAGATTGCCACGTCCCACACAGACGGAAATCTCCCAGGCACAAACGATTGATGATATTCATCTGTCGCGGCGTAGAGAATTGTGATCAGCCATACCAGCCAGCGACGCTCTTGCTGAAAACCCATCGCGCGCCAAATCCAAAATGAAAGCACGGCATATTCAAAGACATGTCCCGATTTCTTGATGATCCGATTCATTAAACCGAAGTTCGGGATTTCACTCGAAGGCTGGGAGGAAAACCAAAAGATGACCGCCATCGTCAACATAGCGGGAAACCATTTGAAAAACAGGTATCTCATAAAAAACTCCCCGCGGGTTTAGATAACCGTCCACGAATGAAACCGCGAATAAACGAACATCGGCGCTCTAATTTGTTTATTCGCGCGCATTCGTAGACGGCAACCACATTCGCAAAAGAAACTCACGCAACCAGGAGGCAACAAGCGCGAGGCGAACCATCAAACATCCGTCAAACTAATTACCACAGTGCAACTTCCATCGCCCAGATCAACGCTCTGAATCACAACCGCTTTCCCGCTTGGATCTCCATCGAACGCGATATTAAAAACATTGTCTGAAACTGAGGCGAGCAGGGCGCGTTCGGCGTATCCGCGCGAAACATATTCGTCGCGATAGAATTTCAAAATTTCCTCCTGCGGCAGGTTTGAATAATAAAACACATTTCCATCGCCCAGATCAATCACATTATACGCATCCGCTGTGATCGGAAAGCCCGAGGCCGATGTGTCCGCGTTCCCGTCATCGTTTGAACTGTTGTCTTGCGGAATAGCGGTCGCCGGCGAATCTCCGCCGCTGGGCGCAACGGGCGCGTCGCCGCCGCCACTTAATGCGTTGCAAGCGAGCGAAGCCAATAGCAAAACTGCCAACGCAAGAAAAATTTGTTTTTGTTTCATCGTTAACTCCTTTTCGGCAATTCTAACATCCGCAACGGGTACAATACACACGATGATTCAAACGAACGAAATTATTTTACGCGACGGCGACTCATGGCTACACTTTGCAAACCCGCGTCGCATTATTATCGCCGACCATTTGCAAGATGTCTTGCCCGCCTTGTACGAGATCGAAGACGCGGTCAACAACGACGGATACCACGCGGCAGGATTCCTCAGTTACGAATCCGCGCCTGCGTTTGACGCGGCGCACCTGACCACTGAAACTTTCCACCCTGAACGGAGCGGAACGCAGTCGAAGGACATACCTGCCAACCATGCTTCGACTTCGCTCCTCCAAGAACAATCGTCGCTCCGCTCAGCGCGGAATTTTTCTTATTTGTGGTTTGGACTCTACCCTCAGCCTCGCCTCATTTCGCTACCCCAGCCTGCCTCGCCCAAACCAGCCTTGATTTGGTCCCCCACCATTTCCCGCAACGCGTACAACTCCGCCATCGAACAAGTCAAGAACCACATCGCGGACGGACGCACATATCAAGTCAATTACACGATGCAACTGCAAACCGAGTTCAACGCCGACGCATGGAATTTCTTTCTCCACCTCGCGCAGAGTCAAAACAACTATGCCGCGTATGTTGACATGGGTCGTTTCGTGATCGCGTCCACTTCGCCTGAATTATTTTTTCAACTCGACGGTGACGCAATCACCTGTCGGCCAATGAAAGGGACAACGCGTCGGGGGCGCACAACACTCGAAGATGCGCAGCAGGCTCAATGGTTGAAAGACTCGGAGAAGAATCGCGCAGAGAATGTGATGATCGTGGATATGATCCGCAACGACCTAGGTCGCATCGCCAAGACGGGAAGCGTCCGCGTCCCCGAATTATTCGCAACTGAAAAATATCCCACCCTTTGGCAAATGACATCCACCGCGCAAGCAACGACAGATGTATCGTTCACGAAAATTTTCAGCGCGCTGTTTCCGTGCGCGTCCATCACAGGCGCGCCGAAAGTCAGCACGATGCGAATCATTTCCGAACTTGAAACGACGCCGCGAAGAATTTACACAGGGACCATCGGCTACATCGCGCCGAATCGCAAAGCGAAATTCAATGTCGCCATACGAACAGCATTGATTGACCGCGAGACTCAAACCGCGGAATACGGCGTGGGCGGCGGCATCGTCTGGGATTCGGAAAGCGGCGATGAATATGAAGAGGCGCTACTCAAAGCGCGCGTGTTGACCGAATCTCCGCCGCAGTTCTCCCTGCTCGAAACCATGTTGTGGACTCCCGAAGAAGGATTCTTTCTCCGCGAAAAACATATCGCGCGGTTATTGGATTCGGCGGAGTATTTTGATTTTTCAATTCCATTCCAGCGTCGGTGGTCGAGTAACCGCGAAGCGGCGTATCAAGACCGCGCCGCCGTATCGAAACCACCGCTTCCAAAAGAAATCATCGAAACATACCTACATGAAATTTCATCTCAATTCGCTTTGCCGCAACGCGCGCGATTGTTGCTCGACAAAAACGGCGTCCTGAGTTTTGAAGCAAAGCCGTTTCGCTCCGTGAATGAAGATTCGATATTGAAAGTCTCGCTCGCCAAACAACCCGTGAATTCAAATAACATATTTCTCTTCCACAAAACCACTCACCGCGTTGCATACGAAAACACAAAAAAAGATTTCCCCGACTACGATGATGTTCTCCTGTACAACGAACACGGCGAACTGACCGAATTTACCATCGGCAACCTTGTCGTTGAAATAGACGGCACTCTCTACACGCCGCCCATCACCTGCGGATTACTTGCTGGAACATTTCGCGCGCATCTGCTAGAAACGAGTCAGGTGGAAGAGAGAGTTATTCGTGTGGATGAAATTGGGAAATGTTCAAAGATATTTTTGATCAATTCGGTGAGGAAATGGCAGAGGGCTGAAACAACAATGTGACTGTCACATTGTTACAGGGCAACTATTCACTCCGCTGAGCCGGCGGTAGAAGCGCTCCTATTGATCTAGACAATTCGTAAATCACCTAACAGAAATGAATATTTCAAGTATTGTGAAACCGTTTTGTACACCGTACAATGGTCATGGCGCGCACTAAAAAAATTGGGTCTCCCGTAATTAACGAGACAGAGCCTCACCACGAAGGACACAAAGTATACAAAGGGGGGAAAAGTCTGGGCTCCTTGGCTTTTTCCTTTGTGACCGTCGTGTCATTTCGACACGGTGAGCAAAAGACGAACCGTCAATGCAAGCCTTTGTGTTTGAAAAAGCGTTTTCCGTCAAAAACGCTAGAGCCAAAAATTTAAATACGGGTGTGGAAACCTCTCTGGACCTTGATTTGATCGTTTTTCCTTCGGCATCATCTCATTTATTCATCAAGCAAAGGTACAGGCAAATGCGTAACGATACCGGCTTCGCATCGATTCTCTCCATCACCCGGGAAACCATATTGTGGAGAATAGCTATGACCAAGTTCAAAATCAGTTCGATTCTGTTGCGATGCCTGATTGCCTTATTGCTGGCGGCAACCTTCCTCCGTCCCCAAAACGTTTACGCGGCATCATTGCCCGCGGAGATCAACAAGCAGTTTACGCCGCTTCAAATCGACGCGGGCGGCGTGTCTGTCATGCGGGTGACCATTTTCAACCCGAACATCTTCCCGTTGACGAGCGCCGGCTGGACGGATAATCTTATCGGCGTACAGCCTGGTTTATTCATCGCCAACCCAGCCAACGTGGTTAATACCTGCGGCGCGATTGGCGATGTGACCGCCGTTCCGGGCGCGACGACTCTTTCCCTCGCCAATGGAACCGTTCCTCCCCAAGTAGCCGCCACGCCAGGTCAGTGTTATGTGGAAGTCAATGTTTCTTCTGTGACGCCCGGCAATTTGATCAACACCATCCCTGCCGGGAACCTGTCGTCGCAGGGAGATGATGGCGGCACGATCGTGAGTATCACCAACACCACGCCCGCCAGCGCCACGATCACAGTTATTGCCGTTTCCCCGCCTTCTCTCAGCAAGGGTTTTGTGCCCAATACAATGTTTGTGGGACAGAACAGTGTGATGACCATCCGCCTCAACAACAACGATGCGGATACAAACCTCACCGGCGCAACCTACACCGACACCCTGCCCGCTGGGCTGATCGTTGCCACCCCCAACGGGTTAACCCTTACCAACTGCGGACCTGGTATAGCCTCCGCGCCCGCAGGAGGGACAACCATCTCGCTCGCCAATGCCACAGTTACGCCCGCGCAAGATTGTCTCGTGACGGTCAACGTTACGGGCGCGTCTGGGCAATACACCAACACGATTCCCGCTGGACCCGGCGGACCCGGCTCGCTTCAGACCAATCAAGGCGTCACCAACAACACCCCCGCCTCGGCAAATCTGAACGTCCAGCCGGTGAGAATAACAAAGGCTTTCTTGCCAACGACGATAGACGCCGGGGATATCAGCGCGCTAACCATCACCTTGCAAAACCCAACTGGCGCGCCTTATACCGGGGTGGCGATCACCGATAACCTCGCAACCATGGGCGCGGGATTCACGATCGCAGGCGCCCCATCCGCAAACACCTGCGGTTTTACAATTAATCATTTAGTTGGCGACACAGTGATCAATGCCTCTGGTGGAACCATTCCCGCCAGCGCGACTCCTCCCACGCCTGTCGGGACTTGTATCCTTTCCATACCAGTTCAAGCCGGGTTGAATACGAACGCTCCCAACCCCGGGGTAACCAACACCATCCCAGCCAATACGCTAACCGCAGATCAACCCGTCACCAATTTTTCGCCAGCCACTGCCAATCTCATCGTCAACCGCGCTTTGGTGGGGACAAAAGCCTATACGCCCGCCACGATCGTTGTTGGCGGCACGAGCACGGTAACCATCACCTTAACCAACCGAAGCAGTACGCCGCTTACAGGCGTCACTTTCACTGATGGATTGCCGGCAGGGCTTACAGTCTCCGGCGCGCCCGCAAGCCCACAGTGCGGCGGCGCGGTGACAAATACAGCCAACTCGGTCACCCTGACAGGCGGAACCATCCCCGCGAACGGAAGTTGTGCCGTTGTATTCACAGTCACAAGCAACACTGCCGGCTCATATGACAACACAGTTGCCATCAACACCATCCTCAACGACCAGGGAGTTGGTCATGCCGCATTCAGCACAAATCCCGATCTTGTCGTCGTCAATTCAGCCAATCTCCCGGTAGGGATTCTCAAAGCGTTTCAGACCACCCCCATTGCGCCCGGACAGACAAGCCGCCTGCGTATCACCATCGCGGCGCCAGCCGATGTTTCCATTTCTGGCATCAACCTCACCGACAACCTGCCGCCGGGCTTGGTGATCGCCAACCCTCCCGCGCCGGCCGAATCGTGCCCCGGAGGAACGCTGACCGCTGTCAATGGCGCGAGCGCCATCACCTTTACGAATACAGCCGCTGATGTGCTGGGCGCGGGACTCAGTTGCGCGATCGATGTTTGGGTTACATCCGCAACGCCCGGTTCCTACACCAACACAATTCCAGCAAATTCCATTACCACCATCGAAGGGCGATCCAATCTTAATCCCACCAGCGCAACCATCCGCGTCACGAGCCTGAACGTCACCAAGGCATTCTATCCGACAGTTGTGCAGGCGGGCGGATCGTCCACCATGACGATTACACTGGAAAACACCACGAATTCACCTCTGATCAACGTATCGTTGACCGATACCCTGCCCGGCGCCCCCACCGACGGTATCCGCGTCGCGGCGGCGCCTAACGCCAGCACAACCTGCACCGGCGGAGCGATCACAGCCAATCCCGGCGCCAATCAAGTTCTGATGGCCGGCGGCACAATTCCCGCCCAAGTGGGAGGCGTGCCGGGATTGTGCACCATCACAGTAGACGTGGTTGGCACAGACAGCACTCCCCTTACCCAAAGCGCGCAAACGAATACCATTCCTGTTGCCAATGTTTCGGGGACCGTTCAAAGCACCGGAACTGTGATCCAGCCGCGAGCAAGTGCAACGGCCATCCTGTCCATCCAAAACCTGACCATGGGCATTGTCAAAGGATTCAATCCCGTGCTGGTGTATGGCGGCGCGTACTCTACCATGAGCGTTCAGCTGATTAACCCCAACACCACGGCAACACTGACGGGGATCGCCTTCACTGATGATATGACGCTCTTAGGCGTTGGCATGCAACTCGCCAACCCGGTAACGTTCAACACCGGAACCTGCGGCGGCGTTCTAACCGGCAACCCAGGCGACACGTCCTTTTCCTTCAGCGGCGGAGTTTTGCCTCCAAGTTCATCGTGCGCGCTAACCTTGCGCGTCGTGATGAACGTCAACGGAAATCTCACAAATCGGATTCCGGCTGGGGCTGTCACCACATTCAATGGAGTTTCCAACCCCGATCCCACCGAAGCATCCCTCACCAACCTGCCGGGCGTAAGTGTTACCAAAAGCTTCAATCCGGCGCAAGTATTGACCAGCCAGCCATCCACTTTGACCATAACCATCCGCAATACAAGCAACGTCCCGGTTGTAAACATGGGGCTGGCAGACAACCTGCCCGGCACCCTGCCAGACGGACTGGAAGTTGCCACCCCCGCCAATGCAACCAACAATTGCGGCGGAACGCTAACCGCTGTTCCCGGCGCTCAAACTATTCAATTAAGCGGCGGTGGCTTGACCGCGCTCGGAACTCCCGGCGATAACTGCGTGATAACTGTAGACGTGATCAGCACTCGCCCCGGTATGTACGTGAACACCATCCCCGCCGGCGCATTAACCGCCAATGGCGGCATCACGAACAACGACCCCGCCACCGATACGTTAACGGTTCTTCCCAGATTCAGCCTCGGCAACCGCGTCTGGTTCGACACAGACAACTCCAGCGCGATCAACGGCACGGAAGTGGGCATCAACGATGTGACGGTCGAGTTGTACGCGGCAGACGCGGGCGGGAATCCGACCGGCGCAGCCCTCGGGACGGCTGTCACCGCCAATGGCGGCTATTACCGCTTCGACAACCTGAACGCAGGCGACTACGTGGTGGTCATCCCCTCCAGCCAACTCAACGGCGGAGCGCTGACCGGTTATTGGAGCAGCGGCACCATCCTCACCGGCGCGGGAGTCGCAACAGAATCTGCCGCACCCGACCCCGACAACAACACAGACAGCGACGATAACGGCGCGCGTCAAACCGCGGGCGCATTCAACGGAGCAGTCATCAGCGGCGCGATTACGCTCGGTCCGGGAAACACCGAACCGACGAACGATACCGACGCCGATCCCACCAACCCTCCCGGCGAATCACCGGATGATCGCAGTAATCGCACCATGGACTTCGGCTTCTATCGCGGGCAGTTGGGCAACTTGGTCTTTGTCGATGCCAACAACAACGGCACATTCGACGCCGGGGATACGCCGCTGGCAGGAGCCCAAGTTCAGTTATTCGCTTCAAATGGCGCCACCGAGATCAACGTTGGAGCCGATGGCATCCTCGGCACAGCAGACGATGGCGCGGGCGGCGTGACCACCGGCGCCGGTGGAACCTACCTCTTCTCCGGACTGCCCGAAGGCGATTACATTGTGCGCGTCACCCCGCCTGTCGGATATTCCAGCACGGTCGATTCCGCCAACAATGGCGATACGACCGACGCAAACCTGAATATCGACAACAACGACAACGGCATCGGCACAGCGGTTGGGCAGGCTTCCAGTTCGGTTGTCGCGTTGACCCCCGGCAATACCGCAACGAACAATACGGTCTCCAACGCCACTGGCACTACCTACGACCCCACACTGGATTTCGGCTTTGTCGGCAACAGCGGCGGCTTTGTCAAATCCATCGCATCCACAAGCGAGGCTTTCACCGCCGGAACAACTGTTGCCATTGGCGAGATCGTCACCTACGAAGTGACGATCAACTTGCCCGTCGGAACGCCGTTGACGAATGTTACGCTTACCGACCAGATGGATAAAGGTCTTGCCTTCGTAGACTGCCTATATGTGGAAGTGGCTGGCATCGACCAAACAGCAACCGTCTGCCCGACTGGGGTTGTATCCTCGATTACCGACCCGGGCGACTCGGCCGCCAACCCGGCAAACCCGGGCAGGCAAGTGATTTTCACCGTTGGCAATATCGCCGCCCAGGCAACTCCCTCAACCCTGCTGGTTCGCTATCGCGCCATTGTTCTTGATGTGATCGAAAATCAGGAAGGCGACTCATTGAACAACGGCGTCACCTGGGCATGGACCGGCGGTTCCTTCACCGCCAGCGCGCCGAATGTGCAAATTTTGGAGCCGGATCTGACCATCGATAAATCCGCGACGCCCTCCAGCAATGTAATGGTAGGGTCAACGATTCGGTTCACGCTGTCGATTGAACACACCCTCCAAAGCACAACAGATGCTTTCGATGTGGTGGTGACAGACATCCTTCCGCCTTCGCTCGAATACGTTCCCGGTTCAGTCGTCTACGCCGGGCTTGCTCCCACCACCCCAGCCGCGCCTGCGTATCCGGGAGCGACCTCCAACCTGGTTTTCCAATGGGATCTCTTCCCGCTGGGCGCGACATCCACCATTACTTTTGATGCCCGCTTGCTAAGCGCGCCAGCCGCCAACACTGCTTCCGTGGCGTGGACATCCCTGCCGATCGATCCTGGCGTCGGCGGCTTGCCGGTCCAGTTGAGCGTTCACAACGTCGAATCGACCGAACGCTGGTACGATCCGCTGGATGCTGTGAACGTGTATGGAGTTTCAGCAACGGTAACCATTAACGGCAGACTCCCCAATGATCTGCCCGATACCGGCTTTGCCCCCTTGGTGAAAACGGACATGTCCAACGTTGCGCCGGAACAATATTCCCAAACCGACGGGCTGATCGTGGAGATCCCGTCGCTGGGAATCAAGATGCCAATTGTGGGAGTGCCGCTCAAGAACGGGGAGTGGAACGTCTCGTGGCTGGGGAATCAGGCTGGGTGGCTGGAAGGAAGCGCATTCCCATCCTGGAACGGCAACAGCGTGCTGACGGGACACGTCTATGGCTACAACGGCTTGCCAGGTCCGTTTTTCAATTTGAGCACACTCAAATACGGCGACAAGATCGTCATTCATGCGTACGGCGCGGAATACATCTATGAAGTGCGCGCCAGCGAGGTAGTGAAGCCAGACGACGCGTCCGTGATGAAGCATGAAGAGAAATCGTGGCTCACGTTGCTCACATGCAAAGAGTACGATGCCAAGACCAACACATACAAAAAGCGTTTGATGATACGAGCAGTATTGGTCAGGGTCGTCAGGTAATCACAGACAAACACGGCGCTCCGTTGGGAGCGCCGTGTTTTCTTATGAAAGTAAGAAGCAGAGGGTCTTCCGTAATTAACGGGAAAGAGTCTCACCACGAAGGACACAAAATTCCTTGGTTTTTTCCTTTGTGACCGTCGTGTCGTTTCGACACGGTGAGCGAAAGACGAACCGTCAATGCAAGCCTTTGTGTTTGAAAAGGGTTTCCCGTTAAAAACGGTAGAGTCGATGCAGGCAAGCTTTGCTATCTATTCGCATGGGCTATAATCCTTTACAACCATTTCGCAATAACCCTACAGGTAACCCATGCCAAATCATCTTATTTCGGAAACCTCTCCATATCTGCTACAACACGCAAACAACCCCGTAGATTGGTATCCATGGGGCGGAGAAGCCCTCGCCAGATCAAAATCTGAAAACAAGCCGATCTTCCTCAGCATCGGCTATGCCGCGTGTCATTGGTGTCATGTGATGGCTCATGAGTCGTTTGAAGATAAAGAAACGGCCGCGTTCATGAACGAACACTTCGTCAACATCAAGGTGGATCGCGAGGAACGCCCTGACCTCGACGCGATCTACATGCAAGCCACGGTCGCGATGACGGGCTCAGGCGGCTGGCCCATGTCGGTATTTCTCACGCCCGATCTCAAACCGTTTTTTACGGGAACGTATTTCCCGCCTGTTGCGCGTTACAACATGCCATCCTTCAAAGATGTGCTGGCTGGCATAGCCCGCACATGGAAGGAACAACAAAGCGAAGCCGCGCGCGTCGGCGACGAAGTTTCGAGTCATCTTCAGCAGGCTCTTAGTGTAAACATTCAATCAGATTCGCCGTTCACGCAAGAACATCTTAACGCGGCAGTGAAATCTTTGCTGGATAATTACGATTGGGGCAACGGCGGCTGGGGTTCCGCGCCGAAATTCCCGCAACCAATGACGATTGAATTTTTGTTGAGAAGGGCTGTTCGAGAATCAGAGAATTTGGAGAATTCTCAAATTCTCAAATCCTCTCTTCATGTACTTCGGTCCATGGCTCGCGGCGGCATGTACGACGTGGTCGGCGGCGGCTTCTCGCGCTACAGCGTGGATAATTTCTGGCGCGTGCCGCACTTCGAGAA
>Ga0138256_10000238_pt1 | contig 65240 bp, 53 predicted proteins | sample KNB2016incub_MG_FD_105486 | JGI IMG/M metagenome (GOLD analysis project Ga0138256, IMG submission 105486) | Active sludge microbial communities from wastewater in Klosterneuburg, Austria - KNB2014incub_MG | ecosystem: Engineered > WWTP > Activated sludge > Unclassified | place: Austria...
CCGCTCTTGATGATGCGGCCATCGGCCATCACGTGCACCACGTCGGGCACGATGTAGTCCAGCAGGCGCTGGTAGTGCGTCACCACGATGAAGGCGTTGTCCTTGCTGCGCAGCTTGTTCACGCCGCCGGCCACAATGCGCAGCGCGTCGATGTCCAGGCCGCTGTCGGTCTCGTCGAGGATCCCGAGCTTGGGTTGCAGCATCGCCATCTGGAAGATCTCGTTGCGCTTCTTCTCGCCGCCGCTGAAGCCCATGTTGAGGTTGCGGTTCATCAGGTCGGCGTCCATCTCCACAAACTTGGCACGTTCGCGCACCAGCGCTAGGAAGTCCTTGCCGCCGAGCTCCTCCAGGCCGTTCGCCTTCCGGGTCTCGTTCAGCGCCGTGCGCAGGAAGGTCATGTTGCTCACGCCGGGGATCTCCACCGGGTATTGGAAGGCGAGGAAGATGCCTTTCCAGGCGCGCTCCTCCGGGGCCAGCTCCAGCAGATCCTCTCCGAGGTAGGTCACGGAGCCTTCGGTGACCTCGTACTCCTCCCGACCAGCAAGGACGTTCGCGAGTGTGCTCTTACCGGATCCATTCGGACCCATGATCGCATGCACCTCACCTGGTTTGACCTCAAGGTTCAGTCCCTTGAGAATGTCCTTGCCCTCGATGCGGGCGTGGAGGTTTTTGATCTTCAGCATTGTATCCTTCTCTAATGGTGGGTAGGTCGACCCGGTGGGTCGACGCTACAGCTGGTTATCCTACAGATCCTTCCAGACTTACAGCCAACAACTTCTGCGCCTCCACCGCGAACTCCATCGGCAACTGGTTCAGCACTTCCTTGCAGTAGCCGTTCACGATCAAGCTCACGGCCTTCTCCGTCTCGATACCACGTTGGTTGAGGTAGAAGATCTGGTCCTCACCGATCTTGCTCGTGGTGGCCTCGTGCTCCACCATCGCGCTCGGGTTCTCGCTCTCGATGTAGGGAAAGGTGTGCGCTCCGCAGCGGTCGCCGAGCAGGAGTGAATCGCACTGGCTGAAGTTGCGCGCGCCCTTCGCGCCCCGGCCGATCTTCACCAAGCCGCGGTAGCTGTTGTTGCTCAGGCCGGCACTGATGCCCTTGCTCACGATGGTGCTCTTGGTGCCCTTGCCGATGTGGACCATCTTGGTGCCGGTGTCGGCTTGCTGCCGGTTGTTGGTCACCGCCACGCTGTAGAACTCGCCGATGCTGTGGTCGCCCTTCAGCACGCAGCTGGGGTACTTCCAGGTGATGGCGCTGCCGGTCTCCACCTGCGTCCAGCTGATCTTGCTGCGCTCGCCCAGGCAGAGGCCGCGCTTGGTGACGAAGTTGTAGATGCCGCCCTTGCCCTCCTTGTCACCTGGGTACCAGTTCTGGACGGTGCTGTACTTGATCTCCGCGTCCTTCAACGCCACCAACTCCACCACGGCGGCGTGTAACTGGTGCTCGTCACGGATGGGCGCGGTGCAGCCTTCGAGGTAGCTCACGTACGCTCCTTCATCGGCGATGAGCAAGGTGCGCTCGAACTGGCCGGTCATGGCCTCGTTGATGCGGAAGTAGGTGCTGAGCTCCATGGGGCAGCGCACGCCCGGCGGGATGTAGCAGAAGCTGCCGTCGCTGAACACGGCGCTGTTGAGCGCGGCGAAGTAGTTGTCGGTGCGCGGCACCACGCTGCCGATGTACTTCTTCACCAGCTCGGGGTGCTCGTGCACGGCCTCGCTGAACGCGCAGAAGATGATACCCTTCTCCTTCAGTGTCTCCTTGAAGGTGGTCTTCACGCTCACGCTGTCGAACACCACGTCCACCGCCACACCGGCGAGACGCTTCTGCTCTTCCAGCGAGATGCCCAGCTTCTCGAAGGTCTTCACCAGCTCGGGGTCGGCCTCGTCCAGGCTGTTGAGCGTGGGCTTCTTCTTGGGGGCGCTGTAGTAGTACGCGTTCTGGTAGTCGATCTTCGGGTAGTGCACGTGAGCCCATTCGGGCTCCTCCATCTTCTGCCACAGGCGGAAGGCCTCCAGCCGCCACTCGAGCATCCACGCGGGCTCGTTCTTCTTGGCGCTGATGAAGCGCACGATGTCCTCGTTCAGGCCCTTGGGCGCCTTCTCGCTCTCGATGTCCGTGACGAAACCGTAGGCGTACTCCTTTTCGGTGACCTCGCGGAGGATATCGTCGGTGTCTTGTGCCATGGGAATGCGGGTGGCTAGAACAGGGTAGGTCGACCCGGTGGGTCGACGCTACGGGTGCGTTTCGGGGATGTCGGCGCCATACCTTAGATGCTGAAGCTTTCACCACACCCGCAGGTCCGGCTGGCGTTGGGGTTCACGAACTGGAAGCCCTTGCCGTTGAGGCCACCGCTGAAATCGAGCGTGGTACCCAGGAGGTAGAGCAGGCTCTTCTTGTCCACCACCACCTTCACGCCGTTGTCCTCGAAGACCTTGTCGCCCTCCTTCATCTGGTCGTCGAAGGTGAGGTCGTACATCAGGCCGCTGCAGCCGCCGCCCTTCACGCCCACGCGGACGAAGTGGTTCGGGCCGCGGCCTTCCTGGCCCAGGAGCTTGGTGACTTCCGCCTTGGCGGGTTCGGAGACCTTGATCATTGCTGTTCGGTCTTATTTAGATTAGTTCTAAACAAGTTTCAGAGCAAAGGTAATCCCCCCACAGCGCCTGACAAGGGGTGCTGTGGAACACCGGTGGCGGACAAGGGGTTCACCGGTACTTTTGCCCTCACCCGATCCATGAGCGACACCCCCACCCGCACCGAGCTCTCCGCCCTGGGCGAGTTCGGCCTCATCGACCGCCTGGCCGCCCGGGTGCGGCTCACCCAACCTTCATCCGTGAAAGGGATGGGGGACGATGCCGCGGTGATCGACCCTGCCGGTCTGTACCAGGTGGTCACCACCGACATGCTGGTGGAGGGCGTGCATTTCGACCTGGCGTACATGCCCCTGAAGCACCTCGGCTACAAGGCCATCGTGGTGAACCTGAGCGATGTGTACGCCATGAACGCCGAGCCGCGCCAGGTGACCGTTGCGCTGGCCCTGAGCAATCGTTTCCCGGTGGAGGCGGTGGATGAGCTCTACGAGGGCATGCTGCTGGCCTGCCAGCAGTACGGCGTGGACCTGGTGGGCGGCGACACCTGCAGCAGCCGCAGCGGACTGGTGATCGCGGTGACCGCCATCGGCGCGGCAAGGTCCGAGGAACTGGTGTACCGCAACGGGGCCGGCGAGCACGACCTGCTGGTGGTGAGCGGCGATCTGGGCGGTGCCTACATGGGCCTTCAGGTGCTCGAGCGCGAGAAGTCCGTCTTCACGGAAACAGGTGCCCAGCCCGACCTCGCTGGTCACGACTACATCCTGGAGCGCCAGTTGAAGCCCGAGGCCCGCAAGGACATCATCGTGTTGCTGAAGCAGCTCGGTGTGAAGCCCACCGCCATGATCGACATCAGCGACGGGTTGGCCAGCGAAGCGCTCCACATCGCGCGCAGTTCGGGCTTGGGCGTGCGCGTCTACGACGAGAAACTGCCCATCGATCCGCACACGTTCAACACGGCCCGCGACTTCCACCTGGACCCCACGGTGTGCGCGCTCAGTGGGGGCGAGGACTACGAGCTGCTCTTCACGATCCGCCAGGCCGACTTCGAGGCGATCAAGGGCAACCCGAACCTCACCGTTGTGGGCCACATGACCGATGCGAACAGTGGCTACCGCCTGGTGGACAAGCAGGGTGGCGAGCACGAGCTCACGGCCCAGGGCTGGGATGCCTTCCTGAAGAAGGGCTAGGTCACTCCTTCACCACGCGCACCACACTGCGCTGAGCGCCATCGCGCACCTCCACCGCATAGAGGCCGCTGGGCCAGCTGGTGCCGAGGTCATCGTGGTAGCTACCGGCATGCACCAGGCGACCGTTCGTGTCGAACGCGTGCACCAACGCCGAGCTGCCGGGCCGAGGCGTGAGCGCGAAGCCTTGCGTGAAGGGCGAGGGGAACGCGATGAGCACCGGCCTGCCCGGCCCCTCCGGCACCGCGGTCGAAGGGTTGGTGATGCGCCCGATGGCGAAGCTCTGCACCCCGCTTGCGCCGGTCTGCAGTGGTGGGAAGCTGAACACGTCGTTGCTGTGGTTGCTGAAGTAGAGGGTGCCGTTCGCTGGACAGGTGATGGTCTGGCTGGAGACGAAGCCGGTGGGTGCGCTGGTGGAGGTCCATTGCGGCGTTCCGTCCGGGTCGAAGGCCACGATCGTCTGCGCATGGTCGGTGACCGCACCGGCCACGCTTGTAACACCATTGCCCCAATCCACCACGCCGCGTACGGAGCCGGTGAGGTAGGGGATGCCCGCACCGTCCACCGCCAGGCAGCTGCGGGTTCCGGCCTCCATGTCGCCGGTGATCGTTCCGCCGACCGGATCGCTCGTCACGCCCCACAGGAACTGGCCGGTGCTGTCGGCCTTCGCCAGGAAGGTGGCGGACATCCAATCCGCGCCGTTGAGCCAGATGCCACCCCACGAGGTGCTGTCCGCGATGTTGCCTCCGAGGTATGCATGACCGGCGTGGTCCGCGATCACCATGGGGTACTGGAAGGTGATGTCGTGCGCGAAGCGCGCCCAATCCCCGGTGCCATCGGGCTTGAAGCGGCACAGGAACATGAGGTAGGGCTCGTTGGCGGGCTGGGCGGGGTTGATCCCGCCGAACGCGAAACCGCCGTTATCGGTGCCGCCGCTCACGTACAGCCCGCCCCATGGATCGAAGCTCATGCCGCCGATGGTCTTGCCCCCGTCGATGGTGCGCAGCTCTGCATCGTTCCCGTTCGCGTCGACCTTGCTGATGCGGGTGAGCATGAAGTCGCTGGTGGCGTACCACAGGGCGCCGGTGTGATCGAAGGCGAGCGCGGCCATCATGGTGGCGTTCGGCTGCGTGAGCGAGAGGTTCCGCATCCACACCGGTGCGCCGGTGGGGTCGAACTTGATCAGGTACAGGTCCACGTCGAGCCCGGTGCCGGAATGGCCAAGGGTGGACCCGTCGCACAAGGCCATGTCCTCCATGAACTGACCGGCCACGTACACATTGCCGCTGTCGTCCACAACGCCGCATTCCACGGTGACCTTCTGGCCCAGCCCGCACGACCACAGGGGCTGCCCGATGGCGGGATCGAGCCGGTGCACCACGGCACCACCGAACACCTCGCTGCCGTACAGCTGGGTCACCCCGTCGAGCCGGGCGGTCATCAAGGCCCCGCCCGGGGAGGCGGCGAGCACGTGGCGCGGCATGCCGGGGTTCATCGTCCAGTTCACGGGCCAGCCCACGAGCCAGTCGGGTTGCTGGGCCGATGCGGAGAAGACGAGAAGCGCTGCCGATAAGGCGGGGAGGAATGGTGTTCTCATGGCTGGTCGTACACCAGGAAGACCGGCGTGTGAAGCTCAACGTTGCCCGCCGAGGACGAATGCCGGATCTTCTGCTGATGGAGCGGGAAAAAGGCGGGATGGACCGGCTGGAACGCGGGCTCAGGCCGCCCGGCTTTTTCCGCGGGCCCGCTCCCGGACAAGCTCGCCATAGGGTCTGCCAGAAAGATGGCTCTCCGCCCAGGTCAACGGGTCAAGGTGTTCGAAGGCCGGTTGTTCCAACGGGTCGCCGGCGAGCTGGGCAAGGTCGTCGTGGAAGCGCTGGAAGGCGGCACGCTGCTGAAGGATAGGCAGCGGCTTCAGCAGGTCACGCACGAGGCGCAGAAAGACCTGTTCGAAGCGGTGGGTGCGTGAACGACCTTTCAGGTACCGTTCCGTATTTCGGAGGGTGTAGTGCAGCAGCTCCTTGTCCTCGGTCTCCAGCCGCAGCATCAATTCCAGCATGCGTGCGTATGACACGATGCCACCCTGGTCGTCTTGGGCCTCGTTCAGCAGGCGATGGCACCAGCGTAGGGCTTCCGCCGGTCGGCCCCCGCCGAACAAGGCCATCGCAACCTGGAACATGTGCCCCGCGCGGCGAAGGGTCCCCAGCGCCTCGCCATGCCGTTCCAGCCCGCGTTCGACGGTGGGCACCAGCGCGAGAGCGTGATCGAACTCTCCGCTGGCGCAGTGGATGCTGAGCTCCAGGGAGGTGCCCGTGGCGAACAGTTTCATCTCAAGGTCCTCCGTGTCGGGCATCTGCCAGGCAGCCGGGGCCAGTCGATAGGCGTGCAGGTGTTCACTCGCCTCCTTGAAGCGACCTGTGCGGGTGCAGACATAAGCCAGGTTGCTCAGTACCGCCAGCAACCGGTACGGCTCGTCGATGAAGATCGGCCGCTCGGCCTCGAGCAGGTCGCGGTTCGCAAGAAGGTGCGCATGGCTGGCCTCGAGGTCACCGGTGGCAAAGCCGGCCACGGCCTCCAGATGGTGGTGCAGGTAGCGTGCCTGGGCCGAGCCAAGGGCATCCACCTGCGGTCGGCCCGGACGTGCCATGATCGCCCGCACCCGCTCCACTTGCGCCGTGTTCCGGGCCTGACCTTCCCCATAGAGCGTCAGATACACTTCGCTTTTCAGGTCCCACAGCGCGTCGAGCTCCGTCATCCGCGCAAGCAGCCGTGCGGTCCGCTGGCGCTGCTCATCGAGCGTGGCCGCGGTCACGCCTTGGTAGTGCGTCCGCTCAAGCAGGCGGCGCTGCCACACGTGGACCTCGGCGAGCACGTGGAACTTCTCATGCTTGGCGGCAAGACGCTCCACACCCCCCAGATGCCGCTCGGCATCGGCATACAGGGCCCGTTGGTAGAGCACCTCCACCTCGTGCATGCGGCGGCGCAGCCTGGCGTCCACGGAGGAATGGGCGTGATAGGCCGACAGGCTCTCCAGGATGGAGTTGTGCAGGCGCTGCTTGGCGATGGCGAAGCGCGCAGTGAACCCCCGTCCCTTGAACCGCCGCAGCAACGCTTCCTCGTCATAGACATCCATCGCGGCAATGGCATTGAAGAGCAGCAGATGGTTGCTCCGCCCCCGGATCAGGTGCCTCCCCGCATACAGCTTGAAATAGCGCTTCTCGGCCGCATCCATCGACCGGATCAGCCGGTGGACCTGATCGGACGCTTTCCTCGACATGGGGCTTGACCTGATGAAAGGAAAGCTAGCCTGTTCGTGTGTCCACGGGTGCACGTTCGCGAGGAACGGGCAGCTTGCTTCGGGAAGCGGCAGGAACACGGCGGAACGACAACGCCCTGGACCAGGCCAGGGCGTCGATCATTCGCGGTCCGAACGGTCAGTTGCCGGTCGATCCGTTGTTCTTCTTCTTGTTCCGCTCGCCATCGGCATCCTCATCCCCGTCATCGGAGATGTCGCCGTCATCCTCTCCACCACCCTGTTCGTCCAGATCACCGGACCGAACGATGGCTCCCTGACCTTCAGGCTCTCCTTTCCCTGCCGCAGCGGCTCCGGCCATGCTGCCGCTCGGCTCCTCCTGCATGCGCTTGTCCTCGCCCTGGGTAAGTTGGTCCGTGGGCACGACCTGTTCTTTGGTGCATGCGGCGAGCGCAACGACCATCAACAGGCAGGCGATGAGGTTCCGGACCATCAGGTTTCAAAGATAGGGTGCCCAGGCCCCGTTCGCAAATCGGTTCCGTGGCGGGGTGATGGACCGTTGCCGGGCAGGTCGATCGTGACCCGGGTGCCAAGGACCCTTCCATCGGACCCTTGTACTTGTTCGGGTCCTACGATCCGGATGTCGGTCACCTGCAGGTTCCGCAGCACATCGGCCCGCCCCTTGGTGATCTCGATCCCCCTGGAGATATGGTCCCCGGTCTGTTTACGCGCCTTGCTCTGCTCGATGCCCAGCCCATCGTCGGCGATGGTGACCCGCACGCGGCCAGGCCCGCCCGGCGAAACCCGGATGGTGACCTGGCCCTGGCGCTCGGTGGGCAGAATGCCATGCCAGATGCTGTTCTCCACATAGGGCTGCAACATCATGGCCGGCAGCCGAACATGGAGCGTGTCCACGCCCGGCTCCACGGTCAGTACGTAGCGGAACCGGTCCTTGAAGCGCATGTGCTCCAGAACGAGATACAGCTCCAGTCGTTCGAGCTCCTCGGCCAGACTGGTGGTATCGCTCTGGCTGGCGTCCAGGTTCTTGCGGATAAGCTTGGCGAAGCTGGTGAGATAGCGGTTGGCCGTGGCCCGGTCCTGTTTGTTGATGTGGTATTGGATGCTGTTGAGGGCGTTGAAGATGAAGTGCCGGTTCATGTTCGCGTTCAGCGCCTGCTGCTCGAGCTGGAGCATGCGCGAGCGGAGCATCAACTGGCGGGTGCGTTCCTGGCGACGGCGCTGCACGGACCGGTATCGGGCCACACCACCCACGGAACCGATCACCACGGCCCCGGTGAGCGCGAAGAACCACCAACGGGCCCAGAACGGGGGCTGTACATCGAAGGCATATTCCTTCGGTGCGCTCCACCGGCCACTGCGCCCCCTGGCCATCACCTGGAACACGTAGTGCCCATGCGGTAGATTGCTGAAGCTTGCAGAGCGCACGTCCGTTTCGGGCAACCAGTCATTGTCATGGCCCAGCAGACGATAGCGGTAGACCACCTGCTCCGGCGCGTTCAGGCTGATGCCGGCGTAGTCGAAGGTGAGGTGGTTGCGCTCATAGGGGAGAAGGAGCCCGGTGGGAAGCCCGGTGACCGTGTCGGACCCAGCGGATCGCCCTTCCCATCCCGAGGGCCGCAGGAACCACCGGAGGCCCGTGATGTGGAGCGGGATGACGCCCCCATGCCGTGAGCGTTCCGGACCGGGCAGGTGCACCACCAGGCCGCGGGAGGTGCCGAAGAGCAACCGCCCCTTGGTGTCGAGGTGCGATGCGTTCAGGTTGCATTCCAAGCTCAGCAGTCCATCGCTGGTGGTGTAGTGCGTTACTCCGCCCCCAGTGGCCAGCAGGCTGTCGGGGGTCACCTGGAACAGCCCGTTGTTGGTGCCCACCCAGAGATGCCCATCCGCGGTGGTGCGCAACAGGTCGATGTAGTTGGACCCGAAGTCCGGGGCGAGGCGGAGCACACGCGGGCCGGATCCCGTGAAGCACACCAACCCGTCCGCTGTACCGGCCCAGACCCGCCCACCATGGTCCTCCGCCAGGCAATAGACCGCACCGGCCGGAAGCTCCCGGCCTGCGGTCCATGTGGTCCAACCATTCGGACCCCGGCGGGCCACACCCACTTCGTGGGCGGCCCATAGATGGCCCTGGCGATCGCGATGCAGGGCCCGGATGGACCGGAGCTGTGTGCCAGGCGGGCCGGGTTCACGTTGCAGCCGGCCCTCGCGGATCGAGAAGAGCCCTTCTCGTGCGCCGCACCACAGCGTACCATCCGCATCCTCGTGCAGGGCCACCACACGCTCATCACGCAGCGACAAGCTATCCGGCAACGGCACCACCACGCCATTGCGCAGCCTGCACAATCCGTCACTGGTGCCGAACCACAGGCTGTTGTCCCGGCGGCGCAGTCCGGTCCAGACCGTGTTGTTCGGCAGGCCGTCCAGGGTGCTCACCAGCGCCATGCCGTCCATCCGGCAGATGCCGTTGCCGTAGGTGCCCAGCCACAGGTCGTTCGCGCTGTCGGCCACCAGGCACATCACCTGGTCGCTGCACAATCCGTCGCGCTGGGTGTAAGTGACAAAGCGGTCGCCGGTCCATCGCAGGATGCCCGCCCCGTCCGTCCCCAACCACAGGTCGCCGTGGTCATCCACCGATACGCACCAGATGTTGTCGTTCGGCATCCCTTGGTTCACCGTGAGCGCACGGATGCGCCCGCCTTCGATGACGTTGACGCCGAACTTGCTGGCCAGCCACACGCGGCCCTGTCGATCGACCGTCACGCTGCGCACGTTGTTCTGCAACAGGCCGTCGCTCTCATCGATCTCCTCCACGGCGCCGCTCGGACGCAGCGCGAAGACCCCCTGGCCGAATGTGGCCACCCACAAGGTGCCATCGCTGCCCACGGCCATGCTGCTCACGTTGGAACGGTCCTCGCTTCCCAAGGCCACGACCGAACACCGGCCATCGGCCCAGCGGAGGAGACCGTTGCGCAGGCCGATGTAGATGGTGCCGTCCGGCAGGCACAGCAGCGACCGCACGGTGCCCGCGGTGTCGGTGGGGAAGCCTTCGAGTTCGCGGATCCGGCCGTCCTCGTGCACAAGTACGCCCCGGTCCTCCACCCCGATCAGCTCACGCCCGTTCGCATCGGTGGCAAGGGCGGTGATGCGTGGCCGATCAAGGCCGGGAAGCGGGATCGGGACCACCTCAATGCCATGCCGGAAACTGACAAGGCCTCCACCGGTGCCGCACCACATCGAGCCGTCCGAACGGGGCAGCAGGGCGTTCACTTGTGCATCGGGCAAACCTTGCTGCAGCGCGTGGTTGCGGAAACCGCTGCCATCGAAGCGGCTCACTCCGCCCAGCGTGCCGACCCACAGAAAGCCCTGTGCGTCCTGTGCGATCGTGCGCACCTGGCTCTGGGCAAGGCCGTCCCGTGTGGTGTAATGGATGAACCCGAACTGCTGGGCCTTCAGCAGGCCCGTGGACCCCAGCAGCAGCCCGAGCAGCCAGCCCGTGCACCGCATCAGAAGGTGGGGATCAGGGCGAGGAAGTCAGGCATCTTGCGGCGCGATACGGGGATCATCGCTCCGTTGTCCAGCACGGCCATGTTGCCTTCGCCGCGGCTGAAGGCTCGAAGGTGCTCGAGATTGATGATGTATGATTTATGGACGCGGAAGAAGCGCTTCGGGTCCAGGTTGTTCTCGAACACCCGGATGTGCTTGCTGCTGATCTGCCGCTTGCCGTCGCGCGTATGGATGGTGGTGTAGCTGTCGCTGGCCTCCAGGTAAAGGATGTCCTCGTGCCGTACCAAGGTGAGCCCGTCGCGTCCGGGCACGGCCATGCGCTTGCTCAAGGGCGAGGCGGGGTCGAGCAGCAACGCCGCGATGGCCCCGGTCTGTTGCGGTGCGGCCGTGGGATCCGACGTCATTCGACGAAGCTTCGAAGACGCCCGCTTGAGCTCCTCCACGTCAATCGGTTTCTCCAGGTAGTCGAGGGCGTTCTCCTTGAAGGCCTGCAGCGCATATTCGTCGTAAGCGGTGGTGAACACCACCGGCAGCTCCTGGCCTTGCAGGGAGCGAAGCAGGGCGAAACCATCCTCGCCCGGCATCTTGATGTCCAGGAACAGCGCCTGAGGATGTTCCGTCGCGATCAGCTCGCGCGCCTCCTGGGCGCTTCCGGCCGAGCCCACCACCATCAGGTCGGGGCAGTGCTCCTCCAGCATCATCCGCAGGTTCTCCCGGGCGTCGGGTTCGTCGTCCACGATCAGTACACGCATGGCCGATGGGTTTGGTGGGCTCAAGCTAGGGCGCGCCCGCGGTGGTTCTCAGGCCCGTCGCCTGACCGGTGCGTGCGATCGAGCGGACCGTCATCCCGGTCGTGTGGACCGTCAGCGGACCCGCTCGAGGAACTCGCCCACGCGCTCGCGTGCGATCGGCACCCGCCGTCCGTCGCGGAGCACGGCCCAGTGACCATCGTCGCGCAGGTATTCGCGCAGGTGCTCCAGGTTCACGATGTGTGAACGGTGCACACGCAGGAACACGGCCGGGTCCAACAGCTCCTCGTACACGCGCAGGGTGCGGGTGTCCAGGTAGCGCGTGCCATCGCTGAAGTGCAGCTGCGTGCAGTTGCCCTCGGCCTCCAGGTGGCTGATGGTGCGCGGATCGAAGAGCTTGAAGCCTTTGGCGTGGTCGATCACGATGCGGCCCGCGGGCAGGGAGGCCTCCCGCACGGCGGCGTTCAATCTCTCGCGGTATGCCTGGGCCTCGGCCGGGCGTTCATGCAGTTCGCGCACCCGCGCGAGGGCCTTCATCACCGCCGCGCGCAGCTCATCGGGGTCGATCGGCTTCAACAGGTAGTCCACCGCATGGGTGTGGAAGGCCTGCAGCGCGTAGTCCTTGAAGGCGGTGACGAAGATGACGAGCGCTCGGAGGTCGCGGAGCTCGGCCAGCAGGTCAAGGCCCTCTGTGCCGCTGGGCATGCGGATGTCCAGGAACAGCAGGTCGGGATCCAGCTCCGCGATGCGTTCGCGCGCCTTCGCTGGTCCATCGGCCGTACCCGAGACCTCCACCTCGGGGCAAAGCTCCTCCAGCATCAGCCGCAGGTTCTCCCGGGCCGGTTCCTCGTCGTCCACGATCAATGCCCGCACCTGCCGCGACCCCATGACGGCGAAAATAGCGGCACCGCCGGAGCGACCGTTCTCCACTTCGCCGCCACCGTTTCCCGGTTCGGGCTGGCGATCGGGCGAGGAGCGTTGTAGGTTGGGGTCTCCATCGAACGCAAACCCCTTGTTGCCATGGCTTCCACGAACTCCCACAGCAGGCTCTGGATCTTCTCGGACCAGGGCAGTTGAACCGCGCAGTGCTCATGTCAGGTTTTGGTGTGGAGGGTCGGTCCGCCGGGTGGCGGACCGGCCCTCCGGCGTTCTTCGGGAACCCTTTGGCCGGTGGCGGCGTACAACGGCGCGAAGAACCGGCCCATGGCCCAGCACAACGCACCCCACGAGATCCGCGTACGCATCGACCAGCTCGAGCGCCTGCTGATGTTCGACTATGATCCCGCCTCCCGGGACGCCCTCTTCGACATCGTGGACCCCAGCGGCCGGATCGTCAAGACCGGCGACGTCAACGGTCCTGTCACCCGCGTGCGCATCACCGACCTGGACGGTGAGGAGTACTTCCTGATGGTGCTCGATGGCGACGTCAGCACGGTGAGGCCCATCCACTTGCGCCGCGCCGTCTGATGCACGCACCAGCTGCCGTCATTCCGGTTTACCGGGCCCTCACCATCGTGGGCAATGTGCTGCGCATCGATCGCGACGGCATGGCCCATGTCCCCTTCCGGAGCGATACCACGATCGGCGCACCGGTCGAGGTCGTCTTCATCCTGGTGCCCATCGTGCCTGCGGATCCCAGCTGACCCGCCCGTTATCGCCGGTCCCTGCCCGGATCCCACCTTCCGCTGATCGGTGCAAGCGGGTCACCTCCACATCCGATACGTTGGTGGCAAACTCCGTTGCCATGATCCGACATATGCTCCCCCTTGCGCTGTTTCCCACCTGCGCCTGGACCTTCCCGTTCATTGTGAGCGCCCAGGGCACGGCCGTCACGTCCATCGCCAACGACCGCATGGAAGTCGGCCTCACCTCCTGGGGCCTGATCGGTGCGGGAGCCGATGGGGCCGGCCCGGCGTACGAGGTCCCGCCCGGCGCGGGCACCCATGTCCTGTGGGGCAGCGGCTTGTGGGTGACCGGGCGGGGCCCGGGCGATACGCTGCATGCCGCAGGAGCGAGCTATGGCGGACTGTTCGATTCGGATTACTGGACCGGCCCGCTCACCACCGACGGTTCCGCCACCGCCCTGCCCGGCGTGGCCCAGGCCTATGATCGCATCTGGTGCGTGGAGCGCTTCGACATCGAGCAGCATCTCAACTTCCACGATTGCCTGGATGATCCCGATTGCGACGAGGCCCTCGAGTTCCCGGGATACCAACCGGCGCAGGCGCTGGTCGATTGGCCGGCCATGGGCGACATCGCCCTTGGTCTGGATCCCCATCAGGCTCCGTTCGTGGACCGTGATGGCGACGGCATCTATGATCCGGCCTTCGGTGATGTGCCCTGCATCCTGGGTGATCGGGCCTGCTTCATGGTGCTGAACGACCAACGGCCGCACAGTTTCTCGCAGGGTATTCCCCTCGGCATCGAGCTCAGGTTGATGCCCTTCCTCTTTGACAGCACCGACCCTGAGCTGGCCCACACACTGTTCCTGCGGGTGCACGTGATCAACCGCAGCAGTAACCCCTACACCGATGTGCGCATCGGCCTGCACACCGACTTCGACCTGGGGGATCCCGACGATGACATGATCGGCACCGACCCGTCCCGCAACCTCTGGTACGCCTACAACGGGGATGGCTTCGATGGTCCGTCCATCTGGGGCCCTGGCTTTGGCGGCCAGCCCCCCGCCTTCGGGGTGCGGCTCATCAAGGGTCCGCTGGTGGAGGCCGATGGCAACGACGACCCGGTCGTTCCCCTCATCCCCGGATTCAACGGCCAGGGCTTCGCCGATCAGCAGATCGATAATGAGCGCTTCGGGCTCACGGGCAGCCGCACCTACACCACGGCCTCCGGCGCCACGGGCATCCCCCAAACCGCTGTGGATGTGGAGCGCTACCTGGCCGGTCAATGGCTGGACGGCCTGCCGCAGACCTACGGGGGAAATGGGTACTCGCTGGATCCGAACGCGGTGTCCGCGCGGTTCATGTACCCTGGCGACAGCGATCCCCTCGGAGCAGGCACGGATGGCGCACCGCAGGCACCCTGGTCCGAAGTGAGCGAGGGGAATACACCGGGCGACCGCCGCATGCTGGGCGTCACCGGACCCTTCACCCTGGAGTCCGGCGAGCATGCCGACCTGCTGTTCGCCTACCTGTTCGCCCAGCCGACATCCGGCGGGCCGCTGGCCAGCATCAGCGCCCTGCAGACCGCAGCGGACAGCGCGCTCGCCAGCGTCCTCGGCGATGTGGGCGGCATGGCCGGTATGTTCGGCATCGGGGAAGAGAACGCCTTGTCCGTCTGTGCCCCGCACCTCGTCACCGTGGGCCTGCAGGACCGTGACCGGAACGAAGGCGTTCAGCTCTTCCCCAACCCCGCGAAGGACCACCTGATGGTGTGGACACCGGGCCTCGCCACTGGAGCGATGCTCTCCTTGCGCGACGCCACAGGGCGTGCCGTCCTTGCCATGCGGACCGCCGGGGAGCGCACCAGCATCGATGTGACCGACCTGGCGAAGGGTTTCTACCTCTGCGAGGTAGCCGACGGCGGAGTGCGTTTCACCACGAGGCTGGTGAAGGAGTAGGGATGCCTGTGGCGAGCAATGCATGAGCCCCGCGAGCGATCGCGGGGCTCATGCGTTCGTGACGAAGGGTGGTTCACGCCACCACTTTCCGCCTGCTCATCAGCTCCTCCACCGCCTCCGCTTCCACCGGGATCTCCGCGAACAGGTCGATCGGGTTGTCGCGCGTCACCAGGATGTTGTTCTCCAGGCGGATGCCCAGCTTCTCCTCGCGGATGTAGATGCCCGGCTCCACGGTGAAGACCATGTCCGGCTGGATCATCTCGTTCCACAGGCCCACGTCATGCACATCGAGCCCTAGGAAGTGGCTGGTGCCGTGCATGAAGTACTTCTTGTACAACGGCCGCTCAGGGTCCTGCTTGGCCACATCGGTCTTGTCCAGCAGCCCCAGGCCGATCAGCTCGCGCTCCATGATCCTGCCCACCTCCTTGTGGTAGTCGGCCAGCAGGGTGCCGGGGCGCAGCAGTTGGGTGGCCTCGTTCTTCACGCGCAGCACGGCGTTGTACACCGCGCGCTGGCGATCGGTGAAGCGCCCGTTCACGGGGATGCACCGGGTGAGGTCGCTGGCGTAGCCGCCGTACTCACAGCCGAAGTCCATCAGGATCACATCGCCGTCTTGGCACACCTGGTCGTTGGTGATGTAATGCAGCACGCAGGCGTTGTAGCCGCTGGCGATGATGGGCGTGTAGGCATGCCCGCGCGAGCCGTTGCGCAGGAACTCGTGCGTGATCTCCGCCTCGATCTCGTACTCCTTCACGCCGGGCTTCACGAAGCCGCACACGCGTTCGAAGGCCTTGCCGGTGATGGCGATCGCGCGCTTCATTTGCGCCACTTCCTCCGCTGTCTTACGCGAACGGATGCGGTGCATGATCGGCGCGCTGCGCTTCACACTGTGCAGCGGGTATTGCGCGCGCAGTTCCTTGTTCTTGCGGTCCTCGCGCGTCTCCACCTCGTTGTGCTGGCGCAGGTGCTCGTTGCTGTTCAGGACCAGGTGCTCGCACTGCGGGACCAGGCGCTTGATCGTGGCCTCGTAGCTGCTCGTCCACAGCACCGTCGCGATGCCGCTGAGGTCCCTCGCTTCCTGCTGGCTGAACTTGGCCCCCTCCCAGATCGCGATCAGCTCGCTGGTCTCGCGCACGAACAGGATCTCGCGGTCCTTCGGGTCCACCGCATCGGGAAAGAGCAGCAGGATCGTCTCCTCCTGGTCGATGCCGGTGAGGTGGAAGATGTCGCTGGCCTGCTTGAACGGCATGCTCCCATCGGCGCTGGTGGGCATGATGTCGTTGCTGTGGAAGATGGCGAGTCCGCCTTTCTCCAGGTGTTGGCGGAAACGGGCGCGGTGCTCGCGGTAGGTGGACGCTGAGAGCGGTGTGTAGCGCATGAGGGCGAAGGTAGGATCAAGACTCAAGACACAAGGCGCAAGGCTCAAGCAACAAGGTGGGGCGGTCTTGTGACATGGAACTTGGGTCTTGAAACTTGTGTCTTGTATTTGGGCGTGCCCCTCGCAAAGCCTCGGGTCGGGCTATCCGCAGTAGTCCTCGCTCGCAAAGCCTCGCTGTGGGCTACTTGCTGCTATCCCTCACGCGGCCGATCTTCACCCTATGCCCACCCCCAACAAGACCCACCGCACCACCGCCTCCGTCGCCGCCTTCATCGACACTCGCCCCAAGGCGGAGATGCACGATGACAGCCGGGTCCTGATGGCCATGATGCAGGAGCTCACCGGCAAGGATCCGCACATGTACGGGCCTTCCATCATCGGCTTCGGCACCTACCACTACACGTACCCCAGCGGGCATTCGGGCAGTGCGCCCCTGGCGGCTTTCAGTCCGCGGAAGACGGAGCTCGTGCTGTACCTGGGCCAGGAAGTGCTCGACCCGGATACGCTCGCCAAGCTGGGCAAGCACAGGGCCACCAAGGGCTGCCTGTACGTGAAGCGCCTGGCCGACATCGACCTGAAGGTGCTGCGGAGCATGATCAAGAGATCCATCGCCGCCACCCGGAAGGCCTATCCGGCGCCCTGATCCTCAGCAGCTTAGGATTTCGTCCGGGCCGCCTACCTTCGCCGCCGCGAACGCGACCACCCCGTTCGCTGTTCACTGGAAACCATGGCACGCTCCGCCCTCCTCGGCTCCTCCCTCACGAAGAAATACTGGATGGCCCTCACGGGCCTTTTCCTTTGCCTGTTCCTGGTGATCCACCTGGCAGGCAACCTGCAGCTGTTGGACGCCAGTCCGGAGGGCCGTCTGAAGTTCAATGCCTACGCCAGGTTCATGACCACCTTCCCGGTGATCAAGGTCGTGAGCTACCTGCTGTACTTCAGCATCCTGTTCCACGCCTTCGATGGCATCCTTCTGGCGGTGCAGAACCGCCAGGCCCGCCCCACGCGGTATGTGAAGGAGAAGCCCTCCGCCAACCGCACCTGGTACAGCGGCCAGATGGCCCTGCTGGGTTCCCTGCTGCTGGTGTTCATCGTGCTGCACATGAAGCATTTCTGGTATGAGATGCACTGGGGCGGCCTGCCGCTGGACAGCGAGGGCAACACCGACTTGTTCACCGTGGTGGCCGAGGCCTACAGGCAGCCGCTGTATGTCGTGCTGTACGTCGCCTCCATGGCCGTGCTCGCCTTCCACCTCCTGCACGGCTTCCAGAGCGCCTTCCAGAGCCTGGGCCTCAACCATCCCCGCTACACCCCGATCATCAAGAACGTGGGGGTGTTCTTCGGCGTGGTGGTGCCGATCCTTTTCGCCCTCATCCCGGTGTGGATGTTCGCTTTCCCCGGTTGATCCCTCCCTTAGATCCGTCCGCAATTCCATGAGCAAGCTCGACAGCAAGATCCCACCCGGTCCCATCGACAAGAAATGGACCTACCACAAGGGGCACATGCGCATTGTGGCGCCTGCGAACAAGCGCCGCATCGATGTCATCGTGGTGGGCACCGGCCTGGCCGGTGGTGCCGCCGCTGCCTCGTTGGCGGAGATGGGCTACAACGTGAAGGCCTTCTGCTTCCAGGACAGCGCCCGTCGCGCCCACAGCATCGCCGCGCAGGGGGGCATCAACGCCGCCAAGAACTACATGAACGACGGGGACAGCACGTACCGGCTGTTCTATGACACCGTCAAGGGCGGCGACTACCGCGCCCGTGAGGCCAACGTGTACCGCCTGGCCGAGGTGAGCGCCAACATCATCGACCAGTGCGTGGCCCAGGGTGTGCCCTTCGCCCGCGATTATGGTGGACTGTTGGACAACCGCTCCTTCGGAGGCGTGCAGGTGAGCCGCACCTTCTATGCCCGCGGCCAGACCGGGCAGCAGTTGCTGCTCGGAGCATACAGCGCGCTGATGCGCCAGGTGGGCAAGGGCGCGGTGCAGATGTTCGACCGGCACGAGATGCTGGATGTGGTGGTGGTGAACGATGAGAAACGTGGTCCGATGGCCCGCGGCATCATCGCACGCAACCTGATCACCGGCGAGATCGAGCGGCACGGCGCGCACGCGGTGCTGCTGTGCACCGGTGGCTATGGCAACGTGTTCTTCCTGAGCACGAACGCCATGGGAAGCAACGTCACCGCCGCCTGGAAAGCCCACAAGCGCGGGGCCTTCTTCGGCAATCCCTGCTACACGCAGATCCACCCCACCTGCATCCCGGTGAGCGGCACGCACCAGAGCAAGCTCACGCTGATGTCCGAGTCGCTCCGCAACGATGGCCGCATCTGGGTGCCTGCGAAACTCGAGGACGCCAAGGCGATCCGTGAGGGCAAGAAGAAGGGCAGCGACATCCCCGAGGCCGACCGCGACTACTACCTGGAGCGGCGTTACCCGGCCTTCGGTAACCTGGTGCCGCGTGACGTGGCCAGCCGTGCCGCCAAGGAGCGCTGCGATGCGGGCTATGGCGTGAACAAGACCGGTGAGGCCGTATATCTGGACTTCAGTGCCGCCATAGAGCGCTACGGAAAGCTGCAGGCCAACGTGCTGAAGATCGAGAACCCCAGCAAGGAGAAGATCACCGAGCTGGGCCGTGCGGTGGTGAGCGAGAAGTACGGCAACCTCTTCGACATGTATGAGAACATCGTCGGAGAGAACCCTTACGACCACGCGATGAAGATCTACCCCGCCGTGCACTACACCATGGGCGGGCTCTGGGTGGATTACAACCTGCAGACCACGGTGCCCGGTCTTTTCGCCTTGGGCGAGGCCAACTTCAGCGACCACGGCGCCAACCGCCTCGGCGCCTCCGCGCTGATGCAGGGCCTGGCCGACGGCTACTTCGTCATCCCCTATACCGTGGGTGATTACCTGGCCGACGACATCCGCACCGGACCGATCAAGACCGACACCCCGGAGTTCGTCGCCGCCGAGAAGGAGGTGAAGGACCGCATCAACCACTTCCTCAACAACAAGGGCACCAAGCCGGTGGACGACTTCCACCGCGCGCTCGGCAAGGTGATGTGGGACAAGTGCGGCATGGCGCGCAACGAGCAGGGACTGAAGCAGGCCATCCAGGAGATCCGCGCCATCCGCGAGGATTTCTGGAAGAACGTGCGCGTGCCCGGCAAGGCGAACGAGTTCAACCAGGAGCTGGAGAAGGCCGGTCGCGTGGCCGATTTCCTCGAGCTCGGTGAACTGATGTGCATGGACGCGCTGCACCGCAACGAGAGCTGCGGTGGCCACTTCCGTGAGGAGTATCAGGAGATGGAAGGTCCGCAGCAGGGCGAGGCCAAGCGCGACGATGCCAATTTCGCCTACGTGGCTGCCTGGGAATGGCTGGGCGAGGCCGGCAAGGCCGAGCTGCACAAGGAGCCTCTGACCTTCGAAGAGGTCAAGTTGACGCAACGTTCATACAAGTGATCATATAGCGTCGACCCACCGGATCGACCTACCAGAACAGCAAGGCAGATGGGCAACATGAAACTTACACTCAAGATCTGGCGCCAGAGCGGTCCCAACGACAAGGGCCGCATCGTGGACTACCCGGTCAACAACGTCTCCGAGGACATGTCCTTCCTGGAGATGCTGGACGTGCTGAACGACCAGCTGATCCGCGAGGGCAAGGACCCGGTCGCCTTCGACCATGACTGCCGCGAGGGCATCTGCGGCATGTGCAGCCTCTTCATCAATGGCGAGCCCCATGGCCCGGGCCGTGGCATCACCACCTGCCAGTTGCACATGCGGAAGTTCAAGGATGGGGATACCATCTTCATCGAACCATGGCGCAGCGCGGCTTTTCCCGTGATCAAGGACCTCTCCACCAACCGCAGCGCCTTCGATCGCATCCAGGCCGCCGGCGGCTTCGTGAGCGTGAACACCAGCGGCAACCTGGTGGACGGCAACGCGGTGCCCATCCCGAAGGATGATGCCGACAAGGCCTTCGACGCAGCCACCTGCATCGGCTGCGGTGCCTGCGTGGCCACCTGCCCCAACGGTAGCGCCATGCTCTTTGTGGCTGCCAAGGTGAGCCAGTTCGCGCTGCTGCCCCAGGGCCGCCCCGAGGCCAAACGCCGCGCATTGGCCATGGTGGAGCAGATGGACAAGGAGGGCTTCGGCAACTGCAGCAACACCGGCGCCTGCGAAGTGGAATGCCCCAAGCAGATCAGCCTTGAGCACATCGCCCGATTGAACCGGGAGTACCTGGCGGCGACGGTGACGAAGGAGTGAGCCCGCTCCATCACGAGAATGTGCGAAGGGCTGTCATCGACGGCCCTGCGCTTTTCCGTCCATTCTGTCGATCCGGCCATCCAAGTGCCGAACGTTGCATCATCGGCCGTCCCGGAGCTTCGTGTCACATGCCCATCACCTCCAGACTCCCCCACGTCGGCACCACCATCTTCACGGTGATCCGCATGCTGGCCATTGAGTGTGGCGCATTGCCCTAACTTTGTTCATCAAGCCGTTCGCCATGACCTATTTGATGGAGCGCATCACCGTTGACCCGCAGGTCTGTGGAGGTCGGGCGTGCATCCGTGGCTTGCGGATCCGGGTGACGGATATTCTTGATCTGTTGGCAGCCGGCCTTTCCGCCCAGCAGGTGGTCGAGGAGCTGCCGGACCTGGAACTGGCGGATGTGGAGGCGGCGCTGAAGTTCGCCAGCGGCCCCTTGGCGTAGTTTTGACCGACCGACCACTGAACCATGAAAGGAGTGACCGTGCTCTATGACGAATCCCGCAAGAAGCGGCTCGTGCAGATCGATATGGAGGTGGTGGTGCGCAAGCGCGAGGAATTGGAGGAAATGCTTGACCTGTTGGTGGCGGAGAGCCGCAAGGACGATGAGATGGTTCCTTGGGAGAAGGCCAAGGCCATGCTCAAGAAAGCAGGCAAGCTCTGATGTACGAGCTGTTCATCAGTCGTCAGGCGATCAAGGACCTTGAAGCCCTGCCGACGAATGCGGTCGTCAAGGTCACCAAGGCCATCGAGGGTTTGCGCATGGAGCCTCGCCCGGCCGGATGCAAGAAGCTGAAGGGCCAGCGTGAGTATTTATGGCGGATCCGCGTTGGCAACTATCGGATCATCTACGACATCAAGGACAAGATCCGCGTGGTCGAGGTGCGCGAGGTCGGCGATCGCAAGGAGGTGTATCGTTGAGAACGCTGCCATGTCGAACTCTGGAACGGCAAAGCCTGATCTGGTCGGAGATCTCCCCTACGTCGGCACCACCATCTACACGGTGATGAGCAAGCTGGCGGCCGAGTGCGGCGCCATCAACCTGAGCCAGGGCCGTACCTTTGAGGCATGCGGCTAACACCGGAAGAGATAGAAGGTCTGAAGTCCTATTTTGCCACCAAGCCGGTGGTGAACGCGTACCTCTTTGGTTCGTTCGCACGCGGCGATGCCGATGAGAAGAGCGATGTGGACATCCTTGTCGATCTGGACCGTACTGTTCCGTTCGGCCTCGGTTTCTTCGGCATGATCGGCGACCTGCAGGAACTCCTGGGCAGGCAGGTTGACGTGGTCACGCGCGAGGCGCTATCGCCGCATGTGGAGAAGTACGTGGAGCGCGACCTACTTCCCATCTATGCGCGATAGGCTCGGGGATCGCATCCGTGTCCAGCACATGTTGGAATCCATCGAGATGACCGAGGGCTTCATGAAAGGCCGTTCGATGGATGACCTCTCGAAGGATGCCACGCTCCGTTTCGCGGTGGTGAAGCAGCTGGAGGTCATTGGCGAAGCGGCTTCGCGGATCACACGGGAGACATTGGATGCTGAGCCGTCCATTCCATCGAGGCAGGTTGTTCTGATGCGCCATGTGCTCGTGCATGACTACTATCGCATCGACGTTCCAACCGTCTGGAACACTGTGACGAACGATCTTGGACCGCTGAAGCAAGCATTGCTGCGGTTGCTGGGATCGCTGCCCCCCGCTCCCTGAATGGCCCTTCCAACCAAGCTCCCCCACGTCGGCACCACCATCTTCACGGTGATGAGCCAGCTCGCGCAGGAGTGCGGCGCCATCAACCTCAGCCAGGGCTTCCCGGACTTTCCCATCGACGAGGCGCTGATCGATCTGGTGGAGAAGGCCATGCGCGACGGGCACAACCAGTATGCGCCCATGCCCGGCGTGCCCGCCCTGCGCGAGGCGATCGCCGCCAAGGTGCAACGCCTGTACGGCCATGCGTATGATCCGGAGACCGAGGTGACGGTGACAGCGGGCGGCACCCAGGCCATCTTCACAGCGTTGGGCGCCGTGGTGCATCCTGGCGATGAAGTGATCATCATCGACCCGGCCTACGATTGTTATGCCCCCACGGTGGAGCTGTTCGGCGGGAGGCCTGTGCATGTGCGGCTCGGCAGCGACATGAAGTTCGATGCGGAAGCGGTGAAGGCGGCGATCACACCCCGCACACGCATGCTGATGATCAACACGCCGCACAACCCGGCGGGGACCATCCTGCGCGAGGCCGACATGCGCCGCATCGCCGACCTGCTGCGCGGCACCGACATCGTGCTGTTGAGCGATGAGGTCTATGAGCACCTGGTGTTCGAGAACGAGGTGCATGCCTCCGTGGTGCGGTACCCCGAGCTGCGCGACAGGGCCTTCGTGGTGTTCAGCTTCGGCAAGGTGTTCCACGCCACCGGCTGGAAGATGGGCTACGTGCTGGCACCGAGGGCGCTGATGGCCGAGTTCCGCAAGGTCCACCAGTTCAACGTGTTCAGCGCCAGCACGCCGGTGCAGCATGCACTTGCGAACTACCTGAAGGACCCCCTCCACTACGAAGGGGTGTCGTCGTTCTATGAGGCCAAGCGCGACCGTTTCCTGATCGGCCTGCACGCTTCGCGCTTCGAGCCCCTGGCCTGCGAGGGCAGCTACTTCCAGCTTGCGGACTACAGCGCCATCAGCGACGAGCCCGACACCGACTTCGCCAAGCGCCTCACCCGCGAGTTCGGCGTGGCCGCCATCCCGATCAGCGTCTTCTACAAGGAACCACCGCCGGGCCAGCGCATCCTCCGCTTCTGTTTCGCCAAACGGGATGATACACTGGACGAGGCCATCGACAAGCTATGCGAGATCTGAAGCTCACCCTGGTGCAACGCATGCTCCACTGGGAGGATGCGGCGGCCAACCGTTCCCAGTTCCAGGAGGTCATGGCCGCGCTGCGGGGTACGACCGACCTCATCGTGCTGCCCGAGATGTTCACCACCGGCTTCAGCATGCGCAGCGCGGAGCTGGCCGAGACCATGGACGGCGCCACCGTACGCTGGATGCGCGAACAGGCCAACACCCTGGACGCGGCCCTCTATGGCAGCGTGATCATCAAGGACGGCGGCAGGTGCTTCAACCGCGGGCTTTTCGTGCAGCCGGATGGACAGGTCGCGGTGTACGACAAGCGCCACCTGTTCCGCTTCGCCAGCGAAACGGATCACTACAGCCCGGGGCGCGAGCGGATGATCGTGGAATGGCGCGGCTGGCGCATACTCCTGCAGATCTGTTTCGATCTGCGATTTCCGGTGTTCGCCAGGAACCGGGGCGACTATGATGCGATCCTCTACGTGGCCAACTGGCCCGAGGCCCGCCGCTTCCCCTGGAGCCAGTTGCTCATCGCACGCGCCATCGAGAACCAATGCTTTGTGGCCGGGGTCAACCGCGTGGGCATGGACGGCAAGGGCATCCACTACAGCGGGGATAGTGTGGTGATCGATCCCCGCGGTGCGGTGCTGGCCGCCGTGCAACCGTCCCAAGAAGAGGTCCTTACGACCATGCTCGACCGTGCGGGCCTTGAGGACTTCCGGACCAAGTTCCCCGTGGCGCTGGAGGCCGACGACTTCGAACTGCGCCTCTGATCGGCTAGCGGATGATGGTCACGTGCCCCATGCGCTCCTGCTCCATCCCCACGCCGCCCTGCTCGTCGTCCACGAAGCGGTAGCGCATCTTCCACACGTAGACCTCGTTGGCCACCTCGGCCCCGTGCGAGGTCCCGTCCCATTGGTCCGTCGGGCTGTTGGTCTGCCAGAGCACCCCGCCCCAGCGGTCGAACACGATGAGCTCGAGGGTGGCCACGTTCTTGCCCACCGGGCCCCAGGAATCATTGATGCCGTCGGCATTGGGGGTGAAGGTGTTGGGCACGTAGATGCTCGCCGGGCAGAACTCGTTCACCTTCACTGAATCGCGCAGCCCGCAGTTGAACGTGTTGGTGATGTCCACGAAGTACCAGCCATATGCTCCGGCCAGGATGATCTGGGAGGTCTGCCCGGAGCTCCAACCGAAGCTGGATCCCGGATTGCCGGCGTCGATCACCACGAAGTGCGGCTCCTCGTCCAGGCAGGTGAAGATCTGGTGCACCGGCAGGCTGCTCGGCCGCGGATTGAACCCGGCCACCACCGCGTCGCTCGCGCTGCAATGGCCGTTGTCCACGGTGACCATGTAGGTGCCGTTCTGGATCACATCGATGGTGCGAGTGACCGCTCCCGTGCTCCAGGCGTAGGTCGTACCCGGGTTCCCGGCATCGAGCGTCAGCACATCCCCCTGGCAAAGAGCCGTGTCCGGGCCGAGGTCCACCACCGGCCAGGGCACGAAGGTCACCACCGCAGCGAACGATGCGCTGCAGCCCTGAGGCGTGGTCACCAGCACCGTGTAGGTGCCGGCAGCGGTGGGTGCGATCGTGCGTGTGATGGCGCCGGTGCTCCAGGCGTAGCTGGAACCGGCGTTGCCCGCATCGAGCAGCACGGGTTCACCGGTGCATTCGGTGACGTCGACCAGGACATCATCCGGTCCGGGTAGCACGGTGAGCGTCACGCTGTCCGACGCCTGGCAGGCGATGTTGCTGACCACCACGGCGTAGGTGCCGCTCTGCGCGGGGCTGATGCTCTGTGCGGTGGCTCCGGTGCTCCATAGGTAGGTGCTGCCGGGATTTCCCGCGTCGAGCACGACTCCGGAACCGGTGCAGACCACGGTATCAGGACCCAGGTCGACCTCAGGTGGGGCCACCAGGGTGACCTGGGCCTCGAAGGTGTCGCTGCAGCCCTGGGTGTTCGTCACCAGTACGCTGTAGGTACCGCTCGCGGTCACCGTGATCGACTGGCCCGTCGCGCTGGTGCTCCACAGGTAGCTGCTGCCCGCATTGCCCGCGTTCAGGGTCACCGGGGTGGTGGCGCATGCAGTGAGGTCCTGCAGCTGGTCCACAGGCAGCGGCGCGAAGGTGAGCGTGACCGCATCCGTGCTCACGCAGCCCTGGGGGCTCGTCGCGGTCGCCGTGTAGGTGCCGCTCCCGTTCGCCTGGAACTGCTGGCCCGTGCTTCCATTCCCCCACACCACCGTATTGCCCGGGCTGTTGGCTTGGATCAGATAGGATGTGACACCGCAGAACAGGCTGTCCGGTCCCAGGTCGATCACCGGTAGCGCGTTCAGCACGACGTTGAAGGTCTTGGTGGTCTGGCAGCCCTGAGCGTCGGTGATCTCCACCACGTATGTGCCTGTCGCGTTCACTGTCACCGTTTGCGTCGTCGGACCATGGGTCCAGTCGTAGCTGCTTCCGGGGAAGCCGGCGTCAAGCACCAGGCTTTGCCCGGCACAGCCCGCGATGTTCACCGGGTTCACCATGCTGTCGAACGCATCGATGATGCGAACGGAGTCCGTCACGGAGCACCCGTTCGCATCGGTGATGGTCACTTCGAAGAGCATGGTGGTGTCGGCCATCACCGTCGGGGAGGCGATGGTTCCGGAGTTGAGCAGGAAGGCGGGGGTCCAGGCGATGCTGAACGGCGCGGGCACGTTGTGCTGCACATCGAGCTGGAACCCGAGCGCATTGCACAGCGTGGTGTCCTCCGTGGCGGCGATGCTGTAGGCCGTGGTCACGGCGATGGTGATCGAGGCCTGCGCGCTGCAGCCGGTCTGTGTGTCGGTGAGGGTCGCCGTGTAAGTGGTGGTGGTGCCCGGGGTGGCCACCGGCGTGGGTGACGTGGCGCTGCTGAGGCTGCCGGCGTTGTTCCACACGAGCTGCAGTGTGCCGGTGCCCTGGATCACGGCGTTCAGTTGGCTGCTCTCGCCCTGGCAGAGGGTGAGGTCGCTCGCGCTCAGAACGAGGCCCAACGGAGGACCCACCGCGACCGTCACCGCATCGCTGGCGGTGCACCCGATGTTGTTGGTGGCCGATGCCGTATAGGTCGTCGTGGCCGATGGGCTCGCGACGGGCCCGGAGATGCTGCTGTTGTTCAGGCTGCCGTTGTTCGGGGTCCAGCTCCATTGGATGCCCTGGCCGGAACTGGCGGTGGCCTGCAGCTGGGTGGATCCGCCGCCGCACAGGAGCACGTCGCTGCCCGCGTTGATGGTGAAGGCCGGAGCGACCTGGATGAACACGGGATCGCTGAACGTGCAGCCGGTCCCACTGGTGACCTGCACGGTGTACCAGGTGTCGGCCGGAGGGGTGGCCACCGGACTGGCGCTTGTCGGGTCGTTCAGTGTGGCACCGGGCGACCACAGCAACGGAACCCCGGTGTTGTCCACTCGTGTCAGCGTCACGTTGTCCAGCGCCCACACGTCCTGTGCGGCACCGCTGTTGGCCAGCTGTCGCCAACGGAAGTGCGTGGCGGCGGACCATGCGGCGGGCGGAATGGCGAGCGTGATCGGGGTGAAGACCGGATACTGCGCCTCGTTCAGCGTGTGGAACGCGGTCCAGGCCACGCCGTTCAGGCTGTACTCCACCACCACGTCCTCGCCCGGCTCAGCTCCGTCGCAGGGTGCGGTGCCGGCCGAGATCATGAGACTGAAGATCAGGCTGCCACCTTGCGGAACGTTGAGCGCATTGGTGCGGGCCTGGCGTGCACCTGCGGCATTGAACAGCAGGGCGTTGCCGTTGACCGCGCCGCAGGTGCCGCTCACACTGCCGCCCTGGACCTGGGCCCACAGCGACGATGTACCAATGTCCAACGGATCGAACCCGATCACCCGCTGTGTGCGCGTGCCCAATTGCACCGCTTCTCCAAGACAGATGATGCTGTCGGCCGTGGTGGCCTCCACGCTGTGCACGGTGTTCGGCGTCACCTCCACGAGCACGCTGTCCGTGGCGCTGCCACAGCCTAGCGGACTCGTCACGTTCAGCTTGAACCACGTGGTGGTCATCGGATAGGCCACCGGGTCGGGGATGGAGGGGTTGCTCACCAGGGCCGCCGGGGTCCAGCTGAGCGTGTAGGCGTTGGGGTCCAGGTTGGGTTGTGCGCCGAGCTGCACGGGCTGATATTGGCAGATGGTCGTGGCGTTGGCTCCGTTGGCGGTGGCCTCCACGGTCACGGGTACCTGGAGGCCCACATGGAAGGTGAACTCCAGCGGGCAGGACGAGCCGGGGGCGGTACCGGAAATCGTATAGGAATCGTTCGTCGTGGGCGTGAAGGTGTAGCTCAACCCATTGGCGAGCACCACGCCGGGTGCGCTGGCGGCCTCCCATTGCGGGTTGTCCATGGGCTCTGGCGAGGTGAGCGTCACCGGGCCGTTCACGCACAGCAGCGAGTCCTGCACCAGCACCGGCACCACCGTGGCGTTGGCGTTGAACGCGTAGCTCTCGCCCGTGCCGAAACCGGTGGCGTACACATGGATGCCCTGCGGAGCGGTGACACGGTGCGTGCCCGTGGTGATCGTGCGGCTGGCATGCGACCAGGTGGGGCACGCGGCGAAGGCCGTGAAGCTGCCGGCAGGGACCACCGTACCATCGACGGCCACCTGGCCCACTACGGCGGTGGGCACCACGAGCTCCACCCGGTGGCCGGTGATCTGCGGCGAGCTCACGGTGCTGAACGTGGTGGAGGTGGTGGTGCGGTCGTCCGGTTCGATCACCACCATCGAAGGGTCGCCCGCGTTGGCGCAGTTGTACCCTTCGTAGATGACCACCACGGAGACCGGTGCCGTGGCGTTGATGCAGGCGGTGCCCGCCAGTCCGTTGATCTGATGCGATTGACCTGCGTTCAGCGGGATGGGCGCACCCCCGTTCACCGTGACGTTGGTGCCGTTCTGGCCGGCGAGCACCCTCACCGTCGCGTTGGCGATCCCGCTCGGCAGGAAGGTGCGGAAACTCGTGCCCCATCGCTCCAACGGGATCATCTGTTCCACCAGATGGTCGCAGGCCGGGCAGCCCACGGGCACGTTGGCGCACATGCTGCCGCTGAGCACCGCGAAGGGGCGACAGGGGCCGCTCGCCGCCGTGGCGCGCACACGGGTGCCGGTGAGGTCGAGCGATGACAGGGCCGATTGCACCTGGTAGGTCTGCCCCTGGTCCAGCAGCACCGTAAAGGGGACGCCGGCGGGCCGGCCTCCGGCCGTGTTCACGCTGGGGGTGATCTCCACCTCCGTGTCGTCCGTGGTGGCCACGACGAGCAGCTCGCTCTTGTAGAACTCGTTGAAGCCCGGCAGCCCGCGGTAGGCCTCCACAAAGTAGTCGGTGCCCAAGGCCTCCACAGGAAGAACCTGCGTGCCATCGTGCGTGTAGCTCTGGTAGCTGATGGCGGTGACGGCCACTGGAGCGGCGGCCTGGATCCGCACACCCTTGCCGGTCACGGTCTCGGAACCGACATGCTCGGCGGTGGTGGGCACGTTCACCTGCACCACCGCGTTCGCCGCCACGCTGAAGGCCTGGCTCCAACCGGTCTGCGGTATGCTCACCGTACCACTGGTCGCGGTGGGCGCACTGATGTACAACCGGGTCTCCTGGGCGCCGTAGGCGTTCTGCATGAAGCCGGTCCACAGCTCCGTGCCGAGGGTCGGCATCGGGCCGTTCACCTGGGCCTCGACGGTGCTGAGCCACAGGATGGCCAGGGCGCCGAGCAGCGTCGGGCGGATGCGGAAGATGGGGGTCGGGGCGGTCATGTCCACCGAAGAGCGGGGTGGTTCGCGCCGTGCATACGCGATCCGCCGCTCAAGGTTCCTGGCCCGGAACGGCGAAGGGCCGGGAGAACCCCGGCCCTTCACAACGATGTGCGTCGTTCGTCAGCGGATCAAGGTCACATGACCCACGCTCTCCTTTTCCGCACCGATCCTGCCGTAGACGTCCTCGATGAAGCGGTACTTCAGTTTCCACACGTACACCCCATCCTGGACCTCCGTGCCGTTGCGCTTGCCGTCCCAGCCCACCTCCGCATCCTTGCCCGCGAAGACCTCCTCGCCCCAGCGGTCGAAGATCTTCATCTCCATGGTGGCGATGTTGTACCCGCTCGGCATGAACAGGTCGTTCACCCCGTCGCCGTCCGGGGTGAAGCTGTTCGGAACGAAACACTGCGGCGGGCAGTATTCCACCACCTCGATGGAGTCGGTGATGGTGCAGTTCAGTGGGGTCGTGATGTCCACGATGTACCAGCCGTACGTGTTCACCTCGATGGTCTGGGTCTCCTCGTCGGTGCTCCACAGGTAGGTGCACCCGGGGTTCCCGGCGTCCAACAGGGTCTTCTTCGGCCAGTGGTCCAGGCAGATGATCTGCTCCTCCTCCGCGATGATGTTCGGCAGCGGGTTGAAGATCACCTCCACCGTGTCGCGCGTGGTGCAGTAGCCGTTGAACACGTCCACCCACACGTCCTGCGTGGTGGTGACGAAGGTGGTCTGTGTGGTGGCCCCGTTGCTCCAGATGAAGGCCTGACCCGGGTTGCCCGCGTTCAGGTCCATGGTGTCGGTGTCGCACAGCGCCGTGTCCGGACCGAGGTCCACGATGGGGAAGGGGATGATGTCGATCACCGCATTGGCGGAATCGACACACCAGGTCGGCGTGGTCACCACCACCGAGTAGGTCGCGCTCACACTGTCCACCTGGATGCTCTGGGTCGTCTCGTTCGTGCTCCAGAGGTAGCTGCTGCCCGGGTTCCCGGCGTCCAGGGTGATCGTCTCGCTGATGCACACGGTGGTGTCGCGCAGGTCGATCACCGGCAGCGGGTCGAACACCACGTTGATGCTGTCGCTGTTCACGCAATCGTTCCCATCCGTCACCTCCACCCAGTACAGGTCATCCGTGGTCACCGTGATGGCCTGGGTGATGGCGGTGGTGTTCCAGAGGTATTGGCTGCCGGGGTTGCCGGCGTCCAGCGTCCAGTTCTGACCGATACAGAGCGTGGTGTCAGGACCCAGTACGATCACCGGCAGGGGGTCCACGGTCACGTTCGTGGTGAAGGTGGCCTGGCAGCCCTGGGCGTCGGTGATGACCACCGTGTACGCACCGGCCGTGGATACCGTGATGGTCTGGGTGGTGGCGGTGGTGCTCCAGGCATACGTGCTTCCCGGATAGCCCGCATCGATCACCATGCTCTGACCGGCGCACAAGGACGAATCCGAGATGAAGGTGAGGTCGTCGAAAGGCACGTTGATGTTCACCGTGTCGCGCGCCGAACAGCCCAGGGCGTCCTGCACCACCACGATGTACTGGGCGGTGGAATCGAAGGTGATCACCGGGTTGGCGGTGTTGGCGCCCACCAACTGGTTCGTCGGGGTCCAGCTGATGATGGCGCCAGGCACATTGTGTTGCACATCCAGGACGAAGCCCACCGGGTCGCAGAGCGAGGTGTCCGCCGTGGCCGTCACCACATAGGCCGTGCTCACCGTGATGTCGATGTCCTCCGTGAGCACACATCCACTGATGGTGTCCGTGACGGCCAGGACATAGGTCGTGGTGGTCAGCGGCGTTGCTGTCGGGTCCTGGACAGCGGCGTCATTGAGCGATCCCGCCGGGGTCCAGCTGTACACCAGGTTGGTGGTGTTACCGGCGATGGTGGCGTCCAGCAACGTGCTCTCACCCTGGCACAGGTCGTCGTCCGGTGTGGTGATGGTGAGCCCCAGGAGCTGGTTCACCGTGATGGTCACACTGTCCGTGGCGGTGCAGCCCTGGCCGGTGGTCACCGTCACGAAATACTCCGTGGTGGAGGGCGGTGTGGCGATGGGCGATTGAACGAAGGTGGCCGAGAGCGTGCCGTTGTTCGGCGTCCAGGTCCAGGTGTGGTTGGTGCCCGAGCTCGGAGCGGCGTTCAACTGGATGCCGCCCAGGTCGCAGATCGTGGTGTCCGGCGTCATGGCGATGCTGAACGGAGCCCCCACCTCGATGTACACCGAGTCCTGGTAGCTGCACTGGGTCCCGGTGAGCGTGCTTTGCACGTAATACCAGCCCGTGCTCGTCGGGTAGGCCATCGGGTTGGTGATGTTCGCCGCGCTGAGCGTGGCGGCCGGTGACCAGTTGATGGTGAGGCCGGTGGTGCCCTGAGCGCCGATGGCCACGTTGTCGAGGCTCCAGTTGTCGTTGCCCGGTCCGCTGCTGTTCAACTGCCGCCACCGGAAGAGCGTCGCGGCCGTTTGTGCGGGCGGCGGAATGGGCACGCTCACCGTCGCGAAGTTCGGGTACAGGTATTCCCACAACGTGGTCATCACCGTCCATGCACCGCCGCCATTGGTGGAGTACTCCAGCACCACGTCCTCGCCGGGGTCCGCGTCATCGCAGGGCGGGGCCGCCGCACCGATCTTGATGGCGAAGCTCACGCTTCCCCCATTGCTCACGTTCAAGGCGCTCGTCGTGGCCTGGCGTGGATTCACCCCGTCGAAGTAGAGCGCATCGCCGAACACCGAGCCGCACGCATTGCTGATGGTGCCGCCCTGGATCGAGCTCCACATCGGCGAGAACACCAGGTCGAAGGGGTCCTCGGCGATGATCTGGTGCACTTGCAGGTCAAGTTGTGAGGAGTCCCCCAGGCACAGCGCGTCCACGGCCGTGCTGGCCTCATAGATGAGGACATCGCCCTGGATCACATCGATGTACACACTGTCCAGGCTCACGGCACATCCGTTCAAGGTGCTCACGCTCACGTAGAACCAGCCGCTCTGGGTGGGTGTGGCGACCGGGTTCTGTAGGGAGCCATCGTTCAATTGCGGATCGGGCCACCAATTGTAGAGGTAGGTGCCCGGCGGGTCCACGACCACGTTCAGCTGTACCGTTTCATACTCGCAGATGGTGATGGACGCCGGAGAAGGCACGCCATTCGCCGTCGGCGTGAGCAGCGGCGGGGTGTCCACCTCCACGCTGAAGAAGTACTGCTCCTCGCATTGGCTCAGGTTCTCGTAGCCGGTGACCACATACACGTCGCTGCCGGGTGGGGTGAACGTGTAGCTCATCCCATAGTGCAAGGTGTCCGTGGGGTCGGAGATCACCGTCCAGAACGGGTTGAACAACGGTTCGGGGGGCGCCAAGGTGAGCGTGCCCGTGCTGTCCACCCCGCAGAACACGGAATCGATGTTGATGGGCGGCAAGGGGGTGAAGGATCCCACCGAGTAAGCGTAGCTCTCGGCGCTCCCCATGCCGTACACATAGGCCGACAGGCCACCGGGGCAGGACAAGGTGTGGCTGCCCTGCGTCAGCGGCACGCTGGCGTAGGCCGATGTCGGGCAGGCCGGGTAGGCCGTGAAGCTGGCCGGCGGCACGAGCACACCGTCCAGCGACACCTGGTTGATGTTCGCCGTCTCGGTGATGATGTTCAGGTAGTGGTTGGTGATCACCGTGGACGACACCGTGCTGAAGGTGATGTTGTCGATCTGCTGCTCCTCGGCGTTCAGGATCAGCAGCGCGGGGTCGCCATTGCCGCTGCAGGTGATGCCTTCCATGAGCTGGGCCACGCTGAAGGGCACGTTGCCCTCGAAACAGGCGGCCTGGCCGAAGGCGTTCACCTCCGTGAACTGGCCGGCGTTGAGGTTGATGGGCGGGCCGCCGTTCACCGTCACCACGGTGCCGTTCTGATCCGCCAGGATCCGGTACGTGTAACCGGTGGTGGTGGAGTAGGGGACCGAGTAGTACTTGCGGCCCCACACGTTCCGCGGCAGGTTCTGCTCGCACACGTGGTCGCACGCATAGCAGCCCTGCGGGATGTTGGTGCACACCGACCCGCTGAAGACCGCGAAGGGCCTGCAACTCCCGCTCTGCGCCGTGCCGATGATCGTCGAGCCCGTGAAATCGTCCGTCACGTTGGTGCCCGCCGCCTTCACCTGGTAGGTCTGCCCGGAGTCCAGCTGCACCGTCCACGGCACACCGGCCACGTGGCCGCCCTCGGTGTTCACCGTGGTGGTGATCTCCACCTCGGTGTCATCCTGAGTGGACACAACGAGGAACTCGGAGGCCAGCCCGGACACCCCTGACAACCCGCCGTAGGCGTGGATCCGGTACTCGGTGCCCAGCGACTGCACGGGATATACCGTGGTGCCGTCGGCCGTGTATTGCTCGAAGTTGATGGCGAAGACCGCCACGGTATCCTGCGTCTGCACCAGCACCGACTTGTTGTCGATGACGTCCGATTGGAAGTGCATCGCCGTCGCGATGGGGATCGTGACCGTGGTGGTGACGTTCGGTGCGACGTTGAAGGCCTGCGTCCAGCCCACGAGCGGCATGGTCACCACGCCGACCGTGGCCACGGGCGAACTGATGAAGATGTCCAGGCTCTGTGTGGGGTTGCCCTGGTAGTTCTGCATGAAGCCGAGCCAGAACTCCTTGCCCATGGTGGGCACCACCCCCTGGCCGTGCGCCTGGCCCAGGCTCAGCACCGCCATCACGGGCAGTGCACGCAGAAAAGATCGCATCATGGTCGTCAGGTTCGTTCGGGTCTCCAAGGTCGGATCGTGCTGAAAGGTATCGCGGGGATCGGGAACCGGTCCTGCACGGCCGATCGTGGACCGAGTACATGACGCGGAGGTTGCTCCGTACGTTGCCAGCGTCCAAAGAACTCTTCAGGGCAGGGTCCAGTTCACGTCCAGGTCCCACCCGGCGCGCACGTTCACCGGCTCCGGATGCGTCAGGACCGGCTCAGGCAGCAGGCCGTCCCGCCAGCGCCCCGGGTCCCAGCGGCCATTGCTGTTGCCGTCCCGCACCACCCGGATGCTGTAGGTGCCGGGCGGAAGGCCTTCCCACTGCACGCTATGGGCGCCGCCTTGCAGCGGCTGCCGGCGCACGGCCCGCCCTTGGGCATCCTGCAACAACGCGATCAGCGCTCTTTCGGACCCTCCGTCGAAGGTGAGCTTCAAGCTGCCCAACGTGGCCGGGTCAGGGGCCGAAAGGGCCACCGTGGTGCTGTCGTTCCACCCGCCGTAAAGGTCGTGTATCGCCTTGGGCTTCAGTAGGATGGAGCCTCGAGATCCGGACAGGGGCCGGATCCACAACAAGCGACGGTCAGCCGTGTCCCGCTCCACCGCGAACCGCACGCTGTCGGCTCCCGGCCCGGTGGCCACCACGCGGTCGGGAGCCACCCGATCGATGGGCCGGGAGGCCCGAAGGGGCACCCCTTTCGGACCCGGCCCACCGGCCCGCAGCATCAGGTTGAAGGGGGGACGCGGTGGCCTTCGGTAGGTCACCGTGTCCGCCGGGGCACTGTCCGGTCGCAGGATCACCCGCACCCCGTGCAGCAGGGTGGTGTCCGAGGGCCAGGCCAGCACCGTATCCCGCCCACCGCCCCATTCCAGCTGCCAATCGGGCCGCGGACCGCCTTCCTGTCCGACCGTGAGGGTGCGGAGGCGCAGACTGTCCACGGGCTTGCTGAAGACCAGTTGCAGCGCGCCTTCTGGCAGCACCCGGTCGTCCATCACCTGCGCCTGGAGGCACGGCTCGCGATACAGGTCCAGGACGTGCCGAAGGCTATCGCCCGGCAGCACCATCACCGCGGGGTCGAACGCGATCTCCTCCCCGGGCAGGTCGTAGCGCAGGTTGCCGTTCATGTCGCGCAGGGCGCGCAGGTCGTAGCGTCCACCGGCCAGGTAGCGCAATCGGAAGCGGCCCTCCGCATCGCTTCGGGCGATGTAGCGCGGGCGGCCGGTGGTGAAGGCGGCGGTGTCGCCTTCGGGATACAGGAGCACCTGCACGGCTTTCTCCGGCGCACCGGTGTAGGCATGGCGCACCAGTCCGGTCAGCTCGAGGCTGTCCACCGCATCGCCGGTGCTCAGGACGTGCATGAGCTCCTCGGCGGCGTTGCCTTCCGTGAGGTCCACCACGGCCTGGCCGAGGTTGATCACGTAGGTGGTGTGGGGCAGCAACGGGCCGGGCAGGTCGATCCGCACCTCGCGGGGACCGGTGCGCGTCACCTCCGGCGGGCTGTCCAACGGCGGCGACACCACCAGGTTCTCCCGCACCTTGCGCAGGTCGATCCGCTCATCGAACCACAGGGTGATGGCCCCCCCCGTGAAGCCGGTGGTGCCGCTCGGCGGCGAGGCCTCCACGAGCTGCGGCGGGATCTCGTCCTTGGGTCCGCCAGTGGGGTCGCGCACCTGGGCGCAGGCCGTCAGCGTCACCAACAGGGCCGTCGCCGCGCGCCGGCTCATTCGAACAGGGGTTCCAGCAGGGCGCCCACCTGGGCCAGCGCGTGGGCGTCCACCTCGCTGAAGTCGTTGAGGGCGCTGCTGTCGATGTCGAGCACGGCGGCCACGTGCCCGTGGCGGTCGCGCAGGGGCACCACGATCTCCGACCGGCTCAGGGGGCTGCAGGCGATGTGCCCCGGGAACTGCTCCACATCGGGCACCACCAGGGTGCGCTCCTGCTCCCATGCCGCGCCGCACACGCCCTTGCCGAAGCCGATGCGGGTGCAGGCCACAGGCCCCTGGAACGGGCCCAGCACGAGCTCGGCCCCCATCACGCGGTAGAAGCCCACCCAATGCCAGCCGAAGGACTGGTGCAGGGCGGCGCTCACGTTGGCCATGGCGGCGATGGGGTCGCGCTCCTCGGCCAGCAGCTCGCGCAATTGGGGCATCAGCGCGGCATACAGCGCCACACGGTCCGTGGTGGCCGGCAGCGAAAGCGTGGTCTCCATGGGGGGCGGAAGGGGGGCAAAGGTATCGGTGGGGATGGGCTGGGAGAAGGTGATCTGGACCTACCTCCGGTCCGGGGCGCCTCATCGTCCCGTGCTACCTTCGACCAAATGAACCCCCGGACACCTTCTATGAATGGCAGCGCCCGTGACGGCCATGTGGTGGACCTGGCCGACCGCGCACCGGGCGTGTACCTGGCGCGTTTGATGGAGGGGAGCGGTGTGGTGCGATCGGTGAAAGCCCTGCGGTGATGAGGACACCAAGGACCTTGGCGGTGCTGCTGATGAGCGGCACCGGAGCGGTGGGCTTGGGCCAATACTGGGCACCCTTGCAGCCCGTGGCCAAGTTGCATCCACAAGTGAACGTGGTCTATGGCGACAGCGTGTGGGATAAGCTGCTGGTGGGGGGCAACTTCAAATGGGCGGTGGTGGGAGCGGATACGATCTTCACGGCAAGTGCAGCCATGTGGGATGGGGTGGGCTGGTCGGCGCTCCCGGCTCCCGTGGATGTTTGCATCGGTGGGAACATTTGTTCTCCGGTGTGGGAGTTCATGCGGATCGATGGGCGTTTGCACGCCAATGGCGGGTTCGCGTTTTGGGACGCTGATTCGCTGGTGAACGAAGCCTTCGCCCGCTGGAACGAGCAGACCAGCGCCTGGGAGCGCTTGCCGTGCGTGAACCCGGGCGTGGGGGGCATGGCCACGCTGGTGCCGCATTTTCCACAGGACACCCTGTACCTGACGGGCTACCGGGGCACGCTGTGCGGCTACGACAGCAGCTGCGTGTTCGCATACGTGGGGGACACGATCGTGCCCCTGCCCTACCAGGCGCCGGTGCTGCACCACGGGCCCACCAGCTACGTGGGCTTTGTGTTCAAGTACCAGGGGGTGCCCTACCTCACGGGCCTGCTGTACGACCCCCTGCAGGGGCAGCACTACAGCTTCATGCGGTGGAACGGCACGGCGTGGGAGGGTGTGCCGGGGTGGTCCACGCTGGACCCGATCAAGGATGTGCTGATCAAGGACGGCTGGTTGTACGTGTGCGGGTGGTTCTTCGAGGCGGGCGGTGCGCCAGGCAACATGGTGGCGCGCTTCAACGGAACGCAGTGGGAGGCCTTGGGCAGTGGGCTGCTGGCGGCACTGCCCTCCAGCTCGCAAGGGGTGGCAATGGACCTGCACGAGTGGAACGGCGACCTGTACGTGGCGGGCCAGTTCAACTATGCGGGCGGGGTGCCGGCGGAGAACGCGGCGCGTTGGGATGGGAGCCGCTGGTGCGGCCTCGGGGGCAGCTATGCCATGCAAACCCCGGGTGGCAAGGCCAACGGGTTCACCGTGTGGCGCGATGAGCTGTACATGTCAGGCGGTTTCATCACCATCGACGGGGACACCATGTGGCATGTGGCGCGCTGGTTGGGCCAGGTGGAGAACTGCAGCGCTCCGGTGACGCTGCCCGAAGGCATGGCCGATGAAGCGCCGTGGTGGGTGCCTCTGGAGCCCGGGCGCTGGCAGCTGCGTTTGCCCCAGGGCCAGGTGGGCCGCCTGGAGCTGTGGGACGCACGGGGGCGCTTGGTGCTCGTGCAGGGCAGCGCCCGTGACGGCCATGTGGTGGACCTGGCCGACCGCGCACCGGGCGTGTACCTGGCGCGTTTGATCGAGGTGAACGGTGCGGTGCGATCGGTGAAAGCCCTGCGGTGAGGCGAGGTGACGAGCCCTACGCCGTCGCCGCCGTACACACGCTGACCCGCAGGCCGGGCACTCGCAACAGGGCGCGGATGCAGCCCTCGAGGGTGGCGCCGGTGGTGATCACATCGTCCACCAGCAGCACATGGGCGCCGGCCAGCGAACGTATTTCGCCCAGCTCGAAGGCCTCCTTCACGTTGGTCCAGCGCTCCCAGCGGCCTTTGCGGGTCTGGGTGGTGGTGCGCACCACGCGCATCAGCCCCTGGTCGGGCATGCGCAGGGGCCACAGCTCGCGGAAGCCGTCCACGAGCACCTGGCTTTGGTTGTAGCCGCGCTGCCGGAGCCGGTCGGGGTGCAGGGGCACGGCCAGTACGTGGTCCACCGTGGCGAAGCGGGGACTGGCGCGCAGGGCTTCGGCCATCCACCGGCCCAGTTCCAGCCCCACGGCCCGGTCGCCCTGATACTTCAAGCGATGCAGCATGCGCTGGGTGCGGCCGCGACGGTTGAACTGCAGCAGGGCCGCGGCAGCCTCCACCACCACCTTGCCGTGGAAAAGCCGTTCCACACGATTGTCCGCTTGCAGGTGCATGCCGGTGCGCGGCAGGTCCAGCACGCAGGGCAGGCACACGGCCTTTTCCTGCGTCATCAATGGACGATCGCAGGCGCTGCACCGGCGGGGAAGGAAGAGCTCGGCCGCGTCCAGCAGCCACTGTCCGATCCCCATCGTCGTTGCTTGGGCCATCCCGGTCGACGTGTTGATAATTGCCATCGAAAGCCCTGAAGGCCGCGATGTGCGGCGGTAATTTAGCCGCCCGAGCCCGAACCCCCATGGACCAGACCGGAAACAGCCCCCAGCCGACCAAGCCCCGTTCCAACGTCGCCCTGCTGGCGCTGGTGGTGCTCCTGCTCATCAGCAACGTGGTGATGCTCTACCTGCTGATGCAGAGCAAACGCCAGGAGGAGGCGACCCAGAGCGAGGTGGTGAAGGTGTCCAGCGAGAAGGAGAACGTGACCCGCATGCTGGAGGACATGCTCTCCCAGTACGACACGTTGGAGACCGAGAACGAACAGCTGCGCGTGGAGATGGACGCCCAGAAGCAGCAGATCGAGAACCTGCTGGAGCAGGTGAAGAAGGGCAACTACAGCCTGGCCAAAGCCCAGAAGGAGGCGGCCACGCTGCGCAAGATCATGAAGGGCTACGTGGCCACCATCGACTCGCTGAACCAGGTGAACCTGCAGCTCACCGCCGACAAGGCCAACCTGACGCAGGAGCTGGGGACGGTGAAGGGACAGAAGGATGCGTTGGAGCAACAGACCGCCGAACAGCAGGCGCTCATCGCCAAAGGCTCCGTGCTGACCGCCACCACCATGAGCGCCGGTGCGGTGATGCTGCGCAACAACGGCAAGCAGGTGGACACCGACCGGGCCAAGAAGGCCGAGATGGTGAAGTGCTGCTTCACCCTCGGGGAGAACCGCGTGGCCCGTGCCGGCGACAAGACGCTCTACATGCGCATCATCAGCCCGGATGGGCGGGTGTTGCCGGCCAGTGAGTCCAACAACCGCTTCCAGTTCGAGGGCGTGGAAGGCGAGTTCAGCGTGAAACGCGAGGTGAACTACCAGGGCGTGCCGGTGGATGCCTGCATGTTCTGGACCGCCAGCGGCGAGATGAGCACCGGCCAGTACATCGTGGAGGTGTATGAAGGCGGGGGCAAGGTGGGCCGTTCCACTTTCGACCTGAAGTAGGCCGCGAGAGCTCCCTAGAAGAAGGCGCGGATCTGCGCGCCGCCCACATGCACGGTGGGGGTGTTCTCGCTCTTGCGCCCGTTGTAGGTGATGTCCACCTGCAGGTTCTGGTTCAGCCGCCGCTGGATGCTGAGGCTCCAGGTCCAGTTGGTGCCCACCTTCAGGCCACCCAGCATCTCGTTGCCCAGGCTGGTGTTGGGGTCCCCGTCGTAGCGGATGTCCACCAGGTCGAGGTTCAACTGGATGCTGCCCTTGCCGGCCGTGTTCCAGCGGGTCTCCAGCCCCAGGTTCTGCACGGTGGCGGCCTCGCCGCCCAGCTCCTCGCGGTTCAGCTTGTCGGTGTAGCGGTAGCTCAACGCCGCGCGCAGGTCGGTGTTGGGCCGCCAGGTGATGCGGGGCCGCGTGGTGTATTGCCGGATGCTGTACGTGCGGCCGCTCAACAGGTCCGACGCGTTGGCCACCCGGCCCGCCTCCGCCTCCAGGTCGGCTGTCCACTGCTGGGTCGCGTTCCAGCGCAGGCGCACCTGGTTCAGCTCGCGCAGGCGTGATTCGAACCCGTTCAGCAGCAGCGTCTTGGTGCGGTCGCTCTGGAAGGTGTGGTCCACGCTCCACTTGGGGCTCGTGCGGTCGTAGAAGAGCGTGTTGCGCAGCGAACTGGTGAAGGCCGTGAGCAGCGTGTCCGCCGGGTCGATGCGGAAGGGGTCGAGCGCCTGCCCCAGGTCGGCCGTGCTGGTCTTGCGGTCGCTGCGGAAGGAGGCCAGGTCCGAGAAGCGCGCCAGGAAGCCCCGCATCCCTTTGCGCCCGCCCCAGGCCACCGCGGGCCGAAGGTCGAGCGAGGCGCTCAGCTGGTTGCTGAAGGTGCGCGAGTAGGTGTTGCTGGGCACGAACACCCGCACGTAGTTGGCCTCATAGCCGAAGTTCGCCTGCTCGAACTCGTTGAGCTCCTTGAGGCCGTTGCCGTTGTAGTCGTTCCAGATGTACAGGCCCTGCCCGGCGGGCACCTCCACGTAGAGGAACTCGCGCTGCTGCTCAAGCCCCGAGCCCAGCTCGTAGAACAGGTCCCAGACCGCCACGCCCTTGCCCAGGGTGAGGTCGTGGTCGATGCGCATCAGGTAGGTGTCCTCGGGCCGTTGCGCGGTGAGCGTGCTGTCCACGATGCGCAGCTGGCGGTAGGTGAAGGTGGTGGCCAGGCGGTGTCGCGCATCGCGGCCCACGCCCAGGGTGGCCGTGCCCGCGGTGGCCACGGTGCTGCGGGCCAGCCCGCCGTTCCGAAGGCCCTGGTCGTAGCGCTGGCCACCGCCCACGCGGAAGGTGGTCCGGGCCGTATCGCGGCTCTGGATGAAGGCCTCCCAGTCGTAGAACTGGTAGCTGCCGGCCAGCAGCGCGGTGCCTGTGTCCGCCCGGAAGCGGTTGCGTTCGTGCTCGTCCTGCATACCGACGGTGAACCATCGCATGCGCCGCGCCAGTCGGGCCTTGTGCCGCAGGAACTCGGTGCGCACCGGGTCGGTGGTGGTCAGCAGGCTGGCGGTGCCCGTGATGTCGAACCGCCCGGGGTGCAGGTCGCTGATCAGGTCGTGGCGCCAGCCGGCATAGCGGTCGCGCACCTGGAAGGTGTTGATCACGTAGCGCAGGCTACCGGCCTTGCCGGCCCGAAGCCCCACGCCCAACCCGGCCAGCAGCTGGTCGCCATCGAGCGGCCGCCCCAGGGCGTTCCAGTTGCGCTCGAACTCCACCGCGCGGTATCGTTCCACCGGGGTGAAGGAGGCGGTGAGCGCCTCGGTCTCCAGGCCCAGTTCCAGCGCCCAGGTGCTGTCAGCGGCCCGCAGGGGGATCGCCTGGTCCGCCTTCACCCGTGCGGCGAAGGCCTGGTCGTCGGCGGCGTCCCTGCTGCTGAAGGTGTTCCGGTCATAGCGGCCGTAGGCCAGTTCGGTGCTCAGCCGCAGCCCGCCTGCCGTGCTGTGGTCCGCGCCCAGGGTCACCACCTGCTGCGAGCGCGGAGGGATCAGCACGCGCACCGGGGCGTGGTCGCCGCGACGTACGATGGCACCCGCCACCGTGTCCGGAGCCACCCAGCGGTACACCCGGCCGTTGGGCGTGAACTCCTGCTGCACATAGTCCCCCAGCCCCGCGCCGACGGTGGAGAAGGTGATCCGGTAGCGCGCGCTGTCCGCCGAGGTGCTGTACACGTACACCGGGCTGTAGCCCAGGGAGTCCACCGCCTTGTACAGCACCTGGTCGGCGACGAAGGCCACGGTGTCCACACCGGGCACCACGGCGGCCAGGGGGTCGTCCCCTGCTTCAGCGAGCGCCCGCTGCTCGTCGTCCGTGAGGTCCTGCTGCAGCGGCTGCCCCTTGTGGTCCTGTTCGCTGAACACGTTGAGGCGGAGCGTCGTGCGTCCGCGCGTCCAGGTGTCGTCCAGGCGCACCAACGTGCGCATGTAGTTGCGGTCGGAGTATTGGAACTCCACGGTGATGCGGCGGTCCTTGGTGATCAGGCGCCGTGCGGTGAAGGTGAGCTCGGCCGTGTTGTAGTCGATCACGTAGTCATTCTCCTGGCCGCGCACCAGCAACTGGCCGTCGATGAACACGCGTTCGGTGCCGGAGAGGATGATGATGAAGGTCTCGCCGGCATCGCCGCGCAGGCGATAGGGGCCCTGCACGCCCTCGACACCCTGTACCACGTTGCGGGCGAACTTGCCTTTGGAGATGGCCACTGAGGTGCCCAACGCGTTGACGGCCTTCGCACCCTTGCTGCGGGTGTTGAACGACAGGCCCTTCGATTTCTTCAGGTAGGTGAGGAAGTGGCTGTTCGGTCGCTGCAGCACGAAGTCGCCGGCGATCAGCTCCCAGTTCTCCTCGAACAGCTTGATGAACACCTGGTCGAAGTCCTGCAGCTCCAAGGTATTGCCCTCGGCCTGGATGGGGATGTTGTTGTCGGTGATCGAGGCCTGCACCTGGATGCGGTCCGTGATGCGGCCGCTGAGCTCCAGGTTCAGCGACGAGTTCACCGACAGGTCCTGGTTGTTGCCGAACAGGATACCGCGGGAGATGCTGCCGCTCTTGTTCAGGCCGGCGTTGCCGAAAAGGTCCTCGCGTTGCGACGGGGCCTCGTACTTGAACGGGTCGCGCCGGTCGGGGTCCTCGCTCAGGAGCCGCGTGCGGTCCTTGTGGCGGCGCTCCGCCGCGAAGAGCAGCGGCCACACCCGGTACCGTGCGATGAGCGTGTCGCCCACCGCGCCGTCGATCACCCATAGCCGTGCGCGGTATGGGTCGAGCGCGAAGGCGGAGTCCGGCAGCGCGCTCCCGTTCCGCCCGAGCGACAGGCTGCCCGGGGCGATGCTCAGGGTGTCCAGCACGATGGTGTCGCCGGTGAGCACGATGCGGCGCGCGCGCCGGTTGTCCCCCGGGCCCTGGGCCAGGACCTGCAACGCCGGCACCAGCACCAGAAGGAGGGGCAGGAGCACGGTCGTCCAGGGCCGGGCCGGACGTGGTGCGGTGGAGGAAGGGTGGCGCCCCAAGGGCGGAAAATTACCCAGCTGTTCACGCACCCGATGCCCATCAAGATCCGATCGTTGATGAGCGGACCGGAGGCCGCTGAGCTTCCACCGGGGGGCCGGGTACATTTGGCCGGTGACCTTGGAGAACGTCCGGAACCCCTGGCTGTTGTGCACCGTGGCGATGGCCTTGCTGATGGCCTGTGGCGGCGACGGTGGGGACCGCATGCGGCGCGTGCAGGGCGGCAAGCAGTACGGTGGGGTCTTCAACATGAACGAGGCCGGCGGGGTGCGCAGCATCTTTCCGCTCCACATCTCACAGGCGTCGGAACACCGCATCGCCTCGCAGATCTACCAGGGCCTGGTGCGCTTCGACCCCGTGGACCTGAAGGTGCTGCCCTGCCTGGCCGAGCGCTGGGAGGTGGATGCCGATGCCACCACCTTCACCCTGTATCTGCGCAAGGATGTGCGCTTCCACCCCGATGCGGTACTGACCTCGGAGGATGACCGGCTGGTGGACGCCGAGGATGTGCTCTATTGCTTCCGCGCACTCTGCACGGCCGACCCGGAGAACCGCATGTTCTGGCTCTTTCAGGACAAGGTGCTGGGGGCCAACACCCATTACGCCAACACCGCCTCGGGTGGCGATCGTGAGGCCCCCATCGCCGGCCTTGAGGTGGTCGACACCCACACCTTCCGCATCAAGCTGGCGCACCCCAACGCCGGTTTTCTGCAGGTGCTGGCCCACCAGGGCTGCTGGATCTATCCACGGCAGCTGGTCGAGTCCTACCGCGATGACCTGATGGCGCACGCCATCGGCACCGGGCCGTTCAAACTGCGCACCTATTCCCCCGCCGAGGCGTTCGTGCTGGAACGCGACCCCGATCATTGGGACCGCGATGAGCACGGCAACCCCCTTCCGTTCCTGGACGCCGTCCGCATCACCCTCGACCCCGACAAGAACAAGGAGCTGGAAGCCTTTCTGGACGGCCGCCTTTCCTGCCTGACGGACCTGCCGGTGGACCGGCTCGGCAGCGTGAGGGATTCGGTGGACGCCTCCGGGCGGAAACGCTTCATCCTCCAATCCGTGCCGGGCTCCGCCGTGCAGTTCTATGGGTTCAACCTGCACGCCCATCCGTTCGTGGATCCCCGGGTGCGCCGTGCCTTCAGCCTGGCGATCGACCGGCGCTACCTGGTGGACAGTGTGCTGGGTGGGCTGGCCGTGCCTGCGGAGCATGGACTTGTGGCGCCCGGTCTGTCCGGGTATCCGTATTCCGCGGTCACCGGGCACCGGTTCGACCCCGACGCGGCACGCGCGCTCCTGGCCGAGGCCGGATTTCCCGGCGGAAGGGGCTTTCCGCAGGTGGTGCTGAACGCCAGCCCGGGCTTCGGCTACATCCAGGTGGCGGAGGCCGTGCAGGACATGCTGCAACGCCATCTGGGCGTGCCCCTCATCCTGTCGGTGCTCCCCATTGACCAGCACTACACGTCCATCGAGCGCGGTCGCGCCCGCTTCTGGCGCGAGGGCTGGGTGGCCGACCTGCCGGATGCCGAGAACTTCCTCTCCCTGCTCTACGGCAAGAACGCACAGGCCGACACCGCCCTGCCCACCTACCTGAACACCAGCCGGTACGCCGATCCGCGCTTCGATTCACTGTTCGCGCAGGCGCAGCGCACCGTGGACGATGCCCGGCGCATGCAGCTCTTCGCTGAGGCGGAGGACCAGGCCATGACCGATGCGCCGGTGACCCCGCTCTACCACGAACGCACCATCCGGCTGCTTCGCCCCGACGTACGGGACATGCCCTTGAACGCCATGGACCTGCGCGACCTTGGCCGGGTGTGGTCCGATGCGACCATCAGCCGGTGAGGCGGTCCTTGGCGTGCTCCGTGGCGATGAAGCGGTGCACCAATTGCTTGGCCAGCGGCATGAAGGTCTCGATGTGCGGCACCTCCCAATCGCACTCGAACCCGAAGGTGGCCGGCACGGGCAGTTGAGGCCGATGGGCGATCAGCTCCGCGCGGATCACCTCGTAGGTGGTGCGCAGGCCCAGCGGTCGGCTGCCCACGAAGTGCGTCACCACGCTGCGCCAGTGCAGGTCGACATCCGCGTCGCGCAGCAAGGAGACCGAGTAGGTGTAGATGCGCGCTTCGCGGCCCTGCCGAAGAAGCAGGTAACCCGCACGCGGGTCGAGCGGAAGCACGCCTACCGGACCGAACTGGATGTGCTCGCGGATGCGTTCCCGCAGCTCACTGCCCTGGGCCAGGTGGTCGCGCAGCTCCGGAACGGCATCGTCGATCACCTCGTCGATCACACCCAACGCACCGGTCGGCTCGGGCAGCGGAGCATAGGCCACGGCACCCTTGAGCGGGTCAAGCCCGGTGATGTCACGCGGCATGGTGGCCCGCAGGCCCTCCGTGCGCTGCTGTAGTTCCAGGAGGTCGTTCAAGTGGTCCGCAACGTCCAGCAGATAGGGGTACAACTTGCGCTCAGCGAACCGCTTCCGCACCCGTTGCAGGTACGCCAGCAGGGTGTAGTGCTTCAGTTCCCGGTCGATCGCCGGGATCAGGATCCAGTCCTTGGGCAGAAGGGCTTGGGCCATGGCTCGATCGATGAACGGCGTGTTCACAAAAAGGTTGCACGATGGTCGGTGATGTTCACCGGGGTCGGGACCTTTGTCCGAACCGAAAGGTAACACCATGAAGCTCCGTTCCATCGTCCCGTACGCCCTGTTCTTCACGCTGTTCTTCACCGCCTGCGTGCCACAACGCAAGTACGAGGAGCTGCAGACCTCCATGGACGCGATGCGGGCGGAGTCCGAGGCGGCGCTGGCGAAGGCACGGGACGCGCAGGCCGCCCTGGATGCACAGGCCGGCGAGATGAGCGACCTGGAACGACACGTGAAGCTGCTGGAACAGGATACCACCACACTGGGCACCTCCCTGCGGAAAATGCAGCAGCAATATGACAAGATCAACGCGCTGAACGACGAGTTGCTGGACAAGTACAACAAGTTGCTGGCCGGCGACCGCAGCGAGAACCGCAAGCTGCTCACCGACCTGGAGGCCTTGCGCCTGGACCTGCAGAACAAGGAGGACTCCATCGCCCGCAGCAGCAAGCGCCTGGCCGAGCGCGAGGCGCGGCTGTCCGAACTGCAGGCTGAACTGGACCGCAAGGACGCCGCCATGCGCGACCTCAAGGACCGCGTGAGCCGCGCCCTCACCGGGTTCGAGGGCAAGGGCCTCACCGTGGAGCAGCGCGACGGGCGGATCTACGTGAGCCTGGAGAACAAGCTGCTGTTCCCCAGCGGCAGCGCCACGGTGGACAAGCAGGGTCGCGATGCCTTGGTGAAGCTGGCCAAGGCCATCGAGGCCGACCGTGACATCAGCATCCTGGTGGAAGGTCACACCGACACGGACAAGATCCTGCCCGGCAGCACCTACAAGGACAATTGGGAGCTCAGCGTGGAGCGGGCCACCAGCGTGGTGCGCATCCTGCAGGAGGGCAGCACCATCGAAGCGCGGCGCATGACGGCGGCGGGGCGCAGCGAATATGTTCCCGTGGATCCCGCCGACAAGTCGAAGAACCGCCGCATCGAGGTGATCCTCACACCCGACCTCAGCGCGCTGTACAACATGGTCAAGGACTGATCGGGCGTTCCGCCCGTCCAGCGAACAATGTCCCGGCCGCAGCGGTCTACTTTTGCCGCATGAGCCGCCTGACGCCGGAACTGGACCCGCTTCCCCTGGACCAATGGGGCCTGGACGTGGAGCGTCCCCTTCACATCGCGGGACCGTGCAGCGCCGAAAGCCCCGAGCAGGTGATGGCCGTGGCCGAGGGCATCCGGCGTCATGCGCCCAGCGTGCGCGTGCTCCGGGCGGGGGTGTGGAAGCCCCGCACACGGCCCGGCGCCTTCGAGGGGGCCGGAGAACCGGCGTTGCGTTGGCTGCGTTCGGCCGCCGACTCCACCGGTCTGCTTGTGGCCGTTGAAGTGGCGACCCCCCACCATGTGGAGGCCGCGCTCAAGGCGGGGATCGACCTGCTGTGGATCGGCGCCCGCACCACGCCCAACCCGTTCAGCGTGCAGGCCATCGCCGAGGCACTGGTCGGGGTGGATGTGCCGGTGCTGGTGAAGAACCCCATCAATCCGGACCTTCCCCTGTGGGTGGGCGCGTTGGAACGCCTGCACCGCGCCGGCATCCGCCGCATGGCCGCCGTCCACCGGGGTTTCAGTTGGTCCGGCCACACGCCCTTCCGCAACACCCCGATGTGGGAGTTCCCCATCCGACTGATGGCCGCCTGCCCGGAACTGCCCATGCTGTGCGACCCCAGCCACATCGCCGGCCGGCCCGACAGGCTCGCCGACGTCGCCCAACAGGCGCTGGACCTGAATTTCAGCGGGCTCATGGTGGAGGCGCATCCCGATCCCAGGCATGCGCTGAGCGATGGGGACCAACAGGTGACCCCGGAAGCCCTGGGCACGCTCCTGGGCGGCTTGGTGCATCGTGCGCCCGCGCCGGGACCCCGGTTGCGGGATCTATTGGACGAACTGCGCGACCAGATCGACCAACTTGACGCGGACATCGCCCAGAAGCTCGCTGAGCGCCTCGACATCGCTGAGCGCATCGGGATGTACAAGCAGGAGCACAACGTGGCCATCCTCCAGCCCGAACGGTGGGAACGCATCATGGCCGCCCAGCACGACCTGGGCCGCCGCTCAGGCCTCAGCCCAGCCTTCGTGGAAGCGTTCATGAACGCCGTCCACCAGGAAAGCATCCGCCGCCAGACGGAGGCCTGGGAACGCGCCCTCGTACCCGCCGCAGGATCCAAAGCACCTGCCAACGATCAGTTGCCTCGCCAACGGTAGCCACCTAGCTTTGGGCGTTCTGCAAGGAACCGAACCACCCAACCCCCGAACCGCCTCATGGTCCATCGTTACGCATCCGCGGCAGCGCTCCTGCTGTCCGCGAGCGGGCTCATTGCGCAGCCCGTGTTCACCAACCAGTCGACCAACCTGTCGCACAACGCCAGCAGCGGTGGTTGCATGGCAGTGGTGGACATGGACTTCGATGGGTTGGATGACATCGTGCAGCTCGACATGAGCAAGCACGTGTACATCCTGTACCAGAATCCCGACCACTCCTTCACCACCATCGACTACGGCGTGGTGGATGGCAGCAACCAATGGGGCTGGGCCATCGCCGACATGGACCGCAGTGGCCATAAGGACATCATGAGCGGCGTTTCCGTCACGCGCTACCTGCGCATCACCTCCCGCGGGGTGGCACAGTTGGTGAACCTCAACGGGCCCACCATCTTTCACCAAGGGGTGAGCATCGCGGACATGAACGGCGACGGGTGGGCGGACCTGTACGCCTGCAACGACGTGGGTCCGAACAACATCTGGATCAACGATGGTTCGGGCAACCTGCTGTACGATGCGACCTTCATCGACTGGACCACCACGCCCGCTTCGGACATGAGCGGGAATTACGCCAGCGTCTTCACCGACTTCGATGACGACGGCGATATCGACCTGCACATCAGCCACTGCCGCCAGGGCGTCAACAGCCCGACCGACCCGCGCCGCTGGGACCGCCTGTTCGTGAACGACGGCAACAACAATTACTCCGACCTGGCCGCCACCTATGGCCTCCAGAACCGTGAACAGGTGTGGACCACCGACTTCGGCGACTACGACAACGACGGGGACCTGGACGCCTTCAGCACCACGCACAGCACCACGCTCATGCTGTTCGAGAACGATGGCGCGAACAACTTCGTGAACGTCACGGCCGGCAGCGGCCTGCAGAATTACACCGGCTTCTTCCTGCAGGGCCTGTTCCGCGACCTGGACAACGACGGCTGGCTGGACATCATGACCGGTTCCGCGGACTATTACTTCAAGGGCAATGGCGACGGCACCTTCACCGAAGTGCCCTCCATGTTCCCCGCCGGCAAGAACATGTTGAGCTTCGCGTTCGGCGACCTCAACGAGGACGGGTTCACGGACGTGTATGCCAGCTACGGCGATGCCTACGTGGACGGCGACCCCAGCTTCCCCGACCGCTTGTGGATGAACACGCCGAACGGCAACCACTGGCTCGACATCGATCTGGTGGGCGTGCAGAGCAACAAGGAGGCCATCGGTGCCAAGGTGAAGATCTGGGGCCCGTGGGGCATCCAGGTGCGCGAGGTGCGCAGCGGCGAGAGCTATGGCGTGGTGAACAGCACCACCCTGCACTTCGGCCTCGGCGCCATCACCGAAGTGGACAGCCTGGTGGTGCAGTGGCCCAGTGGTCAGGTGGACAGCTATACCGACATCGACGCCGATCAGACCATCACCCTCCTGGAAGGCACCTGCATCGCACCTGTGGCCGAGATCACCGCCGGTGGGGCCTTGGTCGTGTGCGCAGGAGGAACGCCCCTGACCCTGACCGCCAATCCCGGCTTCCAGTACACCTGGAGCACCACCGCCACCACCCAGAGCATCGATGTCAACACCGGTGGCACCTACACGGTGACGATCGATGACGGCACCGGTTGCTGGAGCCAGGCGTCGGTGACCGTGACGGAGAACCCCGACGAGACCCCGACCGTGACCGTGGCCGGTGAGACGACCTTCTGCGAGGGTGGATCGGTGGAGCTGACCTCCTCACCGGCGAGCGGCTACGTGTGGAGCAATGGCGCGACCACGCAGACCGTTCAGGCCACCACCGATGGTCCGATCACTGTCACTGTGGCCGGCCTGTGCGGCAACTTCACCTCCGCCCCGGTCGACCTGGAGGTCATCGATACCCCTGACGCACCGGCCACGACCGGCGCCACGATCCTGGGCCCGGGCACGGCTGACATCAGCGCCACCGGAGGCGCGATCACCTGGTACGACCTGCCCACCGGTGGCACCGCTCTGGGCACAGGCAACACGTGGACCACGCCGTTCGTGAACAGCACCACCGGCTTCTGGGCCGAGGACCTGAACACCTTCGGAGGTGGCACGGCCAGTGGCGGTCGGACGGACAACACCACCAGCGGTCAGTACCACCAGAACGACGGGTTCTACCTGCTCTTCGACGCGTACGAGCGCTTCACCATCAACAGCGTGAAGGTGTACTCCAACACGGCCGGGGTGCGCACCATTTCGGTGATCGACATGAGCGACAACAGCACCGTGGCGAGCGCAACGCCCAACATTCCCAGCGGAACGCAGGTGGTGAGCCTCGGGCTTGAAGTACCGGGCCCCGGCAATTATGCCCTGCGCTGTGTGGGCACGCCGAACATGTGGCGCGATGGCCTCGGCAGCAATCCCCAGTACCCCTACGCCCTGGGCACGCTTGGCGCCATCACCGGCACCAACATCGGTGGACAGAACGCGCTGCAGTACTACTACTTCTTCTACGACTGGCAGGTGGAGGCCTTCGGTGTGGAGTGCGCCAGCCCGCGCACCGAGGCGATCGTCACGGTGAGCTCCGTCGGTCTTGAAGAGAACGCCGCGGAAGCCACCCTTCAGCTGATGCCCAACCCCGCCGATGAGTCGGTGACCGTGGTCTTCCCGGTGAGCGAAGGCCGTGTCACCGTGGAGCTGTCCGACCTCAGTGGTCGGGTGCTGCGGAGCGTGGGTGGTGCCGGCAACGGCGGTCGTCTGACCATCGATGTCAGCGACCTGGCCTCAGGCCCATATCTCGTTCGCCTGGCCTCGGCGGACCGCCAGCAGGTCACGCGGTTGACCGTGCGCTGATCGACACGACCGTTTGACGAACGAGCCCCCGGAACACCGGGGGCTCGTTCGTTCGATGCCGGCCGCAACGATGTACTTTGGCGGCATGCGCGCCAGCACAGCCCCGCTGCGTTCCTCTCTTCTGGTCCTCGGTGTCGGCGGGCTGGGCAATGCCCTGCTCGAGCGCTGTGCCCGGTTGCCCCTCCGCCTTCTCACCTTGGTGGACGGCGACCGCGTGGAGCCGCACAACCTGGAGCGCCAGCCGCTCTTCGCCCCGGTGGACCTGGGCCGGCCCAAAGTGGCGGTGGCCGCCGCATGGCTTCGCCAGGCGATGCCCGGCACCGTCATCGACGTGGTGGACGCCTTCGCCGATGCTGCTTCGCTACCGGAGCTGGTGAAGGAGCACAGCATCGTGGTCGACTGCACCGATGACGTGCATGCACGGGCACTGATCGACCAGGTCTGCGCGGAGCGATCCATCCCGCTGGTGAGCGGCGCCGTGCATGTGCGCGAGGGCCAGGTCTTGTTGCTCCATGCGCACGATGGTGCGGGGGACCCGTCCATGACGCGCGAACAGGTGTTCAGTGGACGACCCGGGCCTGGCCAGGACGAGTGCGACATGCGCAACGTGCCTCTGGAGGTCCTGGAGGCCGTGGGTGCCCGGTTGCAGCAGCGGGTCGGCGACCTGATGGCCGGTCGTCCCGTGGAGAACGGCGCCTTGGAACTCTACGCCGGCGGCCGATGGACCCGGTACGCTCCTCCGACGCCGAACTGACCGTCATGCTCGCCGCCCTTGGCATCGCCCTCATCGCCCTGCTTTATGCCTCCGTGGGCCATGGCGGTGCCAGCGGCTATCTGGCGTTGATGGCGCTCATGGGACAGGCTCCGGCCGAGATGCGCCCCGCTGCGCTGTGGCTCAACCTGCTGGTGAGCGCCGTGGCCACCGTGCAGTACGCGCGTGCCGGCCATTTCGCTTGGCGCCTTTTTCTGCCGTTCGCGCTGGTGTCCGTGCCCATGGCCTACCTCGGTGCGCGGATCACCCTGGAGGCGGAGACCTATGAGCGCCTCCTGGCGCTCTGCCTTCTGCTGGCGGCCCTGCGTTTGCTCGGCGTGTTCGGTGCACCGACCACGGCCACGCGCCCTGTGCATCGGTTGGGTGCACCGGTGCTGGGGGCCGGGATCGGACTGATCGCGGGGCTCGTCGGGATCGGCGGCGGTGTGCTGCTGAGCCCCGTCCTGCTCCTGCTGCGTTGGAGCGACGCTCACCGCACTGCCGCTGTCAGCGCACCTTTCATCCTGGTGAACAGCGCCGCCGGGCTCATCGGACTTCAAGCGGTCGGCCCGCCGGCCGGCCTGCACATCGGATGGCTGTTCGCCGCTTTGGCCGGTGCGCTGCTCGGCAGCACCCTCGGTGCCCGCGTACTTCCGGACCTCCGACTGCGCCAGGTGCTCGGTGCGGTGCTCCTGCTCGCCTCCGCCAAGTTGCTCCTGCCATGATCAGTGTGCGGGAGGCCCATGCCGCACTTTTGAAGGTGGTGCGGGTGCTGCCCACGGAGGTCGTTCCCCTGTCCAACGCCGTGGGCCGCTTCCTGAGCGCGGATGTCCTGGCCACCGATGCCTTTCCGCGGTTCGACATGAGCGCGGTGGACGGCTACGCCGTGGGCGACGGCCCCGGTCCGTGGAGACGCATCGGCGCGGTGGCCGCCGGCGAGGTGTTGTCCCGCCCGGTCGGCGCCGATGAGTGCGTGCGCATTTTCACCGGGGCCCAGGTCCCGGCGGGTTCCGTGGCCGTGGTGATGCAGGAGCGGTGCACTGAGAAGGATGGCCTGATGCGGGTGACCGGTGGAGCGCCACATGCCGGTGCCCACATCCGCCGCAAGGCCGAGGGCTACCGCACGGGCGACCTTCTCCTGCGCACGGGCGACCGCCTGGACCCTGCGGCGATCGGTCTGTTGGCCTCGTCCGGGATCCGGTCCGTGGCTGTGACCCGAAGGCCCCGCGTAGCGGTGATCCGCACCGGTGGCGAGTTCATCATGGAGGGCCAGCCCATGGAGGGGCGGATGCATAGCAGCAACGAGATGATGCTGGAGGCCGCACTGAGAGAGGCCGGCGCCGCGCTCAGTGCCCCGCCCTTCGCGGTGGACGATGATGCCGACCGGTTGGGCGCGACGCTGCGCACTGCGTGTGCCGAAGCCGACCTGGTGTTGACCACCGGAGGTGCCTCCGTTGGCGATCACGACCTGCTCCGGCCCGTGCTGGAGCGCGAGGGTGGCACGATCGTGTTCCATGGCGTGCGTCAGAAACCGGGCAAGCCGATGTTGTTCGCCACGTTGGGCGGTACACCCCTGATCGGGTTGCCGGGCAATCCCCGTGCGGTGCTCGTCCTCTTCATGGTGTATGTGCGCAGCGTGCTCCGCGCCCTCCAGGGCGCCCGGCACCCTGGTCCGCAGGTGGACCTGCTGCCGCTGGCCGCTCCTTTGGAGCGCAAGGGCGAACGCGATGAGTTCCGTGCGGCCCGCGTGACCGATGGCCGGGTGGAACTGCTGCCGGATGAAGGCTCGCACCTGCTCGGCGGCCTGGTCGGGGGCACGGTCCTCTGTCACTTGGAAGCTGCGCAGGCCCGGCTGGATGCCGGCGACCTCGTGCGTGTGATCCGTCCGCTGCCATGAACGACCGCGCTTGGACCGGGGTGGTGCTGGCCGGTGGTCGCAGCCGCCGCATGGGTACGGACAAGGCCTTGATCGAGCTGGACGGGTTGACGCTCCTGGACCGCGCGGTGGAGCTGCTGCGTCCGCACGCCCGTGAGCTGCTCATCATCGGGGATGTCACCCGCCACGCGCATCCGCATGCCGCCACGGTGGGTGACCGGCGCCCGGGCCTGGGTCCGTTGGGCGGCCTGATCACGGCGCTGGAGCGCAGCCGCTATGGCCGCATCATCGCCCTGGCCTGCGACATGCCCGGGGTGAACGACCGTCTGATCCTCCGCCTGAAGGGTCATTGTGATGCGACGGTCGATGCGGCCGTTCCCGTGCATGCCGGTGGCGCGGAGCCCTTGGCCGCTGCCTACCACCTGCGCTGCCTGTCGCCCTTCGAGCAGGCGGTGGACGCCGGCAACCTGAAGCTCACCGATGCCTTGGTCCGTGTGCGGTGGGCCCCCGTGGAGGTGAGGCCCGGACAGGAAGGATGGCCGGCCGACCTGTTCCGCAACATCAATGCGCCGGACGATCTTTGAGCCCATGAAGGTGCTGCTGTTCGGTCTGATCGCGGAACGTGCGGGTACGCCCACGCTCGAGCTGTCCGCGGCCAGCACCAACGAACTGAAGGTCCGGCTGGCCGAACACATCGAAGGCCTCGCCGCGCTGACCTACGCGATCGCCGTGGACCATCGGATGGTGATCGGGAACATGCCGTTGAACGGCCATGAGGAGGTCGCCGTGCTGCCTCCGTTCGCCGGGGGATGATCCACCGATGATGCCGACGATCCGAATGAACGATGTGAAGACCCACAGGAAGCGCGACATCTTCGTGGAGGGGCCGATCGACCCGGCCTTCATCGCCGCGAGCATCGCCAAGCACGCCACGCGCACGGACATCGGTTCCCATGAGATCTTCCTGGGCCAGGTGCGGGCCGATGTGATCGACGGTCGCACGGTGGAAGCGATCGAGTACAGCACTTACCGCGATATGGCTTTGGAACGCATGACCGCCATCCGCGAGGAGGCCTTCACGAAATGGCCCGGCATGACCTGTCTGCATGTGCACCACAGTTTGGGAACCATCAAGGCCGGTGAGTTGTGCTTCATGGTCTTTGCCAGTGCGCCACACCGCCATTCTGCGCGCGAGGCGGTGGCCTGGGTGGTGGACCGCATCAAAGCCGACCTGCCCATCTTCGGGAAGGAGATCGTGGAGGGTGGTGGGCATATCTGGAAACGCAACACGTAAGGGCGCGTCATGACGCGCCCCAACAGATGATCGACATCACCCACAAGCCCACCACCCTGCGCGAGGCCACGGCCACGGCGCTGGTCACCGTGAGCGATGCCGGCACCATCACCGCGTTGAAGGAGAAGCGCGTGCCGAAGGGTGATGTGCTGGAGAGCGCCCGGGTGGCGGCCCTCTTCGGGGTGAAGAAGACGCACGAACTGATCCCCGACTGTCACCCTTTGCCCATTGAGCATGCGGAGTGCACGTTCGCGGTGGGAGAGATGGAGGTGATCGTCACCATGCGCGTACGTACCATCTACCGCACCGGCGTGGAGGTGGAGGCCATGCACGGCGCCAGTGTGGCGGCCCTCACCATCTACGACATGCTCAAGCCCATCGACAAGGGCGTGATGATCGGAGGCATCCGGCTGCTGGAGAAGAAGGGCGGCAAGAGCGATTGGAAGGACCGTTTCGACGGGCCCGTGAAGGCCGCCGTGCTGGTGATCAGCGATGGGGTGGCCAGCGGAAAGAAGGAGGACAAGGCCGGCATCTCGATCTCCGAGCGCTTGCAGCACCTGGGTGTGGAGCTGACCGGCAATGCCGTGGTCCCCGACGAACCGGAGCAGATCGCGATGCGCGTGAACGCTTGGGCGAATGAAGGCATCGACCTCATCCTCACCACCGGCGGCACGGGCCTTTCCCCCCGTGACCGCACGCCCGAGGCCATCGCACCCATCCTGGACCGCGAAGTGCCCGGCATCATGGAAGCCGCGCGCAGCTACGGGCAGGAGCGCATGCCCTGGGCCATGATGAGCCGGGGCATCGCGGGCATGATCGGCCGAACCCTGGTGATCACCCTGCCGGGTTCCACACGCGGCGCACAGGAGACGATGGATGCACTGTTCCCGTTTGTGCTGCATGTAGTGAAGGTGCAGGAGCATGCGTTCCGTCACGGGATGTAGGTCGATCACATGGGTGGTCGGCCTTGGCCTTGAGCGGCGTGCAACGGGCAGAACAGGTGGTCATCTTTGCCTGCACAATACGCTGCCATGCAAACGGTCCTCGGCGCCAACGGCGTCATCGGCAACGAGCTCTCCAAGCTCCTTCCGCAGTACACGGACAAGGTCCGGCAGGTAAGCCGCCGCCCCAAGCAGGTGAACGCCACTGATGAACTCTTCCCGGCCGACCTGTTGGATGCCACCGCGGTAAGCGAGGCGGTGAAGGGCAGTGAGGTCGCCTACCTCGTGGCCGGCCTGAAGTACGATGCCAAGGTGTGGGCCGACCAATGGCCGCGCGTGATGCGCAACACCATCGAAGCCTGCAAGCGTCACGGCACCAAACTCGTCTTTTTCGATAACGTGTACGCCTATGGCCGGGTGGCAGGCGCGATGACCGAGGACACGCCCTACAACCCTTGCAGCAGGAAGGGTGAGGTGCGCGCCCGCATCGCCACCACGCTCATGGACGAGGCAAAGCGCGGCGAGTTGCAGGCGATGATCATCCGTGCGGCCGATTTCTACGGACCGGGTGCGCTGCTGAGCCTCACGCATGCCACCGTGTTCGAGCGGCTGCGCGCAGGCAAGACCCCGCAATGGGTCGGCAACGCCAAGGCCGTACACACCTTCACCTTTACGCCCGATGCGGGTCGCAGTGTGGCGCTGCTGGGCAACACCCCTTCCGCCTACGGGCAGGTGTGGCATGCGCTTACCAGCAAGGAGGCCATCACCGGTGAGCGGTTCGTTCGCCTCGCCTGTGAGCTGGCCGGCAAGCCATTCAAGCTCCAGGTGGCACCGGGGTGGATGCTCGCGCTGATGGGCCTGTTCGTCCCGGTGCTGCGCGAGAACAAGGAGATGATGTACCAGTTCGAGCAGGACTATCGATTCGACAGCAGCAAGCTGGAGCGGGCCTTGGGTGTGCAGCCCACGGACTACCGGACGGGGATCAAGGCCATGCTCTAAAGGCCCTCCCGAATACCTTCGCCATCCCGTCTTTGCCAACAGGCCTGGGCGCGCAAGGCATGATCAACGGCAAGGAGGCCATGGTGGAGGAGTTCGTCGTCCACCGGATCGGAACGGGCGGCGTGCCCAGCATCGTCAGCGACTACAGTGCGGTACTCCAGGGACCCGAGGAGCAGGAGTTCCTGCGGAAGCTCTTCCTCAAGCCCTTTGCCGGGGTGGTGCAGACCCACGCCTTCACTGCACGGGAGGGCGGCGGAACCAACCACCTTCAGGAGCTGTGCGCCAAGGTGGAACAGGGCAACGAGCTGGTGGCGGTGTCGCGCGCGATCGCGAAGCAGCTCATCGAAGTGGCCCAGGAGCATGACGTGCGCACCGGCGACCTGTTCGTGGTGCGTTTCCATGGGGTGGAGCTGGGCGGTGCCCATGTGGATGCTGTGGGCCTCTACAAGTTCGATGACAAGGAGGTCTTCCTGGAGAGCCGCGCCGAGGCGGACAGCATCAGCCTGCAGCTGAAACGGGGTCTTGGCGGCCGCAAGCCGGACCAGGCCTTGCTCGTGCTCTTCACCCCGGAGGAGCACACGTTGCTGGTGATCGACGACGACCCGCGCAGCGGCTTCTGGCAGCAGGTGTTCATCGGGTTGCGCGCCAAGCAGGACCATGTGAACAGCACCCGCAATGTGCTGGAGATGACACGCACCTTCATCACCGAACAGCTGCCGCAGGACTACGAGATCCCCAAGGCCGACCAGATCGACCTGTTGAACCGCTCGGTGCAATACTTCAAGGAGAACACCGCCTTCGACCGTAGCTCCTTCGCCCGCGAGGTGTTCCAGAGCGATGAGGTCATCGGGTCCTTCGAGCGCTTCGGCGACCGGTTCAAGGAGGAACGTGCCGTGGAGCTCGATGACCGGTTCCAGATCAGTGCCGATGCCGTGAAGAAGCAGGCCCGCGTGTTCAAGAGCGTGCTGAAGCTGGACAAGAACTTCCACATTTACATCCATGGCGACCGGGAGAAGATCGAGCGGGGCGTGGACGAGAGCGGCAGGAAGTACTACAAGATCTACTACGACCAGGAGCTGTAGGGTCACACATCGTTGATGGCGCTCGTCCGCGCGATGCAGCGGCGTGATCGGTGCAGGTGGCTGGAGCGCATCTCAAAATGACTTTTGGAAGCGAGCGGCAGGTATTCCGGGGCCAGCCCAGGCGCGAGACCCGAGCATAGCCGGTAGCTCTGTGAGGGGCGAGCAACGCCGGAAGGCCCCGAAAGGCCGCCGCGCAGCCCGAAGGGTTATTTTGAGATGCGCTCTAACGAAGGTTATATTGATTCTGTGCTGGACCGCAGATTGTTTTGCGGGCCACGGCGGAACCGTGTGCGATGTTGCACCCGCGGCTGTCGGTCAATAGGCCATGAAGCATCTTCCACACCTCGCATTGTTCTTCTCGGGCCTGCTCACGGGCTTTGGGTCCTCCGCCCAGCCCGGATCGGTGGATCCCACGTTCGATCCGGGGTCCGGACCGGACGGGCGTGTGTTCGTCACCTCGATGCAGGGCGATGGCAAGGTGCTCATCGCCGGTGATCTCGGGCAGGTGGCCGGCATACCGCGCAACAAGATCGCGCGACTCAACGCTGACGGTACGCTGGACACCACGTTCGATCCCGGCACCGGCCCCGGAGCCTTCAACGTGACCTGCATCACCGAGCAGCCTGACGGCAGGATCCTCGTGGGTGGCGGATTCCCCAGCTTCAATGGGACCTCGTCCAGCATGATCGTGCGCCTGAACCCGGATGGCAGCGTGGACCCTGGTTTCGACACCGGTCTGGGTGCTGATTGGATCGTGTTCGCCATCGCCCTGCAACCGGATGGCAAGATCCTGGTCGGGGGGAACTTCGACACCTTCGATGGGTTACCCCGCTCGGGGGTGACCCGGCTCAACGACGACGGAAGTCAGGACCTCACGTTCAGTCCGGGCTCCGGCCTCGGGACCAACGGTCCGGCCAAGACCATCAACGCGTTCGCGCTGCAGCCCGACGGCAGGATCGTCATTGCAGGTCAGTTCAGCAGTTACGATGGCACCGCTCGCAACTGCATCGCGCGGTTGAATGCAGACGGCTCCTTGGACCCCACGTTCGATCCCGGTTCCGGTGCCGCGAACGGCGACATCCGTGACATGGTGCGTCAATCCGATGGAAAATTGGTCATCGCCGGAGGTTTCACCCATTACAACGGGGTGTCCAGGCCGCGATTCACGCGGGTCAACGGCGACGGTTCGTTGGATGTGGATTTCAGTACGGGCGACGGTCCGGACAGCTTCGTTCTTGCGCTGGCGCTGCAGCCTGATGGACGCATCCTGCTCGGCGGGTTCTTTGATAGCTACGACCAGGTCGTCGTTCGTGACGTGGCGCGTGTCCATCCGGACGGGACCTTGGATGGGGCGTATGGTTCCATCCCCGGGGCGTTCGGGCTCGACAATGGCATTTATGACATCGTTCTCCAGGTGGACGGCAAGCTCATCATCGGTGGGCTGTTCTCGGAGTTCGATGGAACGCCCAGGAACAATGTGGCCAGGCTGGAGGGCGGAGGGTCCACAAGCGTGGACGGTGTCGCATCCGTTCAGGAGCCGCTTCGTGCCTGGCCCAACCCGACCAGCGATGCGCTCATGGTCGCTGGTGCGATCTCCGGGACGATCCTCGACCTGCAAGGCCGCGCCATGGGCGCATTCACCAAGAGCACCACGATCGACGTGTCATCACTTGCTTCCGGCAGCTATGTCTTGCGGACGGATGAGGGCCGTGCCTTCCCGTTCGTGAAGGAATAGCGAGGGCTTCATCCCCCTATGCTCACCATCGGCCGATCGCTGAGGTCGTGAAGCACCTGTTCCTGCTTCTCGGGCTTGAAGGGCGGCAGCCCGCCGAGCATGGCGTGCTTCGACAGCACGTTCGCCTCGATCAGCGGGGCGATGTCGTCGCCACGGCGCAATGCTGAGAGCAGGTCGGTCTCCTCGCGCGCGAAGAGACAGTTGCGCATCTTTCCTTCAGCGGTGAGCCGCATGCGGTCGCAGCTGCCGCAGAAGGGCTCGGTCACCGTGCTGATCACAGCGAAGGTGCCTTTCCAACCGGGAACGCGGTAGGCCTTGGCCGTGCTGTGGGGATCGTCGGAGACCTTCTCGACGCTGTGCACGCTGCCGATGTGGCCCAGCATCTCGGCATAGGTGTACACACGTTCCCTTCCCCAGTGGTTGCCCGCGAACGGCATGAACTCGATGAAGCGCACATGCAGGTCGTGATGCTCCGTGAGCTCCACGAAGCGCAGGATCTCGTCGTCGTTGATGCCGCGCATCACCACCATGTTCAGTTTCACTCGCAGTCCGCGTGCATGGGCTGCTTGGATGTTCGCCCAGACCGTGTTGTAGCCATCGCGTCGGGTGATCGACCGGAATCGCCCCGCATCGAAGGTGTCCAGGCTCACGTTCAGGCTGCGCAGACCCGCGTCGATCAGTCCGTCGAGGTGCCGGTGCAGGGTGAGGGCGTTGGTGGTGAGGCCGAGCTTCACGGGCAGAGCGGCCATGTCGCGCACGATGTCCACCGCATCCGGTCGGACCAGGGGTTCGCCGCCGGTCAGCCGGACCTTGTCCACCCCGAACCGCTCCACGAAGAGCCGGGTGATGGTGCCGATCTCCGCCCGGGTCATCAGCTCCTCCCGCCGCAGGAAGTGCTGGTCCTCCGGCATGCAGTACGTGCAGCGCAGGTCGCACTTGTCCACGATGCTGATGCGCAGGCTGCGATGCGTGCGGCCGTGGCGGTCGGTCAACATGCCCGCAAAATAGGCCTGTGCCGGGGCGTCCCGCTTGCCGAGCTTTGCCTTTCACCCGCCCGCATGCGCTCCTTTGTGCTGATCACCGCCCTGCTGCCGGCCATACCCGGGACGGCCCAGCTGCTGTTCGACCGCATCGGCACGGAGCAGGGGCTGCCGGCCGACGAGGTGCATGCCCTCTTCGAGGACCGCGAGGGATTCATCTGGGTGGGCACCACCGACGGCCTCGCCCGGCTGGAAGGAACGCGTGTCCGTACGTTCCACCATGATCCCATCGACAGCACCAGCCTGGCGCACGACCAGGTGAACGGCATCGATCAGGCAGCCGACGGTACGCTGTGGTTCGCCACGATGAACGGGCTGTCTTGTTATCAGCCCCGCTCGGGCACCTTCATCAATCAGCGGGTGACGGCCACGGGCAATGATGCCCTTCAGGCCAATCGGATGCGGCAGGTGGTGGCGGTGGGCGATACCCTCCTCTGGGTGGTCACCGAGGCGGGGCTCTTCCGCGGTGACCCGCGTGACGGGTCGCTCAGCAGTGTGCAGGACCTGCCGCCCGGACAGGGGCCGGCCGGGTCCATGCGGTCGAATTCCTCGCTCCATTGGGATCCATGGCGGGCCACGCTTTGGGCCGCAACGGCCCAGGGCATCGCATCTTGGGATGCGGCCACCGATCGGTGGACGGACCACCGCAACAGTGCGCTGCTCCCCTGGGCGGACCGCTCGCCCACCGGAGCGCCGGTGGTGCGGGGCCAGGCCCTTTGGTACATGCGGCACGGCCCGTATACCTTGTTCCGGTATGACCTGGGGACCGGTGAGCTTGCGGCGCAGCCTGATGTCGAGGCCCGACCCGATCGGTTCGAACTACGCTGCCATGGGTTCGATGCCGAGGGCCGCCACTGGCTCGCCACATGGACGCACCGCCTCTTCGTTCGTCCACCGGATGCCGGGTGGTCGGAGGTCGGCGTGGATGGCACCGGCCTGACGAGCACCCGCGTGGGATGCCTGCGGCCGATCCGTTCCGGCGACCTGCTGCTGGGCACCGCGGATGGTCTGGCCCTGCTGCGTCCGGGGCCGCAGGTGCACACTTTGCTTCCGTTCGATGCGGCGCCTTTCGCCATCTCCGTCCTTCGGGCATGGGGGACGGACACGCTGTTGGTGGGCACCGAGGGTGGCGGTGTGCATATCGTTGATCGACGCTCAGGGGCGTCCACCGTGTTGCGCATCGATGTGCCCGACGCGCCGGATGGTGCCCTTGCCGCCGCCAACCGGGTGAACGCATTCGGTGCCTCGGTCGATGGGCGTATCCTGGTGTGCACCGGCCATGGCTTGGCCGAGCTGGATGTTCGTCGGGCCATCCTTCGTCCCGCCAAGCGCATCATGGAGCTGGTGCCCATCGGAGGTTCCTCTGCCTTCACGTTCGCGGAACAGGCCGATGAGGCCCTCTGGCTGGGTACCTGGCGGCATGGCCTGTGGCGTGTCGACCTGCATTCGGGTGGGGCGCAGCGCGTGGACACCGTTGACGGGCCGTGGGGACGGTTGCCGAACCGCATGCTGCTCAGCTGGCTCACCACGGCCGATGGCCGACTCTGGGCTGGCCTGAACAACGGTGGTGGTCTTGCGCGCTTCCGGGAGCGCCGGTGGTCCGCAGTGGTGAACTCCACCGGCGCCCATGTGGGCGGTGTGGTGCGCTGCATGGTCCAGGGGCCGGACAGCCTGCTTTGGTTGGGCACGCATGAACATGGCCTTGTCGTTCATGACCCGGACGGCGCCTCAGAGCGGTTCATCGGCCGCCGCGACGGACTGCCCGGGACCCGTATCCTTGCCCTTTGCGCCACGCGGGATGGCACCATCTGGGTGGCCACGCCGCAGGGGGTTGTGCGTCGTCCACCGGGTACGAGGACATTCGCCCGGCTGCAGTTGCCCTCGGCGCTCTCCGGGCAGGTGCACACCACGGCCCTGGTGGAGCTGGACGATGGGCGCATCGCCATCGGGGTCGGTCCTCGGATCCTGGTGCATACCCCTTCGCGTGAACGGCTGCAGGCTCCTCCTGTTCCTGTGTTCACCGCCCACCGTGTGGGCGATGTCGCCGTCCTTGGAAGTCCCGAAAGCTTGATCCTGGAGCCCGACCGCAAGGCCCTCATGCTCGAGCTCGGCGGCATCGGTGTGATGCCCGGCGAGGTGCCGCTCTTCCGATACCGCGTCCTTCCCACCGATACCGGGTGGAAGGAGATCGGCGCCGCCAAGCGGATCGACCTGTTCGACCTGGATCCGGGCTTGCATCGGATCGTGGTGCAGATCGGTCGGGACGGTGTGCACTGGGGCCCGAGGGAGGCTTCTGTGACCGTGGAAGTGCTGCCCCCGTTCCACGCCACCTGGTGGTTCCGTGCGCTCTTCCTTCTCACGGTCGCTGCGCTGGCCTTCGTTGGCTTCAAGGCCTATCTGCACGCACGGTTGCGATTGCAACGGGAAGCGTTCGAGCGCGAGCAGGCGGTGCTGGCCGAGCGCATGCGGATCGCCGGGGATATGCACGACGACCTGGGCGCCGGGCTCAGCGCCCTGAAGCTGCGCAGCGAAATGGCCCTCCGTGTGGAGCAGGACCCGGCCAAACGGGAGCACCTCCGATCCCTCGCCCGCACCGCCGGCGAGCTCATCGGGAGCATGCGCCAGATCATCTGGGCCATGAACGCCGACCAGACCGAGCTGGCCGATCTGGTGGCGTACACCACCAACCATGCCCGCCGCTATTGCGATGAGCATGGCATCCGCCTTCGGGTGGAGGTGGAGGAGGACATGCCGCTGCGAACGCTGAGCGCCGAGCAGCGACGCAACATCTTCCTGGTGGTGAAGGAGGCGCTGCACAATGTGGTGAAGCATGCGGCCGCCAACCAGGTGCTCCTCGGAATGGCCTGGCGCGAGGGTGCGCTGGACGTCCGCATCTCGGATGATGGTCCGGGACCACCCGCCCATGCCGAGGCCACCGAGGGCAACGGCGTGCGCAACATGGGCCGTCGGATCGCGGCCCTGGGCGGTACGCTCACCCTGGCGCGCTCCACGGAGCCGGACCTCCCGGGGGCCTGCCTGCGCTTCCGTGTTCCGATGGACGCCCCCCCTAACCTTCGTTCTATTGGTCGCCCGACAGGTCCGGATGACCTTCGCAGCGCATGAACCCCGAACCCATCCGTGTGAGCATCGTGGAGGATGACCCCATCATCCGGGAAACGCTGCGCGCCCTGTTCGGCGGCGAGCCGGGCCTGGAGGTGTTCACCGCCCACAGCAGTGCCGAGGACGCCCTCCTGCGCCTGGGCGCTCATTGCCCCCATGTGGCCATCATGGACATCAACCTCCCGGGAGCGAGCGGGATCGACTGTGTGCGTGAGCTCAGCCATCGCTGCACCGCCACCCAGTTCCTGATGTACACCGTCCATGACGACGACAATCGCGTGTTCGAGGCCTTGAAGGCCGGAGCGAACGGCTACATCCTGAAGAGCGCCACCCCCGATGAGATCATCGAGGCCGTGAAGGAGCTGCACGGTGGAGGCAGCCCCATGAGCGCGCATGTCGCACGGCGGGTGGTGGCCCACCTGAGACCACGGTCGTCCGGGCCGGTGGACGGGGTACGGCTCACGGAACGCGAGCAGCAGATCCTGTCGCTGCTGGCCGAAGGCCTGTTGTACAAGGAGATCGGTGAGCGGTTGGGGATCACGGTGGGCACCATCAAGCAGCACATCCACCGGATGTACGAGAAGCTGCACGTACAGAACCGCACCGAGGCGGTGAACCGCTACTTCGGTCGATGACGGCGTTCATCAGGGCCTGTGCGCTCTCATGCACGCTGCTGGCCGTCCTTGGCCCGCTCAGGGCCCAGCAGCGCATGGGCCGCACCATGCAGCAGCTTCCGCCTTTTTCCGATCCCGATCTCCATCGGCGGATGGAGGACATCCTGCTGCAGATGGACGCCTTCCACGGGGATGCGGCACTGCGGTCGATCAACGAGGCCCTCGTCCATGCGCGGGCCGATGAAGAGGCGCGCTGCTATCTGCTGAGCTACCGGGCCGAGGTGCTCTACTACGATGGCCTCTTCAATGAGGCCATGCGAGATCTGGATGATTGCGGTACGCTGGCCGACCGGCTCGGCGACAGCACGCTGATGGCCAACGTTTACAATATGAAGGGCCTGCTGCATGAGAACATCCAGGACAACCGGCTGGCCCTGCCGTATCTCCGTGCGGCCCTGCGCTGGTTCCCTTCCCGCCCCAGGGCACGGTATCCCGTCACCGAGCTGCACCACATCCACGGCAATCTCGGCACCTACCTCACCGCCCTCGGCATGCACGACAGTGCCGAATGGCACCTGCGGCGCTCCCTGGCCCTCGCCGAGGAGGCCGGTGCCGGTCGCGCCATGGCCGTCGCATGGTGGGGCCTGGGGAACCTGGCCCTGGACCAACGACGGCACGACAGCACCCGCAACCACTACGAGCGCTCCTTCGCCGTCGCTGCCGAGCACAACGACCACGACATCGGCGTGGACGCCCTGGTGGGGCGGGCCTTGGCGCTGGCCAGCGCCGGGCTTCAGCAGGAAGCGATCCGCGCACTGGAGCGGGCCCGCGCCTACCTGATCGAGCATCGCTCCGGCATCGGCCTGGTGACCCAACGCAACTTCGCCCGCGTCGCGAGTGCGACCCTCCGGAAGCTTGGGGATCCCGAAGGCGCTCTGGCCGACCTGGCGGACTGGCACCGCATCGACAGCACCATCACCGCGCGGAACATCCGTTCGGGACTGGCCGCCCAGGCCGAGCTGCTGCGTGCGGACAACGAC
>Ga0138256_10000239_pt1 | contig 65093 bp, 107 predicted proteins | sample KNB2016incub_MG_FD_105486 | JGI IMG/M metagenome (GOLD analysis project Ga0138256, IMG submission 105486) | Active sludge microbial communities from wastewater in Klosterneuburg, Austria - KNB2014incub_MG | ecosystem: Engineered > WWTP > Activated sludge > Unclassified | place: Austria...
AAATGACGGGCAATCCTCCAACCTCAACAGGTAAATCCCCGCCAAAGGTCTGCTCAAGTTTCTGCAGTTGCTCTATGAATTGTCTGAGTTTCACGTTCTCGCCTCGCTCTCATTTTGTGTTAAATCACGACACTAGATAGTTGATGCCGGTCGATGGATCTTCCCAGGATTGTGGATCTCCCCCATCGGCGTGGACTTGGAAATCGTCGTCGATTATCTCATTGCCGATAAGCCCAAATGGGCACACTCGCCCCACCTGCACGGGCTCCATCCGTATAACGTTAAGCTTCCCGCTCCACCCAAAAAGCCCCAATCCGAGCTTTCTTAGTTCAGTGCAGGCTTTTCGAAGTTTTCCAATAGCGCGCTTCTCGTTGTCTTTCATATCGTGTTACATCCCAATCGCGTTCAGCGCAAGGCTGACACCACAGCACAAGGCAATAAAACCGAGGACGCGAGCATCCCATTGGTAGATAGTCTCCCTGTAGATTTCCCAGTATTTGCCGCGCTTGGTAAAAGGGCGCTCAAGCGAAAAGGCAAACCGCTCCGCTCTGGTCAGGCTGGAGTCATCGGTGATGTAGCCATCTTCGTTCTCCGGCCTGCCAAAGGGGCGTTGGCGTAAGTAGTGCTGTAGCCGGTAGGGCAGGCAGAAGAGAACTGCCAGCAAAAAGGCCAAGGCGGCAGGCACCAGGACCCACCTACTAGGTGTGATTCCCATCTGCAAAACAAAGTCTATCATCTCGTATTAAATCCTCCTTATATTGTGCTGCAATGACATGGTCTATCTGCTACTGTGAGATCAATCGCCAGCAGCACAAGTCCGTGATCGGCTCCAGGAACAGCAAACAGACACTCGTAGAAAACCCTATGCCTGCCTCCCGCTGGGAGGCGAAAGCATTTCGGACACTGCAGCGCCTGACACAGACAGAAAACCACCCGCCTGATTGAGTCTGAGAGGTTATCATCCTTAAACCCGCTACCTCCACAAGTTCCACACTGAATCTGACGCTTTCCGTCTGCGCTTGTATCATAGCCGCTCCCGTAACACCACTTACATACAGATTTCATCTAACAATTTCTCGTTTGGTTTCTCGGTAATACTCTTCCCGACAGAAGACTAGGTCGTCTCTCAATTTTGAGACCTTTTCATCAAGGTGTTTTCTCTGCCTGCGCCTGCGGCAGAGTGCTTTACCCATTCTAGCAATTTCTCGCCGTAATGTCAAGTTGTAATCCAGAATCAGGCGAAACTGTTGTCTGTAGGCTTCGATGATTTCTTTGTCTTCAGCAGATTCCTCCACAACAATGCCATCCTTTCATCGCGTATCCGCATTTCTTACATATCTGCTCCGCCCGACCGACGACGTAATATTCTGTCCGAGAGCCCACCTCGACCCGATACTCTTCCCCAAACTCCTCAATGACTGTTACCACGGCATGTTGATTTCCTGTGCTCTGACAGAAGAAAATCGCTGCGGCTTCTGGCTCATAGGCCTCGACTTCCATGAAGTCGCACGAAGGAAAAAACAGCCAATCTTCAGTCAGGGCAACCTTGTAATCCAACAAAGGAGGCATTTAATGGTGATTTCGCTCTTTATGACAACATTGAAAACACAACAAGCATTGATCATATCTACATACGCAACAAGGAGATTCAAAATTGAAGCCATCTCCGCAAGAAACACAGGCTACTAGATCACCTTCTTTGGGATTAGACATGCGTTCTTCCCGTAGCCTACCTTCTATTTTTGCCTGACAGCAAACACCACATAGGCTACAAGAATGTGCTTCGCACAAACTACAGGGAGATTCGAAGTTAAAGTGGTTGTCGCAGCCAGGCCTTGCACAAACTAAACTTTGGCCTGTATATCCAGGCAAGGGATCAGGCTCTGCGAGTTCTCCGCAGCGCACAGCAGAGAGAACATTGTCGACTGCGTCGGTCAGATCTTTTGCCTTGGGCTTGAAGCGGTCATCTTTGTCCGGCTGCTCATCCATGAACGTAGACAGGACGAGGGCATGCCAGGCGATAGCGATGACGTGCTTTCCTTTGAATCCAGGAAGTTCTTTCTCGGCGTCTTTGTCATAGTCTTCTCCGGCCCAGAACAACGAGGCGTGACGCTGCAGGGCAGCGTAGCTGAGGCTCCAGTCATAGCCGTTGCGCCAGTTGTTATCGCTATACCGGCCAGAGGCCGGACCTAGTCCGAAACGCTCGGCTAACTCATAGAGAGCCTTAGCTGGGATCAGATCGAAACGAGCCAGTTTAGACTGCTTCTTGGCTCCAGTTACCGGATCTACTGAAACGGTTGGGGAAATACGATCAGCCATAGTCTGGATGAAAGACGGGTCCTCTGCGTCGATACTCATACCAAATAGTCCTCCTCTAGAATTCTCATTGCTTCAGGCCACCCGTTGACACGAATTCCTGGCTGCTTTTGATTGTAAGGCTGATCGAAGATCAGGTAAGGGATCTTCGCATCGGCGAAGGCTTGAATGTGATGCGGAGCATCTTCAAGCATCACGTCACACCGAACAGAGGTCTTGTCATTCGTAAACACGATTTCGTGAAACGGAATCAATTTCTTCTGTAGCCACTGAAGCGTCTGCTTCATGTGGGCTACGCAGGCTTCGTCAGCACGCGCTCCGCGCTGTGTCACAATCCGAATCGTGTGCCTACGATCTCGGAGGCTTCGCAGGGACTGGATCGCGTAGGGTAACGCCTTCAGTTTCAAAAGGCCGTGATTCGGGAACCCTACAAACGAATTGTGCATGTCGTAAAAGTGAAAAGTTTCTCCCGATACGTTCGTGAACTGGACGTTCGAAAATCCCCAATCACGAGGCGGAGGAAGGGTATGACGACACAGGCCGAGAGTCTTCTCGGCAAACTTGAGCAAGCCGCCTGTGTAGTCTGCGACTACTCCGTCCAAATCAACTCCGATAACCATCAGACAAGCCTCTGCAGTTCGTGAATCTCTAAGTCCAACGGGAAATAATCTCCTACATAAACACTAGTGTTAAAACACTCCTCGCACTTTGGGCAGCAACAGTCTGCATCAGCCTCTGTTTCCATCCAATGAGTAGAGGGCATGTGATCCAGAGTGTCTTTGAGAACGAGAGAGATCTCATACATCTGGGAAAGCGCATCTTTCAGAACTTCGTTCTGATGCTGCAGATTGTCTTCGCAGACACAGATGTCCAAATTGACTCGGCTGATCAAATCCCCTACGGAGAGTATACCATTATAGCGATTCATCGTCAATAACCTTTCTGCTGTTGTGGGTTTTTATGTACTGGTCACGGAACGAATAGTAACCAAGAATTCTCAGACCGGCCTCATTATAATCAGAATTAGGATCCCAGCCCTCAAAAGTCAGCAGACCTATGAAATGATCAGCCGAGACCCAATTACAGCCATCCCCCATTTTGAGACCGGCATCAGGGATGTCGATCAGCATTGTACAATTTTCGTAGAGGTCAGTGAAGCGGAAGTCTTCCTGCTCCATTTGCTCATACGAGAAGATTCCGAGGAAATGTTTCATGCGCTCATTCTAGCAGGTTCGAGTTCTGCTGTCAAGAAGGTTCAGAGTACTTTTAAAAGGAGTCTAGTATGAAAACATCAGTAATTTTAGTATGGGTCAACAAGGCGTTTGAATACCTTGTGTCCAAGTTCCTGGAAACGCGATTTCCCGGCCTGAAGAACGTCTTCGCTCGCCTGGACGACGTGCTCGACCTCGCGGTCGACGTGGTCACGGCCGCTGAGGCCAGTGGTGCTGACGGAGCCCAGAAGAAAGCTCAGGCCAGCAAAGACCTAATGGAGAAACTCAAGACTGCTGGAATTGATATTCCAGGCGATCAGGATCAGGCTATCTGTGACATGATCGTAGAGGCGGTGGTCGCTGGAGTCAAGAAGTTTTTCAAACTTACCTAGCAGGCATTGAGGCGTGGGTCCTAAACTACTTGGCCACGAAGGCAGCCGAGAGGCTGCTGCCTCTCCTGTCTAGGTTTGCTGAGAAGAAACTTGAGCATCCTAAAGACTCTCTCAAGATCTCCGTCGACCATTTCGAAATGGTGAAATCTCGTTCGAACAAAAAGTTCGAACACGAAGACCTCCCAGACTACAACTGGGTTGACGACCTAAAGGTCGTCGGAGGCGGAGACCACTTAGTCGACAACCTGATCAATAAACTGAAGCCCCAATAAAAAAGCCCCGCGAGGGGCTTCTTTGTTATCTTGGGAAGTAGATTTCAAACTGCTTCTGGAGCCGCCTGATCATATCGAAGGCTCCTTCACAGTAAGCCTGTTCATCCACGGTCGCGGTCAGGTTGGGCCTGCAGTTCAGATGAGCCACATCTACCTGATCCTGAAGACATCTACGGTAACAGGACAACATCCTATTGTGAGCGCAGATCTCCTCCTGCAGCTTCTCAAGAGCTTCCTCTAAAGTCATTCCGTGTAGATCGCCCTTCGAATGCGGTCGACTTCCTTGTCGATAGGGACGGACATGTCGAAGGTCTGATCAACCTCAGCAAGGTTCTGCTCACTCAGGTGGTCTCCGAGAGGAGACGGCAGAGGCTCCGCACAGACTTTTACCAGCTTGTTGGACCTGTTGTGGCGGTCAATGGCAAACTTGCGAAGCCAACGAGCCTGAGTTTCACCCTTTACATCCCCAATCACAGCCTCTGTGACCTTAGTGGAGGTCTTCAGCCCCTTCGCGAACACAGTTCGCGCTAACTGAAGGGTCATCCAGTCCGTGTATATCTTGGGGTCAATGCGATGCAAGCCTTCCCAGACTTGTTGCTTCATAGCCACAATAGCGGCACGGTCTTGCTGCTGAAGCAATTCCTCATAAGACTTTCCGTTATACTGGATTTTGAGTTCCTTGATGAACTGAAGAGTCAGATCGTCAAAGTAGAACACATGTTTGCAGAATCCGTGAGCGATACGCTCACGTCTGAGATCATAAAGGTCAGTAGGGCCCGTCAGTCCAATCAGCATTATTGATTCAGCCAATCACGAGCAGCCACGAGGCGCTGAATCAGGGAGGTCAGTTTGGCGTCGTCCTCTTTGCAAAAGGTAGAAATCACCAACACTTGGTCCGGTAAAGACCATGTATCTAGAGCGACTCGCTTCTCTCCGTTAACTTTTACCTGATAGACATCGTGGAAGTTTGGTCCTTCGTGGACCTCTACATCTACATCGCCGTCCCAGTCTGAGAAGAACTCTTCTGCCTGAAAATTCTCTGTTAGATACTCTTTTAGACTCGACATTTCAAACTACTCCCTAAAACAAACTTGGGTTTTTGTTCCCGCTCGATCTCACCCTTAAGATCCCCCAACGTTACGATTGTGTAATCCAGACCGCGCTCCGCTGCCTCGTTCACACAATGTAGAGTTCCTTTCGATTGGTCCTCTAGGAAGGCGAGAACTTTGACTGGAAGTTTTAACTCTCGCCCCAGATGCTCGGCCTCATCTAGCATGGCTAGATTTCTGACTGGGCCAGCCTTAGGACCAAAGGTCTTCCAGTCAGCAGGCTTTGATATTACCTTATCAGGACCGAACTTGTCAAGGGACATGTCTCGGAAAATACTGTCGACTCCGGGAGCGTTGCCGTGAATAGAGATTTGAGGGTCTCCATTCACGGCCCAGTAACCCTGAATCTCGCGTCGAACAAGCTGTTCTGCGCGTAGCGCAGCAGGTTTTAAGTGCTTCGCGTAATCGGCGTTACGAGACCCAGTGATTACCAGAATATAGCTCATCGTCCTTCTAAGAAGTCCTTCACACAGTTTCGATTGACAGCCAACCCGTAAGTATAAATGATGCCACTGCTCAGAAGCATAGCGTCAGTCACTCCCACAAGCTCTCCGTCCTCATTGACCACAGGACCGCCAGAGTCTCCAGGGGAGACAATAGCATCAATGGCCATAAAATCACCATCAAAGTTAGACACGATGCCCCTCTTGATCGAGTTGAACAAGCCACCAGAGCAGCCGACAACCCAAATGCAGTCTCCCTTTTGAGGATTCTCTCCTACTCGAACACCTTGAAATTGGTGTTTTGTACTCAGTAGGGCCAGATCACGTTTCATGTCCAGACGCTCTAAACGAGCCGTCTTGCGGCTCTTGTCGTCAAACATGACCATCGGGAAGTTCACCTTCTCGATTTTTCCATCTCGTTCGTTAGTCACGACGTGTGCTGCGGTCAGCACATATCCGTTACTCAAAACGACTCCAGTTCCATAACTTGTTGGGGAACTGATTTTACACGCGATGCCCGTCGAGGGAACGCAGGCAACTGCAATCCCGACAAACATCAAAGCAGCCGCAATAGCGGCTGCAATGGTTTTTTTCATTTACTCATCATCCTCTTCGTCATCTTCTTCCTCCTCCAGAATCTCAAAATCATAGAGTTCTGGATCAGAAGTTTTGAAACGAGAGATTTTGTACTCCGCAGGCTCAAATTCCCAGTCATCCAAATCGGCCGGGGGGTTCACCATCAGATAATCTTCAATCTGATCTTCACTCAACCCATCCGGGACTTCAATTTCTTCACTACTGTAGGCTGTTGTGTAAAAGGTCTGCTCGTAAGTAACGTTGATCAACATCAGTTCATTCCCTTCCTTTTCCCTGAATAGTATTCGACGGCCTGGAGCCACGCAACGTAGTTGCGTAAGATGTTTTCGAAATCTGAATCAATCATGTTAAAGCCAATGATTGATTCATGACTGTTCGGGCAACCAAATCAACAAAGAGGACACTAAAATCAGTAGGCTTCAACATCGCCTCGTTAAGCTGATAACGAATGTCAAAATCCGAACAACGTCCTAGACTCGTGTAGAAAGCGAGACTTAGGTAATCTCGATCTCCAGAGCCGTCCCGATAAATAGACAGGTGGAAATTCCTTTGGTCTTGCATGTCACTAGACCAGTAGAAATGGTGAGGAGATACATAATCCAGGCCTGTCAATTCAAAGGGGAGGCCACATCGGTAGCCTAAGAAAAATCCCTTACTCTCAATACTTTCCACGATACTTAAAATCAGAGGAAAGTACTTTTCAGGGATGCGTTTCTGCAGCAAGGCTAGTTGAGATTCTTTATACGTCTTCATATCCCGCATTATACCACGGCTAGGAGACTATGTCAAGAGTTCTTCGGAATCCATAACATCTGTGTAGAGGCGACCCTTTTCTCGGTAAATTCTCTGTAGGCGGATATCGAACGGATGATTGGCGAGAACAAAGTAATAGTTCAGAACCTGGTGCTCAGTATCATGACGGTCGTTTCGACCGAGGGCCTGTTTCACAAGGGCTGCATTGTAATGCAAGTCCAACACGACCATGTTCTGAGCCACGGGGAGATTCAGCCCTACTCCGCCAGCGCCTACAGTAAAGGCTAAACCTTTCAGTTCTCCCTTATTGAACTGGTTTTTTATTTGCTGCCTCTGCTGCGCAGAGACATCGCCCGTGATAAACGCCCATCCCTTGCGCTTGCCTACGGCCTGGATAGCGTCCACAGAGCAGCCCGTGACCAACAGAGGGCCCTGATCTTCAAGGCTCTCTATAAGCTCCACAGAGGCCTTCTGCTTCTCTTTAGCCAGGGCGGTCTTGATCTTGCTGAGGTTCTCAAACTTCATGGCCAACTGGAGAGTTTCCTGATCCGTGAGACCTTCGGTCTCGGCCTGTAGCTGATCGAGGGTTTTGTTTTTCGTGATGTCTACAAGGATCTCACGCTCTAGGCGTTCACGGGCAGAGTTCCGCTTGATGCGGAACATAGTCGTGCTCAAACGATGTCGGATCTCTTCGTTGTCTCGGCGACTCTCGTCAAACTCCATGATTTTTAGCCAGCGGTTCATCTGTCCGCCAAATAACTGAGCGAAGTTATCGTAATTGCCGAAGGCTTGCCGCTGCAAGCCCAGGCCAGTTAGGACAGACCAGAACTCTTGAGGGCGATTCTCCAAAGGAGTAGCTGTGAGGCCGATCAGCTTGCCTCCGCGCTTCATAATTTCCGCTGTGAGTTTTCTCCACCGTTTAGTAACTTTGGCCTTTGTGGATTTTGTTTTCTGGATCTCATCCCCAATTAGATAGAAGCCCTTATTAGGCACGTGGCGTACGTAGTCTTCCATAGGGCGCTGATCTAGAGCCTCAGCCGCCAGAGGCGGCAAGTTGTCCCAGTTTGTGATGACTACCTGATTACGAACAGGCATACAGAACTCGCGGCCTTGTAGGACCTTGATCTCTCCTTCGTAACCTAGCTTTCGGAACTCGTCAACCCACTGATACTTACAGCCCTTGATCGTCACAACCAAAACAGGGGACTGAGGATCCTCTACGAGAATTGCTCCGATAGCCTGTAGAGACTTTCCCACTCCGGGGTCGCTTGTGTTTAAGCCTGATTTCTCTTGTTTAAGGTGGAAATACTCAATCCAGCGCCACTGATCTTCAGTCAATACTTTCTTGACTTCTAGAGCGTGGGAAGAAGTTAGCCAATTTTTTCTCTGGTGGAGAATTCGGGCCACAGGATCTGGCGGAGAGGAATTCCCGTATACAAGGCTCTGGTAATTCCAGAGCAGCCAAGCATCCATAGAAAGGACGCCGTTTCTTTCAGAGGCTCCGTAAGCCTGCAGTTCCCGGCGCAGCCGGGAGGCCTCTCTAGGGGACAGAGTTGGATCAGGTTGAACAATATAGGTTGAATCATTTTTTGGAAGGATTTGGATAGACATTGAGTCTCCTGTATTCGAATAGTCTGAGTAGAATCGCAAGTAATGTTACGGAAGGGGTCGAAGACGCACTTCGTAAGGTTTCGTATCGTCAGTCTCGTAGAGCCCTGGTGGAATACTTCCACCTGGACAACTTTGCGGAGATTGTAGAGTTACATCTGAATCCCTTGGATTACGACAACTTCGAAGTCCATAACTACATAGGTTTCAATCAGCATGTTCAAACGGAAATCCTCCAAGGTATTCTATCAGGTAATCATCCTGTAGTCTGTGCTCGTAGGGTAGGTATTCCGCAGAGTAAATTAGAATCCTGGATGCGCCTAGGTCAGGACGGCATTCAGCCCTTTGCTGGATTTTTCACTGAATGTCTAAAGGCTTCAGGCGAAGCTCTTGCTTCGCAAATGCGCACCGCACTAGAAGGAGGGCAGGCTTCTAAGGCCGCGATCTGGTGGTTACGAGTCATGGAGCCTGAACTCTATGGCGACAAAGAAGTCACCAAAACCAGTGTCACGATGACACAAGTGAATAACTTCATGGAACTGAAACCTCATGAGAGGTTCCAGAAGATCAAAGAAGTTAACATGAGTGATCAAGATCTCAAAGGTTATATCAGACCTAGTAATATCATAGATCATAAATAGTACAAGTAATGTACGATCTGTACAGTACAGATCTCATGTCATGCATGATCTTAAAATAAACATGATCATGTCTATTGACAAAGTCATGATCATGATCTATAATAGTACGTACCAGTTAATCATAGAGAAAGTACGTACTTAGTTGAATCCAGAACAAACAATCGAACATGCCGTAGTTCGGGCGATCAAGAGACTCAGTGCGCACACGTCCGTGTGCCTGAAGAGGATCTCCGAAGAGATGGCCAAGTACTCTCCTCGATCTCAGATGAACCTGAGAAAAGCCCTCCTCAAACAAATCCCAGAAAAACCCATGAGGCTCGACATCTACATGGAAGTCGTAGGGCACTACCTGAAGAGAAACGAAGTTGGTTTAACTCTGGCCGAATACGAAACCTTTCTCTACAAGATGGGCCTTGTGAAAGACGACCGCGTGTGCAAGGCACACAACCCTGACTTACTAGAGAAAGTGCTGTGTATTCTATGAGCGTAAAGGTGAAGAGAAAAGCAGACGTAATCTGCCCCTACAAGACCATGACAGATGAGGACGTAGTCCTCAAGGCCCAGGCCGGAGACGAACTCGCCCTAAACCACATGCTCAACCGCTATAAGCGGTTCGTTAGGGCAAAAACACGTCAGTACTTTATCGCCGGAGCAGACGACGACGATCTGCAACAGGAGGGCCAGATTGGCCTCTACAAGGCTGTCAGGGATTTCAACTGCGACAAGGGCTCTTTCAAAGGCTTCGCGGAACTCTGCGTAACTCGCCAAGTCATCACGGCCATTAAGGCCGCCACCAGACAGAAGCACACGCCTCTCAACCACAGCGTCAGCATCAACAAGCCGGTCTACGACGAAGACACAGATCGCACGATGCTGGAACTGATAGGGATGGACAAAAATCTGGATCCTGCTGAGATATTCCTCAAGCAGGAATACAGCGCCGACATCCAGCGCCGTATCAAAGAGAATATGTCTCCGCTGGAGTCTCAGGTTCTCCATCTCTACATGGAGGGCCGAACCTATCAGGACATCGCCCATCTGCTGCAAAAGCGCGTGAAGTCTATCGACAATTCCCTACAGCGCATCAAGCGAAAAATTCAAATCAACTTGGGGTTGACGGAGGCTTAGGCTTGTGCTACAATAGGCAGCATGGAAAAAGAACCCCAGACATTTGACCACGGCAGAACGGTCACAAGCGAAAACTGCCTATCCTGTGGACTCCACGCAGGATGTAAACGTAACCCCTTCTTTCGCCCCATAACGGACACACGCTCCGATAGTAGAGGCAAAAACACGGTCCTGGTTATCTCGGACTACCCTGATCCTCGCGACGAGAAACAGGGGCTCTACTATCATCGTGGAGTCTCTAAGCTGAGGGAAGAAGTCCTCAATAACCTTGATTGCCGGTGGGAGTTTCATACGGTCGCTCGCTGCGCCCCTAAACAGGGAGAGAAGCCGAAGCCTCGGCATTTCAAACTCTGCATCGAAGAGCACCTAAAACCCACCATCATCAAGATGAAGCCCCGAGCCATCGTCTGCATGGGCAAAGAAGCCCTCAACGCTGTTCTAGGAGAGAACAGCCCGAAGAACATGAACGATCTCAAGGGCGGCTACCTCTTCCTGGAAGAACTCAACATGCGCGTCTACTGCGCAGAGCATCCAGCGAAACTGACTATTCCAGAGGTCAACCTGGAGGCTCTCAGTCAGCACTATTTCAGTGTCTTCAGCAAAGCTGAAGCATTCGCTATGGAGACTGAGTACCGTGAGCAGATTAACTTCTCACTCCTACGAGCGCCCATGCAGGTTATGGAACTGGCGAAGCAGCGGTTCACGGAATTCGCCTTTGACATCGAGACCAACTACCCAATCATGGACAAGCGAGGTCTGAAAGACCCGACCCGAAACACATTCTGGAAGCCAAACGCTCAGTGCATCAGCCTGGCCATCACCTACTATGATGAGAGAACCAAGAAGTATGTGAACTCTGTCATCGTAGAGGAAGGGTTAAAGGACCTAATTCCTCTCCAGCGTCTGTTCCGGGATCGGATCGCAATTGCACACAATCTACCCTTTGATGCTAAAGGCCTATACGCCCTTTTAGGGCTGGACATCTTTAAACTAATCAAGGGCTTTGAAGACACACAACTGCCCTTTTACATTAGCGATCAGAACAGACTGTCTACAAGTCTTAAAAACCTATCTCGTCATTATCTAGAGAACGTTGGGGACTGGGAGACCGAAGGTCACGAACTCGTAGTCCGAGCTAACATTGAGGTGGTAAAACACCGGAAGGCTCTGGAGACCCGAATCGCCGAGAACGGCAAACTGCGCCGTCTGTGGGATGTTTACGAGAAAGGCATTGGCAAGCCAATGCTGGGCTCTGAAAAAGCGGCCTGGACGCGGGCCTATAAGGCTGTCAAGGATTCTGGCCTCTCCTCCCTTCTGGACATTGTGAAGGTTGACAATGCGCTCCGTCAAGAACTTGCGGGAATGCCGGTTCCTGGGCTGTGCAGTTATGCCGATATCCCCATCGTCAAACTCGCCGAGTACAACGCCGAGGATACTCTCCGAACTCTCCAGTTGTGGCGCGAAGTTATTCCGTTCTTGGAAAAGGTAGACGGATTTACCTACGACCGAGAATGCTACGAGATGATCAAGGAGTTCATGCGAACTGTTTGTTTGATAGATCAGAACGGCTTTGACATAGACGAGGAGGCATTGAATAGTTTAGAGGCCGAGATGCTGGAGGAGGAGGCTGGCTTCAGGTCTGTGATTACCTCAAATACTAGGGCCATGGAAGCAGCAGAGCGATCTATCCCTGTTAAAAGGGCTCGGGAAAAAGGGCAGGAGCCCGCTTGGGATAAAATCCTGAGCCCTAAAAATGCCTCTTTTATGGCTGAGGTAGCTAGGGAGTACGGCGTTTTCCACTTAGGTCACAGAACTGAGAAGAATAACGTCACTTTTGGTAAGTTAGTCTTGCCTGGAATCATCAAGCACTTCCAGAAGCACACGAACAACGAGAAAGCCATTGAGTTGTTCCAAGCTCTAGAATCACTTAGGTTCTCCCTAGACTTACGCTCTAAGTTCATCAATAACTGGCGTGTTTGGATGAGTGAGGGGAAGTTCCATCCAGACTATAAGCTCGTAGCTAACCAGAACATCGGCTATGTTAGAGGAAAAGACGCTAAGGGAGGAGCCCAGTCAGGAAGAATTGGGGCCCAGCGGCCTAACTTACAGCAAATCTATAAACTGGAAAGGCTGCGTGAGGTCTTTAAGGCTCCAGACGGATTCTTTATCGCAGAGTTGGACTACAAGTCCCTAGAGCCTATGTTGATGGCTTTCGTGACGAACTGCGAGCGCCTGAAAGACGTGTTCCGTAGAGGTTTAGACCTCTACAGGGTTACGTGTAACGACATCTTCATGAAGGGTGTAGACCTGAATCAAGATGACGAGACTGTTCGTAAGCTGCTCGCTGACCCTAACCTGATTTCTGACAAGGAACGCAAACTGTTTAAGGTGGGGTTTTTGTCCTGGGTTTACGGGACTGGAATCCGCAAGTTCGCTGAACTTCTGGAGATTTCTGAGGACGAGGCACGAGCCTTCTTTATCCGAGCCAAAGAGATCTATTACGAGATCTTCGAATACAAACAATCCATCCAGCAGATGGTCGACGAAGGCCGACCTCTCTATTCCTACACAGGCCGCAGGCGCACGTTCCCGGTTCTGCCTCCGCAGAACCATTCCGAAGAGGAGCAGGAGCGTTACCGCAAGGATCGCAACAAGGCTTTCCGCATCGCTGTAAACGCAGGGATTCAAGTCTTGGGCTCAGACATCACCCTCAAGAAAGCCGCTGAGATTCAGCGGTGGATTGAGCGAAACAACTACCAGAACGTCGTTCGCCTGTGTAATCTGGTTCACGACAGCGTATGGCTCTACATCAAGAAGTCCCACGCCCATCTCTACTGGGAGATCATCGCTATAATGGAGGACCTGACGACGCTCTCTTTCAAGATGGACGTGCCCCTAATCGCCGAAGGCACAGTAGGTTACAACCTGGCTGAGTCGATGGGCTTAGATCACCAGAAAGCACGACAGGTGGAGATTATGAAGGAGCTAGGAATATGGCGGGGGTAAAGAAGGTTCTCTCGGAAAATCGGCTCAGGGAACTGAGATACGAACAGCAATACGCCGCTACGCGGCGGGACGAGGCTAAAAACGAGATCCTACGCCTGCAAGAGTCCATCACGAGATGGACCGAGCGACTCTCTCACTGGGAGGGCGAGATGACAAAACTATATTGGAAATTGGAGGGTTATGATGAAGATGGCCTTGACAGTTAGAGCGCCGGAGAGTATAATGGATCCTGTGAGCGAAGAACAAAGCGAATACCAGCCCATGAACCCTGAGACCCTAAACGGTCTCGAAGCCCTCAGCATGGTGGATTCGCAGGCAGATGAGATGTATCGGGCACATGTTTCCATGTGCGAGGAAAACCCTACAGTCTTACATCTCAGTTATGCCCAACTTGACGAAACCATGATGCGGCACTGTTACAACGTTGTGACCACGGGCATGTTCCTGGGCCAGCTTCAGCGAAAGCTGAAGAAGACTCAGAACGCCATGAATGCCTTGGCTAAGGAACGTTACCGTGCTTGCACGGATCGTATTCTCCAAAAGCCCACGCTCCCTTCTGGAGCGACGGACACAAAGGCGAAGAACCCTGCGGGACTTCAGAAGTATGACGCCGAATATAGATCTTCGGAGTATACTCGCGATCCTGCTTATATCCAGTTACAGAAGCGAGAGGAACTCCTGATAGAGCAAATCGAAACAGTAAAATCAATACAGCAAGCACAACGAGATAAGGCCAGCTTTATTCTCGGAATGCAAAAAGCAATCAATCAAGCGAATAACTAGAAACGAAGAAAGAAGATAATCTGATGAAACCAGTACAAATCCGTTCAACCGTCGCAGACAAAGCCCGCCAAACCGAGCGAGGCCCTCGTGAGCGAGACCCAAACAACCTCTACTATCCGGGATTCCGTCTGAGCGACGAGAAGCAGCTTCCCTACACGCGGAAGGTTGCAGATCCGAAGTCTGGCCGTGCTAACCGTGCGACTGAAGCCCTTCGGGCACGAGTCATGCCTGATCACCCCACTAAGAATCCTAACGGATATGTGCAGGAGATCAAATTCAAGGTTCCTGTGCGTGGGTCTCAGAAGCCGCTTTACGTGGTTTCTCCAGCGAGCGTAGGCGCGTTCTGCCCCTATGTGAAGTTGATTCAGGACGTAGACGCTAAGTTCCAGAGCGATCCCGAGTTCCGTAACTTCTATGAGACGATCAATCTGAATCTGCTCAAGTGGAGCCCGAAAGACAACACGCCTGCTCCTGACCCTATCGCTCTGCGTAATGCAGAGTTCTTGAGTCAGTACATGGCCTTCACGAACGTCTGGAACACCTATTGGGTTCCGGTGATTCTGTGGGCTGAATGCGAAGAGAAAATGGGCTTCGGAGCCAAGTATGCAGACTTGGTCAACTACAAGCCCAACGCGAAAACCCCGATTACCCGCCTGCTTGAACTGGGCGATTGGACCATGACTCACCAACTCCTGGAAGCCATGTCTCCTCCGACCCAAGAGCAGTTAGACGCTTGCGTAGACGAGAACGGAGAGCCTCTGGAAGGTGTAGACCCTCCTATCCAGATCAACTCCAAGGATAACGGCATCGCTATCCAAATCTCTCGTCAGAAGACCGGAGAGAGCGGGGACGGCCGCGTTTCCTACCATTTCTCTCCGGTGATTGGCCGTCCCGGCCCGCTGCCTAAAGACATCCAGGCTAAACTGGATACCCGCAACGAGAAGGGAGAAGACCAGAACTATCCAGACATCATGCAGTGGAAGGTAGTTTCTCGCCTCTCCTCTCCCGAGGACATGATCCTCAAACTGATCAACTCCAGCATGGGCGACGTGCTGATCGAGTGGGGCCTGATTGGCTTCGCTGGGGCTGTGGAAGACGAGGCTGAAAAGCCCGGCTACGAAATCGAAGACGAGTCGGAAGACACAGACGAAATCCCCTTCTAGTCGGTAGTTAACAAGGTTCGGGCTCCGCAGAGTAGTGGACGTAGCGTCGCTGTCTCTGCGGAGCCTTTGAGCCTCTTTTTTTGTAGGAGCACATGGCAACAAAACAACAGGAAGACAAAAGTAAAACAGAAGTCAGAAACTCAGAGCGCCTAAAAGCTCTTAAGGACAGACTGGCTGAGGTCAAGCAGGACAAGGTTCTTGGAAACAGGTCCATCTCCACAGGCTCTTTGTTCATTGATTTGAACATCAATCCAAAGCAGCCTGGGCTACGCTGTGGAAAAGCGCACGTCGTGGCAGGCAGACCAGGAGCAGGGAAGACCAGCTTCTGTCTAAGCATAGCGCGAGCCCTGCTCGCGAAGAACAAGACAAAAGGACCGGGGCAAGACCCGGCAATTGTCATTTATATAGACGTAGAGAACGGCATGGATGACGGGCTGCTGCATCTCTATGGGTTCACTCGTTACGCAACAGAGAACTTCGAGTTCAAGGTTACAAATAGCGGCCCTGAAGTACTATCGTTGATTGAGAAGATCATCGTTGATTTTCAAGGTTATGATGGTGAGGTTTTGATCATTGTTGACTCAATCCCGCATCTCAGTTACGTCTCTGAGAAAGAACCGTTCACAGACTACAAGAAGACCAGCGCCGTAGCGCAGGGCCCAAACAAGCTGAAGACCTTCTTCCGAGAGAACAAGGCTCGACTGGCAAACACAAACATCTGTTTGGTTTTGCTGACTTTTATGACTGCGAACATAGGACGCAAAACCGAATATGAGCCTCAGTACATTCTCAGCGGCGGTTCGTTCCTTGAGTATGCGGCCGACGTGGCAATTGAGTTGTCTGCCAAAGGCAGCCCGAGAGAAATGGAGATTCCTCCTCCTTCCGACAAAGACAAGCAGGGCCCTAAGAAGCCTGCTGGCTTGGGCAAGTTTCAGGACGTGAACTTCCGTTTCATCAAGAACAAATCAGCAGCGAAGATGCCCTTCCAGTATACGCTGTGCTTGGTCCCTGATGAGAACTATAAGGCCGGAATTCAAGACCTGAGTCTCATGGTGAATTATGCTGTGGACAAGCGGGTTGTGGATCTGGCTGGATCATGGATTCGTTACAACGGCTCTCAGTGGCAAGGTAAGGCTAAGTTTAAGGATGCTCTGAAGGAGGCTGCTCGCGCAGCCCGAGACGGAGTAGACCTGTCTGATTCAGCGGTAAATGGTCTGCACGAAAAACTCTACAGAGACGTGCGGGCTCGGATTCTACAAGAACATAACATCGTAGAGTAAAAGGCGTAGGAGGAGAAAGGTTTGTCAGACTTCAGTACACGCGAGTTCGAAATAAGCGCACTCGCGTTTTTTTTGCAGAAGCCTCAGTATTTCGCACAGAAGCGAACCGGCATCAAAGATATCCGCTTTGATGATAAAAAGGTCCAGAACATCCTGCGCCAACTCCATACGAGTTTTGAGCAGTATCAAGAATTCCCCACCAAACACGAACTCAAAGAGAAACTGAAGTCTTACCTAACGGACAAGGCTCAGTATCTCGATCTTGAATGGCAAGAGTATGAAGACCTAGTAGACGATGTATACAGTCGAGAGGTCACGGGAAACACCGGAGAACAGGTCAATCTAAAACTGGCTGATCAGCAACGGACCCGTCTCGTAGACAAGCTGGCAAATGCTAAACCTGAAGACTTGGCCATTGTGGCTAAGGAGATGGAAGGAGACCTGAAGGGGTTTCGTCGGCTCCATTATCAAGAAGTAGACTTAGGCCTGAACTTCTGGTCAAAAGGCGGGGTTGCTAAGACGGTAAAGTTGATTGGGGATTACAACGAGGGAATCTGTATCCCTAGCGGCTTCGTCCATCTAGATCAGGCCATGAAGGGCGGGACACGTAAGGGCGAACTGAACGTCGTTTTGGGCTCAACGGGATTGGGCAAAGCCCAACCCTTAGAATCTAAGGTGTTAACTCCTGATGGTTTTGTCAGGATGGGCTCTCTGAGCCCTGGGGACACGGTTGTTGACATGGACGGAAACGCTGTTTCCATAACTGGCGTGTTTCCTCAAGGAATCAAGAAGGTTTACAAGGTCTCGTTCTCTGACGGGACTAGCACGGAATGCTGCGACGAGCATCTCTGGTGGGTCCGAAATTTCTCATCTGGAGATAAGGGCTATAACGTTCTCCCTCTGAAATCCTTTATGCACAAACTAAAATCAACGATAAAGGATCGGGGAGAGCGAAGAAACTACCAAATACCAGTAAATAAAGAATGTAAATTCGAGAACAAAAAATTCTACATAGATCCTTACGTGCTAGGCTGTATTTTAGGTGATGGGTCTATCACCCAAGGAGGTGTTAGGTACACCTGTGCCGATCTTGACCTGATTGAGCACATCAGGGAATTACTGTCTGAAGATATTGAGTTGTCTAAGATGAACTCTTCCCGAAATATTGAATACAGTTTCGTGAAACCAGAAAGAGGTCATGGAAGCAACCCTTATAAAATCGAACTTGAGCGACTTGGAATTTTCGGTAGGAATTCCGAAACTAAATTTGTTCCTAAAGAGTATCTGCGAGGAGACGCCAGCCAGAGGCTTGCCTTACTGCAGGGCCTCATGGACACAGACGGTCACGCCATGGGCAACACCCGAAAGCTAAGGCTTACAAATGCCGGTCCTAGCGTAGACTACTGCTGCAAGTCTATTTATCTTGTAGAGGCTGTGGAGTATCTGGTTCGAAGCCTTGGCGGGCTTGCCTGGCGTCAATCTTCTAAGTTTGTTGACGGGGTGGAGTATCCAAGGACCTATTTCACGATTCCTAAATGCCCATTCAGGCTGCAGCGCAAGATCGACAAATGGTTTCCTAGACGGAATAAGTTCACGAAAATGGTAGATTCAGTAGATTACGTAGGAGAGAAGGAGTGTCAGTGTATTTCGGTAGCTTCTCCTACAGCGTCGTATTTGACTGACGATTTTATCGTCACTCATAACACCACAACCTTGTTGAACTTTTCTAAAGGGTTTGTTCAGGCAGGCGCTCGTGTATGCCACATCTACTTGGACAGCCTTGAAGAAGAGATGGCAACTCGCATGGCGAGTTGCTGGCTGGGTCAGAGCATCGAGTATGGCACAGATTTAGAGCAGATCGGGGAAATGCTACAAGTCTATGCTGACAAACACGAGAATAAACTATTTACGGTTCAGTTCCCAGGCTTTAGCATCAGTGCCCACGATGTGGACGAATTCCTCACCAATCTCAAATCCTATCTCTATCAAGTAGACAAAGAGAATGGTGTTTATGAGGATCAGTGTGGGGTTATCGACATCCTGGTCCTTGACTACATGGACCTTTTGGTGTATGATGGAAACGTTGAAGGTTTCATGGTCGACGAACACAAGGCCGGAGAACTGAATGCGGTAGCGATTAAGCACAAGATTGGAATCTGGACGGGAACACAAGGTGGAACGAACGCCATGAAGTCGGACAAGCCGAAACTTCATGACGCTCACGGTTACAAGTCTCGTTTCCATCCTGTGGCCAACGTTCTGATTGTGTGCTGCCCAGAAGAGGAGCGGTTCTTGTTGAGTCGTCGCTTTACGTTCGACTTCGGAAAGGCTCGACGACCAGTCGAGTTCTCTTCGATTCCGTTCATTATGGACGTATGCACTCAATGTATCTACGAGGACCCAGAGCGTGTGCCGAACATCAAGACCGGCAAAGACACCCCAGACCAGAATGAATATCAAGTGAAAGGAACCCCAGCGAAGGCTCTGCCTTCGGGAGCGGTAGCAGGAGCGTTTGTGTGAACGAGTATGAGGACGCAAAAATTCCCTTCAAGGACATTGTAGCAGCAATTGACCAAGGTCTGGAGTTTCGCCAGTCTTGGGGATTCTTCGAAGGTCTCGCGTGTCTGTGGGCCCTTGACAATGTAAAAGATACAGCAGACAGCTTCTGGTGGTTTATTTTGATAGTCGTGGCTATGACAGTCTGGTCTATCTTAGGTCGGGACCTGTCTAATGGCAGGAAAATCATAGAGGACTTGCAGTAGAAGATGTCGACTGAAGCCGGGCTCCCGCCCGGCTATTTTCGTAATGACGTGCAGTGGGTCTGCCAGTGTCCGTTCTGTAATCGCGAAGAGCACTTCGAGATTAACATCGAACGGATGGTCGGACATTGCTTCATTTGTGAGCGTTTCTGCCGTAATGAGTTCGAACTCAAGAAGGCGTTCGCTGGGCGAACGTTTGAGATAGAAGACCGCCCGGCGAGAAAAGTCCACATCAAGTGCATTGACCCTCTAGAACGCTGCTCTGCTTGGGATCACGAGAAGAGTCGCCTTTGGTGTCAAGGGAAGAACTTCTCAGAAGTCGCAATTCGCGAAACGCGAATCCAGTATTCTCCAGAGCAGGACGAGATGTATCTGCGCGTCCATTCCATCAGCAAGGATCTGCCAGAGTCTATTCTTTACCGCCCACTTCACGGGCAGAAGCAGAAGTGGCTTCATCTAGGAGGCACAAAGGCTGCCTATTACGGATGGAATGTTAACGCCTTTAAGGACCGGAAGCGTAACTGCCTGGTCTGTGAGGGAATGAGCGATTTGCTGGCTACGCGGCTCTATCCCGAAGGGATAGCGGTTCTTGGTAGTTCCCTTTTGCCTATCTGGTTTTACTGGATGAAGAAGAACATCAATAAGGTGTTTTTTTGGTTCGATGCTGACGCCGCAGGAGACAAAGCCTACGCGGCTGCGGAGTTGCAGGCTGTCAGGTATGAGCTAGACTTTGAGAGTATTCGAACTAAGAAAGACCCAAAACACTTCGCCCCTCAATTCCCAGCAGACCAGAAATTCTTAGACGACATTAGGAGTAAACTTGCGAATTCTTAACATCTCAGACTTCCATCTGTCTGGCGACCTATACGAATCAAAAATGAACGCGCTGGAGCAGGCAATCAGCAAGCGTGATTTTGACCTGCTTGTGTTTGCCGGAGATATCTTTCATCAGTCGCGAGTTGGGGGCCACGGTCGATCTGCTTCGCAGATCATTGCTGGGTTGGAGAAGGCTTTGACCTTCGACAAGCCTGTTGTGATGATAGAAGGCAATCACGACCTCATGGGAACAAAAGGCTCTGCCCTTGATTATCTACACATGCCTAACTTGGTCAAGGTGAAGGATTCTCCAACGTGGATGGGCTTTGAGGACACGGAGATTCTGTTCGTGCCTTGGATCCGCAATCGTCTAGACTACAAAGAGTTCGTATTGGGCGAAATGAACCGCATCAAACCAACGTGTAAGCATCGCTTACTAGTTGGGCACATGTGTATTGTAGATGCTACGATGAATCAAGCCCACAAGGTGAATGCAGATGATTACTTTAGTTTTGGGCTTCGCGAGCTTCAGCGTACTGTGTTTATGCCTACTAGTCTACTTGCTGGACATCTTCACTCAAGACAACTCCTTGGATCAGGATTTGGAGCGTATGTGGGAGGGTTTACGCAGAACTGTTTCGGAGAAGGTCAGAACCCCATGGGCTATGCTTATTGGGAACATGATCAGATCGAGTTTGTCGGCGTGGAGGCTCCGCGTTGGATCAGTTGCACAGAGGATGAGTATCTGGCTGTTCCAGAGGAACAGCGCACAGACTTCTACCGATTCGCTACCGAACAGCCAGAACGTTACCGAGACATCGTAAATGTCAAGCCCCTGACGTTTGAAGATTTCTCTCCTCGCACAGGACCCGAAAAAGCCTATAGCAATGACATCTCTCTGAAAGACCTCATTCAGGAGTACTGCTCTGAGGCTCAAGTCGAAATCCCCAAAGGTGAGTTTGTCCTGGAGGAGTTGAATAAACTCGAACTCAGAATCTGCCGGGCGCAGACCGGCTTCTCTCGGTTAAACAAAATCCACCTCAAGAACTTTGGCCCAAAAGGGAACATCGTCCACAAAGACACAGAGATAACATTCGAAGACGGGCTCGTAGCCGTCATTGGGAGCAACGGTTCAGGAAAAAGTTTGTGCATGGAAAGCACGATAGCCGGGCTGTATGGCTCCTACGTCCAGAGAGGGGCGATTAAGAACTTCCTGGAGGCTCCAGGAGCCCAAATGAGCCTCTCCCTGAGCGCCCCTGACACAGAGTGCCACATCAGCCACAGGAAGGCCCCCAAGGGGCTCCTGAGCGCCTTTAACGACGTAGAATGCACTCTGCGGGGAGAGGTTTCCAGTCTGGTCAGCCCGATCTTCGGAGAGGCTTCCGTTTTCCAGGCAGTTGTGTTCATGGATCAGGGCTCTAAGAAAGACCTCGTAGAGGCAGAGGAGGCGAAGCGGATCGAGATCTTCCGGTCTTTGCTGAACCTGGACTTTCTGAGCACGTTCAAAGACACGTACAGCAAGGAGTTGAAGGCTCTCAAGGACGAGCAGAAGACACATGCTGCGTTGGCGGAGCAGTTAGAGAGTATCAAAGCGCGTGTGCTGAGGCTGAAAGAGTCTCGGGACGAGACTCCTGTTGTGGACGCAGATGAGATCAAGAATCTACGAGAGGTTTATACTCGTCTGACTCGCCTGTCTGAGGCCCGAGTAAAACTCCAGGATTACAGAAACCAAGAAAACCTCTTACAGAAGACAGTCTCTGAGTATGAGGCCTATGACGTAAATACGCTCATTCTCAGAAGACAGAGCTACTACTCGAAGAAGTCTGAGTTAGAGCAGATGCAGCGTCAAGTAAAGCAGGGAGAGATCGGCTGCGCTCCTAACTATATGCCCTGTTCCTTTTTGAAGAATTTCAATGTGGGGAGAATGGAGCAGTTAGAGATTGAGGTCGCGGATCTATCTCTGAATGCGGCGGAGACCGCCGCCGTCAACGCTTACTCGACGGCTTCTCGAATTCAAAACACCATGAAATCTCTCTGGAAAGAAGAGTTCAACGATCTACTTGATGTGGAGAATGAGGATTTGGGGAGCATACAGTCCAGACTAACTCTGCTTACGCAGCAGCAGAAACATAGAGCTACTGTGGACCGTGAATTCTCTGAGGCTAAGGCAGAATACAGCCGAGTAAAGGCTAAACTTGATGCTCTGGACGCGAAGCAAGACAGGATAAAAGAGCTAAGTTTCCTTACAGGGCTGTGTGATAAAAAGGGCTTGCCCCTCTACATCATCAGTTCCATTACAAAGGAGTTGCAGAAGATTTTGGATTCTCTCTGTGATACCTGTGACAACGGACTGCGCTTGCGAATCTCTATGTCCAAAGAGGAACAACTCGACTGTTTCCAGATTCTGTTCTCCTACAAAGGAAGCCCGTGGGCTAAAGTTGTGCCTTGTGCTTCTGGAGGACAGTTGACAATTCTGAAGATTGTGTTTAAACTAGGGCTGATGCTTTACCTGAACAAGTTCTTCGGGAACTATCAAGTTCTCATCATGGACGAGCCTGAGAGCGGCTTGGATGTAGATAACGTGGCCGTGCTACTTCGGCTGTTGGATTCTCTTCGTGGGCAATTTACGCAGATAATCATCGTCACCCACAATGATTACATTACTCAGATTGCTGACCAGATTGTGAGGATAGGATAAATGCTACAGACCATGGAGTTAGGTCCAGGAGAGATGTTTGTCGACGGGCAGAGTTTCGGGCATATTCAGAACGCCTGGATTACCCGAGAGGTGGAGGAGGTAGCGGAACTATTCATGGTGCCGAAATTGTTTGTCTGCTCAGGATCCATGCCTCTCAAAAGTCTGGTTAAGGGTCCTGGATGGCCCATGCTTTTCCATACAGGAAAAGTCCTAAAGAAGGCACTGCGTAGAATGAGACAATGTAGAGTTCGGGAACGCTATCGTGCAGACCGCGCAGAAAAAAACAACAGGAGGGGGAATTGCGATGAGCTATTACCAAGAGGAGTCTTTGCTAATGAATCGTAACTTAAAAGAAATTCTTACTGAGCTAGAGTCATGTTTAGAAGAAATAGGTTATCCTTATTGGGATTACATGATAAGCCAGATGAAAAATGACATAGATCATGTTTACGATAGGTCTAGCGAAACAGAATACAAACGAGTTCTTCAGCATGACCATAAAGGATATGTCATTCAAAGTAAAGTCAATTACGAGGGTAAAACATTCTATACTTTCGATCTTCTACATGGTTGCATGAGAGGAAGCGGCGACGGAGAAGGGTATAGGGACCCTGAAGATTGTGAAAAGTATGCACTTAAATACATGAAGAAGAGACTCGGATAGTGAAACCAGTTTTGGCAGTTCAAGCTAAATTAAATCTTACTTCGCCGCCTCTACTCCTTTTCTCTGTAACCGCTGTCTAAGAGAGAGAATACATACAGTTGATTGAGGTGCTCGAAGGAGTAGGAAACTTTGTCCAATTTAGAGAGAGACATGAGGCTCGACGTTATACGTTCGGGTCTATCTTTGGGTTATGAGCTTGTAGATCAGCCGGACGAACTGAAGCGGGCGATTCAGGCGTTTCCAGAATTGGCTGCGAAGTTGTCAAAGTTCATTGTCAAAAAGCCTTACGATCTGGGGTTCCTGTATAAGGGCAAGTATGTGGCGCTCGAACTGAAGAAGATCAAAGACTCGTTCAGTTTCATTCCTAGAAACCTAATGGAGATGCCTCATCAATGGGACGGGTTACGTGGAGTTTTAAGGAAAGGAGGCTCCGCAGGACTGCTTGTTCAGTTCAAATTCACACTACAAGAGCATCAGCGAACCAAATACAAAATTGACTCATGGCTCCTAGACTTGACATTCTGGCTCTCAGCCTCTATAATGGATATAGACCATAGTTACACGTTAGGAGAGCTACAGAGGACAGGAACCCTAATCCCTAAAACGGATGGTGTTTATGACCTCTCCTTGATATGGAAGAGCAGCAAAAGCCGAGGCTTAAAATCCTCACCCCCGAAAGCGGACTAAAGTACAATCCCAATAAGTTGGACATCATGGAATTCGAAGTCCTCTACGAGGACGCTTCCCTATATCGCGCCATGTGCCAGATGGCCACAGACCTAGGAACTACGGTCTCAGCTTTGTGGAATACAATTCAGGCGCATGCTCTTGAGCGAGCAGGCTATTGGAGCCCAGCGGCTCCGCGAGAGGCTCCACTGAAGGTCCATGTGACTGTGCAGGATCTGCAGGACAATCCAAGCGCCATGAAACTAGGTCCGAATCGCATTGTTCAGGGACACATGCTAAAGGCAGAAGACCCTATCGAAGAGGCTAAAGATATGCTGGACTTCCTCGACGATGACTAGTAACGAAGTCGAGAAGGTTTATTGGAGACGCTACAAGGACCTCCGTATCGCAGACGTTTGGAACTTTCCTCTGCAGGAGGAATTGGTCCGAGAATCTATTCGCTTTCAAGGCGAACAGGAGATCGACGACGAGGATCTGCGCTATGTCTTTACGACCAACAAGACTTTCCTTCACCTTCAGGGAATTCTATGTAAGATAGACAATCATTATGGCGTCAACCTGCTTGACGAGACCTATAAGGATATGCTAGATTACTCCCCTGACGGAAGAGGCGGTTTGTTTGCTACAGGGTCCACGGACTATTCAGACGTATCTATCGATTACTCTTTGGATGATACTCTTGTTGTGGATTACTTGGGCGAACACGTGCATGGCCAGATCACTGTATACGAGGCAAGCCAGCGCCTCTCTACAGAATACGAGCCCGTCAGGGCGCTTTTAGGAGGCGGACAATGATTGATAAAAAGAAGTACATGAAGCCAGGAGACTACCACTGGGTGGTCTCTGCTACGCAGCATACGGGAACTATGTTTTCCGCAGAAGGTAAGAAACTCTTCACCATTCCTGCTCTGTGTGAAGGGCAGCATGATAACTGGAAGGCTCCACGAGGAGACACTCCTCCAGGATTCTACAAGTTCGGCACAGTCTACACTCAAGATGAATCCAATCTCGCTGACCTATACGCCTACGGCGAAATCTGCCTGGATATGATCGACCTTGAGAATCAAGAGACAGGCAACGGCCGTGCAGGCATCTCAACACATGGAGGAGGGACTGCGTTGGAAAACCCTCTAGAGGCCTACCAGCGTCTCATTCCTACTCACGGCTGTATTCGTGTCCACAACCACCACCTGAAACGGACCTTGGCTCCCTTGGTTGTTAAAGCCAGAAAAGAAGGACGAACTGTGTTCGTGAGTGTTGTCGACCGTGTATGAGTTCATGAATACTCACTACTATTTGTTCACCTTCTTGACTTTCTCAGCGATGAACTTCTTGCTGGTGGGTTTGGTGATGGGGCTGTTGTATCTGGAGGGTAATGATGTCTCAAAGCATCTATAGAGGTAGCTTGAATAAGGTGCTTTGTGCGCTATGAAGACTTTTGGGACAACGTGGACAAGACAACAAGTTCAACGGGGTGTTGGCTGTGGAAAGGAAAGCCTTCACATGGAGGCTACGGAGTATTTTGCCTGGATAAAAAACTAGGAGGACGACGAGCGGGGGCTCATAGAGTAGCTTACGAGCTAGCCAAAGGGCCAATCCCTGCAGGCATGTGCGTGTGTCATTCTTGTGATAACAGAATTTGTGTCAATCCTGAGCATCTATTTGTGGGAAGCCATTCAGATAATGCTTGGGACAAAGTAAGGAAAAATCGCGACCATCAAACAAGCAAGACGCACTGTAAGTGGGGACATGAATTCACTCCTGAAAATACCATACACACAAGAAAGAAAACTCGGGGAGTCTTGTATGATGGAAGAAATTGTCGACAGTGCCAGATAGACGGAAAACAGAAAGAGCAGCGAAAAGCCAGTAACCGAGACTATATGCGGAGGATCGCCGCTACGCCAGAATATAAGGAACGGAAGAGATTGTATGATGCTGCAAGATACCGAAAACTCAAAGAATCTAGTACGTAAGATATATTTACATTGGTCTGGAACTCACCCGAACTGGAAGGAAAAAGGATCGTACCATGTTGTTGTGACTGGTGACGGCAAGGTTCACAAGCTGCATCCCTACACGACAGCCCTTCGGGCCCATACGTTTGCCCGCAATGAGAACGCTGTCGCGTTCTCTCTGGCTTGTATGGGCGGTAAAGGCTGGTCCGAGTATCCTCCGACGAAGGTCCAGATTGAAGCCATGTGCTTGGAGGTTGCTCGTCTGGTTAAGAGCCTTGGTTGGCCTGCTGAGAAGATAGACAGCAAACGCATTATGACCCACGCTGAGGCTGCGGCCTTACGGGACTATCCTTTGTCTGTGGTCAAGGCTGTAGGAACTAGCCCGGCTAGGGCTTTGGCTGCTGGACTCCCCCACGAAAATTACGGTTTAATAGGCTGGTTTGACGGTTGGCCTAGTGGAACTGCGGAGAGGGTGGATTTATATAAGTTAAAGGAAAACCAGCCGAACGGTGTGGGAGGGGATTTACTTCGCCAGAAAATCTTATCATACTATGAGAAAATAGGCTAGTAGAGTTTTGGGTTGGTCTACTCAAAAAAGCAGACACTTAGGATGTGTGGTGTCTGGATGCCTCAGACCAGTAAAGTCTTGTGGTCTGTGTTCTTCTCACCATTACACATGGAACAAAGCCCTAAAATTAGGGCTCGAAGGAGATTTGGGGTGGAGAAAATTGGAGCCCATATTCTTCGAATCCCTCAAAGCTAGATTACTTAGTCTAGTAAAGTATAAAGATGAGGAAACTGGTTGTTGGATAGGGGCCAACAGCAACGATCTACACTATTCCACTGTGAGAGTAGGAGGGAAAACCTACAAGACGCACAGGTTGATGTACGAGCAGTTTGTAGGTGATATTCCTGAAGGTTTATTTATAGATCATCTTTGTAAAAATAGGAGATGTATAAATCCTGAGCACATGGAGCCTGTAACTAACAGGGAGAATGTGCTCAGGGGTAAGATAGGTGCCCGCACATGCTGTCCAAAAGGACATCCCTATAGCGAAGAAAACACAGGCTTCAGAGGCGCAGCTAGGCACCGTTACTGCAAGACGTGCACTAGAGAGCAAAACAGATCTAAGAAAAAACGCCTAAAAGAAAAGAGTAGCATTTCTAATGACCCAGTGTAACTTCATTCTCAAACTAGACACAGAACCAGAATACTCGTTCATCGTTATTGATGACTGCCCTGGAGCCGGACAGGCTCAAGCGGCTCTGAAATACTGGATGGACCGACATGCTGGGTTTGATTTCAAACCCTCAGACCTGGACAAAACCGTCAAAGAGAATAAACTGTGCATCAAGGTCTGGGCGCGATTTCAACACATGGCCGCCGTAGTGGACCAAGCCTTTCTGATCAAACTCGTAGACGGAGAGAAGAAGGGCCAGAAGCATCTAGCAGCAGTTCCGGCCGAAGGCCGGATGAAAGTAAATCCAAGTCTATTGTAATGGAGGGTGTTGAAATGGCAGACAGTATGTGGTGGGCTATGAAGCTGATGGCCTTGGGGGTTTTTCTCGGTGGGGTTTTCGTAGGCGCTGTTGTGATCGGCGTCTGGTGGGGAATCAGTGCAGCGTAAACGCTACGATTCCTTGCTCGGTGCTTACACGTGTAATCTGCCTGAAGACATCAGCCCGGACAAATGCTGGGCATGGCAAGGCTCAGTAATTAAGGGTAAGAATTATGGTAGAGTAGGATTTAATTACGTAACTTACAAATCCCATAGGCTGGCCTGGATTCTAAATGAGGGGGAAATACCTGAAGGACAGCTAGTCTGTCATAAATGTGACAATCCAATATGCGTAAATCCCCACCATCTATTTTTAGGGTCTCCAAGGGAGAATGTTATAGACATGCTAGCTAAAGGCAGACACAGTAATGGAAGGAGGAGCAGAACAGAATGCCCTAAAGGGCATTCCTTGAAAGGGAAAAACCTGATGATAACTGCAGAAGGCAAGAGAAAATGTAGGGCCTGTGCATATAAAGCCACCGCTTTATGGGCTAGACAGAATAGAGAAAGGAAGCTAGAACATGCTAAACAATACTATAAAACCACATTACGAGATCGAAGAAAGCAACAGAAGCAGGAACGGGAGGCAGCCAAAGGCGAGGCTTGTTATTACGGACCCTCCTTAAGTTGAGTTTGTTTTCCTTGGGGATTCGCCGATAGAAAACTCACCAGAAAAGACAACCCAGAGCAAAAGGTACGCTTTGGCCTGGGCGTAGAGCGGAGATACTCCGCAGGAACTATGTCCAACGCAGACATCTGCGCTCTGGGGGATGCTGTCAGGCAAGCCACGACAGATGACGCCTACCTATGCATGTGGGCCTGCCGGAGCCTAATGCCGGAGGCATTAGAGGTCATCAGGGCCTGGGGGTTTCGCTATGTCACTGAGTTGATCACATGGGTAAAAACAACACCAAAAGGCAAGATATTCAAAGGTCCTGGAGCTTACAGCCTAAGTAACACTGAGCCTCTGCTGCTCGCTCGTAAACTTCCACGAGGCCATAACAAGAAATGTAATGGTGAGAATTTATGTAAGTGTGCTATGTCCCCGTTGTGGCATAACAACAAGAAAGGCTGCATGAAGATCAGTCAGATTCTCATGGCCCCCCATCCTAGAGACGACAAGAACAAGATCATCCATTCTCGTAAGCCTGCAGAGGTTCACGAGATGTTGGAGAAGTGGCTATTTCCCTACTTGGGAGAGCACGAGGCCTTAGAGATGTTCGCTACGCAGCACAGACCCGGATGGGTCTGTATGGGCCACGCTCTCAGCGGTAAACTACTCGACGAAGAAATGAAGGAGAGATACTCATGAAAGTTCATATCCTACTGAACCTGCCCTCTGCTTTTACGACTGAAGGTATGAAGATCCTCGGCGTGTATAAAAACAAGAAAGCCGCCAATAAGGCGGCCATCGAGGCTAAGGAATCACGTATCCAAGGATATGTCTTCGTTGACGAATACTCAGTGAAAGAGTAGTTTACTTACTGCCATTCTTGTGGTAATCGGTGTTGTGAAACCCGTGACCCTTCAGTTGAAAAGAAGATTTCGCAAGCACTCTCTGGAGTGCTTTTTCTTTACAGCAAGAGCACTCAGTGGGCTCCGGCGAGGACAAGCTGCGTAGGAATACGTCTTCCTGATAAGTGCATTCGGAACAGCGGTAGGTGTAGATTGGCATTATTCTTCTCTTTCTTTTCGTTTGTGGGTTATTAGACCCGTTAACTCTTCTAGCATAGCCTTTTGGGCAGCGTCGTTATTCAGCATGACCGTTCGCAGCAATTCATCCTTACGCTTTGCGTCGTTCTGCCACATGTAGGCGATGATAATCCCAAAGCCAATGTTCGTAGCGGTCCCGAGCAGGGTCTCAGGCAGTAGAGTAGGGGCTGCGGTCATTAGGTCTGTGGCGAAGGCTTGAGAGTTGCTACCAATAAACATAGCCAGAAACGTACCGCCGACTAGCTTTCTCCATCCTGGAATCCATAGCATCTTAAACATAGCGGAAAACAATCACCACCAAAAATAAAGTCAAAGGATTCACAAAACCCCTTATCAGGTGATTTCTAATCGCGGACATAGATAACCTTCAGGCGCTCTCCGCTGCCAGGAATGGGCGTGTCTGTGTAGGTGATTGAATTAGTGCCCGCCGTCTGTGTAAAAGTTCGGTCTGCAGCGCCTTCATGAATAACGTCGAGGATCTGAGAGTATGTATGTGTGGTCGTGAACGTCGTATTGACTCCGTCTTTGGTTCCAGCCAGTTGCTCTGCTACGATATCTTCGCGTAAGGCAAGAGAGCCTGCCCGAGCAGGCACAGAGACTTGATTCCCCGCAGGAGAGAAGACTAACTCTGTGTCGTTCCCAAGCGTATCAAAAACCTGCATGGAGAGACGGCTAAACCAACAGGTCTTTCCATCAATTGCAGTCAGACCTACAGTTCCAATCGCAGGGAAATAGAGCCCATCCCTGTTGCTGTCTTGAGAGCACAGGCCTGGCTTAACTTCTGTCCCGGCTATAAGCCGGAACTGCCTTGGATAACGGTTGACCCCAGACAGGTTCAGGTATTTGTTATCGAGGTCGCTATAACTGACGCCTCCAGTATTTGAAGGATCTGTGTAGAAGGTTGTTGGATCTGGCATTTTTAGACTTCCTCTGAAAAGTAAGGAAGTAGCAGCAAAGGCTTGGACGACACGACTACTGCCATGATTTGACGTACTTGCACGAAATTGTCTTTTACATTTCCTCTAGACAGATCCTGCATTACATTGTTGGTTCCAATTACGATCTCATGGAGATCTTCACAGATTGATACGCCTCTAAGGTACTTGCACCAGATCTTGTTGTTCACCTGTTTAGAAGCGACAGCCCTTTCAAAATTCCCTATGTTTATATCTGAATACTTCATCTGAAAGTATTTTAGAACTGCCTGCGGAGGAGTAGCCGTCGAGCAGCCTGGTATTACTAGATGCTCATACTTGCTCTCTTTGTCGAATTTGACGAGATAGTTACAAGACATTATGGAGCCTCTTTTCTTTTAGTGTCCCACTGAGTAGGATCTACACTATTTTGATTTACGAATTCAAAGAAATCGCTACTTGGAGCCATGTTGACCAGGGTATAAGGACGAGGGGAGTCTCCTATAAACTTGACTTTATTGAAGGCGTATTCCCCAGTGTCTACATGGTTTTCGGTATACTCTTCAGAAGAAGAGTATATGACTTCGAACGCTGTAGGGTTTAGTTTCAGGATTCTATACTCTATCCTGGACTTAAAGTCGTAAGGAGGGTTTTCTTTCTTCCTTTCGTAAAGCTCACAACTCACATAGACCATTGTATCCCCCGCAATCAAAGCACCTTCTGAGTCCCTACCGGGCCAGGTAGCCTTCATACGAGGACCTGGAGTGTCTCCGCTGAATGCGATGGCGTTAGGGTAGGCAGTGTTGTTGTTCGCGTGGCGGCCGTGAAAAAACCACTTTGCGGAATCAGCATACAAACTTATGTTGTTTCCGTCATAGTTCAAAGTCTCATCCGCTTCGTAAACTTCATCTTGAATAGTTTGTGGAACTAGAAGAGTGTATTCAAATAAAAGAGCGCCAGCTAAACTGTAACATCTTAAACAAGGTCTAGGAGAAGAACGTAATGTAGGACGGAAGTCCATAAGTACTAGGATTTTATCAGCTACTGGAATAATTTGCCATACATTCTCAGGCACTGGAAGGGTTTCAGCTATAGAAATATCGCTTCCAGGCCCAGTAACTGGATCAATCCATCCTGGATAAGTAGCTCCATTAAAGGTACCAGAAATAGGTGCGATTGAATAACTAGTTCTATCTTCTGAAGAGATAATTAAAACAGTTTCCATAACTTGGGTAACTGTTGGAAGCCAATAATAAGCTAAATTGGTTACGCGGTTTCCATAACTCAAACCTTCTGGATAGAGTCGAGCCCCTGCTAGTACGAAAGGAAAAGGCCCTTGAAATCCTCCAGCCCCTAAACAGTCATCGCATCCTGTTTGAATATCTGTAAATGTATTTGACATAACCTCAGCACATAATTCATCTCCTTCTTGCGGAAAAGAAGCAGGATCAATCTCATCTGGACTAGTTAGTATCTCAGGAGGAACGTCATAAGCAGAGGGCAATGTTACAGGCTTTGACCTTAAAGCTGCTTGAACAACTCTACCTGTTTCAGTAAATACTACAGCAGGATCGTTTGTAGGAAACGTTTGTGCTCCATTTTCAAAATAAGATCCCCATCTATGGCGTTCAAAAGAAGGTGGATTTATGTTATTAGATACTCCAGCAGGTAAAGGAAAAATAAATCCTTTATATTGGGCCGTAATAGGGTAGGATGGATACGTTCCATATTCTACTGTCGCGATTTGAGAGGTTAACATTCCGCCATAAGTAACGTTTGTGGTTTGTGTCCCAATTAGAGTATAGTAGCTGTTGTAGCCGTAAGTCTTGCAGCCTGCAGCTTTCTTAGTCATGCACTCCCCGCCACCCACAGTACCTGCGATGAAGCATGGAGAAGTACAATCTACAATATCAGAATAAAACTCTGTCCCGTTTTCTTCGAGACACTCGTAGTAGCCGAAGTAGACATCGTCAGGGCCGGTGGTTCCTATGTCTGGAGGCCCATAGTAATTTGCAGCTACTCTTATACCAATAGCTGTGTCATAAGCTCCTAACACGGAAGTAATTACTGTTGGAGTTATTCCTACATTAGTTTCTTCCATTACTAAATGGTAACCATTACCAGATCCGTCTTCTTCTATCTTACCATTTAGAAGTTGGCAGTTGTGGAGAGTTGAGGCAAAAGGAGAAATAATCCTGATTATAGGGTATATAAAGTCTGTATAGGTGTGTGTCGTGGCGGAAAGATCTGTTCTGTATCTCGGAATAGAATTGTTTGAGCAAATCGCTGGAGTAAAAGCAACACCTGCGTAACTATAGCCATTCTCCAGAGTTCCAGGTTCGCCAGTTACTTGATGCCAGTATAGAAGATTTTGTAGTAAAGTCCATTCTAAATAGTCATTTGTTTGCCACATCTTAATACCCTCACAGGCAATGTGCCCTTGAATCATGCGTTTATCAGAAACGGAGATATGAGTGGTGCCCATATAGTAAGGGCTGCTGTCAATAATTATTTGATGACAGTCCAAAGTAGAAGTCTGAAATTCAATAAGTTGTCCCGTCCCGTTCAAAAGGTTATCAGCATCTACACTAAGCACCTTGAAAGTAGCTTCGGTTCCTAAATAAGAACTAAGAGGAAGAACAGCCAATTTACCAGGAGCCTCTTTTTCATTCAGGTAGATGAACGAGTTCGGTGTGACTAGATATCTGTGGAGATAAGTCATGTTTAGAACCGCCACATCGCCGAACTCTATATAGTCTAGGACGGTAGATGGGGTATCTATGTGAGCGAAGTTAAGGTATGTGTCGTCTGCTAGGTTATAAAAGTAGACATGATATCCAGTAACTTCAGTAGCCGTGTAGACAGGCTTAACGTGAATGCGAACAGTTCCGTAATGAAGAAGACTTTGAGGCCATACTCCCTCATTCATAGCATTGGTATACCCACTGCCTGAATTATAGTTGTTTCTTAAGGGGTAGAGGCCTGGAGATTCGTTCAGGCCTCCTCCTGCTGTGATTAGAAACAGGCCCAGATTGTCTTTACGGATGTTTCCCTCAGACTGCCTCCAGACAGTAGAAGCCGAGTATATCGGAGGGTTGGGGTCTGCGGAAGTTTGCTGTCCAAAAGGTCTTCTGAAGACAGATTTAATGAAAGGTTTTTGCCTGATATCCTGTCCGCGATACCCAAGCAGACACTGATCCCCGCGTTCTAGGAGAACGCCAGTAGTGTTAAATACTCTGAGGTGGCGAGTCGGATTATCGTTACTGTAGTTTTCTGTAGGAGACAACAAGCCTGTGGTGAAGTCAAAATCTAGCACCAGGGTAGAGCCTTTTTGAACATCGTAGTAGTTGTCTCCGTAGGCATGAGTGACAACCCAGATGTTCTTCTCCATGTGCTGAACAACTTTGTCTTTGGTGAGTTTTTGCTGCTCTTTATACGTGATAGGAATAGCAAAATCGTTACGCTGGGTAACCAAACCCTTTGGCATAACGAATAGAAACGGATTGTTGGCCTGCCCAGCAGGTCCTTTGCCTTCAGGAGGCATTTAGTCTCCGCCTCTGTGTGCGCTCAGTCCTGTAATCATATAGTCGCCGCCCATGAACTCGGCCGTGACCCACTGGTCTTCCTGCCACTTCGTGGCAGTCTGGTTTTTCACGTTATTCAGGGTCAAGCCGTCCAGTGTCTCTACTGAGTAAGTTCCGTTGGAATTACGGGAGAGAACCTTGACAGCCTTGGCGACATTGGACATTTGGATGTATCTCTGTGTAGCCTTTGCGAGATTCAGTCTTGGGTTAGTAGACATCGTGATTATACTCCGCCTCTAGATCCTGTAATTTCCATCATAGCAGTTCCGTTCTCGGTCGTAATTGTTACGTCCTCGACAAGCCAATTCACGGCAGACATCTTGCACTCATAGTCGTCAATAGCAAAGATCTCGCCCGGCTCGATAGCAGGGTTGACATACTTCGTTTTGAGTGTTATCATCCACATGCTACGAGTCGCTTCGCGAAGCAAAGCCTGGCCGTAGGCAATCATTGTGGCCTCGTCGGAGATCATAGGATCTTCGATATCGCCGTATTCCGGCCATACCCCAAATAGAGCCTGCTGGGTAGTATCTTTGGCGGTGTAATTGTAGAGAGCAGAAACACCGACCTGAGAGTCTAGTTTGCCGTAATAGGTTACTTTGTAACCTGGAGTGTAGGCAAACAGGCCTGCGTTGTTTCCGAAAATCGTTGTATTGTAAGCCCCAGGACTGCCTGCACCCACAAACGAGCCAACACCTACACTGGCCCGGTAAGTAAACTCGACTGACGTAGCAGGCGTAGCGCCCAGATAGGAGGTCCCAGAGGGACCTAGCGCGTAGATCGCGTCTGACAAAACAGGCGCTCCAGAGGCTCCCTTGTATACGAAATCTTCAAGAAGGCCGTTTGTAGCCTCAACCTGGGCTCCGCAAGCCGTGACAGGCATGTCGAAACTGATATTCCCAGTCCGACCTACGCACTGAGGCCCACGACATTCCTGCTGGCCAATAATCCCACCTTGCGGAGAGGTTCTAGAGACAGTAAATTCGTTCTTGTAGTCAGAAAGGTCTTGACGTACAGAGAAGTCTCCCTGTATAATATGAGTTCCCTCAACGAATCTCCACTTAGGAGTCCCGAGATGAGGAGGCGTAACTGCGCCTATGTAAAGAGTTCGGCCTCGAACCTGTCTCTTGGCCTGCCGGATTCTGTTGATCTGGTCAATCCAGTTGAGAGGAACTCCATTCTTCCTACGGAGTAGCCGAATCTGGAAAGGCTCGTATTGGATGACAGCGTTGTTGAAGTTACCATGAGCAGCGATAATCTCTCGGATTGCTGAGTGAGAGGAATGGACGACTTTCGTTTCTGGAGGAGCATCTGCATCAATATCCGTCATGGATACGTTCTGCTTCTCCAGCATCCCGCACAGATCTTCGAGTTCTAAGGTCAGAGTTTTTCCATTGAAATCTGGCTCTAAAGGAAGCATCGTAGGAGCAGCCCATGTGGCGTAGCCTGTCTGGTCGTAGCCGTATTCGTAGTTCAGTTGGAAAGTTGTTCTTGTGGTAAAGTTGTGGCGAATCAACCGGGCGTTAGGGTCGGCAAAGCCGACATAGAACGGGTTGATAGAGTCCGGCTGCCTCTTCAGCAGCTTGTCCAGGAAATCGTGGGTTCCGGTATTGGCTGCGTTGGCCAGATCAGCTAAAGAGAATCCCGGCTGCTCTAACTCCAGCGAGAGCATCGTTTTACCGTCCAGATGTTTCTTCAGGACAGTCTTTTTAACAGCAGCAGAGATGTTCTCCGTCCCCGCACTGCTTGTGAGGGTTACAGACGGGATCACAACAGGAGCGAAATACTTGAGCCATTCCTGCCCGGCGATCTCAGTCCCAGAATACACTGAATACAAAGATTGATTCAGGAGGCTGAACTCTTCTTTACGGCCACTTGTGATGGTTTTGTTTAGTTTGAACGTTTCTTGTTTGGCCGCGTGGATAGAAGGAGTGAGTTTGAATGTCTCTCTCTTTCCTGCGTGGATTGTTACTCCAACGTAGAATGCTTCGTTTTTACCTGCGTGGATGTAGGCCACAAAGACTACGCCTGACTATCGCCTAGAACGGTAACCAAAACTTGGAAATTACGAACAGGCTGAGGAATGCTGGCTTTGATATCCAACACGCCCACAACGCAGACATAATCACTAACACCCAAGGTTGTTCCAGGAACATTGATGGCTGCATCGTCTCCAGACCAATACGTGGCCCTAGAGAAAGAAGACAGTCCGCTTGGGGCGGTAAGTCTGTTTGAAGAACTTTTGTCGGTGTTTATCGCAGTAGCGAGAGCCCATCGAGTCTCGGCTGAGATCATGTAGCAGGCGATGCTCTCAGCGTCTCCGTCGTCTGGGTCGTCGCTCGTCCCGTAGATAACTCCTACAACCTCTCCGTTCACAGAGCACGTCATAAGCCCCACAGGGGTGCCTGCAGTGCATTCGAAGCGGTAGACGCTGGTAGCGTCCCAGATCTTGCTACCGACCACGAGAGAGGTGCCTGAGACCGTCAGGGTCTCTGTGTCCCAAACACTGCTGACCTTGCCAACTACTCTAACATCGATATCCTCGTCGGCGCTGTCTGACTGGATAGAAGCGGTCCCTGCACCTGTGTTCAACTCCATGCCTGCGCGGTTGTAGAAACGGGAGTACTCCAAAGAGCCTGAAGACGTGTTGATTGCCTTCCGGTAATGGACAGAGTAAACGCTAACATCGCTTGAGCCAATGCTCAAGGTGGCCCAGAGATTGCCTGGATTATTCGGATTCAGTTCTGAGCCCGTCGCAATGGCTCCTCCGAGAGGATCTGTGTCGTTCTCAGGCGTAGGGTTTGCACAGCCATAATAGGCGATGTTTGCTCTTGTAGGTGCTGCCATTTTGTTCTCTTATCCTTACGCGAAGTCTGCAGGCGTGTCGCACACTTGCAGTATATACAGACCAATCGTACACATGTTGTGGAAAGGCTGTGCTAGATCATAGTCTTCGTTGTTTTTGTATCCGGTTACTGCTAATCCTTCTCCTTGGAAACAAGCCCAGTAGAAAACAACACCATCCAAAGAGAATTTAATCACAGGAGGACGGGCAGCAAACCAGTTGTAGATCTTCGTTACCTCCGCTGGTAGAACCAAATGCAGGGTAAACGAAATATCCCAGTGATTGGCATTGATACCGGCGTAACTAAATACACGATTACCAGCTCCAGTCGACGTGTTTCTCATCTGGCTAACTTCTACGAAGTTGGTCGGGTAAGAGAACTCAGGATAAGGATCAGGTAAACGAAGTAGATCGAAAACAATGTAGTCTTCGTCGTCGCTAGGATCACATATTACTACTTGCCTTGGCATTGTTATTGAGCGCCTTTTCCTTTCGGAGGAACATCAGGATTTACAGCCCGAGAGAAGCTGGTGGTTTTTCCGTCTGGAGTAACTACCTTCAATACAAACTCGGCCTTAACATCTACTTTCTGTAGATCCTTAAGAGTTCCGGGGATATTCGCGCTCATGGGCAGATTGGCAGCATCAGCCGCCTGCGTCCGCAGGCGATCCTTCATGTCGAACCTGTCCTTGGAGAACGGATCATTTCCGCCGTAGCCCTTGTAGACTCCGCCAGACATGCCCGAGTAGGGCTTAGGCCCTACGCTGATTTGGTCATACTTCATGCGGCTGTAGTCGGAGTCGTTCTTCATGTTCTCGCTGAGTTGATCGACTCCAAAAACCTCACCCATTGTGAATCCGTTCTCGTTCTGGTAACGCTTCATCAACTCGGCATTCTGAGCAGCAAATTCAGCCGTAACTCCCTTGGCCTGATCCAGATACTTCTGCTGCAAGTCCGTCAGGTCTTGCATGTATTTTACCTGCAGATTAGCCTTGTCGGCTCCCGGCTGGGCGGCATCTTTCAGGTAGCCCAAGTAGAGAGCCTTCTTCTCCAGTTCGAGCTTCTTTTTCATGTTGACGAGTTTGCCCTGCGGAGTCTTCTCGCCCTCAATCACATCGTCCAGCCCAGCAGCCTGGCCTTTTAGACCAGAAATGCCCGAGTCAGCAATCTTGGTCGCGGCAGCGACGTTTGCCTTCTCAAGATCCGTCTTGAGTTGAGCGTCCATATTCTTCTTCTGTTGAGTAGTTAGCTTCTTCTCGTTGGCACGGGCTTTCATGTCAGCGTTAATCAGCAGCAGGCGCTCAATCTTGAGTTCCTCTTTGATTAACTCAACATAGGACTTCTTTGAAATCCCCATGCTGTTTTGGAGATTTTCTTTCTCATTTAGGAGACGATTGTTATCATCTTCGAGAATCTGCTGCGTAGCCTCTACTTCAAGATCTTCTTTACGGAACTTTGTCTCTTGCTTGAATTCCTCAAGATCCTGGCCGCCAGTACGCTTGATGTCTTCTTTCTCAAGGCCATACTGTTTCTTACGAAGTTTGATCTCTTGATCTTTACTCGCCAAAGCCTGCGGCGAAGCAGTGCGCTTCATCTGATTGCGCTCTGCTTCTAACTTCTGTATATCAAGATCGTACTTCTCTTTGGCTTGCTGCATTTTCAAAGCCGTGGCATCAATAATCCCCTGCTCGATCTTCTTGTCCATCTTGTCGATAGGCTTCTGAGAATTATACTGCTTCTCTAAGGATTCACGACCCAAAGAAGCCATTTGCAGGGCTTTGTCCTTCTTCAGGACATTCTGAAGTAGGACCAGACGATCCGTTTGGAGTCTGTGCATAGCCTGCATGTTGTCTTGAGCCAACTTCAAGAGTCCTTGATAGTGGTCAAAGTAGATCTGCTTGATTTTGGCTGCAGCGTCTCGTTCGATACGAACGCGATCCTCAGCGGCATAGCCTGTAGCCTCGTAGAGTCTTTTTGTCTCTTGTGTGACCTCAGCCAGTTTGGCTGCCAATTCTCCACCCTGAAGTTTCTGGTGTTTGTTTCCTCCAACAGTACGTAGAGAATCAATGCGCTGCTGTTTACGCGCCTGTTCGATCTTGTAGTCGTTTACATTAGCCGCGTTTAGGGCTGCTTCTTTAGCTCGGATTTCGTCAGGAGTATTTGCAGGCATCAAATTAGCCTGGGCTCTCATGTAGGAGGAGTTCTCTCGCTCCGTCCCTCCTGTGCCCATTCTGAGGTCAGCAATGTTAGAGATAAAGGCTTTCTGGTTAGCTAGAATGTCTTTTTCTGCCTGGATCCTACGCAAGGTAGCCTGAAGCAAAGCCGCTTCCAGGCCTAAGATCTCGGCAGGAGACCAAGACTCCCTGCGGCCCCTGTCTAGGTTGCTGGACGCGAGTTTTTCCTGATCGGCAGCTACACGCCGAACTTCTTCAAGACCAGATGTGGGTTTGTTCCATTTAGCATCACCAAAACGGAATACCTGACCAGCCCCGATATCCCTACGGGCTTCGGCTATCTGCAGATTTAGTTTTAGCTCTGCGTCTTGGAGTTCGATCTGGTCTTTAGTCAGGTTATTATACTCGCGACGTTTGTCTAGAAGTTTGTCAATCACGCTCTCTACGGCCGCTAACTGCTGCCGCTCTGCCATGTCTAGACTACCCTTCGACTTCTGTAGATTAAGTAAGTCTCTTTGTTTTTGCATGGTTAGGGCTAGAGAGTCTGTGATATCTTTCTTGGTGGTTCCTTTAGTGATCATTTCAGAGCCGGACATATTACCAAGATTGCGGGCCTCTAAGAGGCCTAAGCGTCTTTTCTTTGCAGCCGGAGTGTCACTATTCCATGTGTTTTCGTAAGAAGACTGCTGCATTTGACGAGCAGCCCCTCCTGAAACCATGTCTACGGCCCCGCTGACAGCAGATCCCGCAGACTGGACTAGGGCTAGAGCGTCTTTCGGATTGGCTATGGCCCAAATGGTTCCAATCACAGCCGCCCCAAGCGCAGCAGCAGCTCCGATTACTCCAGCCGCGATAGCGGCGGCCCCACCAGCCAAGACCGCCCCTTCTGCAGCAATAGCCGTCAAGAACCCAGCTAGCAGGTCCACAGACAGAAACCTAACCAGCCCTGCTACGAAGGCTTTACCGGCCGTAGTTATAGCAGCCAAGGCCCCTCCTCCAGCGAGGGCGGAACCGCCAGCAGCGGTTAGAAATGTGGGGAATAGCTGCTTCATAACTCCACCAGCGGGAGCCTTTCCGAAAGCAGTAGCATTACCGGCCCACTGTCCGGCCATGCTGCTTAGGAGCATGTCTTTTGCGCTCACGCTGCCGCCGCTTCGGTTAGATGTGTTAGCCCAGGATCCCCCAATAGGGTTTACTCCCTGTCGGCCGCCCATGCGGCTGCTCAGGAAAGCCCCACCTAGAGTTCCTACTAAACCCCCTATGCCTTGGCTTGTAGCGTCGGTGGCCCCTTTACGGAGCCAGTTGAACATCCCAGCGTTGTTCATACCTAGCAGCACAAGACCCAGAGAAGCCGCCTGCTGTGCGACCATCAAGAACGCAGAGGTGACCAGAGTTACTCCGCCCAGCAACTGACGGATAGGCTCAGGAAGCCCCTCAACAGCCTTGAGAAAGCTAGTAAGGAATTTCGCACCTTGAGAGAAGGCGTTTTTAACAGGCTCAAACAGCGAGGCTTGAGTTTTGAAGAACTGACTCTGAAGGTTACTGATGATACCTGCAGTAGTCTCGCCACGACGCTCCGCCAGATTGCCTCCGGTTTTACCTTGGATGAAGGACTCAATAGCATCTAAGACAGCCTTGATATCCCCCTGGCCTGATAGCTTCAAGCCTTGAGGACCAATAGCCACGCCTTGGGACTTCAGGACACCTCTGGAAATACCATACTTGTCTAGGATTTCCAGACCATTCTGGTCTCCGCTGAGGATACGGCTGATGCCTGTTTGGACTTCGGAAATATCTCCGTTAAAAGCAGCAGCCAACTCGCCAGACATTCGAGTCACACGCTCTAGGTCAAAACCTACTCGCTTCAGTTCCCTCTCTTGGACAGCGAATTGTGTGCCTCCTCGGATAACTTCCTCAAAGCTGAATGGGGTCTTCTGCTCGTAGTCTGAGAGGAATTTGTAGGCACGATCTGCCTGCTGAGGGTTGTTTCTATAGACAGTACGTAGAGTTGTCTGGGCGTTCTCGATCTGGGAGTAGTTGTTGATCAACTGCCCGCTGATTCGACGCAGGTTGGCCTCGAACTGGCCGAAAGACAGAGCAATCAGCAGGTTCTGGAAACGCTGCAGTCCGGTTCGGTCCATCTCCGGCGAGATTCGTGCCCTGATAGGTCTGCGAGCCATTTCAGACTCCCAACGAGTCTTCATGCTAGTATACTCGTCCATGCTAGGAGCGACAATCCGCACAGGAGTCATGCGGGTCTGACCCTTAGCGTTCATGGAGAAGTTCCCAGGCAGATTGTTCATCACATCAGCCGCGCCAGAGGTCTTCAATTGGACCATGATCTTCTGCAGGCGCGACAGCGCGTTCTCGATCTTGCTGATGTTATCAGCAGCGCGAGAGATACCGTTCAGACCGACGCCGATCCCAGACATGGCCTTGCCCAGGTCAGAAATGTTCTTAGCATTCCCACCTAGAGCAACAAGGTTACGGCCGAGATTCTGAAGGACAGCATTCGTGTTGGCAGATGCCGAGGCTGTGGTCTTCAGGTCTAAGAAGGCGTTGGATAACTGGGTGATGGACTGGGCGGTCTTTGTGAAGGCCGGTACATTAGAAAAAGAAGACAGGTTCTTGCGCAAATCGATCATGTCCATATTGAACTGATCGAGGCCTTTACCTGACTTCTTTAGGGCATTTATGGAGGCTGAGAGACGGTCTACCGCGTTAGCGGAGTTCTTATCAAATTTGACGCCGACTTCGACTTGCTGACTCTTGAATTTCTTTTGAAATTGCTGGAGTTGGCTGTTGGCCTTGGTCAGGTCGAAAATCATTTCTGATTCGAACTGGATCTTGTCGCTGCTCATTCTGCTTACCCTTTAGCTTCGATTTACCGCGCCCCCACTTGTAGGCGGAGTGGATCTCACCGATTCTGTGGGCGTGATCGAGATCTTTCTTCTTCTGAATTCTCGTATAGTAAGCGTTCTCTTTGGGATCTATTACTCCTAAGTTGGTAGCAAATGTTTCCCAGGTCTCTTTGACCTTAGAGAACATCTTCAATAGGAGATAGCTGATCCAAGCGCCTGTCCAACGAGACTCTTGTCTCTCTCGCTTTTCCTGGTCCAGACACAACTGATATAGTGTCCAAAACCTCTTGAATCCCATCTTTCTTATGGTGGAATCTTTCCACCCATAAGCCTTCTGGATTAAGTGAATCGCGTAGTCTAGTTGGTCGTAGTCTCTTCTGGAGGGGTCGTCGGCAGGCTGTCCAGGGCTTGCTTGAACTCCTGCCCGGCCAGATCGGTTACTTCCTCTAAAGTCCGGCGAAAAAAAGGGAGCTTACTACCCTCCACGAGAGCGTTCTTCAGCAACTCGAAATCCGGGTGCATGACCAAGTGCAGGCCCAAATGAGCGATAGAGTAGGCAGGGAACAACTCAGGGTCTCGCAACTCAGCAACCGTCACATACTCGCCGCGTAATTTTCCGTCAGCATCAGTCTTCCGCAGCGTAGCTGCGACGAGTTCGTAAAAGCTGTTCTTGATTTCCTGAACACCGAAAGCCATCGTGAGCATCATCAAAAGGTTGTTGACCTTCGCGGTATCGTACTCGCCGGTCTCCTGGTCTCGGAAGGCCTCTGTGGCCCCGATCTCTCTGAGGAACTGTAGGCGAATCTGCAGGTGGGAGAAACCTTCCGTGGTCAGCTTCGTGGCCATCTTGATAACAGCCTCTACTTCGTCAATGCCCATGCGGCGAAACTTGTAGAAGTTCTCTTCGATTTCCATCACCGGAATATACTCATTGATAGTGGACATTCATTACCTCGTAATTAAAGACTTTGTAAAGGAGAGGTTCAGGGGAAATAAAAAAGACCCCTTTCGGGGTCTCTTTCGGTCACCGGCTAGGATTAGTAGCCGTAGAGGGTCAGGTCGCTTTCCGACAGAGGCAACAGCACATACATCGGAATGGAGAAGGAGGCGGAAGCCAGAGCGTGAGCCGTGATTTCCAACTGAGCAACACCCTCGTTCTTGTCTACGAAGGGGATGTCCTGAACGTTGTTCACACGAGCGTTCTCAAACACAACAGCAATCGGAATCGGCAACGGGTCGCCATTTCCATCCAGGTTGTTGGGGTCGGTAGCGCCGGAGATCGTGGCGAACAGAGTGATGTTTCCGAAGTAGTCGGTCAACTTAGGATACAGAGTCGGGCGAACTTTCTTGAAGTTCGTCAGGGTCTCGGTAGCCGAAGAGCCCAGAATCAACTGGAGAGTTTCCAAGTCCGCGATCTCGATCAGAGAGGTCGAAATCTTCGGGTCGATCATATCGACGCGCTGGAAGCCCTTGATGTTGGTACGCCGACCGTCAGCTTCGACTTGACGCTCGGTCTTGTCCAGCTTGATGGTCGTACCACCGCGAGTAGCGCCGAGAATCTTAGGAGCGACTACGTCGCCATTAGGATCCGTCCAAGTGTTGGTCGCGTCAATGGCTTGAGCATAGGCGTAGCCAGCGGGAGTGAACTCGTCCTCGTATAGCGCCATATTGGCGTTGATGACTAACTGACCTGCGTCAAGAACTAGATTGTCCTCGGTCCCTAGACGCAAACCACTGATTGAAGAGCCGAAAAAGGCCACAGCCGTATACCTGTTTTTCTTAAGTTTCTAGGACCTAGCCGAGGCTCTTGACAGCCTACAATACGTCCTGTATAATACCTCTTATGTTAAATGATACTGAGAAACTTCCTCCTTCATCCAATCCTCTATGGCCTTCTAATGAAGATTGGCAAAAAATAGAAGCGGCCAAACAGGCCGCCCTTCAAGATTTAAGGAACCGGATCATGGCTAAGGTCACAGACGGCGGTGTCGGTTGGGGCAGCGAGCAGTCCCCTCCTTACGATCTGCCTTTTTATAGGCACTGTGAGAACTGCTTTAACCCCGGAGTATTCCCACCAACAGAGGACTGGCCATTGACTTTGCAGATTAGAAGTGTGAAGTCTGATAATAGTACCGCTGGTTACGTCTGCTTGGATTGTGGGTTCATGAACAAGCCGTGAATACGTTCTTCATCGCAGACACGCACTTTAAACACGCGAACATCCTGAAGTATGACAAAACCCGAAACCACTTCGGCTCTATTCAGGAGCACGATGAGTATCTCATTGAGAAATGGAATGAGAAAGTAGGACCACAGGACGAGGTTTATCACCTTGGGGATTTCTCTTTCGCAGACGAGGCTCCGATCAGAGCCAGACTAAACGGAAAGATTCATCTCATTTTGGGTAACCATGATTACAAGCGTAAGAAATTCTTAGGCAGGGCGGGGTTTGCTTCTGTTCAGGATGTTTTGTATCTGAAGAAGACGAACACATTTCTCAGCCACTACCCTCACTACTCTTGGCCTAAAAGTTATCATGGCTGTATTCACCTGTTCGGGCACGTCCACGAGGCTTTCCACAAAGTGCCCGGCTGTGCCGGGCTGAACCTGAATGTAGGGGCGATGTGGAGTGAGTTTCGTCCCGTAGCCTATGAGGAAATATCCGCGAGCCTGTAGACACCTTTGCAGCAGTTGGACGCGGGAAAGGTGTCTATAGTTAAGTTACCCTCGGGCAAATACACCCTACAAAATCTCTTCTAGAGCCCCTTCTCATACTCGTCGGCCGATACGACTCTGACGTTACGGCCAGAGAAGCACAGCATGAGGTCTCCGACCTCAATATCTCCTTCGTAGCCGTTTGTATAAGCGAGTTCGTTTAGTTCATACTCGACCTGGGCCGCCGTGTCTCTGACACGGTCCAGTCGGGCTTCTAGGTTCTGAGCGTGACAGGCTAACTGATAGAGGTCCAAAGTGAGTCCGCGAAGTTTGTCTTTCATTTGAGAAGCCGCCTTTACTAGGAATACATACATGATTCTGTAAATCCCCTAGTATGTCATTCAAGAAAGAACTCTACGAAGCGATCAGCGCGAGAATTACTAACGACGCTGAGTTGGAAACTCTGTTGGGGGTGGGGTTTTCTCTTGACTTTGAGACTGTTCCTCCGAATGCCTCTTGGCCTTTTCTCGTGGCGAAAATCTCCAGTAGACCTCTAAGTGTGAATCACGTCTTTATGCGTGACGCCAAGCTGTTCATTGATCTGTGGCATCGATCAGATACAGGCAATCCAGATCACGAGCGCGTTATCGACGTTGTAGATCGTCTGGAGAGGCTGTTTAATGGCAAGATGGTTCGTTGTCCGTCTGGGAACGCTCGCTTTTATTTCGAGGACGATTTCCCTGTGCCTGTTCAAGTGAACGGCCCTCACGTAGAGCACGAACTGAATCGCCACGCGATTATATTCTCTCTGCGAAACGTTGACGGAAGCCTTATTGAGGCTTATTTGGACGCTTAACTCGGCGTAGGTTCTTCGGCTGCCTGTGCGCCCTCATGTAGGAATGAGGGATTTGACGAATGAGTTTCTCAAGCAGGTTGTCGTAGTAGGCCATCGTGTCTTCTCGATGTTCTAGGGCGAGTTCGTCCCCGTGGTCGTCATTGCGTACCAGCCAGCGGTAAAACTCTCTCACAGCCTCTGTAGGGTCCCACATCACGTCCATGGCTGATTCGTGCTTGTGCCATTCTGTGTGGCAGCCGTGGCATAAAACCACCAGATTAAAAGGTTGGTCAGGACCATTTAACCGTAGAGGAAGAATGTGATGGAGTTGAAGTTCTCCCCTCGGCAGCCATTCGTCACAACAAACACATGTGTTCTCGTCTCTAGAGTAGACTGCCTTACGGATGTGCTTCTTCATTACTGCGCTAGATGCTCCAAGTAGTCATAGTAGAAGGCTCTGTCGGTCTGTTTTACCTTTGGTAATGGTTTTGGGGTAAGAGGCTTGGGATCCTCTGGGTTGTAGCCCGTTGGGCTACATACGCCGTTATTGTGAGAGACAGTGCTTGTGATTACTCTGTCTATGTAGAAGTCCGTAGAGAACAACAACTTTAGATAATCTCTCGCTTGTTCTAAGACACTCTTCTGGTGGGATTCTCCCTTGATTGTGTATGCGAAAGTGATATTCTGAGAGAAACCGAGAGTCCTAGCGTGTCCAAGCGTCTTTGCTTTGGTCTTCTCTGTCGCTTCCTTCACAATCAAGTTAATCTGCTCAAGAGTATACTTGTTGAGAACCTCTTCTGGCAGAGAGGACATCTTCTTGCGGAATTTAGACTTGATAACCCAGATGCGCTTTAACTCTTTGTCTAGGGAGGCGGAGCCCTCTTTTTTAAACCAGTCTTTTGCTGTCCAGAACACTTTCGTCATGCCATGGTTTTTAGCGCGGGGGATTGTTCGTCCTCCCTTGTTGACAGACTGCCTATGTGATGCTATAATGGAAGGGTGTATAAATTCTATAGCACGGAGGTCTATGTCTTGAGCCCCAACCCAATAAAGACAGCACAGGTCAATACCCGGAAGGAGACTCTCCAGTGAGAATACTTTACAGGGCTCTATTTTTGAGCGACATTCACTTCCCTACCCATAATGATGCCATGCTGAATTTGGAAACAGGCAAACTTTGGAAACTTCTAAAGAATGTGAAGTATGAGAAAATCATCCAGATAGGAGATCTGGTATGCTTCGACGATTTTTCCTCTCATGATCCAATTCCCGGCCAAGAAGCTGACTCGCTGGCCACTATTGAGCTAGTCAAAGGGTTCAACAAAAGACTGCGCTCTGCTGCCCCTAAGTCTGAAATAATTTATGTGGAAGGAAATCACGAGATCCGCCTAGAGCGTTACTTACTAAGGCGAGCCCCTCATCTGCTTCCTTTCGGATGCCTCAGTGTTCCCAGCCTGTTTGAGTTAGATAGACACGACATTAAGTGGAAGCCCTACAGGAGCCGCCTGTTCGTAGACGGTTTGAAAGTAACTCACGGGACTTTGTGCCGACCTGATAGTGGCAATTCGGCCCGAGCAGAGATAAAAAAGGCTAAATACAACACTGGGGTATCCGGCCACTGCCATCGTCTAGGGCTGGTGAAAGAGTGCGACGTTGCTTGGATGGAGTTGGGGCATTTGGCAGATCCTGATTACTCAAAACACAGCTACCTAGGGGACTCTGATGCTAACTGGAACGCTGGCTTCGGAGAGGGCTTCTGCTACGAAAACGAAGGCGGTAAGCGTCGGTGGATACTCAAGCCTATTGAAATTCAAGATGGGGCCTTTGTAGTAGATGGAAAACTCTACTAGTTATTGCTCAGTGCCAGAATGCCCTAACAGGCATAAGGCCAGAGGGGTCTGCGAGTATCATTATCACGTATGGCGAAACCTGAGCCCAGGTTTTGAAGAGATTTACCCTTATGTAAAGCAGATCACCTCTCCAATACTTGCATGTGGCCACTCCCGAGAAGGCCTAAACCTACTTACCGAGAAGGGACGGCCTAACGGAAAGAAGTGCCGCCTGTGCGTAAATGAGGGTAGACGACGTAGATACGCAGAGAGAAGAGCGCATGGCTGGGCTAGGGATAGAAAAGGGAGAAGCAGGAAAGGTGAAGGATCTACTAATGGTTGAGTATTTTGGAGACGACGAAGAGAAAAACCCCACCAATAAAAAGGGCGGGGATTTGGTTTCGTTCAAAATTTTTATCGAAGAAGAGGAAGAGGAGTTAGACCTTCTTTTTGCGGCGATGAGAAAGAGACTAGCAGAGAAGACAACAATTCCTCCTGCAGGCGACCATGATCGCTAAAATGAAGGTCGGGGATAACGACAAAGTTCGTTTCTCCGTTGAAGGTCTGTCTTTCTCTGACATGTTGGACATGCTGACGGCGCTAGGAGTCAGCATCAACGCTCTTGAGCGAACAGATCCGCGCTATGCGCGGCTGACCAAGCGATTCGACCCTATGTTCCAGATCATGGAACTCGCGCTGGAGCATCACAGGGACAAGTTTCCTCTGGAAACCGGAGCCGTTGAACAGGCGACCGGAGCGATGAGCCTGTTTAGATATTATCAAGACCTGAAGAAGTATAACGATGCCCGAAAAACTCAAACTGATAAACCTAAATAGCCAAAGGCCCCACGGAGGGCTTTTTCGGTCTTTGGGGGATGTGTTCGTCAGAGCAGGTTACTGTGTGATTTGGGACGGAAGGTATCATATAAGTAGATCTCAGTGGAACAAAACCTGTAGCCTAGAACTGAACAGACTCGCTCTCATCTACTGGCCAGAGAATAAGGTGGAAATCGTTGAAGATCTGTGAAATGAAAGCCCGTGGTCTAGTCCGTGTCCTCGCCGACAGAGCCTGTTTTTGGTGGGATGCTTGGCAAATGCTCGTCCAAGGAGGACGAGATCAGGTCATAACTCCTTGTGGCGCAGAGGATTTCAAGATTCTAGAATCTGCTTACGAGGGCAGTTGTCTGAAAATCTCGTTCAACAGCGGTCCGTCCCTGTTGGTTGATATGCAGGATTACGTGAAGAAGGAGATCATTCGCTATCATGGACTCAATTGATGACGTTTACTCTTCGTTTGACGGGCAGCCCGACAAGATAAAAAACACCGCTATTGAGATTGTAGACTTCCTTCGTGAGGTTATCAGAGATGGCAGCGTAGTTATCCCCGAAGAGAACTACGAGCCTGAACTGTATCCTGTGCTGATTGAGTTTCACATGGCTCGTTACAAGTTTCTCTTCCAGATCGACAACGAAGGCAGCATGGAGGTCTGGCGAGGCACGGGCTATCTAGGAGATAGCCTGGATGATTTCTCTCTGGCCCTTTTCTTTGAGTGGGACTATTGACAACAGGTTTCCCAGGAGGTATAATCTGGACATGAACAACGAAGAGCACAATTTTCTAGAAGCCCAAAGTCTAGTACAGAAAGTGGCAGACGAGTCGTATTACAAAGGTTACTGCATGGGAGCAACTCTATACTACGATGCGCTGTATAATGGCCTATACCTCTCAGGCCCCGCCAGTCTTCTCTCGGTGACTAGTGCTTATGCGGCGTTCCTGAACATTTTCAGTGGGACGTACATGCCCAAAATGTATCACCAGAAAGGGCTTTTCGATGAGTAATGGCCCTTTCTGGGTCAATATTCTCGACAACACTCCGGCCGACAAGAAAGAAGCCAAGAAGACCAAACCTACTGTTTTTTGGGCCTGGATCTACGATCTGAATATCTACTCGCCGGAATTTGAGAGCCGAGAGGCGTGTATCGACCACTGCTCTGCCATGTTGCTGAAAAACAGGCCAAAAGTAGCCAAAACGATCAAGAATCCCGACAAAGTCGGGGAATGGGTGCAGATCAGTGTCTGAAATCACTCTTTTTGAGGGCTCATGGCAGCGAGGGCTTAAATACTTGGCTCCTGAAGTCGATTCTGTGATTTTCAGCCCTCCCTTCAACACAGATTTCCCCTACGAGGGCTATGAAGACAAGCTAGAACGCGGTCTTTACCTCAAAAGTATGGGCGATTTAGCTTCTGCTCTAATCAACAAGGCCAAAGAGGGCTGTGTAGTCTGGCTCCAGCTAGACCCTAACATGAAGGATCCGTCCCTGCCAGTTGAGGTCGTGGAGCAATTTTTGTTCCGAGGATGGTTGCTCCGCAACCAGATCTGCTGGCTGAAGTCAGGAACTTTCCCTCAAAAAGACGGATCTGAGGCTAATTTCGGTCACTACAGACCTATGAATTCTCCAGATCGCCTCCATTCTACTTGGGGAACCGTCTACATGCTGACTTTAGGTAAAGTAACGCTTGACAAGAAGGCTGTCGGCACGGTATACTCTGACATGTCGAACGCAAAAAGGTGGGGTAATCCTGAAGGATTACGCTGCAGAGGCGACATGTGGTTCGTTCCCTACGAAACGAAGCAGAAAACAGGGCATCCTTGCCCTTTTCCTGTGAAATTAGTGGAGAAGTGCCTTAAAATTCAAGGCTTGAAGTCAGGATCTGTGGTCTTGGACCCCTTTGCGGGGTCCGGGACGGTTGGAGAGGCGGCAAAAAACCTCGGAATGCATGCTTTTTTGTGCGAAATCTCGCCAACCTACTGCGATCTGATAGAAAAGAGGATTCCAGATGTCCGAAGGTTCAAATAGTTTGTTTTTAGTCACGCTGGGCAACTTGCTATGGGCCATGAATTATTTAGAGAGCCCTAAGTTCATAGCAAACCAGCCTTGGTTTGTTCTAGAACGAGACAGCGGAGTTTTTGAAGTCAAGTGGACGGCCGATCAGGCCGCCACAATGTATAACCTCTTCTTGCTAGACCCTAAGCTGGAAGTCAGCCCCGACTACGATTCGGTTTGGATCGCCGGCCTAGGCTGGGTAGAGGTGCTGGAAAACGGAAATATGCAGGGTTACAACTACGCAGACGCAGGTGGACGTCTCTACCTAAACTATACCGCTTTTCACTTAGATTCTCTAACCCCATCGATCAAACTACAGAGAAAGTATAGGTGTCAACAAGATGTATAACCCTTTTCCTCCAAGGTTGAATGACAACCCACGCCGACTGGTGTCAACAGTTATCCGCGCCGAAGATTGGGTAGACCAGTTCTATGCGAAGAGAACAGATGAACGCTGGGCCGTCCGCTTGTGCGCCTGGATGGCGCATTACGCGCCTCTCGTGGGTCGGCACTACATGACAGCGCCGTGCGAAAAGTGAGGCCCTATGTGAGTTACGAACTGTGGTTCGATGACGGATTCGGAATTATCTGTGTGTGGAAGGAGTTAGGACTGAACTGATGAGAAGCAATTATGTCGCTGGATTAGCAGTCCTGGTCGCAGAGTTGGATTCTACAGATTTGAAATCTTGGCCCCCAAGGCCTATTTACTCAGAAGAGCAAAAGCAAAGCAACCTACTGGCCTTCATTGCTCAGATGCTGGCTCAAGAGGTTGATGAGAAAAATGGTGTGGAGGTATGTGATCTTGGAACAATCGAATTTGGATGAGTTGGTAGACGAATTGTCCTTTCCCATGTTTGTGGATTATAGCCATTCGTGGAATGACACTAGTCTATTTGGAGAGGCGGAGATCGTAAGAGTTGCTGCCTGTCGAGATGTCCACGGAGTGGACTGGGTAGGTGCTACCTCTACGGAAGACGACACTCTTGTTCTCGGCGCTCCTGTGCAGGATCTGGAGTTGTTTATCAGCATGCTTCGGAACGCCGCTGAAGTAACGAAAACTTGGAGGAAAGACGCTTGAGTTATCTCGGCTTGGAGAACACGTTCTATACAGAGTATTTTGCTCCGAACTTGCTTACTAAAAGTAAGCATGAGTCCAAGGAGACTTGGAAGCTGCGTGGGCTAATCAACGTCTATCTGTCTTACCGTCGTTTTACTCTTCGGGATCTCGTGGAGTTGATGCTTCGGAACGGGCATCTGAAAGATCCAATCTCAGAAACCCACGTCATCAAATCCTTGGCAAATAGTCTGGCCTCTATGAGGGGGCTGGAGCGAGTTCGGGTAAAGAAACGGCGACACACGCCCATTCCTGCTCTGGTCAAATTCTCTCCTCTCTGGCCAGAACAGGCCCCTTCAAGTCGTGGTCTCTCCGTCGCTGTCGCAGCAGCGACAGCGGTAGTTTTGGCCCTTCTGGTGACCTGGGCGGCTTCGTTATGGCAGTAGATGTTGTTGTGGTTAGGTGCGACGACTGGGAAGGGATTTATCTGAACGGGGAATTGGCCAGGGAGGAGCACCGCCTCCGTCTGGTTATGGTGGGGAACTTGCTAGTCGGCAAGACTATAAGTTCTTTCCGATCTTTCTATCTCGAATATGACGAGTATGCGGAGGTAGAGCCTTACTGGTCTAACCTGCCTCCGAATCTGGATGCTCTGAGACCTTTCTTGGGGGATAGTTAGATGGTGAAACTTATTGCGAAGACAGAAGGCGTAGGAGACCTTAAAGGTCTCTCAGTCGGGGAAATCCTGGCTTACGTGGCTCGTGTATCTAACCCCTCGAATCAGATGAATCACGAGACCTCTGCAAAACTCTTGTTGTTCTGCCTGAAAAATCAGCACTGGTCTGTCTTTGAGTCAGCATCGCTGACTATGGAGATCGTGACCTCTCGTGCTATCGCCCAGCAGATCCTACGGCATAGATCGTTCGTTTTCGCCGAGTTCAGCCAACGTTATTCGGAAGCGATGTCTGTAGAGATGTATCCGGCCCGTAGGCAGGACACGAAGAATCGACAGGCCTCTGTGGACGACATGAGCGAAGAGGATAAGGACTGGTTTCTATTCGTTCAAGAAGAGACTTGGTTCGCTGCCAAACAGTCCTATGATGAGGCAATTCGAAGAGGAATCGCCAAAGAGCAAGCCCGTTTCTTGTTGCCTCTGGCAACACAGACGAAGTTGTATATGACTGGGAACGTCCGTTCGTGGCTTACTTATTGTAAGCTGCGTGGCGGAAATGGGACTCAGCTAGAACATCGGGAAATCGCTTTAGGCTGTCGAGACGTTCTCCTACAGGAGTGTCCCGAACTGAGCGAGTATTTTAAGGAGGAAAGTAATGGCTAGAAAGTATATTTTGCGTGTGGAGTTTGTAGAGACGGACGACACGGCTCTAGTGGATATAGCTCCTGAAGACTGGCTTCACGAACTGATCCTGAATGAGGGAGAGAGCGAGACTATCCGTGACTTGGTAGTCGTTTGTGAAGACTGTGTCGTCGGAGAGTATACCTTCACCCCTAAAAGGATTCAGGAATAATGGCCGACGAGGACGCCGTCAACAACCCCAGCCATTACGGAGGCAGCGACAATGCTTACGAAGCCATTAAGGTCATAGAGGCTTGGGGCTTGGGTTTTTGTCTGGGAAACACGGTCAAGTATATCAGTCGAGCGGGAAAGAAGCCTGGAGAGTCTGACCTAAAAGACCTGAAGAAGGCTCGCTGGTACATTGACCGTGAGATTAGCCGACTGGAGGCTCTTGTGTCAAAATACACCATCATAGAAGAGCCGGGAATGAGCTATACTATTAGCATCCCTCCACCAAAGTCAGAACCTGGGCGGGAGAGATGTGCAGCTTGCGGCTATCAGAACTACGACCGCAATAGCACCTGCAGGTGTTGCGATGCTGAACTCTAGAGACCAGATTATCTTCGTTAAGCTGGTCAGCCGGGCAGGGCCCGGTTATTTGGAAATCCACACACGCGAGGGCTGCTACTATAAGAGTATGCGGCCCTGCCGCAAGAAAGGTTCGGCAACAGATTGGCTTTTATGATAGACATCACGCTGACGGAAGACATGATCGAAGGATGTAAAGAGCATCCCTCGATCTTTGGTCTCGTTTACGACGTGCTTACCTCTCTGATAGGCTTGATTGAATACGAGACGGGTTTCCGAATAGACGATGTCGGAGATCTAACTTCCCGAATGCTCCCCAGGCAGCGAGACTGGTTGTTGCCTCTCCTGTACTGGGAAGAGGCCGCTGCAGAGCAGCGACTTAGGCTTCTGTGCCCTCTGGATCTTTCGTTCGAAACAGACGAGCGAGAGTATTGACATCGAAGGATACCTGTGGTATCCTTTTTTCATAGAGAACGAGGAGGTCCGAATCTTATGGAATACCCGAAAGTCGACCTGCGTCCGCAGGTCCAGAATCCCGCCCGCTATTACAACGAGGAGGGCCAAGTCGGAATCGTAATCAGCCCCGGTTTCGGAAGCGGCTGGTCCTCATACGAGAGTGACCCGAAGAAAGCTGAATTCATGCTGACGAACCCAGCCCTCGTTAAGGCCGTGCTCGAATTTGCAGACGATTCTGAAATCGAGAAGATTTTCAAAGAGGCTGGAATTCAAGCACCCATGCTTGACTATCTTGAAGTAAAGTTCTTAAAGCCTGGAACCAAGTTCTGCATCGACGAGTACGACGGCTATGAGTCTATCCAGACTATTGATGAAATCAATTGGACAGTCGCGTAGCCATGCTACGAGAGGTTGATTTTATTGGAGAGGCTCTCTGCGTGAATAACTGGCAGGGACATGCCCTAGGCTACGTTCGTCAGTATCGGAGACATGGAGGAGGTAAGAAGGGTTGGGCATGGGCTCCTTGGATTGTTCCTGGGTTCGCCTGCATGTGGAAAACAAACCACAAAGTGACTAAGGCTCACGCCAGAACTGCCGAAGAAGCAGCAGCCTACTTACTTTATGATCGAGAAAGGGTCGTGATAGGATGAACAATTATGCTAGGGTCTACATCTTTATGGAGATGGAGGATCCCCACGATCCTTTTACCCAAGGAATTTGTGGGGAACATGGGCTGGTAAGCCTGGGCAGTGAAGAAGTCCGCGTCGACTTCTACAACACAGTAGACAAGGCGTTCGACCAACCCTACCTAATGGGCTGCTTGGAGGACGAGAAAGCTCTTCTGAATCTGTTGTTGCTTCGCGAGGCGAAGCGGAGGATCAAAAATGGCTAGTGCAAAGTATAGCCAACATTCTCTCCGGCCGGGAGAGGTTTTACTCTCAAAGCGTTTCTCTCCGGTTCAGAAAACCATTCTAGAAGCAGCCTTAGACCTTGTATTCGCGGCCTCTTGCGTAGCAAGTCCAGGCCACATGTCTTGGCTGACAGAGGACCAAAAGAAGGATTTGGAAGCACAGCACATGCAGCAATTTCACAACGCTTTTGCAGAAATACTCAAAATATCAAACCTGTATCGTTTCCCCTCTGAATACTTTGAGGATAAATTGGAAGGTGAAGAATAAGTGGAAAAAACCCACCTAAATCAAGTCCACAACCTATTAAAGGACGTGGAGCATCTTTTACCTCCCACACAGGAATCGAGCGTTTTGCTCCCTGTGCTACGCAAGATGGCCACAGACGTGGCCGCTGTGAGAGACATCCTGGAGGCGAAGAAGCCAGAGCCTGTGCGTAGCACAGGCCTAGGTAAACGCCGTTACGTGCTTGACCAGATTCGAGAAGAGAAGGAATTGTGGATAAAGTCAAACCAAGACGATGCCGACTCAGAGATCTTACAAGGGGCTACAAGTGCCTTGGACGATTTGTTGGGGTTATTTGGATGTGAAGGAGGAGATCCGTTAGATGACTAAGGGTGTGTTGTTAAAGGCAGATTATCTGGCTGATGTAAATCGCTATCGCGTTTATCTGAAGCCTGGAAACACGTATCTGGTGGATGGGATCGAGGTAAAACCCAACGGAGACTCGTGGCGAGACCCTGTTGTGGGCTGTGAGGTCAGTTCCTTAAATCTCGTTCATGTTGCGAAGCAGGTTACGGATCAACGAGGGTTTTACTCTTTCGGAGAAGACAAACTGAGTCACGAAGATTACTTCACCCTCCTAAACGGCTTGAAAAGTAAGGCTTTCGAAGAGAATGACGACGAAGACGAGGTCGTAGTGGTTATTGACAAGGAAGCCTACAAAGAATTCCAGCACCTGAAAGACGACTGGGCCTGGAATCCTGATACTCTTAAGCTGACTTGGGTGGAGCCTCAGTTTGAGGTTGACCTAGGCAGGCTGAAGTCTGAAGACCCTTACGTTTACTCAGCGAGAACTTCCAACGATAGCCCCTATACTTGGGAGTATAATCAGGCGAGAGCTACAGCGGCTTACGTCAGTGCCTGCTTCGCAGGCTTGGGCATGCATTACATAGGAGAGGGCAGCCTCCATGCTCCAGGAGAAGGCTGCTGGAGCAATTCAGAGCATTCCCACTTGAGATACGTGCGGGCGTTCGGGAAGTATCTATTCTCTAAAGACGGCTACCTGTATGACTTCCTGAAGTGTCCTCGCTACTATCAAGGCCCGTTGGAGGACATGCTGGCTCGCTCGCGATCCGACAAGGAGTTCATCGAGCGTGTAATCATCTCCGCCTATAAGGAAGCAACTGGATCTCGCCCTCTTCAGAAGAACGAAGTCACTGAGGTCCTAAAGGACCTCCGCGCTGTGTTGTCCGATCTTGATTCTGTAAAAACTGCAAGGAACTCGGGGGTCTCCTTGGGCACGGCCAAGCAGAAGATCCGTGACAGAGTCACGGCGCTAGAGAATATTCTCGTGGAGGAATACAATGAAGGGAAATAACACGATCTTAAAAGTTATCGGATTCCCAGTTGCTCTAATGGCAGTTGTTTTGCTGTCTGTGTTCTTGGCGTTCTTTCCATGCTCGGCCTTGTGGATAGCTCCTCTTCGGAAATCCTTAGAGTGGGCAGGTTGGGATCCTCTGATCACAGGCCTTGGAGGCATGGTCGTGTGGGGCTGCACTTTTATCATGACCTTAGAGCCTCCCAGTTCGGAAAAGTATGGACAGATTTCCTGGTTCTCGAAGGGGCTGCTGGGTATACTTGTTTTCAATCTCGTCTTTCTGTTCGGAGTTCCTGTGTTGATCTCCATGTGGAGAGCGTGGAGCAAAGCCTACGACGGTTATTTCTTCAAGGAGGAATCTGAATGAAGCCTCTGCTGTATTACCGAGCGTCCATGATGGACGCGGAGGAACGAAATGCTGCAGAGCAGCACTTCCAATGCACGGATCTGTTGTGTGAGATGCAGAACTCTTGCGGACCTGTAGTGATGCGCTACTCAGCGCTGCCTTTTCTGGACAACATCTACAAGGAACTGGCCACAATAGGCCTTGAGCCCATCAACAGCCTATCTTCGATGAAGTGGATCATGAATCTACAGAATTGGGTAGAGGCGCTGGGCGACATGACCTTCAAGACGTGGGATCGCCTGGAAGATCTGCCTCAAGAAGGACCGTTTGTTCTCAAAGGGGCTACGAACTCGAAAAAGCACTATTGGAACACGCACATGTTCGCGCAGAACAAAAAGGAGGCCATTCACGTATACGGCCTGCTGGCCGAAGACTGCATGATAGGCGAACAGAAGATCTACATCAGGAAATTCGAACCTCTCGTGACTTACATCGAAGGCGTCAACGGAATTCCCGTCACAAAAGAGTTTCGTCTGTTCTTCTACAAAAAGACGCTGCTATGCAGCGGATTCTATTGGCAAAACTATGAAGAAGACCTGCCTTTCATCCCAGAATTCGACGTGCCTGCCGAATTCTACGAAGAGGCCGCCAGACGGGTCCACGAGGCCTCTGGAGCGGCGTTCTTCGTCATGGACGTAGGACAGAGGGTCGACGGCTCGTGGGTCGTTATTGAGGTCAATCAGGGCGAAATGAGCGGTCTCAGTTGCTGCGATCCTAAAGTTCTTTACGAGAACCTAGCTGAGGCCATGTCCTTGGACTCTGTCGTTTTCACGGACGAGGAAATCGAAGGAATGCCGTGGAGTTCATTACTGCCTTATAATGACTGTCCTGAGTTCTTAAAACACGTCACTGCGAATCTGAGAAAGGTCCTTGGTCTAGAAAATCCTTGACACGCGGAGCGTGTCTGTGTTAGGCTGACGAGGTAGAAAGCGAGGTGGTCGGGTGCCCCTGTCTGATGGAGACTTCATTTGTGAACTCCTAAAAACCCATGGTAAGGGAATGTATCGAAAAGACTTGATTACTCTTGTGTCTGACATCACTCCGCATGGCCACGATGAAATCATGTTCCAGTATCTAGGACTGATATACAGCGGAGCCCTTGTCGAGATCCAAAGCAAAGTATACAATAAGGGAGGCTCATTTGATTTATAACGAAGACTGTGTGATCACGATGAGAGACCGGCTCGCGCCGGAATCTGTAGACCTGATCGTAACGTCCCCTCCTTACGATAAACTCCGCACCTACAATGGATTCTGTTTTGACTTCGAAAAAGTCTTATTAGGCATGTATAAGGCTATTAAGCCTGGAGGGGTGGTTGTATGGGTAGTCAACGACGCCTGCGTGGACGGCTCTAGAACAGGCACGTCCTTCAAGCAAGCCTTGGAATTCATGCAGGTTGGGTTCAACCTGCTCGATACCATGATTTGGCAAAAGCCCAATTACGCCCCGCTGTATCCTAGCGTCAAACGCTATGATCAAAACTACGAATTCATGTTCATATTCTCTTTGGGAACCCCAAAGACTTTTAATCCGATCAAAGATAAGCCAAAGTCTCAGGCAAGTATCGACAGAGCGAAATACCCAACTAGCTTCATAAAGCCGGACGGCTCTAGGGTCAGGAAGCCCTCTACAGCCAACGATTCTTTGTTCTGTAAAAGAAATCAGGTCTGGGTGATTCCTAATGGACAAAAGCGTGGCTTAAACCACCCAGCGCCCTTTCCAGAGGCTTTGGTTCACGACCACGTAGTAACATGGTCAAATCCTGGAGACCTCGTGTATGACCCCTTTATGGGCTCAGGAACTACAGGCGTGGTTTGTAAGGGTTTGGGTAGGTGTTGGGTAGGTTCCGAGGTCTCCTCGGATTACTGTTCCGCTGCAGAGCAGCGTATTCTGTCTGTGCCAGAAATAAAATAGGAGGTTTGTTAGATGCTATTTGTGATGTTAGCTACTTGGTTGATTCTGTCAGGTAATCCGTATTTGGGGATTGTGATTGCAACGATTGGGGCGTGTTGGGTATCTGTTGATGCCTTTGTGAAGAACAAAATCAGTAAAGAGCCTTTGCCTGACTTTATAGCCGCGATCATAGTCCTAGGCATAGAAATCCCCACATGGTATTTCTACTTGGCTTTTCTGTTTGAGAAGGCGGCATCATGAGCGAAGTAGATAGACTCAAAGCGAAGGTCCAAGAGCTAGAAGACGAACTCGCCTGTGCTCTGTGGGATAACCTCTCTCAAGGAGATGTTCTGAACGACGAAGACGACATCTTTCAATTTCAGTATGGGCACATGTTCCGCAGCGACCTGGAGGCAGCCCAATACAGGCTGGTCGAACTAGGACGCGCAGAGCGCGTCAATGATTATTACATCAGAGAGGTTCGTCGTGGCTAAGAGATCTGTCAGCCCGCAGCGGTTCCTAAACGCCCCTCCAAAGAACCGAGGTAACTTCAGAGGCCGCACAGAGCGCGGCGATGAGGAAAACAACATGTCTGAGGACGAGATCTTAGACATATGGCATCCCTTTGCTGGGGAGATCCGCTGCCGAGATTGCTCGCTAAATGTCACGGAGATACTACAAGATGTGTCCATTCTGGACACATACCGCTGCCCCGCAGGGCACAGAACGTGGAAGATAGGGGTTTAGCATGACTTCTGTAATGGGAGAAATCCTAGTCCTGGGAGAGCACACAGACGCTTCGTTTGCTGAGTGTAAGTCGCATCCAGAATGTGTCGGCCTGTTTGGGGCCTGCGATGAACTCCTATGGTTGTTCGGCCCAGAAGACGCAGATTTCTTCGAGGCCGCCGCAGCTATGCTGCGGAAGCGGGGTCAAGAACATGGATGAAGGCAGCTACAGGCTGGAAGGGCCTGTAGAATCCATGGGCTATGACTGCGGCGGGGTCGGCTACTCGTCAGCAGAGTATTGGGTAGACCTGCTTGACGGGCCGCGAATCCTGATGCCTGACGAGATGTGGATTCTGGTTCGTAAACATTTCGAAGCAGGCCCAGCCTGCAAGTGCCATGATCAAAAGTAGCGAATCTCGACGGGATCTGATTTTAGCAACAGTCCAAGATCTAGTAATCGACTTCGTCGAATACGACAGGCGCGAGGACGAGGAACTGGGAGACTACGAGGAGAGCCTGCTGTGGTGGCTCACGCGACATCTAGGAGATGTCGAAGGGCGCGAATGCTACGAGGAATCCCGAACCCAACGCAAAGCAATGGAGGTCATATGAAACGAATGAAGCACATATATACGCGCTACTGGGTCTCCTGGAGAGAGGCTGGGCACTACTTGAACCCCAACATGAAGCAGTTCGACGAAGGGAATCTTAGTGAAGCTAAGGCCTTCGCCGTTGAACTGAGCCAGAACCCGAATCTGGAAGTGCGTCTGCTCCTGCAGACAGAGCACGAAATTCTCCCACGATCATGAAAATTTTAAAAAGAAAGAGGCCAAGTAATGGAAAAACCTCATGAGGATCTAGTAAGGGCTAAGGTCCTATCTGCGAAGCATCACTTCTACTCAATGGCCGAGGCCCGGCTGTATCCCTACTACCTGTGCCTTGTGTGTGACCTAGACAACAGCCTCGTGAGTTATTTCTCTCGGGAAGACGCAGAGTTCTTTGAGAAAGCCGCAGCTTTGCTGCGGGCGCTGCCCGAGGAAAAGCTGCCGTGAAACTGTCTGACTATCTAGAGGCCACTTATGAATCCACGTCTGGCGAGATCTGCTACTCGGAGTATAACGGCTATGACTATGACCGCGCTCGCTATACGCGAGCCCAGGCCGAAACCCTCAAGGCGATCTCAGGGAAGTATCCTGATGCCACAATAGAGCCGCACACGGCTCTGGTCAGGGTTGGGAACTGCGAATATTCTGTTACGAGAGAAGGCGATATTACAACGAAGCGGGTTCTGACGTTCGTCTATAACATAGACGGGCTAGGAGATCCCTGAGACCCTTGACACGCGGAGCGTGTCTGTGCTAGAATAAGCTCATGGAAAACCCCACCTGCGAGAGGCTGCTAAACTATGATTACACAAGACGACTTTGAGAAGTCCGTGCTGGGATACTTGAGTAAGTCAGATCCCCTGAATCCAGAAACAATATACCGAACAGTCTTCTACATGATCCAAATCCAGGACGTAGAGGGCGTAAGAGACAGCCTGGCTTACACAGTAAGCCTGTGTGAAAAACTCCCACGGAAACTGTTCGGCTTCCGTGAGTAAAACAATAGGGCTGGTTGTGGTGGGGGAGCCGTTCTTCACTAAAGACCACAGGGTCCTAACGGCATGCGCTACGCCTGAACTAGCACAGGCGTTCATCAAATGGGTCAAAAACTCCCCACAAGCCTACACTTACGAACCCTCGCGCTGGCGCGTAGAACCTATGGAGATGTTCGAGTCAGAAGCAGAGTTTGAATACGGAACAGTAGGAGAGCCCCTCTAACATGCAAGATGCCTATATCGTAGAGAAACGCCGCCCCGAAAACCCTACGTGGGATTGGGAGCCGTGGTTCAAAACAAGCAGCCTCGAAGAGGCCCGGCAGTCCCTCGAAGGTTGTCGCATATTAACTCCCCCAGGCCTGTTCGAGTACCGAATCTCTCTCCTCTCCGTCTTGGAACAAGGCACGATCTAAAAACCTGTTCGTGTAGCTCAATCGGATAGAGCATCGCCCTTCTAAGGCGAGGGTTGAGGGTTCGAGTCCCTCCGCGAACACCAAATCCCCCACCATGAGAAAGAGGAATAGATGAACTTAATAACAGAGCACACATACCTAGTAGAGAAACAATACCAAGGAGCATCTGATGTGCCTGTGTGGATGCGTCTGGCTGAGTATAACACAGAACAGGAAGCAGAGGAAGGATTGGAACATATCAAGAGCCAATTTCGTGGTCAACAGAAATTCCGAATAGTCCTAATCAGCACAACCGTCTTGGGAGAATACACCTTCTAACCACAAAAGGCTTGACACGCGGAGCGTGTCGTGGTAGTATGAGACATAGAAAGCGAGGTGGTTATGAAAAAATTTCTAGTTCAGTTCTCGGGAGGGGTAGGCAGCTTCGCTGCCGCTCTATCTCTGGTAAACAAACACGGTAAACAAAACGTTGAACTTATCTTTGCAGACACAAAGATAGAGGATGAAGACCTCTACCGCTTCGTAGACCAGACTCAGCGATATTTAGGGTGCGTTATGCACACGTTGACAGAGGGCCGCGATGTGTGGCAGGTGTTCTTCGATACTAGATACTTGGGAAATTCACGAGTAGATCCGTGCTCTCGAATTTTGAAGCGAGAGATCTGCAAAAAATTTGTTCAGAAAAACTGGACTGTAGACGAAGTGATTGTCGCTCTAGGTATAGACTGGACCGAAGCCCATAGGGTGAAGAACTTCTCTCGGTGGTGGAATCCTTACGAGTCATGTGCCCCTCTCGTGGACGACCTGCGCTTCGATAAGCTCAAGTTCATGGACTGGATGGAAACACAAGGCATCAAACGGCCGCGACTCTACGACATGGGCTTCCAGCACAATAACTGCGGAGGGTTCTGTGTCAAGGCAGGGAAAGCCCACTTCTTAAAACTCCTAGAACAAATGCCAGAACGCTACGCCTATCATGAACAAAAAGAACTGGAACTCCAAGCCTACTTAGGTAAACCCTACACAATTCTACGAGAGCAAGTCAAAGGAGAGAAAGTCTACTTGACTCTGCGAGATCTGCGCCTGCGCGCAGAACAAATCCGACAAACAGAAGACGGACAACTAGACTGGGGAGGCTGCGGATGCTTCTCAGACATCCCAGAAGACGAAATCCCACGATCATGAAAATTTTAGAACTGTTGACATCATCATAGTATATATGCTAGAATACAAACATAGAAAGCGAGGACAGCATAATGGCAGAGTTTAATGGAGCAGGACTGGATGTCAGCACACGAGGAACCCTCGTGCTGCTCACCGCCACAAGCAACGATGGCGAAATGCTCGCGCAAATGCAAATGGAACCCAAACAAGCAGAACAGGTAGCCCTACAAATACTACTGGCCGCAACGGAAATTGGCCTGGATACATAGCCCCTACGAGGCTGGAGTCTTTGAAAATTGAATATGCGAGAGTGGTCAATTATATGCCCTACCCGACCAGAGGTCGGGGCTGTGAGAATTGACGGAATGCGATAACCACGCCGTTTGACCTGCTTTCGGGGCGGACGGGCCAAAAAAAGAGACCCACGCGTGGTTAGTTATATGTAGCCCTAGTAGCACATTTATACTAGTGCCGAGCAGGGCTCGGTGATCATGAAAAAATTACATGATCAGGCGCGGTATGTGGGTGTCTGGCGCGGCGACAGAAAAAAACTCCTGCCCCCTCCGGCCCCCTGGGGGTGCCCCCGGAGCGGCGAAGCCGCGACCCCGCGCTGCCGGGCCCGAGAGGGCCCGGCAGCGCGGGGATGAGCCTGCCAGGACCCTAGGTCCAGTCTGTGGCACGAACCTGATGGACCTTGTATCCCTGGGCTTCTAAGGCTTGAATCTCCTCCAAGGTCCAGTCTCCGGGCTCGGGCGCGCCGTTGACGAGAATCTTCCAGAACGTGGTGGGCTGTGTCATGGTTGCCTCCTTGGGGGCTGGCTCGTTGTCCTGCCCTCTGAAATTAGAATAGCACAGGCCAGACCCCTTGACAGGGGGTCTGGCCCTGCGGCCGAAAGTTTTTTCTATCCGTTCGTTGTGTCTGCTTCGATCCTGGCGCACCAATCCTGGAGGCTCAAGTCTTCCGCGTCCAGGAGTGAGAAGTAGACGTAAGATTCGCACAGCCTGGACTTCTTCGACAGTGGGGCAGGTGGCCAGAAATTTGTTCACGTTCATTTGTTGGGTCTCCTTCGTTCGTGGGGGTTCGCTGCCCCCTACTCAAAGTAGCACAGGGCGGATTTCCCTTGACAGGGGGTTCGCCCTGTGGGGAAAAAAACTTCTGGCTAGGCCAGAGTGGCGCGCCAGGCGCCAAGGTCATTCTGAATCCTAAACTCAACAGGTTCGCCCTGCATGGTCATTTCGAGCCTGCTACGCAGCAGCTTCGCAGCCTGCAGGTTCTTGCCCTGTGCAAGTTCGATCCAAACGCCCGAAGGGCCCTTGCCCTGCACTGTGTAGACTTCTGCTTCCATGTTTGCCTCCTGCCCCAGGTGCCTCTGTGTGCGTGTTCTCCAGTCTGCGCCCTGCCCTGCAGGGCAAGCCGTTCATCCCCGACAGGGTTTCTAGGTCATTCGACCAAATTACCAGATCGCCTGTACACGAAAAGGGCCCTGCGCAGGCTTTTGACCTGCAGGGCCCTTCCTCTCTTGGCCTGCCTAGCAGGCGGCCGTTCTGACCTGCCATGTCCCGTGGCAGGTTTCCTTGGGGGAGGCAATCCAACAGGGCCCCCAACCCCATTCTGCGGAAAGTCCGCAGTCGCAATAGAAGCCGAAGCCGCAGTCTATCACTGGGCGTTCCTGCGAACTTCCACGTATGTACGGGGGGAAACCTTCTGGTACTCCTGGGCGAAGGCCATGGCCTGCCTGTAACACGGACTGGCGTAAACTAGGGTTCCTGGCCTGCCCCCTCCTGCGATAGAACCCCCTGCGAATACTTGATACATTCGTTTGATGCTCCTGTTCTGTTGTCTGCTTCGAGCATAGCATGGACTGTCAATTGGTCCCTTTTGTTCTCCTGGGTTTTTGTGTCGCGGCAAACCCGCATGAATGCTCGCGTTCCCACTTGTATATGCGTTTGCGGCGCATGTTTTTGGCCTGAAAAAACTTTTCTTTTCGGCATGAATACTAGCGTTCCGCGTTTTCGTCGCGGCAATTGGCATGGATAGGCATTTGACAAGCGAAAAACGGCTCCATTAAGCCATTCTGAGGGGGTCCCTTTTTGGATCAAACTGCGAGCAACGAAGCCTCTGGACCTAGGGGGCCTGCAGCATGTCCTGGCCCTGTACGGGCCCTTCTAGGGGCTCACAGTGGCATGATCGGTTGTATACTAGTTTGGCCCTGGCGACCAGGGCGGATATTCGGTTTCTTGCATATCGGCAGGCAAGAAAAAAGGAGCCTTTCGGCTCCTTCGGGTTTCGCCCTGGCCTAGTGCGCCAGAACTGCCGCACTGCCACTCTTGCAGGGGCGAACTGAGACTTGGTTGGCGCGAACCTTCGCCACTGCCAGGAGGGATTCACCCTTCGCCAGGAACCTGGAGGCTTCGGCTCCTGCAGGAGCCACTAAGAGGACTTGCGCCCCGTTAGCACGGGACTTTGTGATCAGCAGGTACGTCATCTAGCGAACCCCCTGCAGGGCCATGCCGATTGTGAAGCCACACAGGGCAAGTTCGGCGAAGGTTGCGCGCTCCGCTTGCCAAACCTGCACAGGGGCAGGGGCAGAAGCCGAAGCGAACCTTCTGGAACGACTGGAGCGCGCCTGCAGGCGCTCCAGGACTACTACGGGGGAAAGGGGTTTGATGCTCACTGTTTTGATTCTCCGTTTCGGTGTTTTCTCTTAGCATAGCATGCCCTGTCAAGCCAGGGCAGCGGCTGCGCCGCTGTGACCAGGGCAGCGGCTGCGCCGCTGTGACCAGGGCAGCGGCTGCGCCGCTGTGACCAGGGCAGCGGCTGCGCCGCTGTGACCAGGGCAGCGGCTGCGCC
>Ga0138256_10000240_pt1 | contig 65069 bp, 65 predicted proteins | sample KNB2016incub_MG_FD_105486 | JGI IMG/M metagenome (GOLD analysis project Ga0138256, IMG submission 105486) | Active sludge microbial communities from wastewater in Klosterneuburg, Austria - KNB2014incub_MG | ecosystem: Engineered > WWTP > Activated sludge > Unclassified | place: Austria...
GCGCGCCATCGTCACCGGCGGCGGCACAGGCTTGGGGGCCGCGAGCGCCATCGGCCTCGCAAAACGCGGCGTCAACATCGCCATCAATTACAATTCCAGCGCCGACGTCGCCAATGAGGTCGTCGTCCAGTGTCAGGCGTTCGGCGTCGAAGCCTTTGCCGTCCAAGCCAATGTCGCTGAAGACGCCGACTGTCGCGTGCTTGTCGATACTGCTGTCCAAAAGCTCGGCGGCCTCGACGTGCTGATCAATAATGCCGGCATCACCAAATTCGCCGCGCACTCCGATCTCGACGCGCTCGAGGCTGAAGACTTCCTGCGTCTCTACAAGGTCAATGTCGTCGCCGTCTATCAGATGACCCGCGCCGCTCGCCCCCATCTCGCCTCCAGCGGCAAGGGCTCTGTCGTCAATGTGTCATCCATCGCCGGCGTCACCGGCATCGGCTCATCCATCGCCTACGCCTCGACCAAGGGTGCGCTCAATACGATGACCTTGTCGCTCGCCCGCGCGCTCGCGCCGAACATCCGCGTCAACGCCGTCTGCCCCGGCTATATCGGCTCAGGCTGGTTCACGAAGTATCAGGGCGACGCTGTTGAGCAACAGACCGCCGACATGGTCGCGAAGTCCGTCCCCTTGAAAGTCGCCTCCATGCCGGAAGACATTGCGGAGTCGGTTCTGTTCTTCGCTGGCCCCGAAAGCCGTCACGTCACCGGCGAGTTCATGATCATCGACGCGGGCATGCACCTTGGCTACGCTCCCTTGAGAGCTAAGTAGCAATCAGCCTGTGAGGAGGGACAAGATGAACCCGCGTCTCAACCGCCGCGACTTCCTCCTGACGTCGTCCGCTTTAATTGCGACCACCGCGCTCATCGGCTGCGAATCGGCGCCTTCTCCGTCGCCAGCCCCCACGCCGAAGCCTGCAACGCCCAGCGCGGCGACAACGCCTACACCAGTCCCCATCGCCGGCTCGGCTTTCCCGCTGATTGCCGATACGGCCTCACGTCTCGATGTCGCCAAGGCGAAATCCCTTCGTACTCAGGGCGTTAAAACCGTCTTCCGCTACTACTCGCACCTTCCGCCCAGCCTGCCAGGTAAAGACCTTCAACCCGAGGAGGCCAAGATCATCTTTGGCGAGGGCCTCTCCATCGGCAGCGTCTTCCAGCACTACAACAATTGCTTCCGCACCTTCGAAAACAACTGGGGCAAGGAAGACGCCGAGCAGGCGCTCCGGATGGCCGAAGCCGCAGGCCAGCCAGAAGGCTCCGCCATCTATTTCGGTGTCGACGCAGATTGGCCTTACAGCGCGATGCGCGATCCGATCATCAAATACTTCGAAGATGTGAAGCGCGCCTTTGAAGGCGCGAATATCGCCGTTGGCATCTACTCCAACGGGTGCATCTGCAACGCCGTCCGCGAGAAAGGTCTCGCCCAATATTTCTGGCTCTCCGGCTCCACCGGCCATTCCGGCACGCAGGCTTTCTATAACACCGGTAACTGGACGCTCTTCCAGAACGCGCTCGACATCGCGCCATCGCCGGTCGGCTACGCTATCGACACCAACTTGGCCAACCCCGCCACGCAGGGCTATTTCGGTCAATGGTTCGACAAGGGCGCCCGTCTCGCCTCACACATCGCCGCCGATGTGCAGAGCGCCTTTTCGTCCCGCGCCTTCCTGCGCGCCAACACGGAGATCGTGCAGGATCTCAACCCAGGCGCCGCGTCCCTCGTCACCGTACGCAAGGACCAGAATGTCCGCCGCCTCGAAACCTCCGGCGACAAGGTGAAAGTCGTCACGCAGGAAGGCGGCGCCCGGGCTGGCGCGCGCGCCATAACAGGCTGGGTCCCCGCTGCTTCGCTCGCGCCACTCGACCGCTTCCCCGACAATACATCGAACTATGGCTTGTGCGGCGCCCCAACCGCCGTCAGTGACACCGCCAAATACCAGAACTGCGACCGCGCCACGTCACGCCTGCGCTAGAGCCGCTGAGCGAGCAGGCGCTGGCTTTTGCCCGATCTTGAGAGCACAACGGCGTAGCTTGAGGGACAGGCAATCTCCGTGGGAGACATCGAATGCTCGACAGACGCAGCCTCATCGGCGCAGGCGCCATGCTTGCGGCAAGCGCCGCCATCGCCGGATGCGCCACAGCCCAGTCGCCGCCCGCACTATCCACCGTCTACACGCCCAAACCGCTGCCCTTCGACCCAAAGGCAATTCCTGGCCTGTCCGAGAAGCTCCTCGTCAGCCACCACGACAACAATTACGCCGGCGCCGCGAAACGTTTCGGCGATATCGAAGCCCAACTCCGTCAGACCGACTTTGCAACCGCGCCAGGTTTCCTCATCAACGGCCTCAAGCGCGAAGAACTCATCGCGCTCAATTCCATGATCCTCCACGAGGTTTACTTTGCTGGCCTCGGCAAGGGTGGATCGAAGCCCGGCGCCGATCTCGCCCGCCAGCTGGAAGCAGATTTTGGCAGCCACGATCGCTGGCGCGCTGAATTCACCGGCATTGGCAAAGCGCTGGGCGGCGGGTCCGGCTGGGTGTTGCTCACCTGGTCGCCAAGGGCAGGGCGCCTCATCAACCAGTGGTCGTCCGATCACACGCTTACCGCCGCCGATGGCGCAGTTCTTCTCGCGCTCGACATGTACGAGCACGCTTACCACATGGATTTCGGCGCCAAGGTTGGCGATTACGTCAACGCCTACATGGGCGCCCTCGACTGGGCGGCCGCCGACAAGGCGTTCTCATCCCGCCTCAAGGCCTAGCGCCGAGAACGGCGTCGGCTATGCTCCTTCGGGGAGGCATAGCCCATGCCGATGTATCACGACGGCAATCGCGAGCTTCAGGCGCTGTTCGGGTCCACGGCGCTGGCGGATCGTCTCGTCGAACGCCTCCGCCGCTCGGAATTCACAGACGACGACAAAGCCTTCATTGAGTCCCTCGACTGTTTCTTCCTCGCCACTGCCACGCCGATCGGCCAGCCCGACTGTTCGTTCAAGGGCGGCCCTCCCGGCTTCATCCGCGTGCTTGAGCCAGACCTACTCATCTGGCCTGACTATGACGGCAATGGCATGTTCAAGAGCCTCGGCAACATTGCCGTAAACCCGTCGGTCGGCCTTCTCTTCATCCGCATGGGCGAGACGCCAAAGCGCCTCCGCGCCAATGGCCGCGCGATCGTTTCGCTCGACGATCCGCTGAAGACGGACTTTCCTGGCGCGCAGGCCATTATCCGCTTTACGCCGGTGGACATTTTTCCGAACTGCCCGCGCTACATCCCCGACCCGGCCGCCGCCAAACCCTCGCCCTATATCCCGAAGCAGGATACCCCGCCGGTTGAGCCCAAGTGGAAATCGATGGACATGTTCAGCGACGTCGTCCCGCCAAGGAAAGCCTGATGAACGGCCACATCGCCAGCGCCGTCGCGCTCGTCTGCGCAGGCAACCAGTTTCTCGCGGGCCAGAACATCGAAGGCTTCTGGCCCGATGCGCCCGTTTTTAACTTCATGAAGCTCATCGAATTCCGCCATCCGCCATCGTCGGGCAAGGATGCGGACGATTTTCCGCTCGTCGCCTCCGACCCAATGGAATGGTTCGAGCAGCTAAAGCCTTGGCGCCGCGGCCTGCGCCTTCACCAGATCGTCCCGACACGCGGTCCCGACCAGCAGCTCGACGTGCCCGATCGCATGCTCGCGGGCTTCGTCGGGGGCGGCCAGCGCTGGCTCATCGAGGCCGCTGGTGAAACGGAGTCCGAAATCTGGGAGCCGTTCCACCGCGTCGGCGACCAGAACGATCCGGAACGCCGCATCTGGAAATGCACGTATATCCTGCAATGGAAGGCGCCGCGCGCCGATGTCGATGCTGATGCAGGCCCGACGCTCGACACCGCCGTCGCCGCCTTCCGCAAGTCGCTCGTTCACATCGAGACCTACGCGCGCGATGAGAAATACGACAACTTCGCTGACATCTTCAACGAAGCTACCGACACGATCGATGCCGGCAAGCCCGCGATCGAGCAGGGCGATATGGGGCGGTTCACCGGTTTTGATGACAAGCAAGCCGCAATCTTTGAGGCGTGCAGCCGCGCCTGGGTGTTCGGCGGAATGGGCTCGTGGAACGATCTCGGCGGTGGCGAGCGCTATGACCGGGTCAGCCAGGCCCTCTATGACAGCCTCAACGCCTGCATCGCCGCGCTCGCCAATTCAACCTTCCGAGGCTGATCAGGCCGGCGTCAGGCGCAGCACCTTGCCAGCATCATCGACCAGCACATACAGCGCGCCATCCGGCGCTTGCAGGATATCGCGGATGCGGCCCTGATCCGGCAGCAGCCGCTCCTCGCCAATTACTTTCTCACCATCGAGATCTAGCCGCACGATTGTATTCGCCGCCAGCCCGCTTGCGAGGATGTCGCCTTTCCACGGGAACAGATTGCCCGTGTAGAAGATCATGTCGCCCGGCGCGATCACCGGGTCCCAGTAATAAACCGGCTGTTCCATGCCGTTCTTGGTCGTGATGCCTTCGCCGATCGGCCCGCCTGGATAGTCGATGCAATAGCAGATGATCGGCCAGCCATAATTCTTGCCGGCTTGGGGAATATTTATCTCATCGCCGCCGCGCGGACCATGCTCGATCGTCCACAGCTTGCCGGTATCGGGATGGATCGCTGCGCCCTGCACGTTGCGATGGCCATAGCTCCAGATTTCCGGCCGGGCATTGGCTTGCCCGATGAACGGATTGCCGACCGCCGGCTTCCCATCCGCCTTTAGCCGCATGATCTTGCCGATATGCGTGTTGATGTCCTGCGCCAGCTGCCGCGGCTCCGGCCGCTGCCGGTCGCCGACGGTGAGATAGAGGTTGCCGGCAGAATCCCATTCGAGGTTCGAGCCATAGTGCCCGGTCGATTGCCACGCCGGCTCCTGCCGGAAGATCGTCGCAACATTCTCCAGCTTCGTCCGGTCTGTCGAAAGCGTCGCCTTCGCAAGGCTCGTCCCATTTTTGCCGTCGCCACGATCCTCAGAATAGCTGAAATACACAGAGCGCGTCGTCGCGAAGTCGGGCCCCACCGAGATATCCAGCAGCCCGCCCTGGCCGCGCGCATCCACCTTCGGCACGCCCGTCACTTCGGTCTTCGGCTTGCCCGGCGCCACCAGCCACAGCTTGCCGGCTTTCGAGGTCACCAGCACTGCGCCGTCATCCGGCAGCAGCGCGGAGCCCCACGGGTTCTCGATGCCCTCCGCGAGCGTCTCCACCTTGAGTGTAACGTTGGTTCTGGCTTCCGGCGCACGCGTCTGCTCGGGAAAGGCAGGCACTGCGTTCGATTTGTTGGGATCGCTCTGCTGCACCGGCGCGCCACGCGTGGGGCTTGTAGACTGCTCGGCCTGCGCCGTGGGGGCGGGGGCTCCAGGGCTGCATGCCGCCAGCACAAGCCCAAGAGCGGCAGTCGACAGGAAAGGCATGCGCATCGGCAATCTCCGCAACAATCCCCTGGCTGTCGCAGATAGCACGCCAAACCCGCGCGCACATCCCGTGACGCAAAGCTGAACAGCCTCAGCTGCCCAGCCCAAGCTCCGCATGCGCCAGTTCGAGGCTCGCTAGCACGTCAACGCCGACATGGATAAATTCATCAACGCCCGCTTCGCGCAGCGCCGCTTCGAGCTCACCCGGCTTGCCCGCCAGGTAAAGCCGCGCCACGCCCGCCCGCTTCAGCGCCTTCGCAGCTTCGACCGCATCGGTTGCATAGCGCTTGTCCGAGCCGCAGATGCACGCCAGCGAGCACCCAGAGGATCCGATCGTCTTCTCATGCCAGGTCGCATCGCCCACCGAAGGCACTGCGCCGATGCCGCCCGCCGCGAAGAAGTTTGTCGCATACTGCAGTCGCGTCGTATGCTCGGCCATCGGCCCCAGCGCTGCGAGGAAAATCTTCGGCGCACGTCCTGCGGCCGTGCGCTGATCCGCCAGATCGCGCAGCCGCTCGAACGGTTCCGCTAGGCGGATCGGCCAAAGCGGCTCGGCTTCCGCCCCGCCATCATCAGACGTGCGCGAAAGATCCGCCAGTGTCGCGCGATCCTGCGCCGCGCCCTTCAGCGAGAACCACGACCGCGCCGCCGGTGCGCGGCCAGACGCCTCCGCCGCCCGCCGCACGATAGCGGGCAGGTTCACAACTTCGATGCTCGGTACTTCTTCCTGCAGCAGCGGGAAGTCAGTCACGCCCGTCACCAGTTCTTTGCGCTTGGCGGCAGCCTTAATGCGTGCTCCACGCGCCTCCGCGACGCCGGTCTGGAAGCCGCCCGTCTCGAGCGCCTTCGCCAGCCCGCCCTCGCGCTCCACCTGCTGGAACAGCGCCCACGCCGCAACCGTTAGATCGTCGCCCAGCTTCTCCATCGCCCACGCGCCGCCCGGCGCATCCACAACCTTGCCGAGGCTGCTTTCTTCCTGCGCGATCACCTGCGTGTTGCGCGCCAACCTGCGCGCCAGCTTGCCCGGCAGGCCTATCGCATCTGTGAACGCTCGCACGGTCACGATATCCGCGCCGCCCACGCCCGCCGCAAAGCATGCGGCCGTGTTGCGCAGGATGTTCACCCACGGATCGCGCCGCGTCAGCATCCGCCGCGATGTCACCGCCTGCAGCTGCATGCCCGCGGCCGCGCCCTTGGCGCCGAACGCATCCGCCACGCGACCCCACATCCGCCGCGCCGCGCGCAACTTCGACATCTCAACTTGAAAATCCGCACCCATGCTCACAGTGAACAGGATTGCCGAGCACGCTTGGTCTGCCGTCAGCCCCGCTGTCATCAGCGCGCGCACATACTCCGCGCCCGACGCGACCAGATAGGCCAGCTCCTGAACCTCTGTTCCGCCCGCCTCATGCACCGGCCGCGAGTCTGCGCGAAGCGCCGTCGCCTTCGGAAACTCGCCGGCCACGTCCCGCGCAAAGGAAGCCGCCTGCGCCATCTCTTCGTCGGTTGAACCGGGCAGGGCGCCCGTCCGCGCCAGCGCGCCGATCGGATCGACGTTGAACGCCACCTGCGCCGCGGTCGACTGACGACCCACCGCCGCCGCCAGCAGCGCCGCCAGCTCCACGCCCTGCGTGGCCGATGCGCCCGTCGCGTCTAGCGCGAGCGCCGCGAGGTCCAGCTTCATGCCCTTCAGAACGCGTTCGATATCGACAGACGACCGCGCCACCACGCCATGCTCGCCAGCCGCGTCCACGCGCAGTTCGATCGACGAAACGCCGCCTTCGAGCGCCTCCATCACCTGGTCGCCGGCAATCGCCGGATCCGGATGCGAGACGATTTGGCGGATGTCCCAGGGCAGATATGCGTCATTGACCGCCCGGCCGCCCCGGATGAAAGGCGCCATCCCCGGCATGCCCGAAGCGTCCGGCGCCCAGTCGGGCGCGCGATACAGCGGCTTCACCGGCACCCCGTGCTCGGTTTTGGTGGTCAGCTTGGAAAGCGGAACGCCCTCCAGCGCCTTTTCGGCCAGGGCGAGCCATTTGGCCTCGTCGCCACGGGCAAAATCCGAAGAAAGGGGCAGGTTGTCCGCCATGAATCTCTCACTGAACGCGTCGGCGCCATCAGGCATCGGCTTGGCCTTGCGTCAAGGGTTTGCGCCCACGCCGCCGCATTGCCCGTCGTCGCAGGGCCGGTATGGTCGCGTCCGGCCGGGGCCTCTCCCGCCGTTTCCAGCGGGTCTTTCATGGCGATTCCGGCTTCCCTTGCGAACCAGCTTGCCCTGCCGGTTATCGGATCCCCCCTGTTCATCATCTCAAACCCAGATCTGGTGATTGCCCAGTGCAAGGCCGGAGTTGTCGGTTCTTTCCCCTCGCTCAACGCCCGCCCGATCGAACAGCTGGACGAATGGCTGAACCGGATCACCGAAGAACTCGCCGACGCTCGCCGCGCCGATCCAGTCGCGAAGATCGCACCCTTCGCAGTCAACCTGATCGTCCACAAGTCCAACGTCCGCATCGAACAGGACCTTGCTCTGTGCGTGAAGCACAAGGTCCCGATCGTCATCACCTCGCTCGGCGCCCGGCCTGAAGTAAACGACGCCATCCATTCTTATGGCGGCATCGTTCTGCACGACATTATCAACATCGTCTTCGCCCACAAGGCGCTCGAAAAGGGCGCCGACGGCCTGATCGCGGTCTCCGCCGGTGCGGGCGGACATGCCGGCGTCCTTTCGCCCTTCGCGCTCATCTCTGAGATCCGCGAATTCTTCGACGGTCCGCTCGCCCTTTCCGGCGCCATCTCCACCGGCCGCCAGATTCTCGCCGCGCAGGCCATGGGCGCCGACTTTGCCTATATCGGCTCCGCCTTCATCGCCACGCACGAAGCCCGCGCACCTGACACCTACAAGGACATGATCGTCGCCAGCGCCGCGAAGGACATCGTCTATTCCAGCCTGTTCACCGGCGTGCACGGCAACTATCTCTCGCCCTCCGTCGCCGCCGCCGGAATGGATCCGAACAATCTTCCCGATGGCGACAAGGCCACGATGAGCTTCCAATCCGGCGAAGGCTCAAAGGCGAAAGCGTGGAAAGACGTCTGGGGCTCCGGCCAGGGCATCGGCGCCATCAAGGCCCGCACCTCCGCCGCGGACTACATCGCCAGGCTCAAGCGCGAATACGCGGAAGCGAACGCGCAGCTGGCGGTTTCAGCTTCGAATTTCTCAGCAGTCGGTTAGATAACCTCGTTTGCGATCTGCGAGCGAACAGGCGCATAAGCGCGCCATGATAACCGATCCACTCCGCGACCTTCCTACGATCGACGATGTCGAAGACGCCGCCCAGCGCCTGAAGGGCGTCACCCTCCACACGCCGCTCCTGCGCTTCGACGCGCTCGACGCCGTGATTGGAGCGCCCGTCTGGATCAAGCCTGAAACGCTCCAGCGCACCGGCTCGTTCAAGATGCGCGGCGCGTGGAACCGCATCAGCCGCATCCCCGACGCCGAAAAGCCGAAAGGCGTTGTCGCCTTCTCCTCCGGCAACCATGCGCAGGGCGTCGCCGAAGCCGCGCGCATCCTCGGCATGAAGGCGACCATCGTGATGCCGTCAGACGCCCCGCGCGCCAAGATCGAAAGCACGAAGAAGCGCGGCGCCGAAGTCCGCCTATATGACCGCATCAGCGAAAGCCGCGAAGCCATTGCCGCCGAACTCGTGAAGGCCTCAGGCGCTACTACCGTCCGTCCCTTCGACGACGCGTGGATCATGGCCGGGCAGGGCACAGCCGGGCTCGAAGCCGCAAAGGACGCCGCCGCACAAGGCGCCGCCTTCGGCAGCCTCATCTGCAACGCCAGCGGCGGCGGACTTCTCGCCGGCGTCGCGGTCGCCTTCGAAGCCCTCTCGCCTTCAACCGAGGTTTATGTCGCCGAGCCCGACGGCCATGACGACCTGATCCGCTCGCTCGCCGCGAAGAAGATCGTCGCCAACGCCCCAGGCATCCGCTCCATCGCCGACGCCCTGATGTCGCCCGAGCCTGGTGTGCTCCCCTTCGCCATCCACCAGCGCCGCGTCACCGGCGGCTTCACCGCTACCAACGATCAGCTCCTCGACGCCATGAGCTTCGCCTTCCACAACCTGAAACTTGTTGTCGAACCCGGCGGCGCCAACGCTCTCGCCGTGCTGCTCAACAATCGCGAACACTTCGCCAAGCGAGGTCCCGTCCTCGTGGTGCTGTCAGGCGGAAACGTGGATGCCGAACTGTTCGCGCAAGCAATCGCGCGTCAGCCGCCGGCCTGGCGCAACGGTGGCGACTCATCCGTTTTGAGAAATGGCGATACATTCGCCAGCGCTAGGGCGACATAAGCCGCCTTCTCGCCAACTGGAGCGACGTAGTGCATCGCCTCTTCAGCGTCGGTCAGCGAGGCGCCGAGCGCGATCATCCACGTCGCGAGATATTGTGACGCCAGGCATCCGCCGGCCGTCGCAACATTGCCGTGCGCTACGACCGGATCATCCCGAACCTTGACGCCAGCCTCGATCACCCAAGGCTTCGTCGTCAGGTCCGTGCAGGCGGGCAGGTCGCCCACCTGCCCAAGCTTCGCAAGCAACAGCGTGCCTGAGCACTGCGCGCCGATCATCTGACGGCCCGGATCCAGCCTGATCTGCGCCAGCAGCTCTGCATCCGCCGCGATCTCGCGCGTCTTCACGCCGCTGCCAATCAGCACCGCGTCGGCCTCGGCGGCAAACGCCAGCGACTTTTGCCGCTAAACCGTAACGCCATTCATCGACGTCACCTGCTCCGTCGGCGAGGTGATGTGAGCCTTCCAGCCCTTTGACCTCATACGGTTGAGGATCGACGCTGCGATGAACGAGTCCAGCTCGTTGAACCCATCAAGCGTGAGGACAGCAATCTGCACAGCCGCGCGCTCCCAGCCGAAGCCATCGCTTGTGCCCGAATACGGCGGCGCTGGGGAAGCTCGCAGCGATTACCGTGGACGCCCGCGCCTCAGGTCATCCGACAATTGGATATCCACGCTCGTGCCCGCCAGGCGGTGGCGATAGACTTGCGTGTTCTCTAGCACGCGCTGCACATAGTTCCGCGTTTCGGCGAACGGTATGCTCTCGATCCAGTCGACGGGATCGACCTCGCCGCGCGGATCGCCAAAGTCATTGATCCACTGCCGCGCCCGGCTCGGCCCGGCATTGTAGGCGGCCGCCGCAAGGATGTATGACCCGCCAAAGCTGTCCACGAGATCATCGAGGAAGCCGCGCCCTAGCCGCAGATTGTATTGCGGATCATCCGTCAGCCAACTCTGCTTGAACGGAAGGCCGACCTTCTTCGCTTCCGCCTGTGCATAGCGCGGGATCATCTGCATCAGCCCGCGCGCATCCGCGCCCGAGATCGCGCGCGCATTGAACTCGCTCTCCTGCCGCGACAGCGCCAGCACCAGCGCCGGCTCCGCCGATCCCGTCCGTGGGCTTGTCGGCAGCAACATCAGCGGGAACACCGCATCCGGCGCCACAAGGCCGCGCCCAAGTCCGGCCTTCGCGCCGCGCACAGCCGCGCGCATCTCTTGGTATCCGGCGGCGATGTCGAACAGCATCTGATGCTCGTTCGCCGTCTCCATCATGTCGTCCAGCGCGAACGAGAACCGCTCGAAGCTCGCCAGCCGCCCCGTCTCCGCCAGAAGGATCGCAGCGCGCACCGGCGTGCGTTTCGCGAAGGCCGCGCGCTCTTCATCGGTCGGCTGCGCGGGCAGGGCGAAAGAGATTTTCATCGCCTCCGGCATCTGCTGGCGCACCTTCTCCGCCGCCAACTGACCGTAAAACACGTACGGATACTTCGCCGCCAACGCATAGGCTTCCTGCGCTTCCGGCACGCGCCCCTGCTTGGTTAGCGCCTCGCCCAGCCAGTATTGCGCTCGGCTCACAGAAATCGGCGTCGCCACGCCCGCGCCGAACACACGGAAATGCGCCTCGGCCTTCGCCGCATCGCCCAGCTTCTCGAGCGCCAACCAGCCCGCCATCCATTCCGCATCGCGGAACGCCTCGCCGCTCAGCAGGCCATGCCCCGCCGCCAGCTGATACGCCTTCTGGTAATCGCGCTCGCGGATCATGCGGCGCATCACCGATTGCTTCTCGCCCCATATTTCTTCGCGGCCCCCCACCGGCGCCGTCTCGCCATTGATGCGTAGCAGATAGCTCAGCTCGTCCGACTGCCGCCCCTTCCGCTCCGCCCACCGCGCGCGATCGAACAGCAGGCCCGGATCGTCCATATACTCCGTCGGCACGGCGTTCACCGTCTTGTCGACGTTCTTGGCGTTCTTCATCAGCGCAATGCGCGCCTCGATGATCTTCCTGCGCCCCGCACTCAGTTTCGATAGCAGCGCCTGCGCGCTCTTCGTGTCGCCCCGCCACAAGAACATGTCGGCGCGCGCAAAATGATCCTCGGCCGAAAGATCGCCCGCGAACTGCACCTGGATCGCCGCCGCCGCGCCCGTGCTCATCGCCCGTGCGCGCCACGCCTCGCGGATCACGCGCAGCCGGTCATCCATCTTGCCCTGGCTGTGATAAGCATCGGCCAGCGCCAGCACGCCTTCGCCCGTCTGCGGCCCGCGCGCCAGCAGCCACGCAATCCGCTCGTCCGACGTCAGGCTCGAGCGGATGATCGTGATTTCCAGCTGGTCCTCGATCTTGGAGAGGTCAGGCCAGCCCTTGAACTCCTCCATAGCCTTGATCAGGTCGCTGTAACCCATCCCCGTGTCGCCATTGGTCGCGATCCGCCAGCGGATCAGCGCCTGCGCCGCCGGATCGCCGATCCGGTCGAGATAGGACCTCACCTGGCTCCACAGGCCGTCGTCCGCCGCGTCCAGCGCGCGGGTCAGCAGTGTGAAATCTGACGTCTCCAGCCAGGTCGACGACAGGGTCGGCGAGGGCTTTAGGGAAGGGGCCACCGGATTGGCCATCGCCGCGCCCGCGCCCAGCGCTCCAACCGCCACGGCGGCCATCAAAGCCCGCCCGGTCCGCGACATCTGCTTGCCAAACCCGATCATGGAATGATTATCCCGCGAGTCGCGTGACCCACCTGCATCACGCGTTCCGGAGAAACCCATGGTCTTCCCATCCCCGGTTTTCAGGGGCTCCATGCCCGCCCTTGTGACGCCTTTCCGCAATGGGAAAGTCGACGACAAGGCGTTCGTGGCGCTGGTGGAACGGCAGGTGGCCGCCGGCACGCATGCGCTGGTTCCCTGCGGAACCACGGGCGAATCCGCCACGCTTTCGCACGAAGAACACATGCACGTGGTCGAGCTGTGCGTAAAAACGGCGGCTGGACGTGTTCCGGTCATCGCAGGTACAGGCTCCAATTCCACGGAAGAGGCCATCAGCCTCACCCAGCACGCCAAGGCTATCGGCGCTCACGCAGCCCTCGTCGTGAACCCGTATTACAACCGCCCCACCCAAGATGGGGTTTACGCGCATTACAAAACTTTGAATGAGGCGGTTCAACTGCCTATTTTTGTTTACAATGTGCCCAGTCGCACGGGTTCCGACATGCAACCCGAGCTCATTGGCCGCCTGGCGAGCCTCCCTAACGTCATCGGGATCAAGGACGCCTCTGGCGACGTCGCCCGCGTCGCGCGCCACACGGCGCTTGCGGGCAAGGATTTCATCCAGATTTCGGGGGAAGACGGCAACGCCGTCGGCTTCAACGCCCTGGGCGGGGTCGGGTGCATCTCGGTCACCGCCAACGTCGCCCCCTATCAGTGCGCCGCCCTGCAAACCGCCACGATGAAGGGCGACTATGCCGAGGCCCGCCGCATCAACGACACGCTGGCCCGTCTCCATCGCGCCATGTTCCTTGAGGCCAGCCCCGCGCCCGCCAAATACGCCCTCCAGGTCCTCGGCCTGTGCACGGACGAAGTCCGCCTGCCGCTCGTGCCCGTCCAGTCGGCCGAGGCGAAGAAGGAAATTGAGGCGGCAATGAAGGAAGCCGGCGTCCTCTGATGGCCCAGTCCCCCCGCAGCAGCGGCCAGAACCCCAAAAGCAAGACGCAGCGCGAACTCGCCCGCAAGTCCGTGGCCGAGAACCGGCAGGCGCGCCGCAATTACGAAATCATCGACGACATCGAAGTCGGCATCATCCTTACCGGCAGTGAAGTGAAATCCCTGCGCGAGGGCCGGGCCAACATCGCCGAGGCCTACGCGCGCGAGGAAAACGGTCAGATCGTGATGATCAACTCCACCATCCCGACCTATCCTCCCGCCGGCCAGTTCAACCACGAGCCCAACCGCAAACGCATTCTTTTGGTCAAGAAGCGCGAATTCAACCGCCTCGTCGGCGCCGTCGAACGCGACGGCCGCACCCTCGTGCCCCTCGAACTCTATTTCGGCTCCAACGGCATCGCGAAGATCAAGCTCGCGCTGGCGACCGGGCGCAAGGCGCCAGACAAACGCGACGTCGAAAAGAAACGCGACTGGGACAGACAGAAGGGCAGATTGCTGCGGGATCGGGGTTAGCTTACAGCTCGGTATTCACCGCACCTTGTCGCCATTCACGGTCACGCGCCGCATATGCCGACGCTGCCCGTGATAGTCGTTCAGCGCGAAGTGCCAGACGCAGCGATTGTCCCACATCGCCAGCGAGCCAGGCCGCCACCTGAACCGGCAGGTGAACGCCTCGCGGCGGCAGACCTCGAACAGGTAATCGAGCAGCGGTCGCGACTCCTTCCGCGTCCATCCCGCAAAGCGCAGCGTGAAAGCCGGGTTCACATACAGCCCCTTGCGCCCCGTCTCTGGATGCGTCCGCACCACCGGATGCTCATACTCCGGCACATCATCACCCACGACTTCACTATCCATCGAAGCCCGCTTCCGCGACGACGCGCCTTGCGCCCCATACTCCTCCGCCGCCGAATGGATCGCTCGCAATTTCTCCAGCGTCTGCTTCAGCCCGGGCGAGAGCGCCTCCCACGCCGCATACTGGCTCGCAAACAAGGTATCGCCGCCGACCTCCGGAACCTCGATCGCATGCAGGATTGATCCCAGCGCGGGCACTTCAAGGAAGCTCATGTCCGAATGCCAGCCGCCGCCGAAATTGATCCGCTCGCTCGGCTCCTTGATGATCTCGAGGATCTCCGGGTGATCCGCCATGCCCTTCACGTAGGGATGGATATTCAGCGTCCCCCACCGCTTCCCGAATGCAATGTGCTGCTCGGGCGTCAGCTGCTGGTTGTGAAAGAAGATCACATGGTGTTTCAGGAACGCCGCATGAATGTCGTCGAACTGCGCTGCGCTCAGCGGCTTCGCCAGATCAATGCCTTCGATCTCCGCCCCAAGATGCGGCGACAGCGGCTTCACGGTGATGGTGGTGTAGGTCATACCAGCTTCCTCGGCTCACCCGATAAAAGCTCCAAGCTCGGCGCACCGCAAGGCGCCGCAACGGCATCAGTCCCGCTTCAACAGATCCCTGAAATCCGCCGGCTGCATCGGCTTCGACAGCAGGAAGCCCTGCGCTTCATCGACCTTCAACCAGGTCATGAAGTCCCACATCTCCTGCGTCTCAACGCCCTCGGCCACGACCTTCAGCCCATGCTCCCGGGCCAGCCGCACGCAGCTCACCAGCGCCGCCTTCGCGAACGCCTCTTCCATCGCCAGCCGCGTAAACGCCGGGTCGATCTTCACTTCGGTGAAAGGGAAATTCCGCAGCCGGTCGATATTGCTTGTCCCCGCGCCAAAGTCGTCGATCGCGAGGCCGAAGCCTTTGCTCCGCAGCGCCGTCATCGTCTCGAACGCATGCACGCCAAACTCAATCGCACGGCTCTCGGTGACTTCCAGAACGAATTGCGCGCAGTCCAGCCCGGCCTCGTTGATCGCACCCTCCATGAGATCGGCAAACTCCGTGCGCTCCAGCGATATCGGGCTGATGTTGATGGAGCAGGGCAGGCCTTCAAACGCGACAGCATGCTTCGCAACGGCCCGCGCCATCGCATAGGTTAGCGCATCGATCCGCTGGTTACGCTCGGCCAGCTCAACATAGGCGGCCGGCGACGCGAACCCCATTTGCGGCGTCGCGATCCGCGCCAGCGCTTCCGCGCCGACGATTCTGCGCGTCGTCATCGAAACCTTAGCGTGAAAAAACGGATGCAATCCGCCGCGCTCGATGGCGGCTTCAAGTAGGCTGGCGCTCGCAGGCGTTGCGCGCCGGGCAGCAGTCTCCGAACCCGTATCTGGGACGATCATCATCGCAGCGAATTCACCACCCGCGGCCCTGGTTTAGTCCAGGGTCCGTCGGGTCAAATACGCCACAAAAACGTCTCGAAACCGCTAACCGGCGCTAGTCAAACTGATCGAAGCGCGTGGCGCCTCGCCTCACTTGGCGTCCGAAAGCGCCTGGTTCGCGTGATCCCAGTTCACGAGTTCGTCGAGGAAGGTGTTGATGTATTTGGGGCGGAGGTTCTGGTAGTCGAGATAATAGGCGTGTTCCCAGACATCCATGGTTATCAGCGGGGTAACCCCGTTTTCGGTCAGCGGCGTCTCGGCATTGCCCGTCTTCGAGACGACCAGCTTGCCATCCTTCAGCGACAGCCAGGCCCACCCCGAACCGAACTGCGTCGTGCCGGCTTCGGCGAACTTGGCCTTGAACTCATCAAACGAGCCGAAATCGTTGTTGATCTTGTCCGCGATCAGGCCGGTCGGCTTTCCGCCGCCCTGCGGCTTCATCGAATGCCAATAGAAGGTGTGGTTCCAGACCTGGCCGGCATTGTTGAAAATCGGCGTCTTTTTCTCGGCCCAGCTCTGCTTGACGACTTCCTCAAGCGATGCGCTTTCCAGCGGCGTGCCGGCGACCAGCTTGTTCAGGTTGTCCACATAGGCCTGATGGTGCTTGCCATAATGAAAGTTGAGGGTGTTTTCGGAAATGTGCGGCGCCAGGGCGTCACGTGCGTAAGGCAGGGCGGGAAGCGTGAAAGCCATGAAATTACCCTCTGTTTTATCTCTGCAGGCTCTGAAATAGGGCCTCGGATCTGAATTTGAACATGAGCGATACGTCCAATAAGGCAAATCTTGCAAGCGCGCCGCTCGCGGGCGCCGCGGAATTCGACGCCCGACTCAAGCGGACGGACGAAGATCGCTGGCTGGCGACGCGTTATGCGCCGCCAGACGGGCGCGAGCGGCTGGTCGCCATCTATCTGCTCAATCAGGAGCTCCAGCGCACGCTTCACACTAAGGAGCCAATGCTGGGCAAAATCCGCATCCAGTGGTGGCGCGAGACGATCGAACAGATCGCCGGCAAGGCGCCGCTGCGCCGCCATGACCTTGCCGAGGAACTGGCGCGCGTCACAAAAGACCGCACCGACCTGATCGCCCCTATCAACGACCTGGTCGATCGCTTCGACGACATTCTCGACGACCATCTCCATGGGGGCCACACGACCGGCGGCGACCATGAAGCGCGCCACCTTGCCGTCGAAGGCGCTCTTGCCCGGTTGGCTGGCCAAGCGCTCGATGCGAAGGCGACGCGTGAACAACTTGAGATGCTCGGCCGCTGCGGCGAAGCTCGCGTGGCTCTCGCCGCCGAACTTCCCGACGCGCGGGCGCGCTGGGCTAATGCGCAGACCGCCGCGCGTAAACTACCGTCGACACTCCTTCCCGCAATTCTGCACGCGGCCGCCGCCGACTCAGGTGAAGAGCCACGCTCACCCTTCTCGAAACGCTGGCGCATGTTCCGCGCTGCGCTGACCCGCCGCATTTGATCTCTCACCTCAGCGAGACCGCGATGACCACACAGACTGGCGATCCGAAAAATGCCTCCGACGTCCGTGCCGTGTTCGAGCGCTGGCTCAAGGCCGTGCAGACCCGCGATCTCAGCGGCGTCACCGACGCACATGACGATGATGTGGTGATGTTCGACGTCGCCGATCCGCCGCAACTCACCGGCGTCGACGAGTATCGCGACATCTGGGAAAATTTCTTCCCCTGGTTCGGCCCCAAAGGCGTCTTCGAGCCAAGCGACCTGTCGATCGTCGCGGGTGACGATGTCGCCTTCAGCCATTGTCTCGTCCGCTGCGTCGGATCGACGCCATCGGAAGTCGAAAAGCCGATCCGTCTGACCATTGGCTATCACAAAATCGAAGGCGAATGGATCATCGTCCACGAACACCATTCCGTCGCGTGGGAACTCGAAGACTGAGCCCGCACAGCCCGCGCCTATGGCTATTTGCCTCTCGACGCGGTCTGGTGCTTCAGGGATAGAATCGGCCAGGGCAGAGACGGGGCAGCGCGGACGTGAACAGGCTTTTCGATCCAGCCTATTGGGGCCGCGCGCTGACCCAGCCAGTTGTGCTGCTGGGCCTCGCGATCGATCTTCTACCGGTCTATGGCGTGATCGCCTGGGGCTGGAACGCAGTCCCGCTGGTCCTGCTCTACTGGATGGAAAACATCGTCGCCGGCGCCGCGACGCTTCCGCGCATCATTGTGTCTGGCGCCAGCTACGGCGCGCTCGGCCTGCTCGCTGGCCTTGGTCTCAGCGTCTTCTTCGTCTTCCACTATGGCCTGTTCTGCATGGTGCACGGCACCTTCCTGATGGGCTTTGCCGCCTTTGCATCAGGCCCTCAAGCCATGGCCGCCATTCCGCTCATGGATCTCCAAGGCATGTTCACCTTCTCCCTCAACAGCGGCCTGCATGTCGACTGGATCCTCTACACCATCGTGGGTTTCCAGGCGCTGCTGTTCGTCTGGGAGTTCCTCATCAAGGGCGAATGGAAGAACTCGAATCCGATGGCCGAAATGTTCGCACCCTACGGCCGCATCATCGTGCTGCACTTCGGTCTGTTCCTCGGTGCGGGCGCGCTCTTCGTGCTGGGGCAACCCATGATCGGCGTGCTGGCGCTGATCGTGTTCCGCGCGATCTGGGGCGTCATCACCAATGCAGGCCGCGCTGGCGTTCCACTTCCCTTCGAGGGCAGCTGGAACCAGGCGGTCAAGCAGATGTCGAACCGCGAGTCTTTCGAGAAAGCGATGCGCGGCGAAAAGTTGGACGGACCTAGCGAGCCTTAGTCGCCACCATTGCGTCCTGCGCCTTCGCCTTCGCGTCGGCCTCGCTTAAGGGTGGTTGGACACTGGCCGGCGAGCGCTCGGGCGCCAGGCCCTTTTTCCGCTTCACGGGCTTGGGAATTTCCGCCTCCCGCCAGGTGACGGCGAAAGATTTCCGGTCGGGCAGCGGATCGCGCGGCTTCAACCGTTCAAGGTCGCGGAAGTCATAATCGCTTTCGAGCCCATAACCGCTGCCGCCGCCAACGCGCACGGCCCAGTACATGATATTGCGCCGGAAGAAGCCAACGCCCACCAGCTTCAATGCGCGCCTGAAAGTCACATCCGCAAGCTTGCGACCCTTTTTGTCGCCCTTGGTTCCCAAGGTATAGAGCCAGTCGTGCACCACGGCGGCTTCCGAATGCTTGCCGAACGGCGAGATCATCCACTGTGCAAACCCCGGGATCGATGCGAAGTCGGTGACGTAGCCCTGCGGCGCCGCCACCGCGATCTTCCTGCGCTTCGACAGGTGCGCCACAAACCCGAACGTCGCCGCCAGCGCCGCAACGCGCCTGTTCTGCCGGTTTTCATCGGGGATCAGGATGATGGCCAGCGAGGTGATCGGCCCTTCGCGGTTTTCCTCGAACAAAATCTCCGCGCCGAAAGTCGCGGCCATTTCCTCGGCCACCGACGCCTCGAACATTCCTTCGACTGAAGTCTTATGCTTGGTTTCAGCTTGCGACACGACCTGTGCAAGGCGCTTGGCGACATCGACCGTCGACTCGTTCAGTTCACGCCCGAGATGGCGCTTGGGAGTCAGGTGTTTGCGAGCCATGTTGCCTCCCGTGCGCGGAATCTAGTTGGAGGCCGTGACAGGCGCCATCTGCGCCTTCAGCCAGCCTTCGATGTCATCCAGCGCGCGGAGGGATATCAACCGCTTGCGCGCCCGGCCCTTGTCCGCGCCCTTGAGGCGCTTGCCATCCGGGCCTTTCAACTCGCCCGCCTCGATGTCGGGGAACAGACCATAATTTACATTCATCGGCTGGAACGACCGGGCGCTCGAATCCTCGATCTGCCCGACCACATGCCCGCCCGTGATGTGGTTTACGAGCGCGCCGAGCGCTGTGGTTGAAGGCGGCGCGTCAACCTGAAGTCCAAGCTGCTCGGCCGCAGCCATGCGCCCTGCAACTAGCCCCATCGCCGCGCTCTCGACATAACCTTCTACGCCCGTCACCTGCCCAGCGAACCGAACGCGCGTATCCGCATTCAGCCGCAGCTGTCCATCAAGCAGCGCCGGCGAGTTGATGAAGGTATTGCGATGGATGCCGCCCAACCGCGCGAATTGCGCATTCTCGAGCCCCGGAATCATCCGGAAGATATCCTGCTGCGCCCCATGCTTCAGCTTCGTCTGAAAGCCCACCATGTTCCACAATGTTGCAAGCTTGTTGTCCTGCCGCAACTGCACCACGGCCCAGGCCTTCACGGTCGGGTCATGCGCATTGGTAAGCCCCACCGGCTTCATCGGCCCATAGCGCAGCGTCTCGGCGCCGCGCTCCGCCATCACTTCGATCGGCAGGCAGCCCTCGAAATAGGGCGTGCCTTCCCATTCCTTGAACTCGCTCTTTGGCGCCGCCAGCAACGCAGCGATGAACGCCTCATACTGCTCCTTCGACATCGGGCAGTTGATGTAAGCCTCCGCCCCATCGCCGCCCGGTCCCGGCTTGTCATACCGCGACTGCTTCCACGCCTTCGTCATGTCGATCGATTCGACATGCACGATCGGCGCGATCGCATCAAAGAACGCCAGTGAGTCCTCACCCGTTTTGGCAAGGATCGCCTTGGCCAGCGCATCCGAGGTCAGCGGTCCCGTCGCGATGATCACGCTCGACCACGCCTCAGGCGGCCACCCATCGATCTCGCCGCGCTCAATCGTGACCAGCGGATGCGCCTCCAGCGCCGCCGTAACATCAGCCGAGAACCCGTCGCGATCCACCGCCAGCGCTGAGCCCGCGGGAACCTTGTGCTTGTCGCCCATGGCGATGATCAGCCCGTTCGCGCGCCGCATCTCCTCATGCAGGAGGCCCACTGCGTTATATTCCCAGTCATCCGACCGGAAGGAGTTGGAGCACACGAGTTCCGCCAGCCCGTCCGTATGATGGGCATCCGTTTTTCGCACCGGCCGCATCTCGTGCAGCACCACGGGCACGCCCATATTGGCCGCCTGCCAGGCCGCCTCCGACCCCGCCATGCCGCCGCCGATGATGTGTATGGGTTTGGTGCTCATGGGCTCCGTATAGTGGAACCTGCAGTTGGGAACAGGGGGCGCATTACTGTGCGCTGCCCATCTTCCCGTTCGCCCGGAAAAGCGTAGGTTTCAGGACCTTCGCCATCAGGAACGCCATGACTGTCAGAAGCCGGATTTTCGCCTGTGCGGCGCTGCTTGCAGTGATTGTTGGTCCCGCATCCGCTGATATCCGCGCGTTCAACACAGCCGTGCAAAAGGGCGACTACGTTGCGGCGGTCGCCGCGGCCAACGAGACGTGGCCAGCCATTAGTCGCGCCAACCCTGATGCTGCCTCGGTCGCCCGCGAGTTCGGCTGGATTGCCATGCTCGCCGGCCAACCGACCACGGCATTGACCTACGCTAAGTTCCTGGTGGAGCAGGGCGCCTCGCTTGCCCGGCCGGATTCATCGCCCGTCGTTTCCCGCATCCTGCACGACTGGGCGAGCCTTGCCTCCGCGCCCTCGCAGCCCTCGCGCACACGCCTGCTCGCCTCACTCCAGCAGCGTGCCGCCGCTCCCGGCCAAGACCTCATCTCTGTCCGCGCCGCGCACGCGCTCTACGCCCAGGCCTGGGCCGCTGGTGATTGGGCGCAGGCCTATGACAGCGCGTTGCTCGCGATCCGCTTCCTGGACGAAGTCGGCGCCAGCCAATCGCCAGTACGTTTCGAGTTGCGGCGTGGCGTGGCCGCTTCGTCGTACATGCGCGTGAAATCACCGGAAGCCTACAACGCGATCTACGATGTGGCCGCCGTGCTTGCCGAGCAGATCGCCGCGGAGCCGCCCGGCGCCATCCGCGACCGTTACGCCGCCGAATACTTCGCAGCGATTGCATGGGGCGACATCATGTACAGCGCGCTCGATGCGACCCGCCAGAAAGCCACACCCAATCGCAGTAGCAACATCAAGTCGATCGCCGACATCCTCTATTCCGCGCCAGGCGATACATCCGCGCCGCGCTGCCGTATCCTTCTCGACCGCAAGTTCGACAGCCCCGGCTTCCCTTTCGATGTGCGCTTCCGCGATCTTGGCGGTGAAGTGATCTATGCAATGAAGGTCGAGCCCAATGGCGTCTTGTCCTCCCCCCGCGTGCTGGCCTCCGCGCCCCACCCCGGATTTGCCGAGCGGCTGGGCGATGCCGTCAAGTCATGGCGCTGGCGCATAGAGGGCTACGCCCCGCCCAGCTGCCGCATGCCGGAAGCCCACATCTTCACCGTCGAGTTCGGTCTGGGTAAATAGCCAGCAGTCTCGGCGGTTGCCGCCCCCCGCCAATTGAACTAGGCCCATGCCTGTTCTGGAGGGCAGCATGACGGACACCGCAGCGGGCAAGGTTCCTGTCATCACGTGCGTGCGCGAGGCGTGGCAGTTCCTGATAGCGCACTGGCGCCTGTTCGCGCCTGCCGCCGCCGCCGTGGCGATCTTCTCGCAGATCGGCCCGGCGCTTGCCCTGCTGGTCGCGCCGGCCGATCCGGCGCCGCAAACCGTCATGCAGAACGTGCTTGGCGATTTCCTCACTGCCCTGCCATCCATGATCGCCGGCCTGCTCTACACCGCCGCCATCCTGCGCAAGGCCGTCCGCAACGAGTTCACTGGTCGCTTCGGCCTTGCCTTCGGCGCCGACGAAGTGCGCCTCCTTGGCGTTGCTGCCGCGATGGCTTGCCTGTTCGTGCCGATCGTCAGCCTGGTCTTGTTCGTTCTCAGCATCACCGTCTTTAGCAAGATCGCGACATCGCAGGCCGCGCTCGAAGCCATTTTGGCCGACCCCGACGCCATGAACGAAGCCATCGTCGCCGCAGTGGGCGAGGGTGGGGCGACCGCTCTGTCGCTCTTTATCATCGTGATGTTCGTGATTTTCCTTGTCCTCGCCGCGCGCCTCTACATGGTCAATGCGGCGACCATCGGCGAGCGCCGCATGGTGATCTTCCAGACCTGGAGCTGGTCGAGCCGCAACATCCTGCGCCTGCTTGGCGCCATGATCCTGACGGTGCTGCCCGTGATGCTGATCGACAGCATCGTCGGCAGTGTTGGCGTGTCGCTGCTGCTGGCCCTGCCGGAAGGAGCGCAAGGCGTCATGCCGGTTCTGATCGTCCGCGCGCTGGTCACGTTCGTCGGCGCCATGACCACGATCCCGGTCGTCGTGCTCGGGGCCATCTTCTACAAGGGCCTGCGCCCGCCGGGCTTCACACCGAAATAGCAAGGCCGCGCCAAGTATCGGTCCGCCGACGCCAATCAGGTCGTCATCCGCCCCCGCGCAGCGGCAGGGGATCTTCGACAATACGGAAGGCGACATCTTCGCGGTGCACGAAAGCGTATTCGCCGCTCCTGACAGATTACGGCGTCCGCTACTCCGCCGCCTGCGCCGCCTTCTTTGTCTTGGCTTTTACCGGTGCAGCCTTCGCACCAGCCTTCGATTTCGCTCTCTGGCGGGCCCGACGCTCTTCCTGCCGCGCGAATGTCTGCACGAGGAACTTGCCCGTCCAGGATTTCTTGTTCTTCGCGACGTCTTCGGGCGTGCCCACCGCCACCACTTCCCCACCGCCATCGCCGCCATCCGGCCCCATGTCGACGATCCAGTCCGCCACCTTGATGACGTCCAGATTGTGCTCGATCACCACGATGGTGTTGCCCGCATCGACCAGCTCCTGCAGCACTTCCATCAGCGTCCGCACGTCGTCGAAGTGCAAGCCCGTGGTCGGCTCGTCGAGTATATACATCGTCCGGCCCGTCGCCCGCTTCGACAGCTCCTTGGCCAACTTCACCCGCTGCGCTTCGCCGCCCGAAAGGGTCGTCGCCTGCTGACCCACTTTCACATAGCCAAGCCCAACCCGCGCAAGCGTTTCCATCTTGCCGCGAATGCCCGGCACCGCGCCAAAGAACACGCGCGCCTCTTCCACGGTCATGTCGAGCACATCCGCGATCGACTTGCCCTTGTAGAGCACTTCAAGCGTCTCGCGGTTGTAGCGCTTCCCCTTGCACACATCGCAAGTGACATACACGTCCGGCAGGAAGTGCATCTCGATCTTCACGACGCCATCGCCCTGGCATGCCTCGCAGCGCCCCCCTTTCACGTTGAACGAGAACCGTCCCGCCTGATATCCGCGCGCCTTCGATTCCGGCAGACCCGTATACCAATCCCGGATCGGCCCGAACGCGCCCGTATAGGTCGCGGGGTTGGAGCGCGGCGTGCGCCCGATCGGCGACTGGTCGATGTCGATGATCTTGTCGAGATGCTCGATGCCCTCGATCTTCTGATGCGCCGCCGGTGCATCGCTCGCTCCATTCAACCGCCGCGCTAGCGCCTTGTAAAGCGTCTCGATGATCAGCGTGGACTTGCCGCCGCCCGACACGCCCGTCACGCAGGTGAAGATGCCCAGCGGAATTTCCGCCGTCACATTCTTCAGGTTGTTCCCGGTCGCGCCGACGACCTTGATCATCTTCTTCTTGTCGGCCCAGCGACGCTTCTCGGGGATCGCGATCTCCTCTTCGCCAGAGAGATACTTGCCCGTGATGCTCTGCGGGTTCGCCATCAGGTCTTCCGGCTTGCCGAACGCGATCACTTCGCCGCCCAGCACGCCCGCGCGCGGACCCATGTCGATGACATGGTCGGCCGTCAGGATCGCGTCCTCATCGTGCTCGACCACGATCACGGAGTTTCCAAGATCGCGCAGCCGCCGCAGCGTTACGAGCAGCCGCTCGTTGTCCCGCTGGTGCAGGCCGATCGACGGCTCGTCGAGCACGTAGAGCACGCCCGAAAGCCCCGATCCGATCTGCGAAGCTAACCGAATACGTTGGCTCTCGCCGCCCGACAGCGTGCCTGATCCGCGCGATAATGTCAGATACTCAAGCCCCACATCGTTGAGGAATTGCAACCTGTCCCTGATCTCTTTGAGAATCCGGACTGCAATCTCGTTCTGCTTCTTGGTTAGCGTCTTCGGCAGCGTCTCGAACCAGTCGCGCGCCGACTTGATCGACAGCTTGGCCGAATCCGAAATCGTGAACTTGTTGATCTTCACGCTCAGGGCTTCCGGCCGCAGCCGTTCGCCCTTGCAGGTCGGGCAGGGCGCAGCCGACTGGTAACGCCCGATCTCTTCGCGCATCCATGCCGAGTCCGTCTCCCGGAACCGACGCTCTAGATTGCCGACTACGCCCTCGAACGGCTTGGTCACTTCATAACGGCGCATTCCGTCATCGAAGACGAAATCCACTTCATCCTCGCCGGTCCCGTTCAGGATCAGGTCCCGCACCGGGTCCGACAGCTTGTTCCACGGCGCGGTCAGCGAGAACTTGTACTTCTTTGCCAGCGCCTTCAGCGTCTGGTCCTGCAGCGGCGAGGCTGACTTTCCCCATGGCGCAATCGCCCCGTCACTCAGGCTCTTGTCCGTTTCCGGCACGACGAGCGCCGGGTCGATCTTCAGCTGCTCGCCCAAGCCATCGCAGGCCGGGCACGCGCCGAACGGATTATTGAATGAGAACAGCCGCGGCTCGATCTCCGGGATCGTGAAGCCCGAAACAGGACAGGCGAACTTGGCGGAAAAAGTCAGCCGCTTTGGCTCTTCGCCTTCCTTCACCTTATCCGCAAATTCCGCAACAGCGATGCCGTCCGCCAGACCTAGCGCCGTCTCGAAACTCTCGGCCAGCCGCTGCTCCATCCCGGCCTTGATGACGATCCGGTCCACGACAACGTCGATGTCGTGCTTCAGCTTCTTGTCCAGCTTCGGCGGATCTTCCAGTTCGTGATACTCGCCATCCACCCTAACCCGCGCAAAGCCGCGTTTCAGCAGGTCGGCGAACTCCTTGCGGTACTCACCCTTCCGGCCGCGGATCATCGGCGCCAGCAAGTGGAACCGCGTCCCCTCGCCAAGCGCCATCGCCTTGTCGACCATCTGCGACACGGTCTGCGCCTCGATCGGCAACCCGGTCGCCGGCGAATACGGAACGCCGACACGCGCCCAGAGAAGGCGCATGTAGTCATACACCTCCGTCACCGTTCCCACGGTCGAGCGCGGGTTGCGGCTGGTGGTCTTCTGCTCGATCGAGATCGCCGGCGAGAGACCGTCGATGCGCTCCACATCCGGCTTCTGCATTAGTTCGAGGAATTGCCGAGCATACGCCGACAAGCTCTCCACATACCGCCGCTGCCCCTCGGCATAGATCGTGTCGAACGCCAGCGAGGATTTGCCCGACCCCGACAGGCCGGTGATCACCACCAGCTCGTTCCGCGGAATATCCACGTCGATGTTCTTCAGATTGTGCTCGCGCGCGCCGCGCACGCGGATGGCGTTAGGCTCGGATGACATACAAAAACCCGGGGAGCTGATCGAAGTTTATTGCCAGACGGACGTGCGCTGAGTCGACTGTTCGGTCGAGAACATAAGCGGAACAATAGCCGCTGTCTTCTACTCAGCCCAATCTTTCACCCGCCCGGCGAATATGGGCCGAAGGACAGGGCGCGCAACCGCGTCACTGCGTCCTTGCTGACGGGGCAGTGGCAACAGCGTGCGTAACCCGGGCAGGCCCGGCTAAACGCGAACTGCCGTTTCAGGGCTGGATGCGATAGGTTGCCTCAGAATTGGGGAGAACGATCAATGATTCCTGCATTCAACATCATCGGGCGGATTATCAGCACGCTACTCGGCCTGCTCGTCGTTTTCGGCGGCGTTGTGTGGATCCTGCAGTCATTCAACATCGCTTTCAACGGGCCGATGGGCGCCGGAGGCGAACGTAGCTTCATGGTCGATGACCGCCAGTGGGCGGTCTGGGGCGTGATCGCAATCGCGATCGGCCTCGTCCAGGTGGCCTGGAGCAACACGCGCAAGCGCAGATGATCCATCCATTTTGCAACTGAGACGACTTGGGAAATTGAACCGGTGCGAATCCTTCGCTAACTCAACAGCATGTCAGCCAGACCTTTCCGCATTGGACGTTCGACCACCGGCCTTGGCATGTTCGCCACCGAGCGCATTCCAAAGAACACCCGCATCTTCGAATACACCGGTCGCATCATCACCAACGAGGCCGCCGACCGGCTGCCGGGAAAGCCGCGCTATCTCTACGACCTCAACAAGAAATTCACTCTGGACGGCTCGCCGCGCAGCAATCTCGGCCGTTACGCCAATCACTCCTGCCGTCCCAACGCTGTGGACTACACTTACCGTGGGCGCGTCTACGTCAAATCCCTCCGCGCCATCGATCCGGGGGAGGAGATCACCTACGACTACGGCAAGATTTACTTCAACGCCTTCATCGGCAAGGAAAACTGTCTCTGCGTGAAATGCGTCGCGCGCCGTGAAAAAGAAGCTGGGTCTAGCCCAAAGCTCGCCGCTCCCGCTTCAGTCCGGGCGGAAAAAAGACGCGTCGCTAGACCCGAAAACACCGCCACGTAACCATACAACGCGGCGGCGCATCGCAATTTCTGGTCAGTTGCCTAGCAGCGGTGATCTTTCTTCGCGATCTGACGCCCAGCAAGAACGCCGCCCAGGCCGCCGATCACCGCGCCTTCGGATTTCGCGCCGCTGCCGGCGAGCTGGCTGCCGATCACCGCGCCAGCCACGCCACCGACAACCGCGCCCTGGTTAGACGCGTTCTGGCGATCGCGTTCGCATTGTATCTTGTCTTCCGCCGCACGCTGGGCTTCCCCCGCTCGCCATTCGGCTGCAGCGACCTTCTGCGCGCTCATATCTTTCTCGATTGATGCGAGCTTCATCGGCTTGCCGCCGCTATCTTCGACACGCTCCATTGCGTTCTGCGACAGGTTCGCTGTTCCGAGAGCAAAGCCTACGCCTGCAACAGCAAGCGCGCCCGCGACACCAGAAGCGATGAGAGGAATATTGGCCATAGCCATCTCCAATTCTCTTTCGATCGCTGGAGTAATGAACCTAGCGCAGGTTAGTTCCATTCCGCGCAGGAGCGCGAGCAAGGTCACGTGACCTTGCTCGCACATCCGTATTGGTGAATCGGCTCAAAGGAGAGAAGGCGAAACGCCTACTGCACCTTGACGAATCCAAGCGCGTTGTTCGCGTTCATCGGAATGACGAGCTGCTTCGCGCCCGAGTCGTAGCAAGCCGATGCTGCCCCCGGGATGCCCGTTGCAATCAGCTCGGCCGGCTTGCCGGGCTTGATGCGCGAGACGCCGCCGAGCGTGACGCTGTTCACGATCTTCGTGCCGTCCGCCAGCACGACTACGCCATCGCTGCCCGCCTGCGCGGACTGTTCCGTCTTCACCAGCTTGCCGGCAGGCGAGAAGGTCAGCACGGCCGTATCACCCATGTTTACGATCACGACGTTGCCGTCATTGTCGATCGCCACGCCGTTCGGGCGCGACAGCGGCGCGCCTTCGAGGAACGCCGACACCTTGCCATCCGCCGTGATCTTGAAGATCTTGGCCGGCGTTGCGCCATCGGCGCTGCCGGTTTGCGAGCCGTAAATCGTTCCGTCCTTGGCGACGGCGAGCCCGTTGAACCACGGCGATTCCGGCGCCACGAACTGTCCCGCGGGCGCGCCCGTGGTCATGTCGAACACTCGCACCACCGATACGCGCTTGGCGCCGTCGGCCGTGTCGCCATCGCTGTCGGCAATATAGAGCTTGCCATTCTGCACCGCGCTGCCGAACGGCTGGTTCAGCACCAGCCCGCCATTGCGCGTCGCGCCGATCCAGCGCGGCGTGTGAACTGAGCCATCGGGATTGTGCAGCGACACCCACGCGTCGTTCGGCACTTCCTTCTGCCCCGCGCCGCGATTGATCGTCATGATCAGCTTACGGTTGGCGTCATAGACGCAGCTCTCCGCGCTCACCACCGAACCGAAAACCTTCACGTTGGATGAGATCGGCGTGGTCTTTCCATCTGTCGTCACGCCCAGCGGCGGTCCCACCGCAAAGGGCTGAGGCGTCGTTGGGGCCGGGGTCTGCTGCGCCAGCGCGGGCGCAGCGCCGAACAGGGCCGCCGTCAGGGCGGTCGCGATGAAAATCCTCATGACGTCTCCTCATTTCGGCGGCGCCCAGGTAAAGCGCCGCTCGCTATATTTAAGGTAGATAGCGCAACACTGGCAGTTGTCGGATCACACATTCGAAATCGAGCAGCGCCGCGATACGCATTGGTATGCGCGCCAAACTTGTCTCGCGACAAAGAAAGAAAACACGGCCCCCGCCCACCTCCCGTTTGGGGCTGGCGAATATGGCCCGGGGCTGGGCGCACGTTCGCGCGGGAGCGAAGAGGGCAGGGCGGAGGCCGGTCTTGCTGCCTTTATGACTTGCGTCAGCATCGGTTTTATGAAAGAACAAACCACGAACATGCGCAACCGTGCGTGCATCACCAACTTGTGGAAGCTTTCCGGCGTCCACAAGTTGGTGACGCGAACGGTGGTTTCGCTGGTCGCGTGGAGTGACGGGTGGCCCTAGGGTGCCCGTCCTGTGTCAGGAACCGGAGCGGTACGCGAAAGGCGGCCGGGGCCGGAGTGCAAACGGAGACGAACATGGCCGGCTCGGTCAACAAGGTGATCCTCATCGGCAATCTCGGCCGGGATCCAGAAATCAAACAACTCCCTTCAGGCTCTTCTCTCGCCAACCTCTCGATCGCCACGTCCGAAACGTGGCGCGACAAGGCCTCGGGCGAGCGGAAGGAAAAGACCGAGTGGCACCGCGTCGTCGTCTTCAACGAGGGCCTCGTCCGCATCGTCGAGCAGTTCCTCAAGAAGGGCTCGAAAGTCTACATCGAAGGCGCGCTCGAAACCCGCAAATGGCAGGACAAGGACGGCAACGACAAATACTCGACCGAAGTCGTCCTGCGTAACTTCAACGCCTCGCTCACCATGCTCGATGGCAAGAACGAAGGCGGCGGCGATCGGGGCGGCGACAGCTACAACCAGGACCGCGCGCCCGCGCGCAACGCCGGCCCCAAAGGCAAAGGCGGCAAGGGCGCCCAGGAAGACTTCTCCCGCGGTCCCGAATTCGACGACGAAATTCCGTTCTAGATTACACGCGTTTCTCGGTAGAAGGCCCGCTCGAGAGAGCGGGCCTTTTGATTGTTGCTTGGGTAGAAATCAGCGCTAAGCCTTCACCCGCTTCGCAAACACGATCCGCTCGCCATGCAGCGTGCACTCGGGCGACAGATATTGCGGTATCGTTGTTGCCACCTCGGCCGGTGTCGGCAGCGTCAGCGGATCTTCCCCCGGCATCGCCTTGAATCGCATTTCCGTTCGCACCGCGCCCGGATCGAGCAAGTTCACGCGGATCGGCGTGTTCTCGATCTCGTCGGCATAGCAGGCGATCATCGTCTCGAGCGCAGCCTTGGTCGCGCCGTAGACGCCCCAGAACGCCCGTGGACGTGGCACGATGCCAGAAGTCACGAACAACGCCCGACCGGCTTCGCTCATCCGCAGAAGCGGATGCACCGCCCGGATCAGCCGCCAGTTCGCGGTGAAGTTCACATCCAGCGTCTCCTGGAACGCCGCCGGTGAAATGTTCTCAAGCGGCCCCAGCGTCCCCAGCACGCCGGCATTGCCCATCAATCCATCCAGGCGCCCGAACCGCTCCAGCAATGCCGAAGCCAGCCGATCCACCGCCGCGCCATCGCGCAGGTCGAGCGGGATCAGCGTCGCGTTGTGCCCGGTGGCTGCGGCGATCTCGTCATCCAACTTGGTCAGCGCCTTTTCCGAGCGCGCCGTCGCAATCACATGATTGCCGGCTTTCGCCAGCTCCAGCGCAGCCGCGCGGCCAATACCCCGGGAGGCGCCGGTGACAAGAACGATGCGGCGATCCATGTGAAGGTCCTAGTCGTCGAGCAGCGAAAGTTGCTGCTCCTTCGAAGCCATGTCGTGGTCGCGATCGATCAGCCGGGTCGGGTAGTCGCCCGTGAAGCAGTGGTCTGCAAACTGCGGCGCGTGGTCGACCCGCTTGCCCTGGCCCAGCGCCTCATAAAAGCCGGGTAGGGAGATGAAGGCTAGGCTGTCGACCTTCAGATAGCGCCGCATCTGGTCGATGCTCATCGAGGATGCGATCAGCTCTTCCTTGGAAGGCATGTCGATGCCGTAGAAATCCGGATGTTTGATCGGCGGGCTCGCCACGCGGAAATGTATCTCGCTCGCGCCCGCATCGCGGATCATCTGAACGATCCGTTGCGACGTGTTCCCGCGAACGATCGAGTCATCCACCAGCACAACGCGCTTGCCTTCCAGCAGCGGCCGGTTCGGCGCGTGTTTGCGCGAGATCGAGCGCTGCCGCCCGGTCTGCGTCGGCTGGATGAAGGTGCGGCCGACATAATGGTTGCGGATAATGCCGAAGCCGAATGGGATGCTCGAAGCTTCTGCAAAGCCCAAGGCCGCCGGATTGCCGCCATCCGGGACCGGGCAGACGATATCCGCATCGACATGCGCTTCGCTGGCGAGGATGCGCCCGAAGCGGCGGCGCGTCTCATAGATGCTCTGGCCATGCATGATCGAATCCGGCCGCGCGAAATAGACGTATTCGAACACACAGGGGCTGGCGCGCGTGACCGGGAAGGGGGTCAGGCTCTCGACGCCGTTCTTGTCGATGACGACCACTTCGCCCGCCTCGATGTTGCGTACGAAGCTCGCGCCGATCGCATCGAGCGCGCAGGTTTCCGAACACAGCACTGGCGAACCGTCTTCCAACGCGCCCAGCACGAGAGGTCGTAGGCCCCACGGATCGCGCGCGCCGATCATCTTGTCGTTGGTCAGGGCCACGAAGGCATAGCCGCCTTCGAGCTGGCGCAATGCATCGATGAAGCGATCCTCGATCCGGTTGCGCATTGAGCGCGCCGTCAGCTGAAGCACGACTTCCGTGTCCATGGTCGACTGGAAGATCGCGCCGTTCTGGACGAGTTCGCGATGGATCGCGCGCGCGTTGGTCAGGTTGCCATTATGCGCCACTGCGAGGCCGCCATGGGCGAGGTCGGCATAGATCGGCTGGATGTTGCGCAGGACGACGCGGCCCGACGTCGAATATCGATTGTGCCCGATGGCCATCCGGCCGGGCAGGCGGGAGATCGCGCCGGTCTCTTCCGAGAAGCTGTCGCCCACGAGACCCATATGGCGTTCGGAGCGGAACGTGCCGCCCTTGCCGTCGAAGGTGACGATCCCGCAGGCTTCCTGTCCGCGATGCTGCAGGGCGTGCAGCCCCAGAGCCGTCAGGACCGCAGCGTCCTCACGCCCGAAGACGCCGAACACGCCGCACTTGTGGCCCATGCCGTCTTTGCGTCCGGGGCCGTCTTCTGTGCCGGAACGAAAATCATCCTCTTCCAGTCCTGGCTCGTCGAAGACATCAGGACTGGCCAAATGCTTGCCTCCTGGCAAATGCTACTGACTGCTGGTCGCCGCCGTCGCGGCTTGCGCCCCGCCGGTGAACAATTCCACGACCGTCGTCAAGGCGCCGCCAACACCGCCAGCGGCGGCGTTGAGATACGGATAGGTATAGCTTTTCGCAACCCAGTCGGGTTCGCCGCCAGCGGGCAGGACCTGATGCATCAGCAGAACAAAGAGAATTGCGGCCAATATGCCGCGGGCCAAGCCGAATCCCGCCCCCGCAATCCGGTCCAGCGCCCCGATTTCTGGCGATGAATGGATCAGCTTCGACAACCTGCCGCCCAGGAAGGCCGCCAGCAGGTAGGCGACCAGGAACCCGACGATCACGAGGATCGCCGACGGCACGACCGACGGCTCGTTCGGGGAGATTATCGCTTTCAGCGGCGGCTCGAAGAATTTCAGGCACAGCCAAGCTGCAAGGCCGCCAATGGTGAACGAAATCACCGAGAACGCCTCGCGAATCAGGCCGCGCCCGATCGACATCACCGCCGACATGATCGTCAGCGCGATAATCACGACGTCGAAGACCCAAGGAGGCGCCAAGAAAGAACCCTTTACCCAGAATCCCCGCCCAACACGTCCACGAGGTCCTGCAATCTGGATAGCCCATGCACGGCCATCCCGTCGACTGTATCTGGCGCCCCTCCCGGCACGAAAGCTCTTGAAAAACCAAGGCGCGCTGCTTCCCGCAGCCGCGGTTCGATCCTGCCCACGGGGCGAATCGCCCCGGACAGCGCCACCTCGCCGAAGAAGACCGATCCCGACGGAAACGGCTTGTCGAGCAGGGCGGAGGCTAGCGCCGCGGCCGCTGCGAGATCACCGGCCGGCTCTGCGATGCGATAGCCGCCGGTAACACTGAGATACACATCCCGCATGCCGAACCGCAGCCCGCAGCGTGCATCGAACACCGCCAACAGCATCGATAGTCGCGCGCTGTCCCATCCGACGATCGAGCGCCGCGGGTTGCCCGCCGCTTCCTGCCCCGCCAGCGCCTGCACTTCGGCGAGCACGGGCCGTGATCCTTCCATCGCGGCGAATACCGCGCGGCCGGAGGCTTCCGCTTCGCTGCCGGCGAGGAACAGCGCTGAAGGATCGCGCGCCGGCGTCAGGCCAAGCTCGCCCATCTCGAACACGCCGATCTCGTCGGTCGGTCCGAAGCGGTTTTTTACCGAGCGAAGAATGCGGAATTGATGCCCGCGTTCGCCCTCGAAATAGAACACGGCGTCGACCATGTGCTCGAGCACGCGCGGCCCGGCGATCTGTCCGTCTTTGGTGACATGGCCGACGAGGATCACCGCTGCGCCGGTCTTCTTCGCAAAGCGAGTCAGCTCCTGCGCACACGCGCGCACCTGCGCCACCGATCCGGGCGCTGCTTCAAGGCTGTCCGACCAGAGCGTCTGCACGCTGTCGATCACGATGAGTTCGGGCGATGACGCTTTCAGCGCCTTCAGGATCGAACGCAAGTCCGTTTCAGCCGCGAGCTGAACCGGCGCATTCGTCACACCGAGCCGTCGCGCGCGTCCCTGGATCTGCGAGACGGCTTCCTCACCCGAAATATAGACGCACTTCACGCCTGTTTTCGCCATCGAGGCGGCTGCCTGCAACAGCAGCGTCGATTTCCCGATCCCCGGATCGCCGCCCACCAGCACGGCCGAAGATCGCGCAATGCCGCCGCCGAACACGCGGTCCAGCTCGTCGATACCGGTCGATAGCCGAGGAGGCGGCGGCTCTGCAGAGTCGAGCGGCGAGAAATCAACTGTGCCAGCCCGTGTCTTCGTGCCGGTCTTGGGCGCTTCTAGACCGCCCGGCGTCCCAACGGCTTCCTCAATCAGTGAATTCCACGCCCCACACGCCTCGCACCGGCCCGACCATTTTCCGTGGGCGGCGCCGCAGGACTGGCAGACATAGGCAGTGGTCGATTTGGCCATGTCACTTGGTTCCGGCTGACGGATGTGCAGTACGCAGCCTCACCGGGATTCGTCCAGCTGTCTTGTCAGGCTGTTGCTGCGTCAAGCGCTGCGGAAATGGCTGCAAGACCGGATTTCAGCTCCTCCTCGGTCGGCCAGCCATAGCCGATCCGCATGAACCGCCGGTCCATTTCGAACCAGTGCCCCGGCCCGACGGCCACGCTGAAATCGGCATCGAGCGCATGATAGAAGCGGTCGATATCAATCGCCACCGCGGCCTTGATGCGCGGAAAGCAGACGCATCCGCCCTCCGGCCGTATCCACTCCATCCGTGTTTCGCTTGCGATCCAGTTCGCGACGATCTCGCGCCCTTCCGCCAGTCTTGTCCTGAGAGCGGGCAGGAAAGTGTGACGTTCCGCAACGGCGGCGGCCGCCGACGTCTCGTCCAGCAAACTGCCGCATATGCCGATTTGCTCCTTGGCCGCTAGGAAGCGCTCAATCAGCGCCGCATCGGTGTTGACGATCCATCCGACCCGCACGCCCGGAATGCCATAGGACTTCGACACCGATGACACGCTGATGACTTGCGGGCCAAGCGTGGCGGCGAGCGGCGGCTTTGGCCCGAACACCATGTCGCGATAAGTTTCATCTACGAGCAGATGGCAGCCCGCCTTTGCAGTCAATGCCGCCGCCCTTTTTAGCGTTGCAGAATCGAGACACGTTCCAGTCGGATTGTGCGGCGTCGTCAGGCTGATCAGTTTCGTGTTCGGGCGAATGGCCTTCGCGATCCGGTCGAGGTCCAGCGCGAACCCCTTCTCGAACGCCAGGTCAACGATCGTAATTTCGCAACCGATCGCGCGCGGCGTCTCGAGGTTGGTCGCATAGTTGGGCCGCACGACGACCAGATGGTCGCCCGTTTGCAGCAGGGTCGTCGCGATCATGAAGAGCGCACCGGCCGCGCCAGCGGTGGTCAGGACTTGCGAAGGCTCGACGTTCCCATCCGCCGCGATCTCGGTGCGTAATGGCAGGTGGCCGCGATGGTCGCCATAAGCCAGCACGATGCCGCTCAGATCAACCTTGAGCGCTGACAGGGGGCGGTCCGTCACGGAGCTTTCGGCCAGGTTGAAGCGGATATTGTTGTAGCCGCGCTCTTCGGGCGACTCGACCTCGATCGGCATCCGCACATACTTCATCTTGGCTGGCTCCCCCGGGCAGGCTGCAAGGGGAGTGCACGATGACGCGGCGGCAAAAGCAAGCCGGACACCATCCCAGGAGAAAACGTCATGCGCGTCATGACCAGCGCTGATGGCGGATTTTCCGGCGCCAGAAATAAGGCGGGCAGACGATTTCCAATGATCAGCATATTTGCGGAGCGCCAATGCAGTAGTAGCGTCCGCGCACCAAACAGAGGAAAAATCCCATGGCGCGTTACAACAACATCACCGAGACCGTCGGCCGCACGCCGGTCGTCCGCATCAACCGCCTCGCCCCGGAAGGCGTGAATGTCTGGGTGAAGGTTGAGGCCTTCAACCCGCTTGGATCGGTGAAGGATCGTCTCGCGCTTGGCGTCATCGAAGCGGCTGAACGTTCCGGCGAGCTGAAACCCGGCCAGACCGTGGTTGAGATGACCAGCGGCAACACCGGCATCGGCCTCGCGATGGTCTGCGCAGCGAAAGGCTATCCACTGGTGATCGTGATGCCGGAAAGCTTCTCGATCGAGCGCCGCAAGCTGATGCGTTTTCTCGGCGCCAAGGTTCTGCTGACGCCCGCGCCGCTGCGCGCGACGGGCGCGATCACCAAGACGATCGAACTCGCCAAGAAGCATGGCTGGTTCATGACCCGCCAGTTCGAGAACCCCGCCAATCCGGACTATCATGAGAAAACGACGGCCCGCGAAATCATCGATGACTTCAAATCGGACGGCCTCGACTATTTCGTCACCGGCTATGGCACGGGCGGCACGCTCAACGGCGTCTCGCGCGTTCTGACCAAGGAGAGCCCGCGCACCAAGATCGTCGTGTGCGAGCCTGCTGATGCGCCGCTGATCTCCAGCGGCCAGTCTCAGTCGCGTAACGACGACGGCACGCCAGCCGCGGGCCACCCCGCCTGGAAGCCGCACCCGATGCAGGGCTGGACGCCTGACTTCATTCCGAAGCTGACCGGTGAAGTCGACTGGTCGAAGATCAGCAAGATCATCCCTATCGCCGCCACCGACGCCATGAAGTGCAGCCTCGACCTCGCTCAGAAGGAGGGCGTGTTCGTCGGCATCACATCCGGCGCGACTTTCGCCGGCGCGCTGGAAGTGGCCAAGACCGCGCCCAAGGGTTCGAACATCCTCGCCATGCTGCCTGATACCGGCGAGCGCTATCTCTCGACCCCTCTGTTCGCCAACACGCCGGCCGACATGACGCCGGAAGAAATCGAGATCATGAAGTCGACGCCCTACGCGCATACCGCTGCTTGAGATTACGCCCTCATCGCTCGGTTCTTTCGATAACCGGCGAGGGCATGCTCGCCGCCGCATGACGAAACTTCCTGAACGTCATGTCGCTTTCTCCGTCGTGGGGCGCGACGACAGATTCTATTCTGCGTCCGTACCAGGCAAGAGCCATCCATGGATACGCCAGACCTCGAAGCTCTCTTCGCGCATATCGCCCGCTACGCCGCCCAGCGACGTACAGCTGACGCTGAACGCGCGCACCATCCCGCGGCGACTTACGCTGAACAGCTCGAACGCTTTCGCTTGCCCGTTCAGGATGAGGGCGTCCCGGCCAAACAGGTAATCCGCGAGCTGATCGAATTCGCGGAACCAGGTCTGGCCGCCATAACAAGCCCGCGATTTCATGGCTGGGTCATTGGCGGCAGCAACGCCACGGGTGTCGCCGCAGACTGGCTCACCGGCATCTGGGGCCAGAACGCCGGCAATCATTTGGCAACGCCTTCGGCCGCCGCTGCCGAAGAGCAGGCGGGCGTTGCCTTGCTGGACCTGCTCGATCTGCCACGGGAGTCGTCGGTTGGCTTCGTCACCGGCGCGACGATGGCGAACTTCACCTGCCTTGCGGCTGCGCGCGGAGACGTGCTGCGCCGCGCTGGGTGGGATGTAGAAGCCGACGGCCTGTTCGGCGCGCCGCCGATTACCGTGATTCTTGGCGAGGAAGCCCATTCTACGGTCTTCGCCGCGATCAAGTATCTTGGCCTCGGCGCCCAGCGCGTTGTGAAGGTCGACGTTGATCACAACGGCGCCATGATTCCTGGGGCATTCCTCGACGCCATCGAACGCGCCTCCGGCCCGATCATCGTCGTCGCTCAAGCAGGCCAGATCAACACCGGCGCCTTTGATCCATTCCCCGCGATCGCTAAAGCAGTGAAGGCGAAGAATGGTTGGCTGCATGTCGACGGCGCGTTCGGGCTCTGGGCGCGCGCGACGACGACGCACCGTCACCTGGGCGAAGGGCTTGAGCTGGCAGACTCATGGGCCGTTGATGGCCACAAATGGCTGCAGACGCCTTACGACTGCGGCTACGCCATCGTCCGCCATCGCGGGGCGCACATCCGCGCTATGCAGATCGCCGCCAGCTATTTGCCGGGTGCGGGCGATGGCGCGCGCAACCCGTCCGATTTTGTTCCCGAACTGTCCCGACGCGCACGCGGTTTCGCGACCTGGGCGCTGATCCGCCACTATGGCCGCAGGCGCATCGCCGAGATGATCACGCGTCACTGCGCCTGTGCGCGCCGCTTCGCGCATAACCTGGGCGCAGAAGCCGGCGTGAAAGTCCTCAACGATGTCGTTCTAAACCAGGTCGCCGTTCGCTTTGGCGACGACGAGCAGACGAAGGCCGTAATTGCCCGCATCCAGGCCGGCGGCGTCACATTCGTGGGCGGGGCGCTGTGGCGCGGCTGCTGGATCATGCGCATTTCGGTTAGCAGTGAAACCACGACCGAGGCTGATGTCGATCGATCTGTCGAAGCGATGCTGGAAGCTTGGCGCGCCGTGCGCGGCCAGAACTAGCGGGCGGCGAAACACCATAGGCCGGTGCAGACGCCAAAGCCGATCTGCATGATTACGTCCAGCAAGCCGCCAATCGCTAGCACTGGTACGCCAACCCACAGGAAAACCAGCCAAATCGCCATCGGCGTGATGCGCGGCTCGGGCAGCGTTTGGCCGGCGACAGTCTGCAGTTTTGCGCGGGCCATAATGGATCCTCGAAGCCGTTCACCAATTGGGAGCGGAAATCGCTAAAACTTGGCAAATGAGTCGCCTGACCATCTCCTGGAATGATCTGCCCCGCAGCCAATGGGACGCGGCGCATGCCCGAGCCGCTGCGACCTATCAGCAGGACTGGGCCTATGGCGCATCGCTGAAATCCGCGTCGCCCTCAGTGGAAATTCTTCGCGCGTCCATAGCGCGTGCTGATGGCTCGCTCGTCGCGTTGGCGCAGATTGTTGCACGTCCCTACGCCGTGATCGGCCGCTTTGCCCTGTGCACGCACGGTCCAGCCTGGATCGGTGCGGTGACGCCTGATGAAAAGCGCGACGCTTATCGCCTCTTGCGCAAATCCTTGCCGCAACGCTGGCCGCGCCTGCTCATTATAACCCCCGACGAACCCGCAGGCGAAAATGCTGGCCTCAAGGGCATGAGCCGGGTCATGACCGGTGATGCGACCGTGCTGCTCGATCTGATGAAGGACGAAGCTGCGTTGCGTGCTGGCTTTGAATCCAGCTGGCGCAATAAGCTCGCGAAAGCTGAACGATCGGACCTTGTCGTTCAGAAATCGGGGCTGAAGCCCGCGCAATATCGCTGGCTGATCGACGCTGAAACGCAGCAGCGGCAGAAGCGCGGCTATCGCGCCATGCCGTTGGGGCTCACCGAGCGTTGGCAGGACGCAAAGGCCGAATGCGCCAATGGCGATCGCGGGGCAGGGCTTGCCGTGTTCCGCGCCGATCTCGGTCGTGATCCGGCTGCCGGCATGCTGTTCCTGATCCACGGCCGCCGCGCGACCTATCATGTCGGCTGGACCAGCGAGGCCGGACGCGATAACGCCGCTCACAACCTCATCCTCTGGACCGCGATGAAGGAGCTCAAGGCTAAGGGCGTCGCCACGCTCGATCTCGGCGGCGTCAACACGCAATCGGGCGCGGGGATCGCGCGTTTCAAGCTGGAGACTGGCGGAGACGTGTTGAAACGTGCCGGCGCCTACGTGTGACCGATCAGATCGCGGGCTGTATTGGCCCGTCGGCGCGACCGTTCACGAACTGGTCGACATAGGGGCTGCCGGAATTGTCCAGGGCCGAGACCGGCCCGCGCCACACAATCTTGCCGTCGTGCAGCATCGCCACCTCGTCGGCGATCTTCCGCACGCTCGCCATGTCGTGCGTTATCGACACGGCGGCGGCGCCCAGCGCTTTCACCTGTTCCACGATCAGCTCGTTAACCGCGTCCGCTGTGATCGGATCAAGGCCGGTGGTCGGTTCGTCGAAGAAGATCAGGTCGGGCTTGGCGATGATCGCCCGCGCCAGCGCGACGCGCTTCTGCATACCGCCTGACAGTTCAGCTGGGCGCAGGTCCGCAGCGGACGCAGGCAGGCGCACCTTCGCGAGGTTCTCGATCGCAAGATTCTTCGCGTTTCCCCGGCTCACACGATCACGATAGAGCAGGGCGAAAGCGACGTTCTCCCAGACGGTCAAGCTGTCGAAAAGGGCGCCGCCCTGGAACAGCATGCCGGTGCGGCGACGCAGGGCCGCGATGGATTTTCCGTCGTTGGCGGCTTCGCCCGCGAACCTGATCTCGCCTTTATCCAGCGGGATCAGACCAAGCGCCGACTTGATCGTCACAGACTTGCCTGTGCCCGATCCGCCGATGATCACCAGCGACTGTCCACGCGCGACCGTCAAGTCCACACCCCGCAGCACCTGCTGCGCGCCGAACGCTTTATGCACGTTCTTCAGTTCGAGGATGGGGCCAGAGATTGGATTAACGCTCACAGCCCGATCCTCACAAAGATCGAAGTGAGGATATAATTGCTGGCAAGGATGAGCACGGCTGCGCCCACAACAGCCAGCGTCGCCGCGCGGCCGACGCCGCCTGCGCCGCCCTTCGAGCGGTCGCCCTGATAGCAGCCCATCAGCGAGATGATGCCGCCGAACACCGCCGCCTTGATAACGCCCGACCAGATGTCATTGCCCGTCACGAACGCCCAGGAGTTCTTGAGATAGAGCGAGCCGTTGAAATCGAGCGCGCCTACAGCCACGAGATAGCCGCCCAGCACGCCGATTATGTCGGCGATCAGCACCAGGATCGGGAGGGTCAGGATGCCCGCGATCACGCGCGGGGCGTAGAGATAGCGCTCGGGCTTCGCGGACAATGTCAGCAGCGCGTCGATTTGTTCGGTGACCCGCATCGCGCCGATCTCGGCCGCGATGCCCGCGCTGACTCGTCCCGCCAGCATGAGGCCGGCCAGCACCGGCCCGAGCTCGCGCGTGATGCCAAGCACGACGATGTTCGGCACGAACTGTTCGGCGTTGAAGCGCGAGCCGCCCGTATAGATGTTGAGCGCCAAAGCTGCGCCGATGAAAACCGCCGTCAGGCCGACGACGGGCAGTGAGTAGAAGCCCACTTTCATGCACTGGCGGAGGACTTCGCGCAGATAGATCACCGGCGTCACGCAGGCCGCCAGCACGCCGCCTGAAAATACGGCGATACGTCCAACCTCGCGGAAAGCGCCGATCACAGTCTGTCCGATCATCGCGAACGGGCGCAGCAAGATAGGGCCGCGCTGGCGCGCCGAGATCACGTCTGGGGTCGCCGTCATGCCCCCCCCACATAGACGCGCTCGAACCGGGAGCCCAGCCGGGTCAGGATTTCATAATCGATCGTGCCCATGGCCCCGGCTACCTCCGAAAGAGGCATGTTGGGGCCGAGGAACTCGATGTCATCCCCCGGGGACACCGAAAGCCCGGTGACATCCACAACGATGAGGTCCATCGAAATCCGCCCCACGATCGGCCTCTTTTCGCCGGCCACGAACGCCTTGCCCCTGTTCGAGGCCGATCGCAAGAAACCGTCGGCGTAGCCAAGCCCGACCGTTGCCAACGTCGTGTCAGCATCCGCCATCCACGTGGCGCCGTAGCCCACCGTCGTCCCCTTTTTTATATCGCGTACCTGAAGCACGGGGGCTGTGAGCGTGACCACCGTATGCGACGGCGAGCCCTCTGCGGGCTTCGGTCCGCCGCCGTAAAGTCCGATACCGGGCCGTACCTCGTCAAAGTGATAGGCTTTGCCGAGATAGGCGCCGCCTGTCGCCGACAGGCTGCGCGGCGCGCCGGGCCAGAGCTTGCTTGCGCGTTCGAAGATCTCGAGTTGCTGAGCGTTCAACGGGCTGTCCTCGTCCCCACAAGCGAGATGCGCCAGCAGGCGCGACGGCCTCGGCATCATCTTCGCCGCGGCCGCCCAGTGCGCTTCTGAAAGCCCGAGCCGGTTCATGCCGACATCGACATGCATGGCCGCCGGGCGTGGCGAGATATTGCCGCTGACCCAGAGGTCGATCTGCTCAAGATGATTCAGCACCGGCACGAGCTGATACATCTGGAAGACGTCCATCGTGTCCGACGTAGGCCCATGGAACACTGTGATCTCGGGCGCCGCGCCCAGCGTCCGCCGCAGTGCGCCGCCTTCGGATGGCCAGGCGACGTAGAAACGCGAACATCCCGCCTTGCTGAGCGCGCCCGCGACCGTATCAGCACCCAGTCCGTAGGCATTCGCCTTAACGACAGCCGCCGCATACGCGGGTTCCACGCGCCGCTGGAACATGCGCCAGTTGGCGACGATGGCGTCGAGATCGATGTGCAAACGGGGTAAGGCCATGCAGCTTCGCTAACCGGTTTTGCTGCACAGGTGAAGCAGGGGCGGAATGGCGGAATTAGGCGGCCTATTCGCGGCCATCTGGCAGGAAGCTTGTCCCCGCCTTCTCAGGCTTGCGTTGCCATCCGCCTCCGCCGCCCCCGCCGCCGCCATCACCGCCGCCAAAGCGCTTGTCGAGGTTCGAGAACTTCACGCGGGCAGGGTTGAAGCCGACTTCAACCCGGCCGATCGGGCCGTGACGTTGCTTGGCGATGATGACCTCAGCCACGTTGAATTTCAGGGCCATCTGATCTTTCCACTCGGCATGGCGCGGATCGCCTTCGCCGGGTTCCAGGCGTTCGAGATAGTAGGCCTCGCGATAGATGAACATCACGACATCGGCGTCCTGCTCGATCGAGCCGGATTCCCTGAGGTCGGCGAGCTGTGGGCGCTTGTCTTCGCGCTGTTCCACAGCACGCGACAGCTGCGAGAGGGCAATCACCGGAATAGCCAGCTCCTTCGCAAGAGCCTTCAGCGATTTGGTGATCTCGGTCACTTCCTGCACACGACCGTCGCTCTTGCGGCTGCCCGACGGGGTGATGAGCTGCAGGTAGTCGATAATCAGCAGGTCGAGGCCGGACGTCCGCTGCAAACGACGCGCACGCGCCGCCAGTTGCGATATCGAGATGCCGCCCATGTCGTCGATGTAGAGAGGCAGACCTTCCATTGTGGTAGCGGCTTCGCGGATCTGTTCGTAGTCGCGTGGAGACAGATCGCCCCGCCTCATCTTGTCGGATGGCACAGCGGACACATCGGCCAGCACGCGCGCCGCGAGTTGATCGGACGACATCTCGAGTGAGAAGAAGCCGACGACAGCGCCTTCATCCGTTTTCATGATTCCGTTCGGCCCGGGCGAACGCTTGCAGTGCTTGGCGGCATAGTATGCGATGTTCGTCGCCAGCGCCGTCTTTCCCATCGAAGGACGCGCCGCGAGGATCACAAGGTCCGACTTGTGAAGGCCGCCCAGCATGCGGTCGAGTTCGCTCAGCCCCGTCGGCACGCCGGCAATCTTACCGTCCCGCTTGAAGGCGAGGGTGGCCGTCTCGATTGATGTCGCCAGCGCGGAGTTGAAAGTCTGGAAGCCTTGAGCGCCCGCGCCGCGTTCGGCCAGCGAAAACAGCTTCTTCTCGGCATCCTGGATCTGGAATTCGCCCGGCTCGTCGAGGTCTGATCGCGTCGCCTTCTGCACCATGCCCGCGCCGATATCGATCAACTCGCGACGCAACGACAGGTCATGCACCAGCCTGGCGTAGTCGAGGATCTCCGGTCCGAACGCCGCCGAGTCCAGCAGGTCGGCCAGATACCGCGCGCCGCCGATATCCACGAGCCTCCCGTCACGCTCGAAGTGCTCGCGCAGCGTCACGCCATCGGCCACGCGCCCGCCGGCGATCAGCCGGTCCAGCACTTCAAAGATCGCCGCATTGGCTGGTGCGTAGAAATCGCGCGGCTTCAGAATGTCGGTCACGCGCTGGTGCGCATTGTTGTCGAACAGGATCGCGCCAAGCACGGCCATCTCGGCCTGCAGGTTGTGCGGCGGCGGCAGTTGCTGCGTAGGTTCGTGGTCTTTCGGCATGGCCTCTCTCTAGGCCAATCATCACTGTGAATCGCGACTTGATTCTAGATATCCAACGGTTCCTTGTCGCTGTTGATGGACAGCGGCGGGGTCCTGCTTTTGCGCGATTTTTTGGGAGTCGGGCTAAACCGTCATTCTGACAACGCCGCAATACAGGCATCGCCGAAGACGAGTGCGCGCTCACCAAGTCATCAGCGACCGAAGAATTTCCCAAACATGTTCTTGGCCGCGCTCGCGGCCTGTTCCTTCACATGATCGACGGCCGTGTTCTTGGCCTCGTCCAGAAGCTTGGTGATCATTGCTTCAAGGACTTCCTTGCCGATCCCGGTTTCCTTGGCGGCGGCGGCAATCGCCTCGTCGCTGTTGCCATGGAAGTTTTCCGCAAGCGAGCGCGCGGCCTTGAGCGACAATTCCTTTGAAAGTCCAAGCGGCGCACCGATATCCGCGATCGTGTCTTCGCCGAGCGCCGTCACGATCTTTCCGAGGTCGATGTTCAACATCAATGACTCCGAATGCTGGGGATGTCTGCGCCTAGGCCCGGCGCATGTCGCATCTACCAGCGTTCGCGAGTCGAAACTATGACATCGCGGATAGTTGTCAGCGTCAGGCGGCAACTTCCTGCAGCTTCCGCTGGTTGTTGCTAAGCCGGAACATTTTCGGCCGGACGTACAGCGCGATAAGCGGGGTCTTCTTGATCGCGAGGTGGAAAAGCAATGGCGTCCCTGCCGAGATCGCGAGGATTGCGAAGCACGCCCAACCAACATCCGGAATCCATCCCTTCGCCGCGAGCGTGCGCTCAAGGAATGTCATCGGGAAAAAGAAGGTCAGATAGATGACGATCGAGTTCTGCCCGCAATAACGCAGCAACCGCGCCGATTTCCATTTCGACAGCAGCGCTGCAACCTCGACTAACGCAATCGCGCCCGCGAGGCCCATGAACAGGCCATAGACGGGCAGGTGATGCATCTGCTGTTGCGTCAGCAAGTAGTTGCAGACGCCCCAGCCGGCCAGCACAGAAACGGTGGTCCACGGCCGCGCCTTCGCACGGTCAGCCACGTCGAACACCAGGCCGGAGATGGCGTGGCCCAGGAAGAAGAATACGTAATAGTCCATCAGCCGGTTGATCGCGAAGCTCGGCGTGTCGATCCAGAGGGCCTGATGCGCGATCTGCAGCGCTGCAGCGACCAGCAAGACCGACCATTTCGGCAGGCGGCGCACGAGGCGGGTGATGACGTAGAACACAGCCAGCATGTGCGCGAACCACAAGACGCCCGTCGGCTGCAGGATGTTCCACCCATAAAGCTTCAGGAACTCGACCGGATTGGCCGTCAGCGTGTCGTGATCCGTGACTAGTAGGGTGAGCGCCAGCCAGAGCAGGTAGAAATACGCGAAATGCACGACCTTCTTGTCGAAGTAGGTGAGCAGGTTCGCGTTGATGGTGCGCGATAAGAACAGGCCCGAGATCAGGAAGAAGTCGGGCATGCGAAACGGCTTCGAGAAGTCGACGATCCAGCGCATCCACCCTGTGGCGCCCACGGCCTCCTCATAGTGGTTAACCGTATGGAACATCACCACCAGAAGAATGCAGACCCCCTTGGCGTAATCGACCCACGCGACCCTGTCCTGGGCGGAGGAAATGAGTGCTGTTGGCGCAGCCTGCATCGTTCTGGTCCAGATTCGTCGCCTGTTTGCGCGAGAAATGACGGTCAATGCCCTTGTCGCGCCTTCGCTTCCCGGGAGAAAAGCAATGGGCATGCCGAGGCTGGCGGGAGATCACGCGTGACGGGATCAGGTAAGGAAGACTGGTGGCGGGTCGCGGTGCTCTACCAGATCTACCCGCGCTCCTTCATGGACTCGAACGGCGATGGCGTCGGCGATCTCAAGGGGATCACCGCGAAGCTGGATCATGTGAAGTCGCTGGGCGTCGATGGCGTCTGGCTCTCGCCCTTCTTCAAGTCGCCCATGCGCGATTTCGGTTATGATATCTCGGACTATCGCGCCGTCGATCCGCTGTTCGGGTCACTCTCCGATTTCGAGGCCTTGCTGAAAGCTGCGCATGATCGCGACCTGAAGGTCATCATCGACCAGGTCTGGTCGCATACCTCGTCAGACCATGAATGGTTCCAGCTAAGCCGGCGGGACCGAACGAATGAAAAAGCCGACTGGTATGTCTGGGCCGATCCCAAACCTGACGGTTCACCGCCCAACAACTGGCAGGCGTGGTTCGGCGGCCCGACATGGACGTGGGATCCTCGCCGCCAGCAATATTACCTGCACAACTTCCTGCCGACCCAACCCGACCTGAACTTCCGGTCGGACGCTGTGCGCTCCGCAATTCTCGATGTCGCGCGTTTCTGGCTGGAGAAAGGCGTCGATGGCTTTCGGCTCGACGTGGCGAACTACTATATTCACGATGCGCAGCTTCGCGACAATCCGCCGTCAGGTGATCCGAACCCCGCTCTGCCGCGCAATATGCAGATCCATCAGTTCAACGCGAACCAGCCCGAAACGCTCGACTTCGTCTCGAAGGTCCGCGAGCGCGTCGATGGACATGGCGCCAACATGACCGTTGGCGAACTCGCGCCAGGGTCATACCAGCTGATGGCCGAATATACGAAGGGCCAACATCGTCTGCACACCGCCTATGCGTTCGACTTTCTTGGCGCCTGGCCGGGCGTCGAGAAGATGGCCGACATTCTCGCCCAGTGGCGCGAAGGGCCGGAAGATGGCTGGCCGAGCTGGGCGTTCTCCAACCATGACGTCACGCGTGTCGCCACGCGTTGGGGCGAAGCGATTGGCTGCGCTCCGCCACGCGCCGCGCCCCTGTTCATGGCGCTTCTGCTGTCGCTGCGCGGCACGATCTTCCTCTATCAGGGCGAGGAACTCGGCCTGCCAGACGCTGACGTGCCGTTCGACAAGCTGCAAGACCCTTGGGGCGTCGCCGGCTGGCCCGCCGCCAAGGGCAGGGATGGCTGCCGCACGCCCATGCCGTGGAAGGACGAAACGCTCGCGGGCTTCACCAAGTCCAAGGAGCCGTGGCTGCCCATCGATCCGCGCCAGCGCGTGCTTGCGGTCGAGAAGCAGGAGAAGCTGGCCGAGTCCATGCTGCACACGACCCGCGCGCTGATCGGGCTGCGCAAGTCCAGCCCGGCGCTGGCCTCCGGCTCCTTCCGTGTCGTCGAGGCCGTCAACGGTCACCTGGCTTTCGATCGCGAGCAGGGTCAGGATCAAATCCAGTGCGTCTTCAACTTCTCCGCAAATGCCGCCAGCCAGACCTATGACGCCAGACCGCAAGTCCTCTGGTCATCCGACGCCGTCCTAAGAGGCGAAACGCTCCTATTACCGCCGTTTTCAGCAGCCATCCTCAAGCTTTCCTGATCCGCGTCCGCCGGATAGGCTAGCGCGCATGATCCGCGTCCAGACCGAAGCCTTCGACCCGCACGCCGAAACCGCCGCTTTCTCGAAAGGTCGCGGTGACGCAGGCGCGCTCGCCAGCTTCATCGGCTCCGTCCGCGACAGCGCCCATGGCGGCGCCGTCGAGGCGCTGGAGCTGGAAGCCTATCCCGGTTTCACCGAAAAGCAGATCGCCGCGGTTGAAGCTGACGCCCGCGGGCGCTTCGATGTGATCGACACGCTCGTCATCCATCGATATGGCCGCATGGCGCCAGGCGAGGCGATCGTGCTCGTCGCGGCGCTCTCGAAACATCGCCGCGAAGCCTTGCAGGCGGTGGACTACCTGATGGATCGCCTAAAGACCGAAGCGCCGTTCTGGAAGAAGGAAGTTCGTCCAGAAGGCGCCGAGTGGATCGAACCCCGCGCCGACGACCGCGAAGCGCACGCGCGCTGGATCAACAAGGAGTAACACATGCCCGGACCCGCCTATCCCCCGCTGACCGCCCCGGGCGGCAAGATGGTGGACACGATGGAATTCAAGCAGCTCCGCGTGTGCGTGATGACGATCTCCGATACACGCACTGACGAAACGGATACCTCCGGTCATCTGCTGGCGGACCGCGTGAAGGAAGCCGGCCACGAACTCGCGGACAAAGCCATTGTGCCCGACGAGGTGAACGCGATACGCCGCGTCATGCGCAAATGGATCGCCGACCCGAGGATCGACGCCGTTATCACCACGGGCGGCACCGGCCTTACCGGCCGCGACGTGACACCCGAAGCCGTGCGCCCCTTGTTCGACAAGGAGATCGAAGGCTTCAACGTCGTCTGGCACCTTGTCTCGTTCCAGAGCGTCGGCACATCCACGCTTCAGTCGCGCGCTTGCGCGGGCGTTGCCAACGCCACATTCATCTTTTGCCTGCCGGGATCGAACGGCGCGGTAAAAGATGGCTGGGACAAGCTGATCCGCTGGCAACTCGACTCGCGCCACATGCCTTGCAACATGGTCGAACTGATGCCGCGCCTGCTGGAGAGCTGAGCCCTTGTGAGCGTCCGCTCACGTCGCTATCTGTGGCCGCACATCAGGGGAGCTTTCATGAAAAACCGCCGTCTCGGACGTAGCTCGATCTATGTTTCCGACATCTGCATGGGCACGATGACGTTCGGCAACCAGGCCGACGAGGCGATGGCGCATCGCATCCTCGACATGTCTTACGAAGCCGGCATCAATTTCTACGATACCGCTGAAGGCTATCCCGTGCCGCCAGACGTGAAATATGTCGGCCGCACGGAAGAGATCGTCGGCCGCTGGATGAAGACCAAGCCGCGCGACGCCATCATCATGGCGACCAAAGTCTCCGGCCCCAGCCATGTTTGGTTCAAGTCGCCCTGCCGCAATGGCATGACCGCGCTCGACCGCCACAACATCGTCAGCGCCATAGAAGGCAGCCTCCGTCGCCTGCAGACCGACTATGTCGATCTCTACCAAACCCACTGGCCAGATCACGGCCTGGCCTATGACGAACACATGAGCGCGCTCGATGATCTGGTGACGGCCGGAAAGGTCCGCGTGCTCGGTTGCTCCAACGAGACAAGCTGGGGCCTAATGAAGTCGCTTGCCGCCTCCGACAAGCTCGGAATCGCCCGCCACGAGACAATCCAGAACAATTTTAGCCTCAACAACCGCCGCTTCGAAGACGAGCTGGCGCAGGTCTGCCGGCAGGAGGGCGTTAGCCTGATTCCATACTCGCCGCTCGGCGGCGGCGTGCTGACCGGCAAGTACCAGAACGGCCAGTGGCCCGCCGACGCACGCTTCTCCCGGTACAGGGAGGTTGGCCCCAGACAGGCGCAGATGGCCTATCGCTTCGTCAACGAGAAGACATTGGCGTCCACCGAACGCTGGATCGGCCTCGCCCGCGAAGCAGGCATGCCAGTCACGACGCTGGCCACCGCCTGGAGCAAGCAGCACGACTTTGTCGCCTCGACCATCGTCGGCGCCACCCATTCCGACCAGCTGCCCGACATCTTCGCCGCCGCCGAGATCACCCTCGATGCCGATCTGTTGAAGAAGATCGACGCTGTTTCCAAGGAAATCCGCTATCCCATGGGCTGATCCAGGGTCAGCCTGACCGCTCGACTTTGTCACGTATAACGCTGTATTCTGCTCCGAATGGCGTACACGCTCATCAACGCGCGACCGGCTGGCAGGCCAGCCACTGAAGCTTCGTCCACCGCCCTGGCGGCCGGGCAAGGCGCGCTCGTCGATTCATTCAAGCGCCGCGTCACCTACCTCCGCCTGTCGATCACCGACCGTTGCGACCTCCGCTGCACCTACTGCATGCCCGAGCGCATGACCTTCCTCCCGCGCAAGGATGTCCTGTCCTTCGAGGAGCTGGATGAACTGGTCACCGCCTTCGCCGCCTTCGGCGTCGACAAGCTCCGCATCACCGGGGGCGAGCCGCTCGTCCGCAAGGATTTCATGGAGCTGATGGCCCGCTTCTCGCGCCATCTTGGCAACGGCCTTAACGAGCTGACGCTCACCACCAACGGCACGCTGCTGTCGAAATACGCCGGCGAACTCTCCGCCATCGGCGTCCGCCGGATCAACGTCTCGCTGGATACCCTGAACCGCGGCCTGTTCGAAAAGATCGCCCGTCGGGACATGCTGGATGACGTGCTCAAGGGGATCGATGCGGCAATTGCCGCAGGCATCAAGATCAAGATCAACACGGTCGCTCTCGCGAGCATCAACGAGCACGAAATCCCCGACTTGATGCGCTTCGCGCACCAGCGTGGCGCCGACATGACGCTGATCGAAACCATGCCCATGGGCGAGGCCGAGACCAATCGCGAAGAGGATTTCCTCTCGCTCACGAAAGTGAAAGCCGATCTCGAACGGCAATTCACGTTCACCGATCTCAACGACACCACCGGCGGCCCGGCTCGCTATGTCCGCGTCGAGGAAACCGGCGGCAGGCTCGGCTTCATCACGCCGCTCACTCACAATTTCTGCGAAAGCTGCAACCGCGTGCGCGTTACCTGCACCGGCCGCCTCTACACCTGCCTCGGCCGTGAGGACGGGGCAGATCTCCGCGAAGTCCTCCGCACCGACCCGTCAGGCGACTTGCTCCGCGAAGCCATCCTCGGCGCGATCGCGCGCAAGCCGAAAGGTCACGACTTCAACGCCGAACGTCTCGCCACCCCCGCCAGCCCTCGCACTATGTCGCATACCGGCGGATGAGCGGCGCCGTCCTTCTTTTCGGCCGCCTGAAAGACGCGTTCGGCGCGCCATCCATCCCCATGCCCGAGGGCGTTGGCACCGCCGCCGAACTCCGCAGCATGCTTGCCCATCTCAATCCCGACCTGGCGGACATGCTTCGCACGAAGACCGTGCGTATCGCCGTGAATCAGGAGCTGGTCGCCGACGAAGCGGCCACTTCCATCTCGCCATCGGACGAGATCGCGCTGCTTCCCCCGCTGAGCGGCGGTTAAGCCGGCGCCTTCACGCGCTCAACCGGCCCGAACGTCTCCTCGAACGCCGCTTTCAGCGCCACGTCCACGTCATGCATTGGGATTAGCTGGCCAAGATCGGCGAGGCTGGTGACACCCAGTCCAGGATCGCTCACCCCGCACGGCGTGATCCCGCCGAAATGCGACAGGTCCGGCTCCACATTCAGGCTGACGCCATGATAGCTCACCCAGCGCTTCAGCCGCACGCCGATCGCCGCGATCTTGTCTTCGCGCAACGCGCCGCCTGATTTCGTCCGATCAACCCAGACTCCAACCCGCCCTTTTCGCCGCTCGCCCTTCACATTGAAAGTCGCCAGCGTGCCGATCACCCAGTCCTCCAGCGAGCAGACAAACTGCTTCACATCACGCCCGCGCCGGGTCAGGTCCAGCATCACATAGGCCACTCGCTGGCCGGGTCCGTGATACGTGAACTGCCCGCCGCGCTGGGTGTCGAACACCGGAAAGCGAGCCGGATCAAGCAGGTCGTCTTCTTTGGCGCTAGCGCCGCGCGTGTACAGGGCAGGGTGCTCCACCAGCCAGACGAGCTCGTCAGCCCGGCCTTCCGCAATGGCCGCCGCCCGCGATTCCATCGCGGCGACTGCTTCGGGATATCCCACAAGCCCGTCAGAAATGGCCCATCCAGTGGTCATTAACCTGTCCGAAATCCGAAACCGTGACTCTGCCCTCCGTATATCGGAGTACCCTTGTGCAGTCGCAACTGGATCATGTAGGCGTCGAGATCACCGTCCTTCTGGGCCGCTCGCTCATGCCCATGCAGCAATTGCTGCGCATGGGCCGGGGCGCCGTCATCCAGCTCGACACCAACGAGAACGACGAAGTCTGGATTCTCGCAAACAATCACCCCATCGCCCGGGGCGAGCTGATCATCGAGAATGACAAGATCTCCGTGAACATCACCAGGTCCGCCCAGGTCGAGGATTACTTCGCCACGGAGCAATAGCCCTGTTTCGGGGCTTTCCGGCGTCTAATTCGTCCCAGACATTCTGACTTCACAAGCTGCGAAACCCGGCTTATACGGCGCCCTTGCTTCGGCGTGCGGTCGTGGCGGAATTGGTAGACGCACTACCTTGAGGTGGTAGCGCCGCAAGGCGTGGAAGTTCGAGTCTTCTCGACCGCACCAGCAACTTCAACAGAGAGAACGCCGTTCGGGAGAGGGAGGTCGCCATGAATGACACCCGCGACCCGGACGCGCCCGAATCCGATCCCGAAGCCGTCGAATCGACCGGCGTAATCTCGCCCGCCTTCATCGCCCGGTTCATCGGCGCGGTCGGCGATGGCGACAAGCCGTCCCTGTGGCGCACCGTGCGGGATCTCCACCCTGCCGACACCGCCGACTTGCTCGAACACCTGCCGCCGGAGGCCTTTCGCAAGGCCATCCACCTGCTCGGCAAGGACCTGCCCGCCGAGGCGGTGGCCGAGCTGTCCGACAACATGCGCCTTGAGGCGCTGCACGAGCTGACCGACGCCGCCGTCACGGCGATGATCGGTCACCTCGATTCCGACGACGCATCCTTCCTGCTAAGCGACCTGGAAGAAGATCGCCGCGCCCGCATTCTCAACAAAGTTTCCGCCACCGACCGCGCGGCTATCGAAAGCTCGCTGTCCTTCGATGACGAATCCGCCGGCCGCCTGATGCAGCGCGCCTTCGTAGCGGCGCCGGTCTTCTGGTCGGTCGGGCAGGCGATCGACCACATGCGCACCGTCAGCGACGACGACCTGCCGGAAACTTTCTTCGAGATCTACATCGTCGACCCGGCCTTCCGGCTGCAGGGGAGCGTGCCGGTATCGCGCCTGCTGCGCTATTCGCGTGAAACGCCGCTCAAAGACATCATGAAGGAAGTCCCGGTCCAGGTCCGGCCGGAGATGGACCAGGAAGAAGTCGCCTATATCTTCCGCCAGTACAACCTAGCCTCCGCCCCCGTCGTCGATGAAGCCGGTCGTCTCACCGGCATGATCACCATCGACGACGTCGTGGATGTCATCCAGGAAGAGGCCGAGGAAGACATTCTCGCCCTGTCGGGCGTCAGCGAAGCCGGCGTCAACCAGTCGCTGTTGTCCGCGGTGCGCGCCCGCATCCCCTGGCTGCTGGTGAACCTGATCACCGCCTTCTTCGCCTCTAGCGTCGTCTCACTCTTCGCGCCCGTGATCGAGCAGGTCGTCGTCCTTGCCTTCCTGATGCCCGTCGTCGCGGGCCTCAGCGGCAATGCTGGGTCGCAGGCGCTAGCGGTGTCGGTCCGCGCCATCGCCGAACGCGATCTCGAAGGCCCGCTCGTGCGCCGCGCCATCCGCCGCGAGGCGCTCACCGCCATGATCAACGGCGCGATCATCGCCTGGAGCGCCGCTCTCGTGGTGCTCCTCTGGTTCCACAACCCGACCATCAGCGTGGTCATCGGCCTGTCGATGATGGTGACCTTCACCTGGGCCGGCCTCGTCGGCATCCTCGCCCCATTAACCCTGAAGCGCTTCGGGGCCGACCCGGCCGTGGCTTCGTCAGTCTTTGTGCTGACGAGCATTGATATGGCGAGCTTTTTCGTTTTCCTCGGCCTCGCCAGTGTGATGCTTCTCTGACGTTTCCGTCCTTTTCCGACGAGACTGGCGTCCGGGTTGCACCGGACAGGCGAAATCCATGGGGGATGTGTCAGGTCAGGACGATGGCAGGACGAATGCGCACTTCTGCTGCGGGCCTGGAGCTCATCAAGAGCTTCGAGGGCTTCCGCGAAACGGCGACCCGGCTTCCTGACGGTCGCTGGACGATCGGCTATGGTCACGTCCGCACCGCCCGCGAAGGCCTGACAGTCAGCCAGAAAGACGCGGAAGACCTGCTAACCTACGACCTGAAGCCGGTCGAGGACGCCGTCGCGCAACTGATCTACGCCCCCTTGATGCAGAACCAGTTCGACGCGTTGGTCTCGCTCGTCTTCAATATCTCGATCGGCCAGTTCCGGGACTCGGACATCCTGCGTAACCTTAACGCCGGCGATATCCTGGCCGCCGCCAATGGCTTCGACCTCTGGCGCAAGGCTCGCTTGCATGGCCAGGTCATGATCGTCGATGCGCTTGTTCGCCGTCGTGCTGCCGAGAAGGGACTCTTCCTCGAGCACCCGAGCGGCCCGCCCTCGGCCCCGACCCCGCTCGTCAAACCCGAGATGGACACGCTCGCTCCCGCCGCCGCCCAGCCGCGGCCGCGCGCCGATGACGAGGAAGCCCCGCGCACAGGTCCGGCGCCCTCCGGCGACATCGCCGAGGCCGTTCGCCGCCTGGCGGAGCGCACCCGCGAGGCCATCACCCCGACTCCCGAAATCCCGCTGCCGCTCGGCGCCACCGTCGCACCGCCGGAAGCTGTCGCTGCCCGCGAACCCGTCATCGAGCCGCCGGTTGAAGCAGCCGCCCAGCCGAAGACTGCCGAAGAGATTGAACATGCCCGCCGCGTCGTCGCCGAGCGGGTCGCCCGCATCCTCGAGCGTGCTGAGAAGGAAATCGACACGCAGGAGGGCGCTGCCAGACCCGCCGCCGTCCAGCCTAAGCTAGCTGCGAAACAACCCGAGCCAGACGTCCGGGAAGGTCTCCCCGATTTTGACCATCCCGCCGAACGCGCCGCACCGCGCGCTCGCCCGGTCATTGACGACACCGAAATCGTCGAGCCCGGCCGCGACCCGGCTGTTCTGTTCGCCGAAGCGGAGCGCAAGGCCAAACTCGTCAACGGCCACGCCAAGCGCATCGGCCCGATCTCCGGCCGCTTCGCCATACTGGCCCCCTGGATCATTGTCCTCGTCCTGTCGGTCCTCGGCCTCATCATCGGCGCTGTGGATACTTTCAAGACCTCCAGCAGCCTCGACGCCAGTGTCCCCCGCGCCGCCGCCACGCTTCTGGCCGTCTTTGGCGTCATGATGCTCATGAGCGTCTATTTTATCTTCTGGAATCGCACGTCCGACGACATCTGATCAGGCTGACCAAACGGCAAGCTGGCAATCTGCGCGGCTCTGGGTAGATTGCCGCCCATGATCCCGAACACACGCTCCCTCGACTTCGACCTTGGCGAAACCGCGGACATGATCCGCGATACAGTCAGCAGCTTCGCCCAATCCGAAATCGCGCCCCGCGCGGCGGACATCGACCGCACGGACGAATTCCCGCGCGACCTCTGGCCCCGCATGGGCGAACTCGGCCTCCTCGGCATCACCGTGGAGGAGGAGTGGGGCGGCGCCGGCCTCGGTTATCTCGAACATGCCGTGGCGATGGAAGAGATCAGCCGCGCCTCCGCCTCCGTCGGCCTCTCCTACGGCGCCCACTCCAACCTCTGCGTGAACCAGATGCGACGCTGGGGCACCGATGAACAGAAACGCCGCTATCTCACCAAGCTGATGACCGGCGAACACCTCGGCTCGCTTGCGATGTCCGAACCCGGCGCCGGTTCCGACGTCGTCTCGATGAAGCTCAACGCCGTGAAGAAGGGCGACCGCTACATCCTCAACGGCTCGAAGATGTGGATCACCAACGGCCCCTCTGCCGACACGTTGATCGTCTACGCCAAGACCGCGCCCGACAAGAACTCGCGCGGCATCTCCGCCTTCATCATCGAAAAGGGCTTTAAGGGTTTCTCCGTCGCCCAGAAACTCGACAAGCTTGGCATGCGCGGCTCCGAAACCGGAGAGCTGGTCTTCGAGGATTGCGAAGTTCCCGAAGAAAACCTGATGGGCCCGCTCAACAGCGGCGTCGAAATCCTGATGTCCGGCCTCGACTATGAGCGCACCGTTCTGGCCGCCGGCTCTACCGGCATCATGCAGGCCTGCATGGATGTCGTGCTGCCCTACATTCACGATCGCAAGCAGTTCGGAAAATCCATCGGCGAGTTCCAGCTCATCCAGGGCAAGGTCGCCGACATGTATGTGAAGATGAACGCGTCCAAGGCCTATGTGTACGCCGTCGCCAAAGCCTGCGACGCCGGCCGCACAGCCCGGAAAGACGCCGCCGGCGCCATCCTCTTCGCCGCCGAGACCGCCACTCAACTCGCCCTCGACGCCATCCAGATCCTCGGCGGAAACGGCTACATCAACGACTACCCTACAGGCCGCCTTCTCCGCGACGCCAAGCTCTACGAGATCGGGGCAGGGACGTCGGAGATAAGGCGCTGGCTCATAGGGCGGGAACTGTTCGCTGAATCGACCTGATCACTGTTTTACATGGCGAGACTGACATGGCCTTGCGAGCGCTGTTTCTGTCCACCCTTGCGATCCTGTTCGCCGCGCCATCGCTCGCTCAAACGCCCGCCGCCGATCCCGGCGCGCCACTCAGCGGCTATCCGCGCAAGGCTCTGGGTCTTCCCACCGCCGCCGAACTGAAAACCGCCACCTACGTCCGCGACGTGATCTACGGTCATCGCGACGGCATGGCGCTCACCTACGACGTATTCAAGCCGAAGAAGGCGAATGGCGCGTTGGTCGTTAACATGGTGTCCGCCGGCTGGCGCTCTTCCTGGGGACCACCGGAGGAGCGTCAGGCGCGCTACCAATGGCTCATCGACAAGGGCTTCACCGTCGTCGCGCTCTATCATTCCTCCGCCCCGCGCTTTCAGGTGCCGGATGCTGTCACTGACATTCGCTTTGGCCTGCGCCATATCAAGCTGCACGCGAAGGACTACGGCGCCGATCCCGCCCGCATCGGTGTGTGGGGCGCGAGCGCCGGAGGGCACCTCTCGCTCGTCGCGGGTACAATGGCCGATGATGGCGACCCCGCAGCAACCAATCCGCTGGAGCGTTCCGGCAACCGCATCAAAGCCGTCGTCGCCTATTTCCCGCCGACCGATCTCGATGTCCTGCTCGGAGATCGCGCCAAAACCGGCGCCATCGATTTCGACAACAGCCTCCGCAAATCGGTCTCACCGATCTACTTCGTCGACGCGAAGGATTCACCCACGCTGATCATCTCGGGCGGGTCGGACAAGGGCGTGCCTGTCTCCCAGTCCGAAACGATGAAGGCGGCACTCGATAAGGCCGGCGTGAAAAACGAGCTCAAGATTTTCCCAGAAGCCGATCACGACTTCTACGTGAAGGGCGAGCCGGCGAGGACCGACGCTATCGCCAACGAAGCCATGAACATGATGGTTGCCTGGTTCGAGAAGAACCTGAAATAGCTGTCACCGCGTGGGCTTCAGCTCGGCCAGTGCAATCCCGCTCTCTCCGGCGATGGAATAGAGCAGGTAGATGCGTCCGCCTTCCTCATAGATCGCCGGATCGCGCAACTGGTTCACGCGCCCCGGCGCAAAGCTGCGCGCAGACTTCGCCAGCGGCAGGTTCGCGCCTTCCCAATCCCTCTCGGGCCGAAGCAACTCGACCGGCGCACTTTCCTTCCACGTCTCCCACGGACCCGATATGTCGATCGTGCTCATCATGATCCGCTCAGGCGGATCAGTCGCCACCTGTGTCCACACGACGAACAGCGTCTTCCCGCGCTGGAAGACAGCCGAGTGCCGCATGTCAGGGTCGAACAGGGTCGGCCCGGTCTGGAATCCTGAGAGCGGATCAGCAGAACGATAGAGCACGCCCGGCATCGCCAGCACATATGTCATTCCGTCATGCGCAAACGCACGCCAGTAGGTACGCCCAAGGATTTCCTTGCCCGATGTAAAGTGAATACCATCAGAGGAGGTCGCCGCGCGTGTGACCTGCTGGGCGAAGCTTTCCAGCCCGTGATAGTACATCACGAAGCGCTTGTTGGCCTCGTCGACATGCACGTCAGGCGAGGCGACGTGCGGCGTCGTCATCTCTTTCGCGAGGTCGGGAAACTGATCGAGGTCGAGCCCCGCCGCTTTCGCGCGCACGCGATAGTCAGCCATCTGCTGGTCAGTGAAAGGGGGCGGCTCGTGCGGGAAGGGCGTGTCGACAATGTTCAGCGCGCCTGGCTGATGAATCTTCCACGGCCCCTCTATCCGGTCGGCATAGGCCAGCCGGATATACGCTCCCTTGTGGTCCGCGAAATAGAGGTAGTACCGGCCCAGCCGGTTCGGGACCCAGTCCGGCACGCGCACCAGCGATGGCCCCTGTATATTGTGCCCAATGTTCGGATGGGTCTCCGGCGAGATGATCGGTCCGTTCCCGATCCGCACAGCCGCATATGCCTTGGGTGCGGTCTCGACAGGCCCGGCGAAAGGCCCAGCCGCCTGCGTCCCGCACGCGCAAAGCATGCAGGTCATCAGGCCCGCCAACGCTGACCTCAAGAACATGCGAACCTCCGGGACCGAGCCCGAAAGACAATGGCCCGCTACGCTCCTGCTGTCAGCACAAGCCAGCCAGTCGCAATAAGGGGGCGTCCGTCAATTCGACGCGATGACAGCCGGGATAGGCTGAATATCGACGAAGAGGTCATCCGGGCCAGAAAAGGCAAGGGAAGACATTCCGACGGCGAGAGCGGCAAAAGCCGCAACAATGAAGCGTTTGGCGAGCATGGGAGGAGCCCGTTCTCTTTTTTCTGTTCCTGGCCGGGATGTATTTCCCGGTCTTCTGATGGCCGAGAGATGGCTACGGATCGGGGCTCAAAGAAGGCATATTCGCAAAACTTTTTTAACCTGCAAAAGTTGAACAATCGTAAGCAACTAGCTGCCGGATGTCTGATTTACCGTCCCAGAGCATCCCTTTTTTGCGACAGATTCGTTTTCAGCCCATTCTGCCCGTCACCACCCAGATGCGTCCGGGCAGGGCGACGCTGCCGTCTGCCGCCGCGAACGGCGTCAGTGCAGCTTCGATGGCGTCGGTGATAGCGGGCAGCTTGTCCTTCCCCGCCTCCCGCGCCAGCCGCGAAGCCGGTCCAATACGCGTCGCTCCCTCCGCCGCCGACCGCGGCGAACTTCCCAGATACATCGGCGCCTCGAAGGGCTCGGCCTTCAGATCCCGTAGTCCGGCCGTTTCCAGTATCCCTAGCAGCCGTCCCCTGTCCCCGAACGCAAACGGCCCAGGCGCGTTCGGATCGGCCGGCGGCAGGTCCATCGCCGCCGCCTGCCGCGCGGCAACCACTGGGATCATCGCCCAGGGATTGTCCTTCGCCATCTGCCAGCACGCGAACGCCAGACGCCCGCCCGGCGCAATCGCCCGTCGCATGTGCCCGAAGGCAGCCGCCGGATCGTCGAAAAACATCACGCCAAATCGCGAATAGAGCAGGTCAAACGGCCCCGGCAGCTCCGTCTTTGCGGCGTCTCCCTCGATAAACGCCACATTCGCCATCCCGGTCGCCCGCCGCCGCGCCACCGCCAGCATCGGCGCTGAGACATCCAGCCCGACCACGCTTCCCTGTGCGCCAACCGCCCTGGCCAGCTCAAGCGAAGTGTCGCCACACCCGCATCCCACATCCAGCACCCTCTCGCCCGGCTTCGTTCCCGCCGCCCGCAGCGCCGCGTCACCGAAAGCGCGTATGAGCCGGTCGGTGTTCTCCTGTTCAGCCGCCCAGTGCTCCCCGACCGAGCCATTCCAGTCCTCGATCTGCTTTGCATTGTCGCCAGCCATGAGGTTCTCCTGCATCTGCGCCAGACTAAGCCCAGCCCTGCCTGCCAATAAACCATACAGCCCAGTTGGCGAGGCCAGTTCCCAAGGCTATAGGGGCCGTCCGAGCCCGATTCACCGGCTCAATCGCATCTCCAGACCCGCCTTTCAGGAACACTTCATGGCCGTCCAACGCACCTTCTCCATCATTAAACCGGACGCCACGAAGCGTAATCTCACCGGTGCGATCAACGCCGTGTTCGAGAAGTCCGGCCTCCGCATCGTCGCCCAGAAGCGCGTCCGTCTCACCCGCGCCCAGGCCGAAGGCTTCTACGGCGAGCACAAGGCCCGCGGCTTTTTCGGCGAGCTGGTCGACTTCATGACCTCGGGCCCTGTCGTTCTCCAGGTACTTGAAGGCGAAAATGCCGTCGCCGCCCACCGCGAAGTCATGGGCGCCACCGACCCCGCCAAGGCCGCCGACGGCACCGTTCGCAAACTCTTCGCCCAGTCGATCGGCGAAAACTCGGTCCACGGCTCCGACTCGGAGGCTTCGGCCGAACGCGAGATCGCCTTCTTCTTCCGTCTCGACGAAATCGTAGGCTGATCCCATCACGCGCACATTCCGCCCCGCGCATCCTTCAGAGCGCAAAGCGCTGGAGGAGCTGCAGCGTCGTGCTTCGCAGAAATGGGACCCTGCGCGTCCTGAACAGATGCAGCATCCCGAGGCGCTGGAGCTGAAGGCCGACAAGATCGCGGCCGGCCTGGTGATTGTGTTCGAACACTGGGGCGCGCCCGCGGGCTTTGTCGCTATCGTCCCCCGTGAGGATGGCGTTGCCGATCTCGATGGCCCGTTTGTCGAGCCCGATCTCTGGGGTGGCGGCATCGGCCGCAAGCTGGTGGAAGAAGCCGCCCAGTTCGCCATCGCAATCGAAGCCAGCATGCTAGTCGCCGTGGCCAGCCCACGCGCAGAGCCCTTCTATGCCAAGTGCGGTTTCAAACCGGCCAGCGTCCGCTCGACGCCGCACGGCCCTGTTTCAGTGATGCAGCGCAGTCTTGTCTTCTGAGCTAGCCCCGATTCTTCACATGATGAATCGATTCGTGCGCCTGATCCTGCTTGCCGCCGCCACACTCGCCATCGCTGCCTGCGGCGAACAGAAGGCGCCTGAACCCGCCCCCGCGGCCGAAGTCACGTCCGAACCAGCGCTTGCCCCGGACGTCATCAACATTCCGCCCGCCGGAGTCGCGACCAAGCTCACCGGCAAATGGCAATCGACCGAAGACGCCGCCTCCATCCTCGCCATCACCGCTGATACCTGGACCAACGAATACACCGGCGATGACAGCGTGAATGACGTCGCCAAATGGCGCGCCTTCCCGGGCACGGAAATGCTCGCCGGTTCGGAAGGTCTCACCTTCACGCCGACCGCGACCTACATTGAGGTTAAATCCGGCGACAACACCTTCTTTTACGAACTCGGCAGGATCGAAGCCGACGCCTTCGACTTCTTCTACGTCAGCCGCGGCAATCACTTCTCCTTCAAACGCATCACCTGATTCCCTGATTGCATCGCTGTCCCGCTCGCGCAATCATCCGTCCGGGGTCACAATATCGTACGGATGAAACCCATGCGTGTGATCCTCGCTGCGCTCTGCGCACTCCTCCTGTCATTGACGCCTGCCGCTTCAGCCGAAGCCGACCCTGATCCCGCCCGCGCCGCCGCTGATCGCCTCGTCGCGGCCATGGGCGGCGCCGAAGCGTGGAGCAGGGCGCACGGCCTCATCATCCGCGCCCGCCACTGGGAAACCAGTATCGACGCCCCCTACGAAAACCTGATCCAAATGTCGTTCGACGAACCGCGCATGCGCTTCGACGGCGACAGCGCCACCATGATACGCCGCCGCGCTATCGCAAACGGCGCCGGTTGGCGCGTCAGCGAACTACGCGAACTTAGCCCCATGACGCTCGAACAGGTCGCCAACGACCTTAAATGGTGGGAGGCCCACGCCTACCGCAATATCGGCCGCCTCGCCCGCAAGGACCCGACTATCACGCCGCGTCTGGCCGCCGATGGCCGCCTCGAACTCTATCGCCCCGATGGCGTGCGCCTGATGTGGTACCGCCTCAACCCCGCCGGCGAGCCCGTCGCTTTCGGCGCATGGGACAACGAACAGGGTTCCGTCTTTGGCCCGCTCATCGAGCGCGGTGGCGGAATAAAGCTGCCCGCTTGGGCGACCAGCGCCGATGGCGCCTTCCGCGCCATCCTCGTCGAAGCCACAGCGCTCCCCGCCGCGCCGGCCGCTGACTGGTCAAAACCCTAACGCAACGTCAAGAGCATCGCATACGATGTAGTTATTGCGCATGCGATGTATCGAGGCTAAACCACGCTCATGACTCAGCCTGACCGCCGCATGCTATGGATGCTCGTCCGCGCCCAGCGCCGCGTCGCGGCCGCCTGCGACGCAAGCCTCGCTGACATCGGTCTCACATCGACACAGGCGGGCGCGCTTTTCTGCTTCAAAGACGAAGGCCTGCTCATCGGCGAACTCGCCTCCGCGCTCGATCTCGCCCAGTCCGCAGCCTCTGGCCTCGCCGCCCGTCTCGAATCCGCCGGCCTCGTCGCGCGCGAGGAAGAGGAGGGCGATGGCCGCGCCGCCCGCCTGCGCCTCACGCCCGCCGGCCGCCGCAAGCGCGAGGAAGCAGCCCGCCGCGCCAACGCCGCCAATGCACGCCTGCTTCAAGGCTTCACCGACCGCGACATCGACGCCGTCGTCCGCTGGCTCTCCCACGCCGCGGCCATCACCGCGCCGCAGAGGCGCACCAGACAGAAAGAAAAAGCATGACCGACCCCATTCACACGGAATTGGTGAAGATCTCCGAAGCCAACGGCGTCATGGAAATCGTCTGGAACCGCCCGGACAAGAAGAACGCCCTCTCCAACGCGATGTATCGCGCCGCCACCGCAGCGCTGGCCCGCGCATCCGAAGACAAATCGATCCGCGTCGTCCTTATCGCCTCGGAAGGCGACAGCTTCACCTCCGGCAACGACCTCGCCGATTTCGCAGCCGCCGCCACGGGCGGAGAGGCCCCGGCAGCCCACGCCTTCATCGAAACGCTGATCCAGTTTCCCAAGCCCATCGTCGCCGCCGTGTCCGGTCTTGCGGTTGGCGTCGGCACGACCATGCTGCTGCACTGCGATCTCGTCTTCGCCGCCATTGATGCGAAACTGACGACGCCCTTCGTCAACCTGGCGCTCGTGCCCGAAGCCGCATCCTCTCTTTTGCTGCCCGCCCGCATCGGCCATGCCCGCGCCTTCGCAATGTTCGCGATGGGCGATGCCGTCACCGGCGCGCAAGCCGCCCAGCTCGGCCTCGCCAACGCCGCGCTCCCGAAAGAAGAGGTGCTCGCCGCCGCTCGCGAAGCCGCCGCCAAGCTGGCGCAACGTCCCATCGGCGCCGTCATGGCCGCCAAGAAACTCATGCGCGATGGCGAGCGGCTGCTTGCCCAGTCCCGCACGGAAGGCGCCATCTTCGCCGAACGCATGCGCAGCGCCGAAGCCATGGAAGCCTTCACCGCCTTCCGCGAAAAACGCGCGCCGGATTTCAGCAAACTCTGAACCGGAACGGCTGACCTAGCGGCGCTTGCCGCTTGCGTCACCGCGATTTTCCCGCCGCAATTATGCAACGGTCCCTCGCAACAATGCGGCGCGCGCGTGCGTTGATTTCGCTGGGGAACCGTTCACATTTGAATCAGACAATCAGTGCTGCCCGCCTCCCCGCGCAGCAAGCAGGAAAGCCGCTCCCTTCGACAAGAAGGCGGGGCAGGCGAAGCAGTAAAAGGGAGAAGCGCAGTGAAATATTCCTCGATCGTGGCCTCAGCCGTCTGCGCCATCGCACTGGCGCCCATGGCGTTTGCCCAGAACTCGTCGGGTTACACCCCGCCCAAGACCAGCTGGGGCGTCCCCGACATCCAGGGCATCTTCAGCAGCGCCTCGCTGACCAACCTGACGCGGCCACAGGGCACAAGCGGTCTGATCATTAGCGAGGAGGAGCGGCAGAAGCTCTTCAACAAGAACATCTACACGCGCGTTGCGAAGGAAGAAGCGGGGGATCAGCAGGCCGTTACATCAGGTAAGGAGAAGTTGGCGCTGCTGACGGATGCCAATCCGGATCGCGCCTATAATCGCTACTGGATGGATCCGGGCGCCGACCTCGGCAAGATCAACGGCCAATACCGCTCGTCCTGGATCATCGACCCACCTGATGGCCAGATCCCGTTTCTCAAGGCTCCGACGGGCGTCGGCGCACGTCTGCTTGAGTCAGCTTCGGCGGAAGAAGAGTTCAACGACTTCGGAAGCGACAATCCCGAAGATCGCAGCGCCGGCGAGCGTTGCATTGGCGGCTCCCTGATCGGGCCACCGCTCAACAACACGATGTACAACAATAACTTCCAGATCGTGCAGACGCCCGATCACGTGATGATCATGGCGGAGATGATGCACGATGTGCGGGTCATTTCCCTGAACGGCCAGCATACGCCCGGAGTGATCAAGAAATGGGGCGGTGACTCGGTGGGGCGCTACGAAGGCAATGCACTCGTCGTCGAAACCACGAATTTGGCCACCCAACAGAGAAGCCAGATCTCCGCCAAGGGCAAAGTGACGGAGCGTTTCTCACGTCAACAGGACGGCACGATCCTTTATGAGTTCACCGTCGAAGATCCCACCCTCTACAAGCAGGCCTGGAAAGGTGAGATGCCGTTGAATCCCGTGAAAGGCCTCTACGAATACGCCTGCCTCGAGGGCAATTACAGCATGTTCAACCTGCTGAACGGCGCCCGCGTCATGGAAAGAGAAGGCCGCAAGAACGGCGCACGCAAAGCCATCTTCGCCGGCATCGCGGACTCAGATGAATAGGCTGCGGCTCCAGGGAGAAGCGTAGTGAAACATTCGTCGATCATGGCCTCAGCCGTCTGCGCCATCGCCCTGGCGCCGATGGCGTTTGCCCAAAGCTCGTCAGCCTACAGCCCGCCGAAAACAAGCTGGGGCGTGCCGGACCTGCAGGGCTATTTCACCAGCGCGTCGCTCACGACCCTGCGCCGTCCGCCGGGGGTTTCTGGCCTCATCATCAGCCAGCAGGAAGCGGACACGATGTTCAATCGCAACATCTATACGCGCGTTGCGAAGGAGGAAGCGGGGGATCAGGAGGCCGTTACATCAGGCAAGGAGAAGCTGGGGCTGCTGACGGATGCCAACCCGGACCGCGCCTATAACCGCTACTGGATGGATCCAGGCTCGGGCATCGGCAAGATCAATGGCCAATACCGTTCGTCCTGGATCGTCGATCCGCCAGACGGACAGATCCCCTACATCAATCCTCCGAAGACCGGAATTTCCGCCCTGGCCTCCGAGGAAGAACAATACGCCGACCTCCCGAGCGACAACCCCGAGGATCGCGGCCTCGGAGAGCGCTGCGTTTACTTCGATCGCGGCGGGCCCGTCCTGACGAACTCGATGTACAACAACACCTACCAAATCGTGCAAAGCCCGACGCACGTGATGATCCTGACCGAACAGGCTCACGAAGCGCGCGTCATCGCGATCAACGGCAAGCACGGCCCCAGCGCTGTTCCCAAATGGGCGGGCGACTCGATCGGCTGGTATGAAGGCGACACGCTCGTCGTCGAAACCATCAACGCCATGCCCGCGCAGAAGAGCTACATCTCTGAGAAGGGCAAGCTGACGGAACGCTTCACGCGCGCGAAGGACGGCGAGATCATCTACCAGTTCACGGTCGAGGATCCGACCAAGTACAAGCAGCCATGGAAAGGCGAGATGCCGCTCAACGTGGCGAGGGAGCCGCTCTACGAATATGCGTGCCACGAAGGCAATTACAGTATGTTCAACCTGCTGTCCGGCGCCCGCTCGTTCGAGCGCGAAGGCCGCAAGAACGGCGCGCGCAAAGCCATCTTCGCCGGCGTCGCTGAGGCGGACGAATAGGCCTGCGCCTGGTCCGCGAGCGCGAGCAATGCCCCTCCGTCCCGATGCTCCTCATCGATCCATCTTCGCTTCGCCGTGCGCGTAGGAGGAAAGCCTTTACGCATCGTTGAGATTTCCTCCTCCAACGCATCGCGTTGGGGGGGGGGGGGGGGGGGGGGGGCCGCGCGCCCCCCCCCCCCCCCCGCGGGGGCCCCCCCCCCCCCCCCCCCCCCCCCCCCCCCCCCCCTACCCCCCGCCCCCCC